>Ga0187784_10000166_pt1 | contig 43280 bp, 40 predicted proteins | sample 1015_SJ02_MP15_2_FD_132964 | JGI IMG/M metagenome (GOLD analysis project Ga0187784, IMG submission 132964) | Tropical peat soil microbial communities from peatlands in Department of Meta, Colombia - 1015_SJ02_MP15_20_MG | ecosystem: Environmental > Terrestrial > Soil > Wetlands > Peat | place... | reverse complement strand
ATGGCCGTATCGCCGATATCGCCGAAACCGGCTTCCTCGACGGCGTCATGGTCATTCCCCAGTTCGTGTTGCGCGAACTGCAGCTTGTGGCCGATTCCGCCGATTCGCTCAAACGCAATCGCGGCCGCCGCGGCCTCGATGTGCTGCAGCGCCTCCAGAAAACCGCTTCGCCGCAGATCCAAATCGTGGAGGACGATTTTCCCACCATCCGCGAAGTCGATATGAAATTGATCGAACTCGCCAAACTCTACGAAGGCAAGATCATCACCAACGACTTCAACCTGAATAAGGTTGCCCAGTTGCAGGGCGTCGCCGTTCTCAACATCAACGAGCTTGCCAATTCGCTCAAACCCATCGTCCTGCCCGGCGAGATCATGCGCGTATTCATCCTCAAGGAAGGCAAGGAATACAACCAGGGTGTCGCCTACCTCGACGACGGCACTATGGTCGTGGTCGATAATGCTCGCAAAATGATCGGCAAGACCATCGACGTCTCGGTTACCTCCGTCCTGCAGACGACCGCCGGCAAAATGATTTTCGGCAAGTGGGACGAGCGCGCCGTCGGCCGCCACGAAACCAAAACCCCGTCTGCGCCCTCGGTCACAGTCGCTCCGGCCACTGGCACCAGCGGGCTTCCCTCCGAGCCGCCCAAGAAAGCGCCATTGCCAATCGACCGCGCCGTCGACTAAAGGCGGCGCTACTTGGGTGTACCACCAACGCCCTGCGCTGTCCTCTCCGCCGGCGTTGTCCTGACCACAATGTCCCTCCCCTCCGTTCGCCGATCGCCCATGCCTGTACTATACTGATCCCCCCGATGAAGGTCTTTGTCATCATCCCGGCGGCCGGTCTCGGCACCCGCATGGCGCCACCCTCGCCTGCTAAAACGCCCACCAAGCAGTTCAAGCAACTCGGTGGCGTCCCGATTCTCGTCCATACCTTGCGCGTCTTTGCGTCCACTCCTGCCGTCGGCGAGATCGTGATTGCCCTGCGCAAAGATGAAACCGCCGGTTTCCAGGCGCAGCTCGAAAAGCAGTACCCGGAACTTCTCCGCAAGTCTCTGCGCTTTGTCGAAGGCGGCGAGCACCGCCAGAATTCTGTCGCCAATGCCCTGGCGAGTCTGACCGCTGCCCCCGACGATATCGTGCTTGTCCATGATGCCGTGCGCCCTTTTCTAACTTCTGAAATGATCGTCAGCGTAATTCAGGCGGTCGAAAAGCACAGCGCCGCAATCGTCGGCTGGCCCGCCGTCGACACTGTGAAGCAGGTCGAACGCACCGCTGACGGCGCCATCGTCAAGGCAACCATTCCTCGCGCTAGTATCGTTATGGCGCAAACGCCCCAGGGTTTTCGCTACGACATTCTCAAGAAAGTTTTCGACGACGCTCTTGCCGACGGCTTTCTCGCCACTGATGAGGCGTCCATGGTGGAACGCGCCGGTTTTCCGGTTGCCGTCGTGATGGGATCACCCAAGAATATTAAGATCACAACTCCGGCCGACATGGAACTGGCCGAGTTTTATTTGAAGGGCAGTGGCTAGTGGCTGGGTAACTTTTGGCTGGTTAACGAGTGATAACTAGAGCCTGTTTTGTTTTCAAACTAGGGTTTGGGTAGGGCACGGCTTTAGCCGTGCCGCTTCCGGGCCGCTATTGATGCGCGGCTTTAGCCGCTAAGGGGCAACTTTCGGGGGGGACTTTCAGATGTGCAGCAAATTGTTTTTTTCTGAAACGCGCTCTGCCTACTGCCCACTGCCCACTGACCACTGACTATGCCGCCTCCATTCCGCATCGGCTACGGTTATGACTCTCACGAGTTCACTCCCGGCATTCCCCTCATCATCGGCGGCGTCAAACTTGCCCACGACCAGGGACTCGGCGGCCACTCCGACGGCGACGTCCTCCTTCACGCCCTCACCGACGCCTTGCTCGGCTCTATCGCCGCACCCGACATCGGCACCCTTTTCCCCCCCTCCGATCCGCAATGGAAAGGCGCCGATTCCGCCGTCTTTCTCCGCGAAGCCCTCAAGCGCGTCGCCGCCGCCGGCTATGAACTGGTCAATCTCGATTCGACGCTGATTCTCGCCGCGCCCAAAATCGGGCCCCACGCTGCCGCAATCCGCCGCCACGTCGCCGAACTCTGCGCCATCCCGGAAGATTGCGTCGGCCTCAAGGCGAAAACACCGGAAGGCACCGGTACCGTCAATGCGGCCATCGCACACGTCACCGTGCTCTTGAAGCGCAAAGGATCCTCGGCTGGGGATGAGGAAAAAGAAGCCGAAGCCGAGTTTGACGACTATCTGACCGCCATCGGCACGCGAAGAAATTAGCCTGAATCAGCGGTCGCGCTAACCTTAGAAACGCAAATCGCGTTTCTATCCATGTTGGCGCTTCTCCTCCGCCGCCTCCACCAATGACCGGAATATCTTCCGCGCCGAATTCGCCAACTCCGGCGCATCATTTACCGATCGCTCCGGATGCCACTGCACCGCCAGCACAAAATGGTCCGGCGCCGTTCCCTCCAGCGCCTCAACCACTCCATCCTCCGGCGATCGCGCCACGATGCGCAAACTTTCTCCGGGCACTTCGGCCGACTGGTGATGCGACGAGTTCACCGCCACTCTCTCCGGGTCCGCCCCGATGATCTTGCCCAGCCGCGATTCCGGCTCAATCTTCACCGTGTGCGCCTTCGGCACTTTGCTTCCTGGCCGATGATTGATCGTCGATTCGATATGCTGCACCAGCGAGCCCGATCGAAACACGTTCAGCGATTGCAGTCCATAACAAATCCCAAGCACCGGCTTGCGTTTTTCAAAGGCATCGGCAAGCAGCAAACAGTCCGCCGCCTCCCGTTTGCTGTCGATCTCTTTCGTTCTTGCGTGGCGTGCCGCGCCGTATCTTTGCGGATCTATGTCGGCCCGGCTGCCCGGCAGCAGCACCGCGTCGCAGCTTCCCAGTTCGTTTTGCACCTCGGTAGTAGACCGGTCGAGTTCAATCCGCACCGGTTCGCCGCCGGCTTGTCGCACCGCATCCTCATATTGTGCAACCGAGCGCTCTGCATATCCGCGGTCGCCCGAGTGCGGCATCGGGATCGCAATTCGGGGCGTATTGGGCAGATCGGGCAATCGTGTCATCGGCTCAGGGATTCAACCGTTGCTCGCTCAATCGCCGCCAGCACCTTGCCTCTCCGGTAGTTTCGAATTTCCACCGCCAGCGTGACCACTAGCACCACCGCGCCTATCGAGACGGCGATAGGAAACGCGATATGTTTGTAAGCGAACATCAGATCGGGCGGGACCCGCTCCCTTCGCGAGTAGATGACCGTCCCCAGAATGCTCAACAACAGTGCCACCGCGAACGAGAGCAGGGTGAGCAGGAAAGTAAAAGCAAACACCCGTGCGGCCATGCCGGACCAGCGCGGACGGCCTGAGGTCAACGTCGGCATGAGTCTGATTGTACTCACTCCGCGCACTCGCTGCCGTCACTGGCAGAAGTGGGCAGTTCAGCGCGCTTCGCGGATGATCAGAATCATCCCTGGCCGCAGCGTCGCCACATTGCGATTGTCGTGCTTCAGGGCGGACACGGTGGTGTTGTAGAAGTTGGCTATGGAATAGAGCGTCTCGCCGGGTTTCACCTTGTGGTGGACGAGCCCGGCGGACGCTGCCTGCTTATCGGTGTGGCGTTGCCCGCTTGCGGTCCTCGTTGCAAGCTCGCTGCCTGACGATCCGTGGCGGCGCGAGGTCTGGTTGGGCAAGGCATGAGCTGATGACGAGCGTTGGTCTGCGGTTTGCCGGGAAGAAGCGCGTTCTGCCGAAACGTGTCCTGGCGATGTCCGGCGCAACGGCTGTCTGGACGCGACCTGCGTTTCGCGCTCTTGCGCGACGGGGAGATGGACGACTAATGTCTTTCTCCCTGCCACGCTGTTTCCTTTGAGATGGTTCCAGCTCCGGATCATCTTCTCCGGCACGCCAAAATTTTCCGCCACCGTCTCAACCGTATCTCCCTTGCGAATCTTGTATCGTGTAATCGCCCGCGCGTAGGTGGCTTGGTCGTTCTCCATGCCCGGTGCAATCGGAATAATCAGCCGGCTCTCCGCCGCCAGCGCGCCCTCGCTCAAGTCATTCGCTTCCACAATCGACTGCGCCGTCGTGTGATACGTCCGCGCGATCGACGCCAGCGTCTCGCCCGGCTGCACCCGGTGATACCGCCACCACACTCGTTTGTCGACCGGAATCGCAGCCACGGCGTTTTCGAATTTTCCCGCCGTTCCCAGCGGCACATGCAGCTCAAATTCCTGGTCTTTCGGTGTCGTCAGCCGCAACAGGCTCGGATTCAATTCCTGCAAAGCGGAAGCGGACACGTCCACGCACTCGGCCACCAGCCGTAGATCGATCGGATAATCGATCTTCACCAGGTCATACGCAACCGGTTTTTCCTTCGCCACCGAGGCCAACCCGTACTGCTCCGGGTTTTTCGCCATGATCGTGACGGCCAGGATGATCGGAACGTAGTTGCGCGTTTCGTGCGGCAGTACGTTCCGCCGGTAAAGCTCCCAGAAATCGGCATATCCGGTGCGTTTCACCGCATTCCGCACTGTTCCTGGCCCGGAGTTGTAAGCCGCCATCGCCAGATACCAGTCCCCGAACTCGTCGTATAAATCCTTCAAATGCCGCGCCGCAGCCCGCGTCGCTTTCTCCGGGTCCTGCCGTTCATCGATCCACCAGTTCCGTTCCAGCCCGTATGCCTGCGCGCGGCTCGCCATGAATTGCCAGATCCCCCGCGCCCCCGCCCGCGAAACCGCCAGCGGATGAAAACCCGACTCCGCCTGCGCCAGGTAGAGCAGGTCCTGTGGCACGCCCTCTTCTTTCAGCGTCCGCCGGATCATGTCTTCATACTGCCCCGACCGCGCCAACGCGTGCTCGATCGTCCCTCGCCCGCGATTCGAAAAATAATTGATGTATCCCGCCACCTGGTCCGTCATCATCAGCGGCAGGTCCGAATGGGTGGACTTGATTTCGGCTTCCGCCTTCGCTTTCACGTTCTCGTCCACCGCCGGCGTGACTTCATTCGCCTCATCAATTGGGGCCGGTTCGGATTGCTGCTCCGAAAACCCGTCGCCTTGCTGCAAGGCGGCCATCTCCAGTTCATTGACCCCATCGAGAAGCCGATTCAGTTCCTCTTCCAACCGCTCGTCCGATTGCAAATCAAGCCCGCTGCCCAGAAGTTGATTGAAGGCCGAATCGAAGTTCTGCTTGGCTGCTTCCAGGTGCCCGGCGCGATAGTTGTCTACGCCCGCGCGATATTCCCTCTCTACCCGGGCAATCAGGTCCCCCGCCGGATCAGCCGCCAACGCCTGCGCCGCCCCGGCATTCTTCGGCGTTTCTTTCGCAACCTTGGCTGCTTCGGTTTTTGGCTGGTTCTTTGCCGGAGTGGCTCCGGCTACCATCGCCGGCGCTTGCGCCTGGGCTGGCGGCAAGAATGAAGACTGCTTCTGCACGCCCTGGCAGCCAAGAGTCGCCGCCAGTGAGCCGCAGATCAGGATCGCCCAACACCTCTGAGGGAAAAACCTCATAGCTTCAGGAACATACAACAATCGTCCCTGGGCGCAGGCATTGGCGAATCCGCGCGCCCAGTCAATCCTTATTTATGGTCAGATGGTAATCTCGCAAAAACAGTTGGGTCAACGTTTCCTAGGCCCTTGTACCGTATTACTTTAGGAACCGGCTCGCATGTTACCCCAAGCCCCAAACCCGTAGCAAACCCCCTTGCCCTAGTGGTGGACTCCCCTGAACTTGAGACCCGCGGCAGCCAACCGGGGAGGAACACTTTTTGCTGCTTGGTTAATTCTGAATCCGGGACGACGCTCGCCACATCTACAAGCCCGTGCTCAAGCATCTCCCACAGTCAACTCAAGCTCACCTCAATACTGAATTCCAATAAGGAGGATTCCATGCCCTATCTTCACGTCGGCAAAGAGAATTCCGGTGACATCGATCTCTATTATGAAGACCATGGTTCCGGCGATCCCGTCATTCTCATTCACGGTTATCCGCTCAGCGGCGCGTCCTGGGAAAAACAGCTCCCCGCGTTGCTCGCAGCCGGTCATCGCGTCATCACCTACGACCGCCGCGGTTTCGGCAAGTCCAGCCAGCCGACAACCGGCTACAATTACGACACCTTCGCGGAAGACCTGCATAAGCTCGTAACCCATCTCAAGCTGCATCGTTTCGCCCTTGTCGGTTTTTCCATGGGCGGCGGCGAAGTCGCCCGCTACATCGGCAGGCATGGATCGAAGGATGTCAGCAAAGCCGTCTTCATCAGTTCCGTCCCCCCGTTCTTGTTGAAGACCGCCGACAACCCCGGAGGCGTCGACGCAGCCGTGTTTGAAGGCATTCAGAAAGCAATCGCCGCTGACCGCTACTCCTTCTTCACCGACTTTTTCAAGAACTTCTACAACGCAGATCTTCTGCTTGGGAAGCGCATCAGCGAGCAGGCCATCCAGGCAAGTTGGAACCTCGCCGCCGGCGCTTCCGCAACTGCTAGCCTCGCCTGCGTGCCGACGTGGCACGAAGATTTTCGCAAGGATCTCGCCCGTGTTGACGTTCCTACACTTGTCATTCACGGCGATTCCGATCGCATTGTGCCTCTTTCGGCAGCAGGACAAAGGACTGCGCAGCTCGTAAAAGGAGCCCGCCTGCACGTCGTCAAAGACGGCCCACATGCCGTGAACTGGACCCACGCCGAGGAAGTGACCCCCGAACTCGTGAACTTCCTTGGCCAAAGCGCTGCCAAAGCAGCTAAAACCCAGGAAAACGCCGCCTGAAGGCAACCAGAAGTTCAATTCGACAGGGGGTGCGGCTGCATCTCGACGGATTAGATCCATGCCGCACTCTCAGGAATCGCTCGCTTCGGAGCTAAGCAACCCATTGGAATCCGACGCATACGTTTGTTAACTTCATATCCACGACTATGAAAGCCATCCAGATCAAGCACACCGGCGGGCCTGAGGTCATGGAACTCGTCGACCTCCCTGTCCCGCAGCCGAAATCCAACGAAGCCGTCGTCAAGATCGCCGCCATCGGCGTCAATTTCATTGACGTCTACAACCGCGAAGGCCGCTACAAACAGGCTTTACCCTTTGTTCTGGGACAGGAAGCCGCCGGAACCGTGACCGCCATTGGCTCCGATGTAAGCGACGTCAAAGTTGGCGACCGTGTCGCCTACGCGTCCATCCTTGGCAGCTACGCCGAATACGCCGCCGTACCCGCCGATAGACTCGTCAGGATTCCTGAAGGCGTCAGCGATCGCGAGGCCGCCGCGGCTATGCTGCAAGGCATGACCGCGCATTACCTTGCCTTTGACACCTTCCCGCTCAAAAAAGGAGATACCGCCCTCGTCCACGCCGCTGCCGGCGGAGTCGGTCTGCTTCTCGTCCAGATGGCCCATAACATCGGCGCCCGCGTCATCGGCACCGTCTCGACCGACGAAAAAGCAAAGCTCGCCCGCGCCGCCGGCGCCGACGAAATCATTCTCTATACCCAAACCGATTTCGAATCTGAAACCAAACGTCTCACTGGCGGCAAAGGCGTCGATGTGGTTTACGATTCCGTCGGCAAGACGACTTTCGACAAGGGCCTCAACCTCCTTCGTCCGCGCGGCATGATGGTCCTCTACGGCGGATCGAGCGGCGCTGTTCCACCCTTCGACCCGATCATCCTCACGCAAAAGGGCTCGCTGTTCCTCACCCGTCCTTCGCTCGGTGCCTATGTCCAGACTCCCGAAGAGTTGCAAAAGCGCGCCGGCGCCGTCTTCGCCATGATTCGAGACGGCAAGCTCAAACTGCGCATCGAGTACCTTTACCCGCTCAAAGACGCGCAGCAGGCCCATCGCGACCTCGAAGGAAGGAAAACAACGGGCAAACTTCTGCTCATCCCGAACTAGCTATTCGTTCCGAAAAGGCCGCGTCACGCGCTCCAAGTCGATGGGGGCTTTAGCCTCCGTCCCTGCTGCGCGAATAATTCTTCAAATATCCCGGCAATTCCCGCTCGCACCGCTCATCCCGAATCGCCGCCCCCGTCCATATCTCCAGCGGAATCACTCCTGCCCACGTCGGAAACGAATAATCCTCTTCCTCGTCCTTCGGCGGCCCGACCCGCATCTTCGCTGAAAATTCCTCAATCGGAATCCGCAGCACCGAAGTCACCTTCAATTCCTTCTCGTTCGGCTGCCGTACATCGTCCCACCGCCCCGGCACAACGTGTTCGCTCACCGCTCGCAGGCCGGCAATCTTTTCCGCCGCATCCTCCACCAGCGTCGCCGTCCCCAGGATCACCACCGACCGGTAATTCATGGAGTGATGAAAGATCGACCGCGCCAGCACCAGCCCGTCCACCAGCGTCACGGTTACGCACACCGGAGTCCCGCTTTCCAGCTTCCGCAGCATCCGGCTCGCCACCGACCCGTGTACATACAAAGCATCGCCATCGCGGCCATAAATCGTAGGGATCACGTACGGCTGCCCATCCACCACGAAGCCAACGTGACAAATCAGCCCTTCATCCAGTATTCGATACACGGCCTCGCGCTCATAGTTTCCCCGTTCCCCGAGCCGCACCACGCGTGTGCGGACCGTGGGATTGACGATATTTGTATTGACTCTGTCTGTCATATCGAACCTCGCAGCCCGCTTCCCAAGGCAGAAGCCCTGCTCTCGAAAACGCGCTCTAAATCCCGTGAAAAAAATGATCCAGCACAAACATAAACGCCGCGCCCACAAACACCAGCAGCGCCATCCGCACCCCCGTCTCCCGGTTTACCTCGGGAATCAGGTCCGACGCCGCCACATAAATCGTCACTCCCGCCGAAAGCGGCAATCCAAACCCTACCTCCTTATGGAAAACTGCCATCGTCATCACCCCGGCCACCGTCGCCACGCCCAGCATCACCGACGTGCCCCACGCAAACCCCCGGCTGCGCCCGCTTGCCAGCATCACGCTCGCAATGGTGAATCCCTCCGGAATCTTGTGCAGAAAGATCGCTATAAAAATGATCCATCCCAGCCAGTCCGAAACGATGAATCCCGATGCAATCGCAATCCCGTCAAAAAAGGTGTGGATCAGCAGCCCTAGCAGCACCGAAAAACTCTTGTGGCTGTGCACGAACTGCTCGGTGTGCGTCTCTTCTCCAAAATGAAAGTGGGGCGTGACCGTGTGCTCGGAGAAATGCACCAGCAGATAGCCCAGCAGGATCAGGAACCCGGCGCTCGGCCCGCGCAGCGCAATGCTCTCCGGAACCATCTCCACCAGCGCCACCGCCAGCATAAAGCCCGCGCCGATCGCCACAAAATACCGCAGGTAGGCGTGTTCCCAGTTCTTCTGCACGATGATCGCGCCGCCAAACACATTCGCCGCTGCCGCCGTCAGCCCTAGCAATACGCTGGTCAGAATGGGAGACATGCGCTCAAGAGCATATCAGTAGTTAGTGTCCAGTTGTCAGCGCCGCGCAGCTATAATCCGCTTTTAACAGATGGCTGACGGCTTATCTTTCATGCGCTTCGAGCTCTTCATCGCCACTCGTTACCTTCGCGCAAAAAGAAGGCAAGCCGTCATCGGCCTCATCACCGCCATCTCCATCGCTGGCGTCGCCGCCGGAGTCGCTTCTCTCATCATCGCGCTCGCCGTCAACAACGGTTTTCGCCAGGACCTGCAGGCCCGCTTGCTTGGTTCGACCGCCCACATCAGCCTCCTCCGCGTCGAAAGCGATGGCATCCGCGACTGGTGTCCGCTGCTTGCAAAACTCGAGCGCGAACCGCACGTCGTTGCCGCCGCTCCCGCCATTTACGAGCAGGTCCTCATCTCCCGCGGCCCCCGCGCTCGCGGCGCCGTGCTCAAGGGCATGGTTCCGCGTTACGAACGCAAAGTCAGCGATCTCCTCCAGACCGTCACCGTCGGATCGGCCGCCGAACTCAACGAAGATCGGCCCAACCAAGATCAGCCCAACGAAACTCACGCCGTCCCGGCCGAGCCCAACCAGCAGCCCTCCCAAGCCGCCACACAACCCTCCCCCGACGACCTCACCGCCGTCCACAATCGCATCGCCTCCATGCCGCCCATCGTTCTCGGCAGCGATCTCGCCCAGGAAATCGGCGCCACCATCAACTCCGTCGTGCTCGTCACTTCTCCCCAGGGCGAACTCACTCCCTTCGGCATGGTTCCCAAGTACATTCGCTTCCGCGTCGTCGGCATCTTCAACTCCGGTTTCTACGATTACGATTCTTCCTGGGCCTTCATCCGCCTCGACGAGGCCCAATCCCTCTTCGGCCTCGGCGACGTCATCTCCGTCATCCAGTTCAAGCTCGACGACATCTACCTCGCACCCCAGGTCTCGGATGCGCTCGAAAAAGCCGCCGATCAAGCCACTGCCAGCCGCGGCTTCATGACCACCAACTGGATGGAGCAGAACAAGCCTCTGTTCCACGCCCTCCGCCTCGAGCGCCTCGTCACCTTCATTACCATCGGATTGATCGTCTTCGTCGCCGCCCTCAACATCCTCATCTCGCTCACCATGATGGTCATGGAAAAAACCCGCGACATCGCTGTCCTCATGTCCATGGGTGTCAAGCGCCGTCAGATTCGCCGCATCTTCATCGCCCAGGGCGTGCTCATTGGTGTCCTCGGCACCCTCATCGGACTCGCCCTCGGCTACGGCATCTCCTGGGCCGGCGGTCATTATCACTTCATCTCGCTCTCGCCCGAGGTCTACTCCATCGACTACGTCCCCTTCGCTCCCCGCGCCCTCGATGGCCTCCTCGTCGCCCTCGTCTCCATCGGCATCTCCTTCATCGCGACCCTCTACCCCTCTTGGTCCGCCGCCCGCATCCTCCCCGCCGAAGCCCTGCGCTATGAGTGAGCACAGCTAGCCGCCCTAAGAAAGGACACCTTACCTAGGAATAACTGCCGTCCCGGCCACAAAAGGCGCCCGTCACGGAACGGTCTAGAGTGCCGCAATTCAAATCAAGAACGATCAGCGTCGCCGAAGTGTGTTCCTCAAGAACGGCATTGACAGCTCCTCCAAACGGAGATTAAGATGCCCGCGCAAGTCGGATCCATTGTGTGCGAGTTCCTGCCACTGTGCCCTGAAGTCAAAGTGGAGTTCCAGATGAAGACCTTGCCGAATCCTTCGAAGCCCGTGTGTTCCTCCGATTCATTTCACCAACATCTTCACACCTATGCACTCGCAGCCGGCGCGGCAGGAGTAGGCATGCTGGCGCTGGCGCAGCCCGGCAGAGCGGAAATCATTTACACACCGGCGGACCAGACTATAGCCCCGGGTGCGTCACCCTACTACCTGGACCTTACCGGCGACGGCACGACTGATTTCACTCTCTCAGCTTTCATTACTGGGAATGGCTTCGGCTACTCGGGCTCGCTCACCGTGGAACCTGCCCAAGGGAACGCGGTCGCGGCCGCGGCAGACGGTGCTGCGGCTCTTTTGTCCGGACACGAAATTGGTCCCAAGACCAAGTTCGGCGGCTCGCCACTGATGGCAAGGGGCCGCATAAACTCAAGCACCCACAGCCGCGGGCGTTGCTATGGCCCGTGGAAAAACAAACAGGATCGCTACCTTGGTCTGAAATTCATGATCAGCGGAGAGGTCCATTATGGCTGGGCGGAATTGAGCGTTACCGCCTGTTTCAATCATGACTCCTATCTAAACGAAGTGTTGACGGGCTATGCCTACGAGACCATTCCCAACAAGGGCCTCAAGGCCGGACAAGAAACAGGAACTTTGGACGACAGCGCGACCGGATCCGCTGGGCCGTCGCCAATCACGGGCCAGGCCGCGCCGCCAGCGACTTTAGGAACACTGGCCAAGGGAGCGCCTGCGCTTGGTATCTGGCGGCAAGAGTAGCAGGGGACAAAGTTGTAATTAACGCCTTTCCTCCGTGAACCCGGTCAGAAGCGGATTCCCACGCGCGCACACTTTTTCATCACATTTTCACTGTGTCCTGCGTCATAGACACAAATTCCCATTTACGAAACAATTTTTTCCATTCATAACCGGTAGTAAGGACCAATCGGCCCGGCCGGGTTGGTCACCCTAAAACCGTGTGTGGGTCCCAGGCTTACGTGGGTAGGCAAAAATCATAATTAGAAAAGAATCAAGACTTTACGTGTAAGTCTCTCCGGCAAAAAGTCGGAGATGCTGGCACAACCGTGGAAGAGCGGCCCTTCAGGGCCGCGTAAGGCGTCTCGAATCAGTTGGGGCTTTAGCCCCGGTGATCGTTTTTCTCCGGCTAACCGACTTTTTTAGCAAACTCCTGGATAGTTCCGCAAAAAAATCGGCGGACAAAATGTCCGCCGAATCTCGCTCCAAAATTGTCGCGTGACTTTTCTGTCTACAGCCGCGCGCAAATCGCCTTCGTCTGCGTGTAGAGCTCCAACACGTCTTTGCCCATCTCGCGTCCCCAGCCGGATTGTTTGTATCCTCCAAAGGGAAGCGCGGCGTCGAAGATGTTGTAGCAGTTGATCCACACGGTTCCCGCTCGTAGCTGCGCCGCCAGACGATGCGCCTTGGAGATGTCCTTCGTCCATACTCCTGCGGCCAGTCCATAAACCGAGTCGTTGGCTCGCGGAATCAGCTCCTCGACATCGTCGAACGGAATTGCCGCCACTACCGGACCGAAGATTTCTTCCTGCACCACCTTCATGTTTTCCTTGGTGTTCACCAGCACGGTTGGTTCTACGAAGTAGCCTTTGTCGCCCAGCTTCTTGCCTCCAGTCACTGCTTTGGCGCCTTCTTTCGTTCCCAGGTCGAGATAGTTGCACACGCGGTTCAGTTGCTCTTCGGAAACCAGCGGACCCATTTGCGTGCTCGCGTCCAATCCCGAACCGACTCGGATCTTCTTCGCCTTCGCGGCCACGCCATCGACCACCTGATCGTAGACCGCGCGCTCCACATACAGCCGCGAGCCAGCGCAGCAGCATTGTCCATGGTTGAAGAAGATCGCGCTCGCCGAGCCGGAAATTGCGCCCTCCAGATCGGAGTCCTTGAACACCACGTTCGGCGATTTGCCGCCCAGTTCCAGCGAGACTTTCTTCAGATTGCCCGCCGCCGCATGAACAATCAGCTTGCCCACTTCCGTCGATCCGGTAAAAGCGATCTTGTCGACCTGGTCATGCGCCGCCAGCGCTGCTCCCGCGGTTTCTCCATAGCCAGGCACGATGTTGACCACTCCGTCCGGAAATCCCGCTTCCTGAATCAGCTCGCCCAGACGCAGCGCCGAGAGCGGCGTTTGCTCGGCCGGTTTCAGCACCACGCAGCACCCGCAGGCCAGCGCCGGAGCCAGCTTCCACGCTGCCATCAGCAGCGGGAAGTTCCACGGAATAATCTGCCCGACAACGCCAGTCGGTTCGCGCAGTGTGTACGCGTGATAGATCGCGTCTGGAGTGTAAGGCACCGAAATCGGAATGGTCGTGCCTTCGAGCTTGGTCGCCCATCCCGCCATGTAGCGCAATATGTCGACCGCCAGTGGCACATCCGCTGCGCGCGCCACCGTGAGCGCCTTTCCGTTGTCGAGGGTTTCTATGGTTGCGAATTCTTCCGTATGCTGCTCGAGCAGGTCCGCGAGCTTCCAGACCAGCTTTCCGCGCTCGGAGCTGGTCAGGCGCTGCCAGGGCCCGCTGTCGAACGCTTTCCGCGCCGCCTTCACCGCAGCATCGATGTCGGCTTGGTCGCCTTCGGCGACGAGCGCCAGGACTTCACCCGTCGCCGGATTGTAGGTTGGGAAGGTCTTGCCGGAAATGGCATCGACCCACTTGCCGTTGATGAGCATCTTGCGTGGTTTTTCCAGGAACTCGGCCACGCGCGGATCAATCTGGATTGGGGAAACTGCGATTCCCATACATCCTCCTTGAAATGCCAATGTCGCAGCACAAAACCGTAATCGATTAAGCCCCGACGGAGTGAGTAGGGAAATGGTAATCCCGCCGAATACGAGATGGCAAATGTCAGTCGCCAGCCAGAAGTCCTTTGCTGCCGCAGCTGAATTCCAAAACAATCCCGGATTCGGACGGTGGAAAATATCGCCTTTTCCGTTTGCCATGTTTGCGAATGACATGGTAGTGTCGGCTACGGAAATGGAGGAGCTATGAAACACAAAGTCTTGTCTCTGATCCTGATTTTGGCCTTTTCGGTGCCCGCGCTCGCGGCTGACAAGGAGGAGAAGATCGATGACCGCATCGTCGAATCCGCAAACGTGCTGAGGGAGATTTTGGGCATGCCGGAAGGAATTCCGCGCGACCTGCTGAACAAGGCGGAATGTGTCGTCATCTATCCGTCAGTAAAGAAGGCCGCATTCATCGTGGGCGGAAGTTACGGACGCGGCTTGATCACCTGCCGCAAGGGAGAGAATTTCTCGGGCTTGTGGAGTGCTCCGGCTATGTTCGCGCTGGAAGGCGGTAGCTTCGGTCTCCAGATTGGCGGTCAAGCCACCGACTTTGTCCTCCTGGTGATGAATGAAGCAGGAGCGAGGTCAGTTCTGTCGAGCAAGGTGAAGATCGGTGCCGACGCGTCCGCCGCCGCTGGTCCCAAAGGACGCGATGCTGCGGCCGCGACCGACATCGTGATGAAGGCAGAGATACTGTCGTATTCTCGCGCGCAAGGAGTGTTCGCCGGCGTGTCCCTGGAAGGGTCGACCATGCGCTCCGACGATGGCGCCAACAAGGCGCTGTATGGCAAAGATATCAGCGCCCGCGAGATTGTGCGCGGAGGTGTGAAGCCTCCCGCCTCGGCGGCCAAACTGCTGGCTCTCCTGGATAAGACTTCGCCGAAACATATCAACAAGTAGCTTGAGGTATTTTCCCGCTGTTCAGGATCGGAACAGTCTCCCGGCGCAAGATGGCATAGCGCCGGGAGGCTAACTCCTCAGAGAATCTGGATTGCGCGCTTCTTCTGGCCGGACTGAATCGCTCGCTGCTCGCCCGTGCCCAGCACCACTGCACACAGCTCGTCGGCGTAGTTCTCACGAAGTTCGGCGTGGCGGATCAGGAAGCGGAAATAGATCGGGCCATAAAGTGAGTCGAGTAGAACGTCGAGATTGGCCTCGGCGGGCAATTCGCCTCGGTCGATGCCGCGTTGCAACGTCTGGTAGGCTTGCCGGCGTCGCGGCCACAGAAAGCGCTCGCGGAAGGCCTCTAGCAGCTCCGCATCCGACTGCCCCCCCGCTAGTAATGCGGCGACGACTTTGCCGCGTGAAGACTGGAAGACGTGGATCAAGCGGCGCATCTGCAGTCTCATGTCGCTGCGCACCGAACCGGTATCGGGAAATTGAAGTTCCTGTTCGGAGCTCTCGGCAAACGCGTCAGCAACCAGCGCTGCTTTGGTTGGCCACCAGCGATAGACCGTCGCCTTGCTGACATTGGCGTCCGCGGCCACCGCCTCAATGCTGAGATCGGGAAAGCCTCCCTGCTGGCGGAGGAACTTCAGCGTGCTGCGCAGAATTGCCTGCCGCGAGTGTTCGCTGCGCGGTCGGCCCGGCGGCCGCTTTCCATTGTTACCATTGTGCGCCGCAGCTAAGCGAGTATGATTTTGCGCCACCACGAAAGTTTATTATAATTTAAATCCGAAACGTACTGTTTTGAATCTAAATGGACATTTTGCGGACCGTGGGGGGGCCGCTCAGCTGCTCCAAACCGGTTCGCATGCGGTAGCGGCCGGTTCTAAGCAGTACTGCGCAGCAGTCTTATGTGGATAGTCGCGTTAGCGCTTCGACGCCCTTATACGTTCATTGTGATGGCGCTGTTGATCATTATCCTCACGCCCATCACCATTCTTCGAACACCCGTCGATATCTTTCCTGAAATCAACATTCCTGTAATCAGCGTGGTGTGGAGTTTCGATGGAATGTCGCCGACGGAGATGGCGAACCGGATCGTGAGCAATTCCGAACGCGGCTTTACCGTCACCGTCAATAATATCGAGCATCAGGAATCGACGTCGGTCAGCGGCAAAGCAGTAATCAAGATTTTCTTCCGGCCTGGCGTCAATATTTCTATGGCGATGACGCAGGTGACAGGAATGTGCCAGACCGTTTTGCGCGGATTGCCTCCCGGCACGACACCACCGCTGGTGATCACCTATTCGGCGTCGACTACGCCGGTCGTACAACTTGGCTTGAGCAGCAAGACCCTCCCCGAGCAGCAGTTGTTCGATCTGGGGCAGAACTTCCTGCGAACGCAGTTGACCACGGTGCAGGGAGCCGGAACACCCTATCCATACGGCGGCAAGCCCCGTCAAATCCAGGTAGATCTTGATCCCGTCAAACTCCAGACCTACGGCTTGTCGCCCAATGACATTGTCAATGCGGTTTCCGCGCAAAACCTGATCCTGCCTGCGGGAACCACCAAAATCGGGCCCACCGAATACAACGTCGAGATGAATGGCGATCCGGGCACCATCGCCGCCCTGAACGATCTGCCGGTAAAAACCACAAGTTCATCCACGCTCTACCTGCGTGACGTGGCGCATGTGCGCGACGGATTTGCCGTGCAAACCAACATTGTGCGCCAGGACGGCGTGCGCGGCGTGCTGATGTCGATGTACAAGCTCGGCGGTTCCTCGACGTTAACGGTGGTCGAAGCCATCAAAGCGATGGTGCAGCGGGCGGCGCAATCGCTGCCTCCTGAACTTGCCATCAAGGCGCTGTTCGATCAGTCCCTGTTCGTGCGCGCGGCCATTCAGGGGGTCGTGCGGGAAGGTCTGACGGCTGCTTGCCTTACCGCCGCCATGATCCTGCTGTTTTTAGGCGATTGGCGGCCTACCATCATCATCGCCATTTCCATCCCGCTCTCGATTTTTGTCTCGATCATCCTGCTCAGTGCGCTGGGCGAGACGATCAACATCATGACGCTGGGGGGGCTGGCGCTCGCCGTCGGAATACTGGTCGACGACGCGACCGTGGAGATCGAGAACATCGAACGCAACCTTGCCATGGGCAAGGAAATGAAGACGGCCATCCTCGATGGCGCGGCGCAGATCGCAGTTCCGGCTTTCGTTTCGACGTTGTGCATCTGCATCGTCTTCGTGCCGATGTTTTTTCTTACCGGTGTAGCCCGGTATCTCTTCGTCCCCATGGCAGAGGCAGTCAGCTTCGCCATGCTTGCGTCCTACCTGCTGTCGCGCACCCTGATTCCCACGCTGGTGATGTACATCATGCGCGGGCACGAACACCGGGCCGCGGAACCGAGGAGTTTTCTGGGGCGTTTCCAGCGCGGCTTCGAACAGGGGTTCGCGCGTTTTCGTGCACGCTATCAGCAGTTGCTCGAAACAACCCTCAACAACCGTCGAATTTTTGCGCTTTGCTTCTTGATCTTCTGCGTACTCTCGGTCGGACTCGTCTTTTTTCTCGGCCAGGACTTTTTCCCCTCGGTGGATGCGGGCCTGATCCGTTTGCACATGCGCGCGCGGCCCGGGCTGCGCGTGGAGGAGACCGCAAGGCTATGCGATGACGTGGAGCGCGTGCTGCGCAGTGAAATTCCTCAACCAGAGCTGCAGACAATGCTCGACAACATCGGCCTGCCGTATTCGGGGATCAATCTCTCCTATAGCAGTTCCGGGGTGATCGGCACCAGCGATGCGGAGATCCTAATGTCGCTGGATCCTGAGCATCATCATCCCACCGCGCAGTACATTCACCGCTTGCGCCGTGAGCTTCCCCGGCTTTTTCCCGGTGTGGAGTTTTTCTTCCAGCCCGCCGATATCGTCTCGCAGATTTTGAATTTCGGATTGCCCGCCCCAGTCGACATCCAGGTGGTGGGCGCTGATATGAACGGAAATTACGAAATCGCCCAGAGAATCGCAAACCGTTTGCGCACGATTCCGGGCGCGGCCGACGTGCACGTGCAACAGATGATGAGCTTGCCGACGCTGTATCTGGACATGGACCGCACGCGCATCAACCAGGTCGGACTGACGGCGCAGAACGTTGCCCAAAGCGTGCTGGTCAGCCTGAGCGGCAGCTTCCAGACGGCTCCCAACTTCTGGCTGAATCCCCAAAACGGAGTGACCTATAACATCGCCGTGCAGTCGCCGCAGTACCGCGTGACTTCGCTGCAGGACCTGATGAACACTCCGGTGACGAATGGGAATCCGCAGTCGTCGCAGATCCTGGGCAATCTGGCGCAAGTGACGCCCACCGCGCGTCCCGCAGTCGTGAACCATTACAACGTGCAGCCGGTGATCGACGTCTACGCCAGCACGCAGGGGCGCGATCTGGGAGGAGTAGCCTCCGACATCATTGAGGCGCTCAAGCCGTTCCAGGACCATCTGCCGCGCGGCACGCAATTGATTGTTCGCGGCCAGGTGGAAACGATGAGATCGTCGTTCTTCGGGTTGGGCTTCGGCTTACTAGGCGCGATCGTTCTCGTCTATCTTCTTATTGTGGTGAACTTCCAGTCCTGGCTCGATCCGTTCATTATCATTACCGCGCTTCCCGGAGCGCTCGCCGGAATCTGCTGGTTCCTGCTCGTCACGCGGACCACGCTTAGCGTCCCGTCGCTGACCGGAGCCGTGATGTGCATGGGTGTGGCAACCGCGAATTCGATCCTTATGGTGTCATTCGCGCGTGACCGCATGGATATGGGCGTGCCGGCCCTGCAGGCGGCGATCGAAGCGGGCTATACGCGGATCCGGCCGGTGCTGATGACGGCGCTGGCCATGATCATCGGCATGTTCCCCATGGCGCTGGGCATGGGCGAAGGCGGGGAGCAGAATGCGCCGCTGGGCCGTGCCGTGATTGGCGGGCTGCTCTTTGCCACCGTCGCGACTTTGTTCTTTGTGCCTTGCGTGTTTGTCATGATTCATGGTCGGCGGCAGGAACGACTGCTGGAAAAGCAACCATAGACTTGGAGCAGGAAATATGTCGGTCGAACAAGCGCCGCTCGTCGGCGACCAGAGCGAAACGCATACTCAGACGCACCGCGTCCATCCCCAGATTGAGCGGCCGCCCGAACTGCCGCCCGCACCCCCAGGTCGCGCCAAGATTATGGTTGGAGCGGCGTTGCTGGTACTGCTGGCAGCGGGCGCCGTTACCTGGTTAACGCGCAAAGCAGAGACCGACGCGCTCGCCAAGGAGACGGATGCGGAGGCCGTTCCCACTGTCGCCGTCGTGCAACCGGCCGTCGAATCCGGGGACGATGAGTTGGTCTTGCCCGGGAATCTGCAGGCGTTCATTGAGTCTCCCATCTTCGCGCGCACCAATGGCTATTTGTTGCGCTGGTACAAGGACATTGGGAGCAAGGTGCAGCAGGGGGAATTGCTGGCCTTGATTGATACGCCGGAAGTCGATCAGGAATTGTCGCAAGCGAAGGCGAGCCGCGAACAAATCAAAGCCGCACTCGGCTTGGCGAAGATTTCGGCGGATCGCTGGGCGAATCTGCGCAAGACCGACTCGGTTTCGCAGCAGGAAGCCGATCAGCAGGCGAGCGGCTACGAGCAGTCGGCGGCAAATCTGGCAGCCGCCGAGGCGAATGTGCGCCGGTTGGAAGAGCTGGAATCATTCAAGCGCGTGTATGCGCCTTTTTCGGGCGTTCTCACCCGGCGTAATGTCGATCCTGGAGCGCTGATTAATTCCGGAGCGCAGGCGCCCGGCAGAGAGTTGTTCGATATCGCGCGGGTCGATCCTTTGCGCGTTTACATCAGCGTGCCGCAGGCGTATGCGCCGTCCATGACCGTGGGAACCAAGGCTGCTGTCACGCTTCAGGAATTTCCCGGGCAGAAATTTGCCGGGACCGTCGTGCGAACCGCCGAAGCTATCGATCCTGGTACACGCACGCTGAATACGGAAGTCGATGTGCCCAACAAGGACGGCAAACTCCTGCCCGGCTCCTACGGCCAAGTGCACTTCACCATGAAAAGTCTGGGCCGGAAACTCACGATTCCGGTGAATGCCATGTTGTTCCGCGCCGAAGGCCCGCAGGTTGCCGTCGTGGGCAGCGATGACAAGGTGCAGCTGAGGTCCATCGTGATCGGACGCGACTTTGGCGCGAACCTGGAGATCTTGGGCGGAATCGACGCTGACGATCGCATCATTATCAACCCGTCCGATTCGCTGGAGTCAGGACAGCGGGTTCGCATTGCCCAGCCGGGAGGTGCACAATCCAGTCCGTCGAGTCGCGAAGGCAGCCGCTCGTGAGACCACACACGCCGTTCGTACCTCCAAAATCGCTCTTCAGGCGATCCGCACTGGCTTCTGGAGTGTTGGCTGTCACATTGCTGGCCGCTTGCGCGGTCGGACCAAATTACAAGCGCCCGCCAGCCGAAGTTCCCGGCACATGGAAAAATGAAGGTCCGTGGCAGACCGCCATCCCGAAGGATGCCATTCCGAAAGGCAACTGGTGGGAGCTGTTTCACGACTCAGAACTTGATCGCCTGGAGCAGGAACTCCTGCCGGCGAATCAATCCCTGAAAGCTGCGCAGGACAGGCTTTTGCAGGCACGCGCACTGGCGCGGGTTGCATCGGCGGGATTTTTCCCCACCCTGAGCACCGATCCCAATGGAGTCCGCGAACTTTTCTCGGGTAATCGTCCGCTTGAGGGCGCAAACCCGGCTCAGGTCAAGCCCGACACGGAAAACAACTTCGTCATTCCATTTTCCGTCAGCTACGAAGCTGACTTGTTTGGCAGCGTGCGGCGCAATCTGGAGGCGGCGAATGCCTCGCTCCAGTCAAGCGCTGCCGACCTTGCCAACGTTCGCCTGGTCTTGACTGCCGAGCTGGCAGCCGATTACTTCAACCTGCGCGAACTGGACCGCGAATCGGGGGTTGTCCGCGAATCCGTTGAGATCCAGCAAAAAGGTCTGGATCTGGTCAACTACCGCCACGAAGGCGGAGTCGCCTCGGGTCTGGAAGTGGCGCAACAGGCAGCGTTGCTGAATTCGACGGCCACGCAACTGCAGTTGGTCTTGCAGCAGCGTGCGCAATACGAACATGCCATCGCCGTGCTCGTCGGGAAGCCGGCCTCCACGTTCACCCTCGCCGAAGCGCCGTTTGAGGTCATTCCTCCGCCAATTCCGGCCGGAGTTCCATCGGAAATTCTGGAACGCCGGCCCGACATCGCAACCAGCGAACGGCAAATGGCGTATGAAAATGCGCAGGTGGGACTGGCAAAAGCGGCGTTTTACCCCCATATCACGTTGAGCGGAGATGGGGGATGGCAGAGCCGCGACATCGCGAGTCTGCTGAGCGCACCGAGCGCGGTGTGGGCCTTGGGCGGCGATGTTTTGCAGCCCATTTTCAATGGCGGCCGAAATCGCGCAAACCTGGCAGTGGCGCGAGCGGCTTATGACGAAGCGGTCGCCGGGTATCGCGAATCGGTGCTGGAAGCATTCCAGCAGGTCGAAGACGGACTCTCCAGCCTGACCCTGCTGAACCGAGCCGCCAAAACTCAGCAGGCCGCGGTCGAAAACTCGCGCCGCGCGCTGGAGACCGCCAACAACCGGTACGTCGGCGGCCTGACCACATATCTCGACGTTATAACCGCGCAATCTACTCTATTAAGCAACGAGCGCCTGGCGACTCAGTTGCTTGGGCAGCAGATGGTGACATCCGTCTACCTGGTGAAAGCCCTTGGTGGAGGATGGGATGCCGCGCAGATTCAAGGCGAGCGCGTTAAGCCCACGGCCGGTCAGGTGATCCAACAGTAAGCCTGCCGGATTTTAGAGCCAAACCCGACCGCTCGCTTCGATACGCTACAATACACGCATGTCGCAAGCTGCTTCCGCGATTGTTCGCAGCCCCGCGGACGTCGTCCAATCAAGCCCGGTTTCCCAAGCCGCCAATGGAATTTGCTACGCGCGCGCTGGCGAAGTCAACATGGCCGAAAACGACCTTGACCGCCTGATTGCGGCGGTCCCGGCGCCGATCGCCGCCGCGCTTACTCGCAAGGCTTATTATTTTGTTCCGCTGACCGTCAATCAGGATGGTGAGACTGTGATCGCCGACCGATATGATGTTGCGCTCAGCGATAACGCCGTTTGCCATCGCAACCTGAACATCGGCGATGCGCAGTGCGTGTTCATATCGACCAGGCTGATGGACGACACCTTTTCGATCGCGTTCGAGTTCTATATCAACGTCGGCCATGCGCTGGTGGAGCGCGCGGGAGTTTCGGCCGCCTTTGCGGAGCTGGCGTGGCAGCAAGTGGAAGCGGGCGCGCGAGGAGAGACGTCGCTCGATGCCTGGGAGGCGCGCAAGCTGGCCACGGCCCATGGGCCCGACGCGGAAAAGTACCGGAACGAATATCTTGCGGCCAGTTTCGCCGACGCCATCTCTATCTATCTGCTCTCCATCTACCTCGACGTCGACTACCACGATCTGCGCGAGCGCGATTATCCGCTCCTCGCGCCTTCCCCCTTGGCGGAGCGGTTGCGCAAGGTGGCTGAGATTTTCCCGCCCAACCCAGGCTTCGAATTCAACATCTACTATCGGCGTCGCAGCTAACCCGCTTGTGGACGCGGCGATTTGCGCCGGGCGCGGTGGTTGGCGCGGCAGCGGGATGATGCTGCCTAACAAACAACTCAGGGGCCGGGTGTGGGACCGGCCCCTGTTTGTTTCACGAGCACAACTTGCGGATTACGGCTGCGTAAGTCCCGTGTAGTCCCCCACGACCTTCGAGTCGTAAGGCGCGTTGAGCTCGTTGAACCCGTTGCCTGCTACGCCAATCTGCCCCTGGCTCCAGACAATGTTGCCGCCGCTGTCCACTTCAATGACCTGATCGTTGAATTGATCGCTGATCAGCGTGTTGCCGTTCTTGAGGCGGACCGCCCGCGATGGTTGCGGATTGGGCACGCTTCCGGCCCGCATGTTCGTATAGAACGTCCACACGACCTGGCCGGAGGATGTTACTTCGAGAATCCGGTTGTTGCCGCCATCGGTAATCAGGGTGTTGCCATTCGGCAGGCGGCTGGCGAAGGCTGCGCCATTCAGCTTGTTGCTGTTCGGGCTTCCGTAATGCCAGACGATGTTGTGATTACGCGTGACTTCGATGACGCGGTTATTGCTCTCATCGGCGATGAGGATGTCGCCGTTCTCCAGCAACTCGGCACTGTTGGGACTGTTCAATTGGTTATAGGCCGCGCCCGCCACGCCGGTCTGCCCTTGTTGCCAGACGATCTGTTGGGCCATGTTGACTTCGATGACTCTCTGATTACCCTGATCGGTGATGAGAATGTCGCCATTCGGCAGATATGTATTCTGCACCGGCGTGTTGAGCTGGTCGTAACCCGATCCGGTAACGCCGGTCTGGCCGTATTGCCAGATGATGTCGCCGCTCTCGCCGATGAGCATGACGCGGTTGTCAGCGCAACCGTTGGGGCAGTTGGGCTCACCTCCAGGAGGTGCACCCGTGCCGGCGACAAGATTTCTTCCTTTCACCCGCTGAAAATCGTTCGGCGCAACGACTGATGTCGGACCGGCGATCCAAGAGCCATCGCCGAAAGACCAGACAATTTCGTGCGTCGCGGGATCGACCTCAAGAACGCGATTATTGAACTGGTCGGAGATGAGAACGTTGCCATTTTTGTTGTACCAGTCGCCCGCAAAGGCGTCGCTCGATAGACACAAGAAGGTTGTGGCGACGCAGATCCACAGAAATGCGCGTCCAGCGAACTTTTTTGACGTGCGATTGCTCTTCGAGACTATTTTCACGTGGCCTCCACACCGCCTGCTCACGGGATTGCATTCGAGAAGCGAGCTTCTCAGCACGAACAAAACTTTAGGCCGGTGGTGGGGTTTGATTTGTCAAGAAACTGTCACATTCGTGTCAAATTGTTGAAACAGACAGGTTAAAACGTCACGTTTGCAGATATTTTTTCGTGGATTTCCGGGGCAAAGCGACGCCGGCCCGTGGCATCTATTTGTAAACGATTCGTTTGGGATTACTTACATCAAGGAGCGAAGGAAAAATGAGACGCTTGTTAGGAGTAGCTGTTGCCCTCACTCTTTGTGGGGCGGTGTGGGCTCAAGTCCCGAAGGGAAATGTGTTCTTCGGCTATTCCTACGATCGGACGCCCGTGGTCGCCAACGACACGATTAATACAAATGGCTGGGATGCGTCACTCGAAGGCAAGTTGATCCCGTTTCTCGGCTTGGTGGCCGATGTAGACGGGCACTACGGAAGCGGGACGTTTGTCACCGGCTGCTCTCCTGTCTGCACCTTCGCCCAAGCCGATGTTGCCGAGCACAATGTTTTATTCGGGCCCCGCGTTTCATTTCAGACGTCACGGCTTCGGCCTTTCGCCGAGTTTCTGGTAGGTGCAGGTCACATCAGCCGGAGCAATGGCATCTCTGACTCAAATACTTCATTCGCGAATGCAGTTGGCGGAGGTCTCGATTACCGCGTGGCCGGGCCAGTGTCCATTCGCGGACAACTGGATTGGATCGAGACGCGATTCTACGGAAACACTCAAAACGGCGTACGTTTCTCGACAGGAGTTTCGATTCACTTTTGAAAGAGCGCCATCCCCGGACAGTTGGCGGCAACGCTAGTATCGGTGGGCAACAGCCGAACTCACTGTCTCCTTCGCAAGCCAGGGCTTGTAGCACTTGTCGAGAATCTCCGAAAGCTCGGACAGCGCCCGATTGGAGTAGGCGCGGGTATGGCCCAGGAATTGGTTGAACGTCGAAGGCTCTATTAACCGTTTGACCGCTGGCGCAATTTCGCGAAAACTCCGCACCACAATTCCGTATCCTTTTTCTTCGACCCAATCGGCGTTGTATCGCTCTTGCGGCAGTGTCTTATGGTTGCACTCGACAATCACAGGCAAGTGAAATTGCAGTGCTTCGCTGATCGAGCCGGGGCCGGGCTTGCCGATGAAAAAATCCGCCAGGGCCATGTAGTGTTCGACATTCTCCGTGAATCCCAGGACCACTTTTTGCTGGCGCGTGGGCAGGGTTCTTAGCTCCGCTTCGAGTTTCTGGTTGTGCCCGCAGATCAGGATGAGCTGCACGTTGGGTGGTGAATCAGCCTCATCCCGATCCAGCCGTTTGGCAATATCGAGCATGACGCGCGATCCGTGCCCTCCGAAAAGAACGATTCCAGTTGGGCAATCAGGTTCGAGGCCAACTCGCTCGCGCGCGGTGATTCGATCGGTGGCAGTCAACCTGAGCAATTCTTGCTCATAAAACTTCGGCTTCAAGACCATGCCGGAAGTTTCAAAGACACATTCCGCCGCGTGACCCAGTTCGAGCGCCTGCTGTTTCGCCCGTTCTGTGCCTGCGATGATGTACTCGGACTCGCGCTCAATCCAAAAGTGCGGGGGGTAATCAGCCAGGTCTGTGATCAGAGTAACGAATCGCGGCCTCGTGATCTCAGCCGGTCCACGCTCGCTGTCCTTCGCGCGCAGTTCCGTATCATGCCCGTACAAGCTTACGGCGATCTCACGATTGAAGTGCGGAATCACGGAAAGAACAACGTCCGCAGGATGCTCGGCCCAATAGGCCTGTAGCGCACTCACGATCGGGCGATGATAGAGGCGTATTGTCGCTTGCAGAATACGCAGCAGTTGCGGGGTAAATCGCGTCCAACCATGGCGGAGGATCTGATTATAAGTGTCCTGAATGCGAATGCCCGAAATCCGGCGCAGCAGGTCGAGCGGATCGAGCAATTCCTGGATATCAAGAAGAGTTACATCCCAGGGCCGGGTCTGCGTCGTGAGCGTGCTTCGGACAGCTTCGGCTGCATTGCGGTGGCCGCCACCGGCATGATGGAAAACGATGGTCAGTTTGCGCAAGAGTCACCAGGCTGCTTGCGGCGCCAACCGCCGTCAGCGGCCAACATTTTCAAATTCGCCATCCTCGATGTGTTCACCCGCCAAATCCGCTTCGGCCCAAGTGCCCGCTTCGGAATGCGAGGGGTTGTATTCGCTCGTCAAATGCGCATCATCACCGCCATAGCTGGAGTCTTCGACCAACTGATGACCAATCTGCCGGTGCGGCTCTTGATCTCGAGCGTCGGACGGCCCACTGTATTCGTGGATTTTCACGCCCTCCTCACCGACGGTGATATAGGTCAAATGCTCGTCAATCCAGGCCCCGCAGTTGTAGTAATCGGCCCCATCCGCGTGCCTGTGCAGCGCGACATGGGTATGACCGCAGAAAATGCGGGCCGCTGCATGATGTTTGGCGTGAACGAGTGCGCCAGCGGCAATCTTCTCCGACAATCGTTGCCAGCTTGTGCCCAGGCGATCAAGAAAGCGCGTGATCGCCTTGTTCTTGAAATCCCACTTTTGCAGTTGCAGGTAGAGCAGCGTGCCGAACCAATAGCTGATCTGCACGTTTTTTACGGAAAACCCGTCAAACTGGTGTCCATGCACGGCAATATGGCGCAGGCCCAGGTAATTCCAGTGATACTCCCGATACACGCGCACGCCGACTAGGTGCGACATGACTTCCGCAAGCCCGAGGTCGTGATTGCCTTCGACCCAGACGACCTCGACTCCGCGCTTTGGGTTGGAGAGCTTGCGGATATAGCCAAGAAACTTCCAGTGTTCTTTCTTGAGACGGCCAAAGTTCAGGTCTGCGAAAATATCGCCGAGCAGGATGAGGCGGCGATAACGTATCTCCTCCAAAACGCGGAGCGCTTCACGGGCGCGGCTCATATCCGCACCGAGGTGCAGATCTGAGAGAATCAGCGTATCGCAGACGGTTTCCACCATACGCTTATTGTTTCCAATCAATGTTAAAAGGTGATGAATTGGCATGATTATTCACTTGACACGTGTTAGACATCAGTATATACTCCTCGCATGCTGAGGATAAGTGCTAGTCCTGCTTGGGTTTACGCTCTTCGCCAGAGAACGACAATTTTATCCTTTGATCGAGTTCATCCCGAACCCGCCGCACTAGGGTTCTCAAAGGAACATCCTCAAGCGGTCTGCCCGTCTTTCGCTTCTTTCCCTTCTTACGAGGTGCTGCCATGACACTCCCTGAATTGAATCGTCTGTATTCCACAGACGAAGATTGCCGGGAAATTCTCACTAAGCTGCGCTGGCCCGAAGGCGTTACCTGTCCACGCTGCCAGAATAGGAACGTTTGGTGGGTTCAATCTAGAAAACAGTTTACTTGCAGCGAATGTTCCTACCAGTTCTCCGTCACTACCGGGACGATCTTTAATGATTCCCACCTGCCACTCTCGATTTGGTTTATGGCTACATTGCTGCTCTGCGAAGCGAAGAAAGGCATGAGCGCCCATCAACTCAAGCGTACTATCTGGGGTCTGAATAAAGGGTCTTATAAAACCGCGTGGTATCTCTGTCACAGGATTCGCAAGGCTATGGGTATGGCGGAGCGTCCAATGCTGGATGGTACTGTCGAAATGGACGAGACCTACGTGGGCGGTCGATTGCTCGGACACGGTTCCAAGATAGCGCGGGAGGCGAAAGAAGTTGTAATTGGCATTCGACAGCGCAACGGCGATCTGCGGTTTTTCCACGCTCAGGATGCAAAGTCCGGCACACTGGGAAAATACATCCGAGAAAACATCAGCACTGACGTGGATGTTCTCGTTACCGATTCGTTTCCTGCTTACAAATACGCGGTCGGAGACGTGACCCACAAAACCGTAAATCACTTGGCGAAAGAGTACGTCCGCTATGAAGATGGAGAATGCATTACAACTAACACGGTCGAATCCGCGTTCTCGCTTCTCAAGCGCGGCATTATGGGAAGCTGGCATAAGATCAGCGCGAAACACCTGCCCGCATACTTGGCAGAGATGGAGTTTCGGTTTAATCGCCGGAAGCGACATGATCTGTTCATCGACACGTTGCGACATATGATTACTGCACCGGCTCTGACTTTCGAGAATCTGACCGCGTAGTCTCTACAAACTCTATTACGCCGTCCTGCTCTCGTTTTGTTATTTTCCCTTCTTTTTCGGCCTTAGCTAGAAGTCGGATGATCTCTGAAACATCTGGGTCTAACTTGTCTATCGTCGCTTCGGCATCTTTCTGCTTATTAGTCTTAACTGCGACTGCGTGCTGGATGTCCTTCGCTTCACGAATGAATCGCCTGAGACGCAATGCCGTGCCATGAGGTACGCGCGGAGCACCTTCCTCTTCCCAAATCTTACGAATGGCCTCCGCATCCGTAACCATCTTTGGTTCGGACGGATTCTTGGAATCAAGAATTGTGATGAACGTAGCTTGCCCGACATCTCCCGATTCTGCCATGAATTTTGCCTCGCATAGAAAATACAGAGCTAAGGCATCTGGTATCTGTGGCGCAATTCTCCTCCGACTCTTATGAAATAGGAGCGAACTGAGAGCAGCAGGAGCACCATTTCCTATTGCGAAAAAACCGAGAGAAGTGTATTCAGTCGGCGGCTCATCGTTGCCAGCGACTAAAATATGACCCCTCTTGCGCTCATCGAATCCTGTGATTAGGAATTTTATCTTCAGTTTCACCTCTGCGATTCGAGAGCACAATGTGTTATAGACCGAAGAGGTCATCTGCCTTTTTCCCAGCTTGCGAAATGATTCAGCCGTGTAACCGAATCGCCGCAAGACCTTCGCTTCAACGACCTCTTGGACTCTGTGCGAGTAGGCTTTATCTATGGCTCGCGCGATGCCGTGGGGACTAGGAGGGGTCTTTGATGCCATCAGAAGATTCTTGGCGTAGTCAATAATGAACGGTACGGATTCAACATCGTCCCCGGCATACATGATCGCCCAATCGGAGTAGAGCCGAGTGGACTTCAGCGAACCGAAGTCTCCTGCAAACGACCCTAAGCCAATCTTGAGATCAGTCACAGCAATAATCTTCGTAGAGCTATCACTTAGCGCAGCAGCACACAATGTCACCCTAAAGCCCCATTCCGCCAGCCTTGGCGTGTCGAGATGGCCTAACATACGCCATCTCCCGTACATGCGTCAAGTGAATCATCTTGTGAATTGGGAACTAATTAAAGGGTCTTGGTAACCGGTCAGTAATCATTCTGCGAGGCCAACCTGTCCCGACAGGATGCCGCAAACCATGCAAAACAGGTCATTTCGAGCCGATCGGCGGGTACTAGATGGAATCCGGTCAATGGCTTGGAGGAACATACTCTTTCGGCGGCGCGGCTCCTTCGCCAAAGAAAAACTGTTCCATCTGCTGAACGATCACTTCCTGGTCCTGCTTGCGCGCCGGGTTGAGTCGATATTCGTTGAGCAGCATCTTGCAGTGTTCTACCCATTGGTTCCAGGCCTGCTGCGAAACGTGTTCGTAAATCCGGTTGCCGAGTTCGCTATCGAACGGCGGTTCGGGCAGCCCGGGCAATTGCCGCTTGAGCTTTTCGCAAAAAACAGTGCGTTCAGACATAGGTTTTCTTTGGAAATTATCGCACAGCAGCGATTGGATAATCGATGGCAGATGCAGACCGGCTCCTTCACAACCAGTGCGAGCACAGCCTCACAGCTGTGAACTTAAGCGGAGGTTTTCGGTGGACAAATTTTTCGTTGACAAATCGCAAACCAATGGCAATATCTTGTAGCAGGATCGCTATCCATACAACACGTTGGGTAGCGCGGGCAGTAGTTGGCCCTGTCGAACCTTGGGAGAAAAATCGTTCCAACGGAGGAAACTTCATGGCAACCAAGAAAAAAGCCAAGAAAAAGAAACACTAAACAGAGAATGCTTGTAGGCAACAACTTCCCTTGAGCCTCTTGAGAAGCACCTCAAGAGGCTTTTCCGTTGCTTTCGGCCGGCTGTTTCGGTTGAGTCATCGTCTCCTGTCTTTTCCCGTAACCGCCCAGATGCGTTGCTTCCCATCGAAGCGTGAGGAATTGGTACGATCGTAGCAGCCGTGCAAGCGCTCCCCACGTATTCTGAGCCGGGAAATGGGCGTCGATTGCCCTCCTATCGCCATCTCGCTCTTTGGCTCTTCGCGGTATTTCAATGTTTCTACCTGTTGACTTCGACCGGGCGCGTCCGCACCGCTGATGAGTACAACACGCTCTACACCGCGGAAAGCCTGGTTCTGCATGGGACCACGGCGTTGCCGCAAGCTGTAGCCCTCCACAACTTCTATGGCCGGTTCGACGTGCATGGATTGCCGCGTGCCGCATATCCGCCGGGTCAAGCAATCATCTGCATGCCCTGGTATGCCTTCGGCCAGTATGTGCTGGCGCGCCTGCCGGGAGTGCCATCCCGTGATACCGATCTGATTGTGGCTTTTACATCCTGCCTGAGCAGCGCGACGTTCGCCGCCCTGACCGTAACGTTTTTTTTCTTATTACTGGCAGGTATTGACATCCCAGTGCGTGCCGCGCTGATGGCAACGGCAATGCTGGGGTTAGCTACGCCGATTTTCGCCTATTCCGGATGGCTATTTTCAGAACCTCTTTCGGCTGCCATATTCACCGGGGTCGCGTGTTTGCTTTTCCGGGGCAGCACGATCTCGTCGCGCACTGCGGCGGTGGGCGGCCTTCTTCTGGGTTTTACGGTTCTCATCCGTCCGACCCATGTGTTGACCATCGCCGTGTTCGCCATAGCCTTCGTGGCGCGCGGCGGAAAAGTGGCACTGCGGCCAGCCTTCGTTCTGGCCGCAACCTCGGCAATTGGCATCGCCATTCTTCTTACGCACAACGTGCTCCTCTTTGGCAGTCCATTCGCGTTCGGCTATCCCTCCACCGCCGAAGGGGCAAAGCACTTAAACCGTTTCGATACCCCGATCCTCACCGGACTCTACGGATTTCTCTTTTCCCCCGGTAAATCAGTATTCATTTTTGCGCCCCCGGTAATCCTGGCGCTGTTTGGCCTGCGCGGGCTTTGGCGTCGAGACCGTGGGATTGCGATGCTGGCGATTCTTCTTTTCTCCGCCAACCTGTTTTTCTTCGCGAAATACTCCCAGTGGGAGGGCGGATACTGCGTGGGGCCAAGATATCTTGTTCCAGCTCTGGCATTTTTGTGTTTGGGACTGGGGCCAGTCTTGGTGGATGGTGAGGTCAGGTCGCAAATCAGGACAAGAATTGTTGCGGTCGCCCTGTTCGCCATCGGCCTGTTCGTGCAGGCTCTGTCTTTAGCCACGAGTTTCATGGAAGACCAGGTGCCGCGCGGACGTTACTATGACGCACATTGGAACTATCGCCTGGATTATTCCTTAGCTGGCCCGATCCATTTGCTCTGGAAGTATTCGACAAGTACGCAACCGGCGCCTCTGGGATTGGGATGGGACCGCTGGTTTGTGTTTTTGGCCAAAGGCGGAATCTCACGAGCCACGTTCGCAATGTGGGCCGCAGCGATGTTGGCTGGGCTGGCGATTAGCTTGATCGGCCTCGCCAAGACTTTGGCAGAAAGCTGAACTGTCCAAATTTGAGTTGCATGAATATCAAGGGAACGGGACGATGCATCCTGAGATGCGTGCGTACTTTTGGGATTGTTTGATAGCGCGGCTCATGCTAGAAACGGCTATATAGAAGGCACCAGAGGCTTGATGAACATTCGAAAGCGGGGACTGAGAAAACCGGCGCGCAACGGGGAAATAGTCATTCCCGACAAACTCTATTTCCGCATCGGCGAAGTCGCGCGCTTGTGCCGGCTTCCGGCGTACGTGCTGCGCTTCTGGGAGACGGAATTTCCGCAGCTCAGGCCGGTAAAAAGCAGCACCGGGCAGCGCATGTACCGCAAGCGCGACGTGGAATCTGTGGTGCAGATCAAGAAGTTGCTTTACGAAGACGGTTTCACCATCGCTGGCGCGCGAGCACAATTGCGCGAGGATGTGCGACCCGAGCGCAATCAGTCTGCATTGCCTTTTCCTTCGAACCCGCCGGCGAACGTCGCCTTTCTGCGCACCGAATTGCAGCAGATTCTGCGCATTCTTTCTACCCGGCATTAACTACCGTTTTGCGAGTCGGGACGCGAAGGCGTGGGGCGGTGTGACCCCGCCCCGCACTTTCACCGACAGCGCAACAGCTATGCGGACTTCGATACCAGTTCCGCTTCAACCAGTGGCTCATTGACTAGGTGCTCGCTGACGAACCAGACTTGCAGCTCATTCGTCCGCAGTACGTCGCTCACTACCATATCGTTAGTCCCGACATCGCCCAGTTCGTCGGCTCGCCGGGCCAGTTCGCGGCAATGCGTAATGATGATCTGGTGCGCATCGAGCAGGCGCGACAATTGTACGGGTACTTCCTCGCGGCCTTTGGGCGGACGTGGGATACGAGTCGTTTCGGCAACATCATGGGCCATTGCAATGCTGATTCCCCCAAGAAGCTGAATCCGCTCTGCGATCGTGTCCACCAGTTCGCTTTGTTCTCCAAAATGCTTGTCGAAAAGCAAGTGGAGCTGATAGAAGGTAGGTCCGGCCACCTGCCAATGCGACTTTTTGTAAAGATCGCGCAGAGTCATGGTGTCGGCCAGCATCTGGTTGAGCTGCTCCGTCATTTCCAGACGGACTGGCTCGATGAGCTGCAAAGGCATCATGTTGGTCACCGTTCCAAATGCCTGAATTTCTCCGGCACTCTGATGGAAGCGCGGTTGAGCAGAAACGACTCCGGAACGGTTGGAAAGTGTTTTCTTGGCCATGGGGTTCTCCTGTGCTGCGGGATTTGAATTCCCAAAACTCCGAGCCCGTTCTTAGGGTAAACCGGACAAGCCAACCTCAGGACACGCCGAAACCCGGCTTATCTTGATCTGGCTCGCCCGCGTCGGGTTGTTGGATGCAATGCAGGAGGAATGGATTCCGCTGGCTGGAAAAAAGCCTTGGAAAAAAGGCGGAACAAACTGCAGCCTGGACGCCCGCTGAGAAATAACCCTTCAGTCCGCAGCACTGCGCCGGATGCTGAACATCTCCGTCAGGTATTCGACGCGCGGTGTGGTTTTCACGCCCGCACTGGCCATTCTCGTCTTCAACTCGTCAGAACTCATGAAAGCATGCGCCTTCTCGAAGTTTTCCCACTCGAACAGAAGCGTCAGTTCGTTCGGGTTCTGCACGCCGCGAAAAATGCGGGAATTGCGCTCGCCATTCTTGGTACGCCAGTCCAGCGCAGAATCGAAGGCAGCTTTCCACTTGGGATAATCGGCGACTTCATGGTGGACGAGGAGATAAATCATTGGGTCAGGCACTCCTTTCAACAACAGAAAACGTTGCCCCAAAGCGGCGAGAAATGCAAGGGCACCAGTCACGGAAAACTGCGGCCACATTGGCCGAGCCCGCCTCGGCCGGGTCGGAGAAACTCGCTCAACAAAGGCAGTTCCATCACTTGACGGCTGAGAAGCGAAGCGTCCGAACCGGCAAAGGAATTAGGAGTAGAGAAACTCCAGCGCCTCTGGGAACCTGGCCGCCCAGGCCGATTCGGAATGCGTTCCCCCTTCTTGAATTCGCACTCTGAGCCTGTTTTCGTCAAGACCGGCTTTTCGCAGAATACCCGCAAGTTCTCTGGCATCGTTGGTGAACTTCTCGTCCTTGAGCGCGTCCCCGGTTTCGCGCGTCCCCATTCCCAGATACACGCGCAACGGCCACTCTCGCGCCTTGCGGCATTCCTTGAGAACTCTCCGGTTGGCGACGAACAAGGACGGGCTCTCAATCAGCAGGCGTGCGAAAGTTCTCGGGGCGGCCAGTTGCGTGTACAACGTGATCAGCCCTCCTAGGGAAGAACCGCCCAGCCCGCAATTCTCCCGCCCCTTCAGGACCCGATAATTTCGCTCAATCAGAGGCATAACTTCGTCGCGCAGAAATGCGGGATACAACTTTCCTTGGGGATGCGACACCTTGAGATCAAGTGACTTGTAGGGAATATATTCACGCGCTCGGGATTTCCCCGTATTGTCGATTCCAACAATGATGAGCGGTCGAATCTTTTTCTCCAGAATCAATCGGTTCGCCGTCTCACCCGCTCGCCAGTGCACCCCGGCAAACGCTGTCGCTGGCTCGAACAGGTTCTGCCCGTCATTCAAATAGAGCGCCGGATACACGGTTTCACGCTCGTCGTAACCCGGAGGCAGCCATACGCGCAGCATCCGCATGTTGCCAAAAATGCGGCTGCGTAATTCGTGCAGACGCAATTGGACTGGACTGCCAGCGTCAACTCCGCGCTTGCCATCAGGTTTTGGGAAAGTGGGTCGGGCCATGCAGTGGCTACTGAGAAGTGCCTGGACTCGCCGGACAGGATCTTACTTGCCATGCGCCGGCTCGCCAGCTACTCAACACGATCTCGTTTCCATTTGTTGATTCCGGCCAGGATCGTAATCATTGCGATCAGCGCGAACGACGCGAGGCATAAGATGCACCACACACCCAAAATGTGCCCCTCGACATACGTCAGATAGAGCGCGAATGCCAGCCCCGTCGCGGGAAGTACAAACAACAGGGTCGGCGTGCTCGGATGCCGACGATACACGGTTGCCAAACCCGCGATCATCGCGTATCCCAGCATCCCGATCAGCGCAACTGGGACACCGAGCATCGTCGAGTACGCGCTGCGATTCACAAGGTCGCAATTAAACGCCTGCCCAAAATCGCAATAAGGAGTCTTCGAGGTTGCATAGTGATGATGCAGCGAGACCGACGACACCACAAACCCGCAAATCGCCAGAAGCGCAATCACGCTCATCAGGCGCGTTGAAAGTTCGGTCACGGCAGTGAACACCCTGTCCGGTCGCTCAATTCCTGAAGGCTGAATACTCGTTCCACTCGTTCGCCCGTCGGGGGAAACTGCCACGTCGGATAATGCTGGATATTTTCGTCCTTGCAAGCCTGCGACCTCGCATGCAGATCACCCTTCACGCCACATTCCACGAAAGTCACATACTCGAACGAAGCGCCAAATTTCTCCTTCTGCTCCTCACAATGCGGACACCACCATGCCCCATACATCTTCACGCCGCGGTCGCTCAAACAGCGTGCAAACGCGTCGTATTTATGCTGCGAGCGATTGCCCATATAGTAAGCCAACGCAAATGCTGCCACGATCAAGACCCCATACCCTGCTCTACGGCGCCAGTTCACAGGACGCGGTTCGGCAGTTGGTTCTTTTTTTCCTCGCTTTATGTGCGACATGGATTCCTTATATCACGAGTATTCGCGGCAACTTCACCTCAATTCCCGTCTGCGCTCGCTACACCACCACTCGCAGCGCCGAGGGCAGCACATCGATGGTTTGGCATTCCAGCCGCATCACTTCGCCATCCACCATCACGTCGATTGGTGCATCCAATTGGAATTCAACGCGTCGAACAGCTTGTCGTTCGGCGAGTGGATGCTCGGTGTGCGTGCCATCATACAGTCTGATCAGATTCCGCACGAGGCCCACTCGCCCAATGGGTCCCCATCGCACATACTCGATCAATCCATCGTCGGTTACGGCATCCGGGGCAATCATCATCTTGCCGCCCGTGAACTTGCTGTTGTTGAAGGTCAGGAACAAGCAAGGACGCGCGTCAAACGCCGCATTATCATCAACGCGTACCGGGAATGGCCTTCGCTTCAGCTGGGCAAGGCACAGAAAAATGGATAGCAGGTAACCAAACTGGCCCAACCCAGAAAATTGCCGATGCCGCAATGCGGCAACGTCAGCGGTAAACCCCACGCTCAATAGATTGGTGTAGTAGAGGCAGCCGCCTTTGTGCGTAAGCCGCAGAACGTCGCAACTCCGCGTTCGACGCGCCTCCAGCGCTTGCAGCCCGCGCTCCAGGCCCGACTTCGAGCTCCTGGGTTGATTCGAACCCGATCCATGCGGCGGTCGACTATTCGACGTTGGTTTCCCGCAATCCTCTTTTTCAAAATCGCGCAGAAAGGAATTTCCCGTTCCGACAGGAAGAAATCCCAGAGTCGCTATCTCGTTTCCGCCGCCCATGTCCCCGGGGCCAAGGATCGATTCCGGAAACAATCCATTGACGATTTCAAATGCCGTTCCGTCTCCGCCGGCAGCAATAAATTTCCTGCAACCACGCGCATAAGCTTCGCGAGCGATCCGGGTGGCATCGCCTGCTGCGCATGTCTCGGCCGTATCGATCGCCAACCCAGCTATGCGCAGCCGGTCGAGCGCAGCTCCCACGCGCTCGCGAGCTCGCCCTCCGCCGGCCGCGGGATTGATGATGGCCAGATACGCATCGTTCATGGAACAGGTCGCTTTTTTTCTGTTTACCGATTTCTGTGAGCGCCTTCACCAAAGGCCCGAATCCGCAAATTGAGAACTAGATTTCTGCAATCTGTGCCCTGGTTGCGCCCGCCACAATCTCCGCTGCCAACTCACCGCGCTTGATCTTCATGGATGCGGTACGTGGAAAGTCTTTCTCCCAAACGAGGTAGCCGCCTACACGCTTAAAGTCGGCCAGCCGGCGATTGCGCGCGACGATTTCATCACGCAATCCATCGTTCCAAGTCTGATTCTGGTCCAGCCGCACCACCAGGACCAGCGTCTCTTTCGCCAGAGTCTTTTGCGGCCATAGGAAATTTGCCGCGAACACGCAATACTCCTTCACCGGCAAGCCGTCAAACACGGACTCAATGTCTTCTGGATAAATGTTCTTTCCGCCCTCTGTGACGATCATGTTTTTCTTGCGCCCGAAGAGCTGCAGGTGACCGTGGTTGTCGAACCGCCCCTGATCGCCAGTCAGAAGCCATCCTTCGACGATCGTCTGTGCGGTTTGCTCCGGGTCGTCAAGGTAGTGCGACATGACCGACCGGCTGCGCACCGCTACTTCTCCAATCCCGTCCTCATCTGGATTCAAAACGCGCAGCTCGCTTCCCGGGAGTGGTTTGCCGACCGTATCCGCGCGGAACGGTTTGAGATCGTTCAGCGTCACCGCGGTGCAGGCCTCGGTCAGTCCGTAGCCGCACGTTACGGGAATTCCGAGATCGTAGAAAAACTGCATGGTCGCGGGATCCGTGAAGGCCCCGCCCACGATCAAGGCGCGCAGTTCCCCTCCAAAGGCCTTGTGAACTTGCGGTAACAGCCGCCTGCTCAATTCCACGCGCGGCCGGCCCCGCGTCAGCAGCTTGTTCAAGGAAATCAAGCGTTCCAGGAGCCAGCGTTTTTTCGCCGGTAATTCCTCGAATTTCGCCCGCAAGCCGCGCTCCAGGTTCTTCAGCACCATCGGCACCAGGCCGACGTACGTGATCCGATAACGCACGAACGCGTCTCGCACATACTCCGGACGCAGGGTTCGCAGATGTACCACACACGCCCCGCAGACGAACGGGCCGATAAAACCCACCATGAAGTCGATGGCATGATTCGTCGGCAGGATACTCAGATAGCGCACGCCCGGCCAGAACGGATACCATGCCGTCAACGCCGCGCACTGCTCAAGGTACGCGTCATGCGTGAGCACGCATCCTTTCGGTCGCCCGCCCGTTCCGGATGAATACACGATGCAGGCGGGATCTTCTCTTTGGCGCGTCACAAACTGCGGATCGCCTTTGCGCCGGAATTCTTCCCAACGGTATGCGCCCTGCAGGTCCGCGCCCGCTGGCGCTTCCGTGACGAGAACGATCTCCGTCGCCAGCGTGGAAAAATCCGCCGACTGGGTGATGGCTCGCCACAGGTAGTACTCGACCACCAGAAAGCGGGATTTGGAATGCGCCAGCAACCGCAGATGTTCGCCGGCCGACAGTTTGTAATCGAGCGGCACGAGCACTCCGCCGCAGAAAAAGATCGAGTATGCCGAGATCAGCCATTTTGACTGGTTGGCCATGATAATGGCCGCGCGGTCGCCGGGCTTGAAGTTTGCATCCTGCAGCGCACGGCACAGCGGCCGCGCGGTGTCCTTGAAATCGGAATACGTAAGCCGGACTTTTTCGCGATCGCGGTCGGCTTCAATCAGGCAGGTTTCGTTGGGCCAGCGGTCAAGCGCAGCGCTCAGGGATGCGCCCAGGCTGGCGTATTGACTGAGATCGAGCATTTAATCTTTGTTCAACCGAGAGTACAGCTTAAACGAGTCAGACGGCAGTCGCGATAAACGATGTTACAGTCTCGCCTGAATTTTCTCCGCCAGGGTACGAAAGTCTGACACGCCCTGTAGTTCGTAATCCGGCAATTCGATCTGGAAGTGCCGCTCGAGCCGGGTCAGCAGGTCAAGAGCTTGCAGGCTGTCAATGCCCAGCGTCTTGAAAAAATCGTCATCGGGCGTGAGCTTTTCGCGTGACACCTTAAAGTGAGTTGCAGCTAGCGTCAAAATCTCGTTGAGGGTTTGATTGGAAGTCGCCATCGGTTTCTAAGACTCGAGCAATTTAATGCCTTCTTCATCAAAGAACTTCAAGAACTTCTCTTTCGGCAATGGCTCCCCATTCTTAAAGATTGCCGGTTCGCATCGCTTCCCGCGCTTATGGCGCTTAATCTGATTTAGCGGCATGTACGCGGTATGTCTAGGAATATATTTCTCGCTAGATAGATCTGTTGCCGGAAGGAAGAATGGTATAGCAAGAACCATGTCAGGGTGAGTCTGGCTTAACCGTCCGACGTATCCGTACGTCCTCTTGTCGGTCTTGGACCTCTCGGGATACTTACCCTTTACCTGCACGGGTCGGATGATCACCCGATCGTCTATGAATTTTGAGATGATGAAGTCAAAACCTTGGTCTCGATGGGGGAAATAGACATTCCACCCGTGCTTTGCGAATACACCGGCCACGTAGAGTTCAGCAAAATAATCCTCACCTTTCATATCCTCCCCCAATCGCCAAGCCTACGGCAAATACGGCTGCGGCCCTTCGTTCTCCACAAACTTCCTTAATCCTTCTTCGACCGCCGGCTGCGAAAACAGCTCGCAAAACAAATCAATCTCCCGCTTCAAGTCCTCGTAGGGAATCGGTTTTAAGAAACGCTTCGCCGCTTCCGCCGTAGCCCGGTCAAATTTGCCCGTCTGGCTGGCAGTCGCCCGTGCCACACGCAGCGCTTCGCCCTCTGCGGTAATCTGGCTCACCAGGCCGATCTGTTGCGCCTTCATCACGTTAAAGCTGCGCCCGGTCAAGAGCAGATCACGCACCACCGCGTTGCCCAAATCCCGTTTCAACCGTGGAATTCCTCCAAACCCCGGTATCAGTCCCAGACGCAATTCGGGAAAGCAAAAACGTGCCGTCCGGTCCGCAATAATAATGTCGCACACCAGCGCCAGTTCGAACCCGCCACCAAATGTTACCCCGTGCACGGCGGCGATGGTCGTGATCGGCAAAGCGTCGATCTGGTTCATGACCGCGTGAATGCGCTCAAGAAATTCACGCACTCCGCGGGCCGCTGCCGCTTTCTCCATACCCTGCGATCGCGTATAGAGTTCGCGCAAGTCCGCCCCCGCAGAAAAACCCGAAGGCAGTGCGGAGTAGATGATCAGTGCATGCACCTTCTTCAGCAGGTCTCGCAAAGCGCCGGCAAAGCTCTCCAACTCCTCGAGCATGAGCGATCCGATTTCGTTGCACGGCTCGCGATGAAGAGACAATTCCATCGTGCCGTTTACGACCTGCCACGAGAGCGTATGGCCTTTGTGTTCGGTCATGCCGTTGTCGTCACCGCGTACATTGCGTCGATTGCATTCCGGAAACGCTGGGCAATCGCATCGCGCTTGAGTTTCCCGTTCGCTGTCAGCAACCCGCTCTCGATGGTGAACGGCTCGTCGACAAGATGAAAGGCGCGGACATGCTTGTAATGCGGAAGATCGGCGTTCACAACATCAATCGTTGCCTGTACATCTGCGTCCTTCACCTTGCCCGCAATCAAGGCGCTCAAATAGCTGCGCGCATTGCCCACCAGCACGACTTGACTCGCCCCAGGCAATGCCTGCAGCAGGTTGTCTTCGATCGGCTCCGGGGCAACGTTGTGGCCGGAAGCGAGAATGATCAGGTTCTTGATACGCCCGACAATCTTCCAGTTACCCGACTCATCCACTGCGCCCTGGTCCCCAGTGTGAAACCACTCGTCTCGGAGAACTTTCGCCGTCTCCTCGGCTCGTCCCCAGTATCCGGGAAAGATATTCGGACCGCGTACAACGATCTCTCCATTCTCCGCCAGCTTCATCTCGATTCCATCGACCGCCGGCCCCACGCGGCTCGGGATCACGCGTCCCTCAGGATCATCCATCGTGCAGATCGCCGTTGTCTCCGTCAGGCCATAAACCTGCAACACGCGAATTCCCAACATGGTGAAAAACAGCTGGGTCTCAACGTTCAACGGCGCCGAACCGCAAATCAGGGCTCGCAGACCGGATCCGATCATTTTCTTGCGAATGGTTGGAAACACCAGGCGATTCGCCAGCGCGAGCCACATCCCATCCCCAGCGCGCGGTTTACCGTCGTGTTTGCGGGCCCATGCGCCTTTGGCCTTGCTGTAAATTTTTAGCGGAAAGCCCCCGGTCTTCCAAAGTTGTTCGTCCACCGCTCTCCGCATTCGCTCCAGCAGCGCGGGAACGTTCAGGAAGTAATCTGGTGCGGCCCCCCGCATATCCGCCGCAATCTTGCCGAGGTCGGTGTTCAGCGTCAGTCGACTGCCGCGCAGCAGGCACGTGAGCAGCATGATCCACGAGCCGGCAAAGCAGAACGGCAGGTAGTGAAATACGGCGTCCTGCCCCGAACGATTCCTCATCAACTGGTCGAGTCGCCCTGACGTGCAGCCGAGCATGTAGCCTACATTGCCCGCATTCAACATCACTCCTTTGGCCTCGCCCGATGTGCCCGACGTATAAATGATTGCTACGACGTCGGTGTCCGCCACGGGCGGCAAGGGTCTGTCGGCTGGCACGCGGCCGGCCGCGAACACGTTGTCAAAGGAGAAAAACGGCGGGGCTTCCGGCCATTGCCGGAGGATGGCTTCGCCCAGGGACGGGTCGCCGCAGGCGATCACCGACGGCCAGCAGTCTTTCATCATGGCCACCAATTCCGCCGGCGCCTGCCGCACGTATAAGGGCACGGCTATTAATCCCTCGGCCATGATCGCCAGATCCATGGCGACCCATTGCATCGAGTTCTGAGCCAGGAGCGCACAGCGGTCGCCCTTCTTCAGGCGCAGGCGCCGCAGATAGCCGCGCGCCGCCTGCACCTGTCCCAACAACTGCCTCGCCGTGCAGGAGATCATCTGCTCGCTGCCCGACTCCTGCAGCACGACGGCCTCGCCCTTGCTCTCCAGGCTGGCAAAAATCTGCTCAAGGAAATGCATTCGTTTGATAGGAACTACAGCTTTGCTTGAAGTCTTCTAACCGTATGCCTCAACCAATTCCCGCAACCCTGCGCTCATCGGCGGGAGATAATCCTCCCAACTCCACTCTCCTCGCCGCGTCGGAAACTCCGGATAGCGCCGTTGCACCTCTTCTTCAAAATACACTCCCATGCGCGCCATCAACTTTAGATTGCGCACTACGCAGCGTCCGATTCCGTCTGCAATCCTCTCGCCGTCGCGGTCAAGAATTTCCAGCGCCGACAAAGTTCGCGCTTCCAGGTCCGCGTCATCTACGTTCATCAGCAGTTCCGGATGTCCCCGGTCATGCATCAGATTGCGAATGCGCTCATCCATGGTAATTCCTGCCGAGGGCACCAGCGCCGGCATTGAAGTCACGATCCCGTGGTAGCGTGACGAAACTACCATGCGGCACGCCCGCAAAATGCTGACCAGTTCGTACATGTTGTAGTCTTCGGAGGTCAGCACCGGCACCCCACCCAGCTTTTCCGAGATCCTTCGGCACGGACGCGCATCCAGTCTTTCCGTCGCCGCCATGATCACGAATACATTCTTCTTTTGGCGAAACGCTACGACGGCTCCGGCAATCGAGTTCAGATAGTGTTCGTAAGCGCGGGCCGCCTCCGGCCCGGCATTGTGAAAATAAGGCCCCCGATAATGGCTGTCTTTGTAAGCGCCCGTCAGGCCGTGCAGCGCCGCCTTTGCAATCGAGGCCTTCACCGGCCACTCAAATGGATTGATCGGGCAAATCGCCAGAACTGGCGTTTTGCCATCCCAGCCGACTTGACCGAGCGCCTGCTGCGCATACTCGGCCCCCTGTGGCTCGAATGTCCACGCCGTATCCGTGCCCAGTTCGGTTGGCACACCCAGTTCACGAAGAATCTTTCGCGACTCTTCATTGCGCGTAATCACGAGCGAATCCTTGCAAAATCGCGCGCACATCTTCGCGACCAGAGGGTCCATCTGGCCGGCTTCTGCGCCGTAGCCGACCGAAAGTTTGTTCTCGGCCGCCGCGATGCCGAGCGAACCAATCATCATCGTAGCCAGCGCATTGGCGAACTTCGACTTGAACATCGATCCTTCGCATGCCACCACGCCATGGTGCTTGGGAACCTCATTGGCCAGGAACGGAGGGAAAATATCTGGCAAACGCACCTGCGTCGTTCCTTCAAAATAGCCGCGTGAGCGGTCGAAGTTGAACGTCATCATCGTCAGGTCGACGCGTTCCGGTCCAAGAATCCGTCGCACCTGCCGCAGCATTTCTTCCACCCGCACGTCGGACCCTGTGTTGCGCGTGCCGTTATAACCCGCGAACAGCAACTTGAGCTTCTCGCCCGGTCGCCAGGGTTCGCCGCGTCCCATCATCCACTGCAATTTCTTGCTCTCGATAATCCCGGAAACCCAGGCTTCCAGAACGAAATCCATCATGCTGCAGATCCTCCCGCCTTGGCGCTGGTTGGCCAGGGTTGGTAGGGATAAATGAAGTTATGTTCGCGGCTGAATCGCAGCAGCCCAAAGCTGTACTCCGAAAATGGCACCGGCTTGCGCCCCAGCTCCATTACGATCCGCGTGTTGTCAAACACCGTATTCCACGTCAAATACGGCAGAAAGACCTTCATCAACGATGCCGGATAGCCGATCTTCCCCTTGCGATTGGCCAGCACATTGACCGCCGACGCGAAGGGACGCTCCAGCATTGGCACAAACACCGGCCCGTGCTTGTTCTGCGCCTTGGCCAGCGCCCGCGTCAGTTCCCGAAACGTCTGCGAACCTGTACCTGACGAAAGATGATACGTGTCATGTGCCGGCTTTTCTTTCATGTGCAGCGTGGCAATCGCATCGGCCACGTAATCCACGTTGACGATGTCGATCTTGTCTCGCGATCGAAACGGCAGCACCGGCAGCCCGGCCAGAAACACAAACGATCGCACCATATCGAATTGCGTCGTCTCCGGGTAGCGGCTGTCGCCCAGCACAATGCTGGGCCGGAAGATCGTCAGCGGCACATCCGACAGCAACTCCCGCACCATGTGCTCGCAGAACTTCTTGGTGCGCGCATACGGATCATAATCCGAGCGGTCCCACTCAATCGACCGGTCCTCGGTCACCACTTCGTTGCTTCGCTTCCCGGCCACGGCTACTGTGCTCACT
>Ga0187784_10000165_pt1 | contig 43297 bp, 46 predicted proteins | sample 1015_SJ02_MP15_2_FD_132964 | JGI IMG/M metagenome (GOLD analysis project Ga0187784, IMG submission 132964) | Tropical peat soil microbial communities from peatlands in Department of Meta, Colombia - 1015_SJ02_MP15_20_MG | ecosystem: Environmental > Terrestrial > Soil > Wetlands > Peat | place... | reverse complement strand
TGACGTCGGAGAGCTTGGCGCGTTCGCAGATACGGTCGAGCACGCGGACGACGCCGATAAAATGCCCTTCGCCCCAGTCGGCCGGAAAGAAGAACGGCGACTTCGTCTTCGGCTGATCGAGCAAGAGGTCGAGGGCGGTCTGCCCAATCACGCGGGTCTGCGCGCCGCTCTTGGTGTCGGGGAAGCGGATCGCGCCTTCCTCCTCGTCGATCCAAGGCCGCTGAACGCCGAGCCCTTCCATGCGGCGAAAGCCGCTCAGCAGCAGGAAGCGGATCGCCGCGAGCCCGGTCGGGTGCTCGCCATCCTGAGCGGCCTCGCGCAGCGTCTTGCCCAGACGCTCGATCTCGGCGCGACTAAGTCGTCGTTCGCGCGGTGTGCTGGCGAGCCGGCGCACGCCCTTGGCGGGGTTGCTCGGGATTTTTCCGACCCGCACCGCATGCTCGAAGATCGCGTGCAGCGTCGAAAGGGTCCGGCCGGCGACGCCTTCGCCACCGGTGGTCGCGCCGCCGCGACTGCCCTTGCGCACCTTCGCGGTCTTGCCGGCCGCGATGTCCGCCTGGGCCGCCTCGATGTCGCCGAGCTTGAGGGCGCCGATCTGCCGGCGCCCGAGCAGGGGCTTGATGTGAGATTCGATGCGGCTGCGATCCATTGCCAGGGTGGAGGCTTTGATCGGCCTCCGCCGCCGACCGAGTATCCGGCCCGCCTCCGCGTCTATGAGATACCAGTCGCAGAGTTCGGCGACGGTGATGCGGTCGCCGGTCTCCGCTTCGGCGGCGACCGGGTCGATGCCTTTTGATACGGCAACCAGTTTTTCATGGGCGAGGTCACGGGCTTCCTCGACTGTCATCAGGCCGAAGCGGCCAATGACCGAGCGGCGCAGCCTGCCTTCAGTCGTGCGATACTGGATGACGAAGCTCTTGAGGCCCGACGGCATGACCTGAACGCCGAAGCCGCGCAGCTCCTTGTCCCACACGAAAGTCTCCCGAACCTTGACCCCAACCTCCGAAGGTTTAGGAGCCTTGAGGCCATCGACGATCCGCTTTGTGAGCTTTTCCGCAGCCATATCAAGCACCTGCTGGAAATATGATTAGAACTCGGTTATCATACCCCCGATCGAAGCTAATTCCAATCAGTTCGTAGCAAGCCGGAGGCCGCTCGGGCGTAAACGCGGCGGCTCAAATGTCACATAACATACTGTCTTATCGTAGTTTTTCGTAATATGGCGAAATGGATAGAAGGCCAGAGAAGGTTGTCGGACACCTTGCCAAGGTTGGGGTCGAGGGTTCGAATCCCTTCGCCCGCTCCAGATTTCAAAATTGGTTGCTTCCGCGGGATCACGACGAGGAGCCCGGAAGCAGAGCGGAAGCACCTGCACGGTTGCTCCAACCGCGCTAGTTCTCTGGACATATCCCGTAGCGAGTGTTACATAAGAGACAAGCCGCGCACCGCGGCAACGGAATAAAGGCGGCCCAACGAACGTACAGTCTGCTTTTGGAAGCGGGCTAAAAAGTTCCACGCGCCGCCTCCCCTCTACCGTCTGGGCCTCCCTGTTCTAGGGGGGCCCACGTATTTTCGACGATCCTTGACGAACGTGAGATAGCGCCCGAAGACGCGATAGTTCAGATCGCGCCAAGACTGTTGCGAAAGCTTGTTGGGTATAGCAGGCCGCTCCCGCGTCACAACGTGCTTATCATCGAGCGTATCAATCAATGAGTGAAGCACGACGGCGAACTGCAACAAGCGCTGTTTTTCGGTCTGATGCCAACCGTGAACGATGATGACTCTCAGAGGCTCTAGCCAGCGCTGAGCATCCGGGTCATCACGGGCACGGCGCACGAAATCAATGAACGATATGGCCTGCAGCTTGCTCCCCGAGGCCATTAGGGTCGTCTCGCCGATCGCGCGTTGCGCTGTCCGATCTATTAACCGCACGCGAGTTGATTCGAGGCAGTCAAGAAAATGCTGAAGCCTCCTTCCACGCTCATCGCGAGCGATCGCGACGGACAATCCTTCACGCCTGATGATCTCGACCTGGGCCCAGAATCGACCGAATAGGTACATGGTTCCATCGAGTTCCGTATTCACTCCCGGGCCTGTGTTTGCGTCTAGGTGGCGGAGCGCACGAAAGTCGTCTCGGCCTAATGCGTGCAATTTGCCAACCAGCTCGTCAGTCGACTTTAGTAGGGGATCGAGATGTTCGTCGACGAACTGTGTGGCCGCGCCTGAACGCTCGAAGCGACGCCGGATCTCTAAGTAGATGATGTCTAGAACTTTTACAGTCAGGCCGCCTCCCAACCCTGCCGCAGCCGCCTGCAACCATCCAGTTTCAGCCATATCCCTTATTTTCCTACTCCGCTTTTCTCTTGCCTCAGCAAGTTATACTCAGCGCGTGAGAACCCTCCAAATGCCGGCAAAAGCATGTAGCGGCAAGGCGCTTCGGCGCTGCCGTGACCTACCGCGCGATCTGCGCCGAGCGGGCAGTGAATTTTCCGGTGGGAAAACAGGGAAGGAAAAATCGCGGAAAAATCGGGTCAGAGATAAAATTCCGTTTCGCTATCCCCGCAGCTTTGCGACCTTGCGCAGCGCAGCGTTGATCCGTGATTGCCAGCCAGGACCGGTGGCGCGGAAATGCTCCAGCACGTCGGAGTCGAGACGCAGGCTCACGGCTTCCTTTGGCGCCGCCGATTTCGGCTGGCCACGGCGGACGAGCTTGCCGCTCTCGTAATAATTGGCGGTCTCGAACCATTCTTTGGTCAACTCGGGCGCGTCATCCGGATCGGCCCGCACGCGCTTTGAAGCGCGCTTCTTCTTGCGCATGTCCATGCCTTATCGAAACGATGTGCCGATCGCCATCACGCCTACGCCGCCTTCCGGCGCGCGCGTGGCTTCGGCAGATCGATGGCCAGCTCGGCGTTCATCTTCGCCAGCGCCGCGTCGATGATCCACATATGCGAGCTGTGGCGCAGATCGAGGAGCCGGCGTATCGCGTTCTCTTGCATGCCGAGCTGCTTTGCGAGCTTTAGCTTCGACCAGCCGCGCGCGCGCATCGTCTCGTAGACGGCGAGCTTGGCGGTGACGAGCGACGGCAATACGGCGCGGTCGCGCCCGGAATGGGCGGCGCTTTGCCGCGGCAGCGGCTTGCCCGCCTTCATGTAGCCTTCGAGCGCGGCGACCGCGCAATCGACGGCGTTGGCGCGCGCTTCCTCTTGCGTCTCGCCTTCGGTCAGCGCCTCCCGAATGCCCGGGAAGCGAACGAGCCACCAGCCGTTCTCCTGCCGCTCCAGCGTGTAGCGATAGCCGAACGCCATCCTCAGTCCTCCAAATCCATCTTCGTCAGGCCAAGCTGCGCGAGCATCGCATTGAGCAAGCCGGGACCGATTTCCTTCTTGCGCTCTTTGAGCGTCGTGAACCGGTTGCCGTAATAGAGCCGTCCATGGCTGCCTTTGCCGTGACCGCGATCGAACACGACGGCGAGGTGTTACCCATGTGTCCGGTACGTTCTGTTGCTCATGTCTCGGGCCGTTCACTCAACAAAATTGAGCCCTTGGAACGGTCCCTCGCGGCCGCTCGTTGCTTCCCCGAGCGCTTCCCCGGCGCCGATCGCGCGGCGGATGAGATGCTCATCGTTCCGCCATCCCGCCGATAAGACGCATCGGCAGCACCAGTCGCAGCGACTCGGGCAGACGCACGAATCCATGCGCGGCATAGAAATCGGCGGCCCGTTCGTCCAACGCATCGACGACCACCATGGACGATCCGACGGTGCCGGCGCTCGCGAAAGCGCGCTGCAACGCGTCCGCCAAAAGGATGGCGCCGAGACGCTGTCCCTGGCGGTGCTTTGCGACAGCCAGCCGGCCGATCAAGGTGGCGCTCACCAGCGGGTAGCGCGGCACATGGTTGCGGGCCGCTGCCGGAACGTCGCCTTGGGAGAGCGCCATCGCGCAGAGCGTATAGTACCCCAGAATTTCGGTTGGAGCAGCGAGCGCGCTCAGGATGAACACGGCATTCGCTTTCCGGCGGATGTCCTGCCCCGCCTGGGTCCTAAGATAGCGATCCAGGCTCTCGACTCCGCAGGTGAAGCTCGCTCGATCGTGCGCCGCGCCGAGCGGCACGATCTGAAGATCCGCCGATGCCCGCTTTGCCATTCACCGCGCCACCCGTCGCTTGCGGTACGCGAAGGCGCGGCCGAGGCGCTCGCTTCGAGGCGGCGGGCTCACGAGGGTCTTGAAGAATACCGCCCGGTCCCGGTCGGACAGGACGAGTGTTTCATGCTCCGCAATCGTTCGCCGGGCAGCCTCGGCAAGGGCGCTCATGCAGAAGTCCGTGAGCTTCCGTCCATCGAGCGCGGCGGCGCGTTCGATCAGAGCCTTCGTCGGCCCATCGACACGAAACCCGAGTCGCTCTTCCCGAAGGCGTCGACCGCGCTTCGCCGTTGTGGCCATAGTGACCTCCAGCGCCTTATGTACGTCAAATTGACTAACACTTCAAGACCGGCCGCCGGCCCTCTGAGGCGACCCTGCCGACGTCACCGCCTGCCAATCAACAGTCTTTTTCAAAGGCCGTGCGGCTTCGGCGAAACGTCACCGGCAGGGTCCGGGCAATCGGAGGGAAGCGAGGCGTTCGCGAATGCGGCCGCCGCGACGGAAGGGATCGTCATGGGCAGTGTCCGTGGATATGCCGAAAGGTCAGGTTCACGCGCGGCCCGCAAGGGCGCGCCTCCTTCTCGATGCCGTGCCGCCAGTTCGCCTGCGTGTCGCCTTTCATAACGAGCAGGCTGCCCGAGCCGAGCGTCAGCCGGGTGGACGGCCGGCGCTTGTCGGTCCTGGATTTGAAAATAAGCACCCGCTCCTCGCCGAGGCTCAGCGAGGCGATGACGGGACGCGGCCCCAGCTCCGGCTCGTCGTCGCTGTGCAATCCCATGCTGTCGTTGTTGTCGCGATAATAGTTCAGCAGGACGCTGTTGAAGGCGTGGCCCGCCGCCCGCTCCACGCGCGAGCGCAGATCGAGCAACCGCTCCGTCCAGGGCAGAGGCTCGAGCCTGATGCCCGAATAGGCATAGACGCAGCCGGGATCGCCGTACCACGCCGTGAGGCGCGGCTGCGGATAGCGCTTGCCCCAAAGGGTGACGCTTTCCCGGCGCCAGGGCGTGTCGCGAATGAGCGCATCCAGAAGCTCGTCCGCGGGCTGAGCGAGGCCGAACTGCCGCAGATGGTAAATCTCGGCGCCCGGCAGCGGGATGGCTTCAGGGGCCGCCGTGTCGGAGAAGAGATCGGCCATCCTTCCAGCTTTCCGCAGCGCCTCCATCGATGCCCATCATAGCCGATGCGCCGATCCCGGGCATTTAGCGCAAATGCGCGGCGATCGCGCACACGCCGGCAGTATTTTGCTAACCCGCCGCTCCTAGCCTCGGCTGATCCGCGTCAGCCGATGGTGATTCGCCATGAAGCGCTTCTTTCCGGCCGCGTTGTCGATCCTCCTCCTCGCCGCCGGCTTGAGCGCCTGCGGCGGCGCCTATACCTCGCCCTCGCAGGGCATCGCCGCCGACATCCAAGCCTCGCGCCTCAACGGCTCGGCCTCGCTCGTCCCCAGCGCCAATCTCAATTTCCGCGATTCCGATTTCGCGCACTGAGCGCGCCGCCTGATCGCCGTCGACGCCGCGGTCACCCCGCCGGCGCGCCGCCCTCGAGACGGAAGAGCCGCGCCGCGGTCTCCCCCAGGATGGCGCTGCGCTCGGCGGCGCCGAGCGGCGTCTCCTCGACGATGCGCAGCGGCGCGCTGTCGCCGATCGGGAAGGGATGGTCGGAGCCGAGCAGCACCTTGCCGGCGCCGGCGACGTCGCAGAGAAAGCGCAGCGTGCGCGCCTCGAACAGCACCGTGTCGAAATAAAGCCGCCGGAAGCCTTCGAGCGGATCGGCATATTGGCCGGGATGGATGGCGTGGTTGCGGCGCAGCCGGCCGAGCGCGTAGGGCAGCGCCGCGCCGCCATGGGAGACGATGAGGCTGAGGCCGGGAAAGCGTTGGAGGTGGCCCGAAAAGAGCAGGCGCGCCGCCGCCACCGTCGTATCGGTGAGCCGGCCCACCGCGTTGACGAGGTCATAGTCGCCGAGCCGGTCGTCGCCGCAGGCGAACATGGGATGCAGGAAGATCGTCGCTTGGCGCGCCGAGGCCGTCTCCCAGAAGGGATCGAGATCGGGATCGTCGAGCCCGCCGCCGACGCCTTTGGGCTGCGTGCCGATCATCGCGCCGTGGAAGCCTGCGTCGAGCGCTTCCTCCAGCACGCGCGCGGCAAGCCGCCCGCTTTGCAGCGGCACGCTGGCAAGCGGCGCGAAGTGCGGCAGCGCCGCCGCGCCTTCGCGCATCGCCTCATTCATGAAGCGGCACCAATCGGCGCCTTCCTCGGCCGGCAGCTCATAGCCGAAGAGGTCGAGCCAGCCGCCCACCACCTGCCGGTCGATGCCTTGCGCGGCCAGCCACGCGCGCCGCTTGGCGAGGTCGCTCAGCGCCGGCGCGACCGGCCGCGTCGGCGCTCCACCGGCAAAGGCCAGGCGCTTGCCGCCGCCTTCCGCCGACAGCGTCACCGAGGGGAAGAGCCGGCGCTCGGCGGCGAGTCTTTCCAGCATCCCTGTGGGGACGAAATGGGCGTGGCAATCGACGATCATGATGCTTTCTCCTCGGGCGCCGCCGCCCCGGCCAGCACGTCGCCCAGCACCGCCGCCGACATCGGCAGCTCGGCGACGGCAAGGCCGAGCGGCGCCAGCGCGTCGTTGACGGCGCTCGCCACCGCGGCGGGGGCGCCGAGATATCCCGCCTCGCCCGAGCCTTTCTGGCCGAAGGCGGTGAGCGGCGAGGGCGTGCAATGATCGACGATCGCGATGTCCGGCACCTCATGCGAGGACGGAATGAGATAGTCCATGAAGGAGCCGCTGAGGAGCTGGCCGTTGGCGTCGTAGCGGAAGCGCTCGTAGAGCGCGGCGCCGATGCCGTGCGCGACGCCGCCATAGGTCATGCCGTGGACGATGTCGGGGTTGATCATGGTGCCGCAATCATGGCCGATGACGTAAGTGCCGAGCGCCACCTGGCCGGTGACGCGGTCAAGCTCGGCATAGACCACATGCGCCTCGAAGGCATAGCAGGGATACATCTGGATGCGCCCGTCCGCGCTCGGCAAGGCGCCGCCGGTCGGCACTTCCAGGACATGCATCGCCTGCAGCCCCGGCGCCATGCCGGGCGGCAGGAGATGGAACTTGCGATGCGCGATCTCGACCAGCGCCTCCCAGGAGAGCGCGCGGGAAGGGTCGGCGCGGAGCCGCACGCCGCCGTCGCGATAGTCGAGCGCCGCCGCCTCGGCGCCGAGATTATGCGCCGCGATCGCCAGCAGCGTCGCCTTGAGCGCGCGCGCCGCGCCGGCCGCCGCGCCGCCCAGCATGATCGCCATGCGGCTGCCCACCGGGCTGTTGGAGGGGAGCGCCGTCAGCGAATCCGAATGGACGACGCGGATGGTCTCGGGATCGCGCTCCAGCACTTCGCCGATGACGGTGGCGACCAGCGTCTCATGGCCCTGGCCGGAGGAAGAGGTCGCCATCGCCGCGGTGATGGTGCCGGAAAGATCGACCTTGAGGGAGCAGGACTCCATCCAGGTCGTGGTCTCATTCTTGGGGTTGAACAGCGGCTCGAAGGCGGCATTGCCGCCGCTCGGCTCGAGGCAGCAGGCGATGCCGATCCCGGCCAGCTTGCCCGCCGCGCGCGCCGCCGCGCGCCGGGCGAGCAGCGCGTCGTACTGCGCGGCGTCGAGCGCCTTGGCTAAAACCGCGTGATAGTCGCCGCTGTCATAGGTGCTGCCGCTCGGGATGGTGTAGGGGAACTCGTCGCGGGCGATGAAGTTGCGCCGGCGCAGCTCGACGCGGTCGATGCCGAGCGCGCGCGCCACCCGGTCCATCATCGTCTCCAGCGCGAAATTGGTCGGCGACTGGCCGAAGCCGCGCACCGCCTCCTGCACCGTCTTGTTGGTGGTGACGCTGATCGCCTCGTATTCGACGCTGCCGATGCGGTAGGGGCCGACGATCGCGCCCACCGGCTTGCCGAGCTGCAGCGGCGCGCGTCCGGCATAGGCGCCCGCATCGTCGAGCGCGCGCAGGCGCAGCGAGCGGATCACGCCCTCGCCGCTGAAGGCGACGGCCACGTCGAAGATGCGGTCGGGTCCATGCGCGTCGCCGCCGCGCATGTTCTCGAGCCGGTCTTCGATCAGGCGGACCGGCGCGCCAAGCTTCATCGCGAGGTATCCCGCGAGCACGCTGTGCTTGATGCCGCGCTTCACGCCATAGGAGCCGCCGACATCGACGTCGAAATGGACGCGCACGGCATTGCCGGGCAGCCGCAGCGCGCGGGCGAGCTGATCGGGATATTTCGGCATCTGGATCGAGGCCCAGACGTCGAGCAGCCGCGCCTGCGCGTCCCATTGCGCGACCACGCCGAAGGTCTCGATCGGCACGGTGGCGCTGCGATGCCAGCGCGCGCGGAAGGAGAGCGTGCGCTCGGCGGCGGCGAAATCCTGCGCCACCGCGCCCCAGGTGAAGGTGCGGCGATAGAGCAGGTTCGAGCCGTGCTCGGGATGGACCGGCGGCGCGCCGGGCGCGAGCGCCGCTTCGGGATCGATGACGAAAGGCAGCGGCTCGTAATCGACCTCCACACGCTCGGCCGCGTCTTCGGCGAGCGCGCGGCTCTCGGCCACCACGGCGGCCACCCATTCGCCGACGTAGCGCGCCCGGCCGACCGCCAGCGGAAAGCGCCGCACCTTGGGAATGTCGAGGCCGGTGAGCAGCGGGTCGGTCGCCTGCGCCAACTCCGCGCCGGTGAGCACGGCGCGCACGCCCGGCAGCGCCAGCGCCGCTCGGGCGTCGATGGCGCGGATGCGCGCGGCGGGATAGGGGCTCGCCACCAGCGCCACGTGCAGCATCTCCGGCAAAGCGAGGTCGGCGACGAAGCGGCCGGCGCCGGCGACGAAGCGGCGGTCCTCTTTCGGGCGCCGCTTGCGGCCGATATAGCGGAATTGGCGCTCAGCCATGGCCGGGCCCGCCGAGGTTGGAGCCGCGCAGCCGCTCGGCGGCGAGCTTGATGGCGTCGACGATCTGCTTGTAGCCGGTGCAACGGCAGAGATTGCCGCCGATGGCCTCGCGGATCTCCGCCTCCGACGGCGACAGCGTCGCCCGCAACAGCGCCTCGGCGGCGATCAGCATGCCCGGCGTGCAAAAGCCGCATTGCAGCCCATGCGCCTCGCAGAAGCTGTCCTGCAAGAGGCTGAGCGCGCCGGGCTCCGGCGCGAGGCCCTCGACGGTGGTGATCTCGGCGCCGTCCGCCTGCACCGCGAAGATCAGGCAGGAGCGCACCGGCCTTCCGTCGAGCAGCACCGAGCAGGCGCCGCAGACGCCGTGCTCGCAGCCGGCATGGGTGCCGGTGAGGCGCAGATGCTCGCGCAGGAAATCGACCAGCGTGAGCCGCGCCGGGACGCGGGCGCGGCGGCTTCTGCCGTTGACGGTGAGCGCGATGTCATGCTCCGACATCGCTCAAGCCCCCGCCGCCTGGCGCGCCTCGGCGAGCGCGCGCTCGACCATCGCGCCGGCGACGCGGCGGCGATGCTCGGCCGAGGCGTGAAGGTCGGAGATCGGCTCGACCGCGGCTTCGGCGAGCACGCGGGCGGCGGCAATGTCGGCAGGCTCGAGCCGCGTGCCGATGAGGCGCTCCGCTGCGGCCTCGAGGCGCAGCGGCGTGGCCGCGGCGCCGCCCAGCCCGAGGGCGGCGCGCCGGCAGACGCCGCGCGCGTCCAAGACGAGCTGCGCCGCCGCCGCCGCCAGCGCGAAATCGCTGCGGCGGATGCTGGTCTCCTGGAAGCCGGTGCCGAGCCGCTCTTCCCGCCAGAGCGGGAAATGCGCGGCGACGAGGCATTCCTCGGGGCCGAGCGTCGTCGTCATCGCGCCGGCGAAGAAATCGCGCGCGGCGATGCGGCGCTCGCCGGCGGTGGAGCGCGCGACCAGCTCGGCCTCCAGCGTCGCCGCCACCAGGCAGATCTCCGCCGCCGGATCGGCATGGGCGAGGCTGCCGCCGACGGTGCCGCGGTTGCGCGTCTGGACATGGCCGACGAAGCCGAGCGCCTTGGCGAGCAGCGGCAGGCGCCGGCGCAGGACGGGATCGGCGAGCGCGTCGGCCTGGCGCGTGCCGGCGCCGATGCCGAGATGGCCGTCAGCCGCCGCGACGCCGCGCAACGCGGCGATGCCGTTGATATCGACCAGCAGCGCCGGCCGGACCAGCCGCATCGCCATCAGCGGCACCAGGGTCTGGCCGCCGGCGATGATCTTGCCGTCGCCCCCGGCGCCGGCGAGCAGCCGGCATGCTTCCGCCACGCTCCCGGCCGCGGCGTAGTCGAACTCGGCGGCTTTCATCCTTGGTGCTTTCGCGCGGCGCGCCCTCTGGTGACGCTCCACCCTTACACAACGGCACAGCCGGGCGGCAAGAGAGTGTCGCGCCCGGTGGGCCTCAGCCTCTGGACCGACTCTGCGCCACCCGCGCCACCCCCGCCATCGCGGCAACGAACATGGCCACGGCCGCCAGGTGGACGGCGAGATCCATGAAGGTCACGTCGAAGGGGTGGAAGAATTGCAGCGCAAAGGCGGCGATGGCGGCGACGCCGAGGCCGCCCATGGCGGCCACCCGCACCGGCGTCAAGGGTGCGGCGCGGCGCAGCAGGATGAGGAGGCTCACGGCCAGCGGCACGCTGACGGCGAGAATGAAGCGAAGGCAGGCGGCGCTTTCGCCGATGACCCAGCCTTCGGGGCCATGGACGAGGAGGTGGCGCCAGCAGCTATAGCCGCTGCTGGCGATCCACAGCGCCAGCGTGGGCAGCGGCAGCAGCGCCCAGGCGGCGGCGCGGTCGGGCAGGCTCAGCTCGAAGGCGGCGATGACGGCAAGGATGCCGGTGAGCAGGGTGAAGACCAGCTCCACGGCGAGCTTCGGGTCGGAGGCGCGGCGCGCAAAGAGGTCGAGATCGGCAAACAGCAACACCATCGCCGCCAGCGCCGCCGCCACGGCGGCAAGCCACAGGCCGGCGCGCAGCAGCGGCGGCCGCAAGCGGCGCACCGGCTGCGCCGTGGCGGCCAGCCGCTCGATCAGCCCGTCGGTAGCGGCCGTCATCGCTCCTCTCCCCTCAGGCGCCGGCGCAGCGCCTTGATCGCCCGGTGCACATTGACCTTGAGCGCGGCGATCGACTTGCCGCTCACGCTCGCCGCCTCGGCGAGGCTCATCTCGCGCAGCTTCAACAGCTCGATCGCCTCGCGCTGCGGCGGCGTCAGGGCGGCGATGGCCTCGCCCAGGCCGTCGGCCGCCGCCGACACCTCCATGACCCGGTTCGCCGCGGGGTCGGCAAAGGTTTCATAGGCGCTGTCGTCGGCGACCTCATGGGCTTCCGTGCGGAAGCGCCGGCGCAGCGCGTCGATCGATCGCCGCCGCGCGATCGCCGCCAGCCAGTGGCGGAACGGGCGCGCGGGATCGTAGGTGTGGCGGACGCGGTGGAGGGTGAGCAGCACCTCCTGCGTCACCTCCTCGACGCGGTCGCGCGCGCGGTGCTGGCGCGAAGCCACGGCGCGGATGAACGGCACGATCTCGCGCAACAGCCGCTCATAGGCGGCGCGGTCGCCATCCTGCGCCGCCGCCATCAGCAGCGACCAGCGCCGATCGGTCTCGACCTCTTCGCCCACGCGCCGCGCCTCGACTGGAAAATCCGCCCTCGGCAGTGTAACCAAAGAGGCGATGGGGCGGACAGGGCGACGCTCGATTTCGATCGCGCTCGCGGCTTGACCGGCATGTGCCGCGACGGCACCGTCCTTGCCGGCGAGTTCCCGCCGCCCATGGAAGCGGCGACCGCATGAGACGCTGTCATGACAGGTCTGCCGCGGCGGCCTGCCTGTCTGCCGTTCTGGGGCGTGCCTCGGCGGGAAATCCGGGTTAGATTTGCCTTGGAGGTGTCGCCATGGCCGAGATCGAGGAAGTCGCCGGCAAGGAAATCATCGTCCGATTCGACGCTGCGCGCTGCATTCATGCGCGGCATTGCGTGCTGACCCATCCCGACGTGTTCGTGCCCAATGTCGAGGGCGAATGGATTCATCCCGACGCGGCCACGCCGGCCGAAGTCGCGGCGCTGGCGCATAATTGTCCCTCGGGCGCCATCACCTATGAGCGGCGCGACGGCGTCGCCGGCGAGACGGCGCCGCTGGTGAACACCCTGCGCCTGCGCGAGAACGGGCCGCTCGCCGTCAACGCGCCGCTGGCCGGCGCCGCCTCGGGCTATCGCGCGACGCTCTGCCGCTGCGGCAAGTCCAAACACAAGCCTTATTGCGATACCAGCCATGTCGCCGCGGGTTTCGTCGCCACCGGCGAGCCGGCCGAGCAGGCGTCCGAGCCACTCGCCGCCGCGGGCGGGACGCTGACCGTGACGGCGCTCAAGAACGGGCCGCTGCAGCTCGACGGCAATCTCGAAATCATCTCGGGCACCGGGCGGACGCTCAACCGCGTGACGCAGACCTATCTCTGCCGCTGCGGCGCCTCCGCCAACAAGCCCTATTGCGACGGCTCGCACCGCAAGGTCGGCTTCGCCGCGGATTGAGCAACGCCGCCGCCCGCGTAAACGTTTGGTTAACCAAGTTTGGTCACGTTCCCCTCGAGATGATGGGGTGGCGAGGGCTTGGTGACCCATTTCGTTGAAACCTGGCGGGTTGCTCTGGCGCCGGCGGACGCGCCGACGCCGCCGACCCTGGCGGCGGCAGAAGCGGAGCTGCCGACGGCGGAGGAGAGCGACGACACCTTCGTCGAGCTCAGCCGCAGATATCCGGCACTGTCGCGCGAGATCGCCCTTTACCTCGCGCGCTGAGAGCCTGCCCGCCGCCGGGCAAACGCTCTCAAGGGACTTTTCTCGATCGCTAAAATTGCCGGTAATTTTATAGGCTTGGCAAGCATTGGCGCGGCAGGCTCGCGGGCGCTGTGGCTTGATCGGGCAAGGCGATGACGGCGAGCACGCGCGCGACCACCTTCCGCTGGCAGGAAAGCCTGCGCAAATCGGTGCCGGCCTCGATGGCCGAGCTGCTCGACGCGCTGAAACGGCTTTGGGCCGAGGCGGCGGCGCTCGCCGAGAACGCCTATCTCGCCATCCAGCAGCATTCCTTCGAGCCCTATTGGACCTTCCGCGCCAAGATCAACGAGCATGCGGCGCTGGTGGCGGTGATCCGCGGCCGCGTCCAGCAGCTCACGGCGCTGCGCTCGCGCCAGGCCGGCATCGTCGCCGCGGCGGTCGATCGCGAAGAGGCGGAGATCGTCATCCTGACGGTCAAGGCCTGCCTCAAATTCTGCTTCGCGCTCTCGGCCAATCCCTGGCTGCCGATCGGCGCGCGCGAGACCTTCATTCACGAGATCGGCGCGCTGAGCCAGGCGCGCGAGGTGCTGGAGAAGCAGCCGCCGGACAAGCTGCCGAGCGGCCTGCTCGACGACCTCGACACGGCGCGGATGATCCTCGAGGAGATCATCGACAAATCGCCCTCGCTCACCAGCTTCGACCGCCACCCGCCGGCGCAAGAGGCGGAAACCGCGCCCGCCGGCGACGCCGTGGTCGAGGCTCCCGCCGAAGCGGCGACGCTGTCGCCAGCCTGATCGAGCCGAAGACGCCGCCGGCGCGCGCTCAGCAGACGCGCCGATAGCGCTCGATGCAGGTGGCGAGCACCTCCTCGCCCGGGCGCTTCCACCAATTCTCGCGAGAGAAGATCTCGACCTCGCAGGATCCGGCATAGCCCGCGGCCTCGATCCAGGAGCGGATGCGCTTCAGGTCGATGACGCCGTCGCCCATCATGCCGCGGTCCAGCAACAGGTCGCGCGTCGGCACCAGCCAGTCGCAGACGTGATAGGCGAGGATGCGGCCGGCACGACCGGCGCGGGCGATCTCGCGCTCGAGCGCCCTATCCCACCAGACGTGGTAGACGTCGATGGCGACGCCGACGCCCTCGCCCAGCGCGTCGCAGAGATCGTTGGCCTCGGCGAGCGTGTTGATGCAGGCGCGGTCGGCGGCATACATCGGGTGCAGCGGCTCGATGGCGAGCGGCACGCCGGCCGCGCGCGCATGGGGCAGCAGCGCGGCGATGCCGTCGCGCACCAGCGCGCGCGCGGCCGCGAGGTCGCGCGAGCGCGGCGCCAAGCCGCCCACCACCAGCACCAGGCAGCGCGCGCCGATCGCCGCCGCCTCGTCGACGGCGCGCCGGTTGTCGTCGAGCGCGCGCGCGAGGCCGGCGCGGTCGAATTCGGTGAACATGCCGCCGCGGCAGAGGCCGGTGACGACAAGGCCGTTGGCGCGGATCGCCGCCGCCGCCGCCGCCACGCCCATCGCCTGAAGCTGGTCGCGCCAGGGCGAGATGCCGGCGATGCCGGCGCGCGCGACGCCATCGATCGCCTGGCGGAGATCCCACTGGCCGCGCGTGGTCGCGGTGTTGATCGAAAGCCAGCGCGCGTCGCGCGCGAGATCGCGCATCAGGGCTCGACGCCGTGCAGGCGCAGCACCGTCGCCATGCGCGCGCAGGCGAGATCGGGATCGGCGAGCAGTCCCGCGGCGTCGGCGAGCTGAAAGATCTCGACGAGATGAAGCAGCGAACGCGCGCTCTCCTGGCCGGCGACCATGGTGAAGTGCCGCTGATGGCCGTTGAGATAGGCCATGAACACCACGCCGGTCTTGTAGAAGCGGGTGGGCGCGCGGAAGATGTGGCGGGCGAGCGGCACGGTCGGCGCCAGGATGTCGTGAAACCGCTTCGGCTCGTCATGCGCCAGCGCGGCAAGCGCCGCCGAGGCGGCGGGCGCGATGGCGTCGAAAATGCCGAGCAGCGCGTCGGAATGGCGCTCGCCGTCGCCGGCGATCAACTCGGCATAGTTGAAATCATCGCCCGTATACATGCGCACGCCCTCGGGCAGCAGCCAGCGCAGCGCCACCTCGCGCTGCTTGTCCAGCAGCGAGATCTTGACGCCGTCGATCTTCGTCCTGTGGCGCTTGACGATGTCGAGCATGACGTCGCTCGCGGCGTCGAGGTCCTTGTGCCCCCAATAGCCGGCGAGCGCCGGATCGAACATGTCGCCGAGCCAGTGGAGGATGACCTTGTTCTTCACCTGGCCGAGGATGCGGTCATAGACCTTGGCGTAGTCGCCGGGCCCGCGCGCCGCGGCGGCGAGCGCGCGGCTCGCCATCAGCACGATGCGTCCGCCCAGCTCCTCGATCGCCGCCACCTGCTTTTCATAGGCCGAGATCACCTGGTCGAGGCGATGCGCGCCCGCGCCCAGGTGATCGGTGCCGGCGCCGCAATAGAGAAGGGCGCCGGGGACGTCCTTGGCCGCGTCGAGCGAGTGGCGGATCAACTCGAGCGCGCTCGACCATTCGAGCCCGGCGCCGCGTTGCGCCGTGTCCATCGCCTCGGCGACGCCGAAGCCCAGCGCCCAGAGATGGCGGCGATAGGCGATGGTCGCGTCCCAGTCGAGCCGCGTCTCGATCCAGGGATCGGCGCTGGCCAGCGGATCGGCCACCACATGCGCCGCCGCCAGCGCGACGCGGTTGAAGGGCTCGGCGGCGCGCGCCGGGAAGGCGCGCGGCGGCTGTGTGGCGTAACGGCGGAGGCTGCGGTCCGGGCCGGGCAGCGTGATCGTCGCCATCGCCTAGCCCTCCAGCCGCGGCACGTCGATCCAGCGCCGCTCGGCCCAGCTCTTGTAGCCGAGCTCGGCAAGCTGCACTCCCTTGGCACCGGCCAGCAAATCCCAGCCGAAGGGCGCGTCCTCCAGCACGTGGCGCAGGAACAGCTCCCACTGCGCCTTGAAGCCGTTGGGATAGGTCTCGGTGTCCGGCACTTCCTGCCACTGCGCGAGAAAATCGTCGCTGCGCCGCTCGTCCGGGTTCCACACCGGCTTGGGCGTCGCCGCCTTCGGCTGGATCCAGCAGCGCGTCAGGCCGGCGACGGCCGAGCCTTCGGTGCCGTCGACCTGGAAGGTCGCGAGATCGTCGCGGCGCACGCGCGTCTGCCAGGAGCTGTTGATCTGGGCGAGGATGCCGCCCTCGAGCTCGAAGGTGGCAAAGGCGGCGTCCTCGGCGTCGGCGGCGTAAGGCCGGCCGCGCTCGTCCCAGCGCCGATCGAACAACAGCGCGCCGCGGCAGCTCACCGCGCGCACCTCGCCGAAGAGCGTATCGAGCACGTAGCGCCAATGGCAAAGCATGTCGAGGATGATGCCGCCCCCCTGGGATTTGCGGTAGTTCCAGGACGGGCGCTGCGCCGGCGGCCCGTCGCCGGGAAAGACCCAATAGCCGAAATCGCCCTTGACGGTGAGGATGCGGCCGAAGAATCCGGCCTCGTTGAGCCGGCGCAGCTTGACCAGCCCGGGCAGGAACAGCTTGTCCTGCACCACGCCGTGCTTGATGCCGGCGGCCTGGGCTCGGCGATAAAGCGCCAGCGCCGCGGCGGTCGATCCGGCCACCGGCTTTTCCGTATAGACGTGCTTTCGCGCCGCGATCGCTTTTTCCAGGTTCTCCTGGCGCAAATCGGTGGTGACGGCGTCGAAATAGACGCTGGCACCCCGGTCGGCGAGCGCCGCGTGGAGGTCGGTGGTGAAACGCTGGACCCCGTGGGCGGCGGCGAGCTGCTCCAGCTTCGCGATGTCGCGGCCGACCAGGATCGGCTCCGGCACGACGCGCCTGCCGTCCGCGAGCTGGATCCCGCCTTCCCGGCGCAGCGCCAGCACGGAGCGGATAAGGTGCTGGTTCGTCCCCATCCGGCCGGTCACGCCGTTCATGATGATGCCGATCCGCTCGGTCATGGCCCTGCCCTTGCGTCGCCCGCGCCGGAGTATGGCGCCGGCCCTCTCGCCTTGTCATTATCCCTGGTCGGTGCCGGCATGCCATTGCCTTCTCCGCATGTCGGGACGGCGGCGCCGATGTGGCCCCGCGCGTTGACACCTGCCGCCACTTGCCGAAGACTGGCGGCAACGAGACGGCCAAAGGCCGCAAACCGCAAGGGAGGACGATCATGACCACGTCGAGACGGTCGGTGCTCAAATACTCGGCGGCGCTGGCGAGCCTGCCGGCGCTGGGCCGCCGCGCCTTCGCGCAGGAGAAGCCGATCCGCATCGGCGTGCTCTACGACCTGTCGGGGCCGTTCGCCGCCGCCGGCTCGACCGCCTCGGCGGTGGGGGCGCAGATCGCCATCGACCTCACCAACGAGCGCGGCGGCGTGCTCGGCAAATACAAGGTCGAGCCGGTCAACGCGGATTCCCAAAGCAAGCCCGAGATCGCCATCAACGAGGCCGAGCGCCTCATCACCCAGGAAAAGGTCGACATCGTGCTGGGGGTCTATTCCAGCGCCCATGCGGTGCCGCTCGCCGCCAAGCTCGAGACCGAAAAGAAAATCCTCTGGATCACCACCGCCGTGGCGTCCTCGGTCTTCAAGAACAAGAACCTGCACTATGCCTTCCGCGCCCAGATCCACAGCGACCAGTACGGCGAGGCCGGGGCGAGCTTCCTCGCCGAAAACGCCCAGGCAAAGCTCCGCCTGGAGCCCAAGGAGATCCGGGCGGCGATCATCTACGAGGACGGCCCCTACGGCACCGGCTGCGGCGATGCCGACGAGCAATACTGCAAGGCGAAAGGCATCACCGAGATCGTGCTCAAGGAGGCCTATTCCGCCACCACCCCCGATCTTTCTTCGCTGGTCACCAAGCTGAAGCGCGGACGGCCGGACGTCATCCTGCACACCGGCTACAACCCCGACATCACGCTCTTCCTGCGCCAGGCGCGCGAGGCGGGCCTGCGCTTCAAGATGCTGATCGGCAATGGCGCCGGCTACAGCCAGATCGACAAGCTGCGTGACACCTTCCACGCCGACGTCGATTTCTTCTGCGACGTCGACCCCGTGCCGTCGCAGCTCCTCGATCCTAAGACGCTGGCCCCGGGGCTGGGCGATCTCATCAAGACCATGGTCGAGCGCTACAAAACCAAGACCGGCGCCAAGGAAGTGCCGCCGCATTGCTCGATGGGCTTCAACCAAAGCTGGATCCTGCTGCAGAACGTGCTGCCCATCGCGATCGAGAAGTATGGCGGCGCCGATCCCGAGGCGGTGCGCAAGGCGGCGCTCGACGTGGACATTCCGCCCGGCGGCACCACGCAGGGCTACGGCGTCAAGTTCTTCCCGCCGGGCACGCCGATGTCCGGACAGAACGAACGCTCGACGCCGGTCGTGATGCAATACACCAAGGACGCGACCACCGTGGTCTGGCCCGGCAACATCAAGACCGCCGAGCCGGTGCTGCCGCTGCCGAGCTCCTCGCCTTACGCTCTCGCCTGAGCGCACGGGAGGTGCTGAGCGTCCGCTCGCTCGCCAAGCGCTTCGGCGGCTTCCTGGCGGTGAACGGGGTCTCGTTCGACGTCAGGGAAGGCGAGATCCTGGGCCTGATCGGCCCCAACGGGTCGGGCAAGAGCACGACCTTCAACCTGATCGCCGGCGCGCTGGCGCCGACCGGCGGCTCGATCCGCTTCGCCGGCGCCGAGATCGCCGGCATGCCGGCGCATCTCGTCTGCCGCAAGGGGATCGCGCGCACCTTCCAGATCCCGCGGCCGTTCCGCAAGCTCTCGCTCGTCGACAACGTCGCGCTCGCGGCGTTCTACGCCGCCGGCGGCGCCGTCGAACGCGCGGAGGCGCGCCGGCGGGCCGCGGCGGCGCTGGAGCGCGTCGGCCTGCCGAGCGACGCGGCGGCGCGCACCGACGGGCTCGGCGCCGCCGCGTTGAAGAAGCTCGAGCTCGCCCGCGCGCTCGCGACGCAGCCGAAGCTGCTGCTGGCCGATGAGAGCCTGGGCGGGCTCGATGCCGCCGAGATGGAGCGCGCCGCCGCCCTGCTCGACGACATCCGCAAGACGCTCGGCATCACCGTCATTTGGGTCGAGCATATCATGGGCGTGCTGATGCGCGTCGTCGACCGCGTCATCGTCCTCGACCACGGCGAGATGATCTTCGAAGGCAGGCCCGCCGAGGCCGCGCGCGACGCGCGGGTGGCGGAAGTCTATCTCGGCCACAAGGCCGGCGGATGCTGACGGTCACCGATATCTCCGCCGGCTATGGCAGCTTCCAGGCGCTGTTCGGCGTCTCGCTCGCGGTCGCCGCGGGCGAGGCGGTGGCGGTGATCGGCGCCAACGGCGCCGGTAAGACGACGCTGATGCGCGTCATTTCCGGCCTGCTGCCGGCGCGCGGCGGCGGCTTCGCGCTCGAAGGCCGCGCGCTGGAGGCGCTGCCCGCCCATCGCATCGTCGCCGCCGGCATCGCCCATGTGCCGGAGAACCGGCGTCTCTTTCCCCGACTCACGGTGGAGGAGAATCTGCGCATGGGCGCCTTCATCCCGGCGGCGCGGCGGCATTTCGCCGAGCGCCTCGCCTGGGTCTACGAGCTTTTCCCGCGCCTCTCCGAGCGCCGCCGCCAGCCGGCCGGCACCATGTCGGGCGGCGAGCAGCAGATGTGCGCCATCGGCCGCGCGCTGATGTCGAAGCCGAAGCTGCTGCTGCTGGACGAGCCCTCGGCCGGGCTCGCGCCGCTGATGGTCGAGCAGGTGTTCGATCTCGTGCGCCGCATCCGCGCCGAGGGCTTCACCGTGCTGATCGTCGAGCAGAACGTGCAGCAGGTGCTGGACATCGCCGATCGCGCCTATCTCCTCGACGGCGGCCGCATCCGGCTTTCCGGCGCGGCCGGCGAGCTCGCGCGCAACGAGGAGATCCGCCGGGCCTATATGGGGATGTGACGCCGATGCGGTCGCCTTAGCGCCATGGACATCTACCTCCTCGAGGCCGTGACGAACGGCATTCTCCTGGGCGGCGTGCTGGCGCTGCTGGCGCTGGGGCTCAATCTGATCTTCGGCGTCGTCGACGTCGTCTGGATCGCCTATGCCGAGCTGGTCATGTGCGGCATGTACGCCGAGTGGTGGCTGACCGACAGCGCCGGCTGGCCGGTGCCGATGGCCGCCGTTGCGGCGGTCGCCGTCGTGGCGCTGCTCGGCGTGCTCGTCCATCTCCTGATCATCGCGCCGATCCTGGGCTCGGCGCCGATCAACCAGCTTCTTGCCACCGGCGGGCTGCTGTTCTTTCTGCAGAGCGCGGCGACGCTGCTGTTCGGCACCGATTTCCGCAACCTCGGCCTGCGCCTGCCGGTGATCGCGCTCGGCGACATCTTCATCAGCCTGTCGCGGCTGATCGCCTTCTTCGCGGCGCTGCTCGGCGCCGCCGCGCTCTATCTCTTCCTGTCGCGCAGCTTCCTCGGCACGGCGATCCGCGCCGTGGCGCAGGACCGCGAGATCATGGGGCTGATGGGCGTCGACCAGCGCCGCATCTACCTCCTGACCTCGGCCATCGGCGGCGGGCTTGCCGGGCTCGCCGCCTGCCTGCTGCTGCTGCAATACGACGTCCATCCCTTCATCGGCCTCACCTTCGGCCCGATCACCTTCATGATCTGCGTGCTGGGCGGACTCGGCAACATGATCGGCGGCTTCGTCGCCGCCTTCATCATCAGCCAGATCATCGCCGTCGCCGGCTATTACGTCTCGATCGAGGCCTCCCACGTCCTGGCTTTCGTCGTCTTCATCGTGCTCATCCTGCTGCGCCCGCAAGGGATCCTCGGCAAATGACGGCGCGTCTTTCGAAGGCGCTCGCGGCGCTCGTCCTGCTGCTGGCGCCGCTGGCGCTCCGGGATTATTTCCTGCATATCGCGGTGCAAGTGCTGCTCTGGGGCTTCATCTACACCGCCTGGTCGATGATGGGCCGCTTCGGCCTGGTCTCGCTCGGCCATGGCGCCTTTCTCGGCATCGGCGCCTATGTCCCGGCCTTGCTGTGGAACGACTACGACGTGACGCCCTGGCTCGGCATTCCCGCGAGCATGCTGCTGGCGGCGCTCCTGGCGCTGGTGGTGGGGTATCCCGCCACCCGCATGCGGGTCGTCGGCCATTACTACGCGCTCGTCACCTTGGCGTTGAGTCAGGTGGTGCTGCTGTCGATCGTGGCGCTGCGCGACGTGACCGGCGGCTCGCTCGGCATGACGCCGCGCGCCGCCGGCCACGCCTCGTGGTACGCGCTGCAATTCCCGGAAAAGAGCCAGTTCTATTTCCTGGCGCTGGCGCTCTGGCTCGCCGGGCTGGCGCTCTGGCTCTGGCTCGAGCGCGGCATGGGCAGCAAGGCGCTCGAGGCGATCAACGAGGACGAGGGCGCGGCCGCCGCCATCGGCATCGACGTGATGCGCGAGAAGCTGCGCGTGACGCTGATCTCCGCCGGGCTTACCGCGCTCGGCGGCGGCGTCTACGTGCAATACCTCATGTATGTGAATCCCGAGACGGTGTCAGGCGTCGGCGTCTCGCTGCAGATCGTCTTCGCCGCCATCGCCGGCGGCATGTATTCGCTGCTGGGGCCGACCATCGGCGCGCTCCTCACCCTCGTCCTGGCCGAAGGGCTGCGCGTCGCCTTCGGAACGCATTTCATCGGCGCCGCCAACACCATCTACGGCGTGCTGCTGGTGCTGTTCATCATCTTCATGCCGCGCGGCATCGCGGGACTGGTCGAAGGGCTGCTGGCGCGGCCCGGGCGCGCCGCGGCGGCGGAGTGAGCCCGGGCTACGGGAGGGTCGCGTCGGCTGCGGCACCATCGACCGCGCCACGCCAGCAGTACTCGCCAATGACGCGCAGCTGAACTCCGGCGATAGCAATGGTGCGCTCACCGCCGATCCCGCCCAGCGAGGATGCGTTGCCCGATGTGGCGGGTGGTTGACAGCGACGACGCCGATGGTATATACAATTGAATATACGCGAGAAGGCCGGCAAAAGAGCCGGGGCAATTGGGCCCGCGCGATTTCATGGAGATGGAATGGCATGGCCTGCTTGAACCCGGAGGTCCGGAAATGGACTTTGAATGGGATCCCGAGAAAAATGACGCGAACATCGCGGCTCGGGGCATCGATTTTGCTTGGGCCGTCGGTGTCTTTCTAGGGCCGACGATCGAATGGATCGATACGCGGCGGGATTACGGCGAGACGCGCTGGATTGCCCTTGGCGCGGTGGACGGGTTGGAGCTGGTACTCGTCTACACCTGGCGCGGCGCTCGCAGGCGGATCATCTCCGCAAGGAGAGCCCATGACCGTGAAAGAAAGAGATACCGCGAGGCATTCCCGGAAGCCGGCGAAGACCCGTCCGGGTAGGACCGATCTGCGGCGGGTCCGATCGACGACGAATGCCGAGATCGAAGCTGACGTGAGGCGCGATCCGGATGTGGCGCCGCTGCTCGATGACGCGTGGTTCGCGAAGGCACGTGCGGTCGAGCCCTTGCAAAAAGTCGCCATCAGCATTCGCGTCGATCCCGACGTGATCGAATTCTTTCGCAAGACGGGGCCGGGCTATCAGACCCGCATGAATGCGATCCTTCGCGCCTTCATGGAGCGCGCGCGCCACAAATAGCGCTGCCCGGCCGCATGGACGCCGATCTTCGCGCGGAGCGGACGGGCGTGCGCATTTGCCCTGGGGCTCATGGCCTCGCGGCGCGCCATCGGCCCGATATCGGCAGCGGCGACGGGCACCTTGCCGCCCCCGGTGTTCACCGAATATTGGCAAAGTTCTGCCAGGATGGTACGGTCGCCAAAAGGCGCCGTTTGCCATAGGTGTCGCCATGGGAAAGCGGAAGAAGAAGCAGCGCGAGCTGCTCCGGGTGGGCGGCGAGGTGTTGCGCGATGCCCACGAGAAGGCGCGCATCGAGCGCCGCTGGCACATCGTCGGCGACGGCAGGCCGCCGAGGCGGCCGAAGAAGAATTATCGTTACGTCGACGAGCTGGCCCGGCTGCAGGTGGAGCTGCTGAAGCTGCAGGAATGGGTGCGGCTCGAAGGGCTCAAGGTGGTCGTGATCTTCGAGGGCCGCGACGCCGCCGGCAAGGGCGGCGTGATCAAGCGCATCGCCGAATGCCTCAACCCCCGCTTCTGCCGCATCGTCGCGCTGGGCACGCCGACCGAGAAGGAGCGCGGCCAGTGGTACTTCCAGCGCTATGTCGAGCAGCTTCCGGCGTGCGGCGAGATCGTGCTGTTCGACCGAAGCTGGTACAACCGCGCCGGCGTCGAGCGCGTCATGGGCTTCTGCACCGAGGACGAATACAGGGAATTCCTGCGCGCCTGCCCGCTGTTCGAGGAGATGTTGGTGCGCGCCGGCATCCATCTCGTCAAATACTGGTTCTCGGTCAATGACGAGGAGCAGGAGCGGCGCTTCCTCGACCGCATGCGCAACCCGATCAAGCGCTGGAAGCTGAGCCCGATGGACCTCGAATCGCGCGAGCGCTGGGTCGAGTACTCGCGGGCCAAGGACGTCATGCTGAAGCACACCGACCACGCGCTCACCCCCTGGCACATCGTCAACGCCGACAGCAAGAAGAAGGCGCGGCTCAACTGCATCGCTCATCTGCTGCGTCAGATTCCCTACAAGGACCTGCGTCCGGTCGAGCTCGATCTGCCGCCGCGCCAGCCCGACGCCGGCTACAAGCGCCCGCGCAAGTCGATGCAGCGCTGGGTTCCGGAGAAATACTAGCCGGGATCCCCAAACGCTCGCCGCCTAGACGCCTCGTCCCCAGCGATACCCCGCCGCCCGCCTCACGCGGCGCGGATATTGGCGAGGAATTGGTCGACCTCGCCGCGCAGCATCTCCGCCTGCTGGGCAAGGCTGGTTGCCGAGGCCAGCACCTGGCCCGCCGCCGCGCCGGTGGCGTCCGCCACCTGACCGACATCGGACATGTTGCGGGTGACCTCGGCCGCGCCCTTGGCCGCCTCCTGGGTATTGCGCGCGATGTCGCGCGTCGTCGCGTCCTGCTGCTCGACGGCGGCGGCGATCGTGCCGGCGATGGCGTTGATCCGCCCGATCGTCGTGTCGATGCGGCCCATCGCCTCGATCGCGCCCTTCGAGGCGCCTTGCATGGCGCTGACCTGAGCGCCGATCTCCTCCGTCGCCTTGGCGGTTTGCGTCGCCAGGCTCTTCACCTCCGCGGCGACCACGGCGAAACCCTTGCCTGCCTCGCCGGCGCGCGCCGCCTCGATCGTGGCGTTGAGCGCCAGGAGATTGGTCTGGTTGGCGATGTCGTTGATGAGCTGCACCACCTCGCTGATCTTCTGCGCCGTGTCGTCGAGCGTCCGCATCGAAGCGCCCGTGCGCGTCGCCTCCTCGACCGCTTGGCCGGCGATCTCGCTTGACTGGCGGATCTGCCGGCCGATCTCGGCGATCGATGAGGACATCTCCTCCGTTGCCGAGGCGACGGTCGAGACGTTGGCGGCTGCCTGCTCGGACGCCGCCGAGACGGCCGATGCCCGATGGCTCGTCAGCTCGGCGGTGCCGGACATGCTCTCGGCGGTTGCCTGCATCTCGGTCGAGGCCGACCCCAGCGCGTTGAGCGCGTCGCGCACCGAGCGCTCGAAATCCGCGATGTGCGCCTCGATGCGCTGATGCCGCTCCGCCTTGCGCACCTCCTCTTCCTGGCGCTGCGCCTCGAGTCGGCGCGTCTTGATCGTGTTCTCCTTGAACACGACCACCGCGCCGGCCATGGTGCCGACCTCGTCCTTGCGGCCGAGCGCGGGGATGTCGCTGTCACTGTCGCCCGCCGCCAGGCGCTGCATCGCCGTGGTCATCGCCTTGATCGGCAGGCTGATGCGGCGCGCCAGCAGCGCGGCGACCAGCGCCAGAAGGCCGGCGACAAGCGCGGCGCCGAGCAGGACGATATGGGTGAGCGTTGCGCCGCGGGCCAGCGCCGGCGAGAGATCCGCGTCGACCTCCAGCACGCCGCGGACATCGCCGAGCTTCCAATCCGTTTTGGGCGATCCCGGAAAGGAATTATGGCAGGAGACGCAGCCGGGATCGACCATCCGGTCGGCCTCGGCGACGCGCACGATGTCCTTGCCGTTCACCACGTCACGGCGGGAGAAGACGCCGTCCGGATTCCGCGAGAGAAAATCCCAGGCCTCCTCGCCGAACCGGTCGAGCTGGCGGCCGGCGCGGTTCGGGAAGGGATAGGGGCTATAGAGCCTCAGGCTGGTTCCCCGCTGCTGCAACAGCGCGCTCAAGTCCTGGATCATGGTCGCCGGCAACGGGATGGCGTCAGCCTTGCCCTGGTGGTCGAAAGTCGCCTTCATCGCGCTGCCGCTCGTCACCTTGGCGACGACGGATTTGGTGTAATAGGCGCGCATGGCCTTGAACTGGTTGACCGTCTCGTGCGCCTGCTCGACCGCGCTCTCGACCGCGTCCCCGGCGACGAGCGGCGGCACGAGAAAGGCGGCGCCGATGATGGCAACGCCGCAGATCACCGGGATCGGCAGCAGCATCTGCCAGACGATACTTCGTTTCATGATGGCAATTTCACCTCGACCGTCATACCCGCGTAAGCACGAAATAGAAGATGCATTAAATGCCGATGAATTTTCGGTGAACGGTTTGGTGTAAGTATTCCCTGCTCACACCACCTGCTCCTGGCGAAGACCGGCGATGCCGGCGCGCGCGAGCTGCCGGGACAAGAGCAGGGATCATGCCACTTTCGCCCGGCGGAAAATCGGCGGCCGGCGGGATCCGCCCGCGCGAAGCGCGACGCAAATTGCGCAGGCGCCTAGCATAGCGCCCGGGCAAAATGCCCGGACGGCGACAGGCCGAGGCGAGGCGATCAGAGCACCGCGTAGACGGCGATCTCCACGGTATCCGGCCGCCGCACGCCGCTGCCGAGGAAGACCGCGCGCGTCAGCCATTGCTGCGCCGGCGCCGCCGTCTCGAAGGACGGCGTGCAGCGGAAGTAATAGGCGGCGGGGTCGACCGGTTCGCCGGCCGTGAGCCTGGCGATGACCTCCGGCGGCCCGTGGCGCAGGCCGCGATTGACCACCGCGATCAGCGCGCCGTCCTCGGTTTCAAGCGTGTAGCGCGCTGTAAGCTCGGCGCAGCCATCGGCGCGGATGATCTGCCAATCGGCGCCGCCGGGCAGCACCCGGCCGCTGAGCCGCGGCCCTTCGACGCTGCCGCCGGTGATCGGCACGATGCGGCGGCGGCCCGCCTGGGTTTCGCCCAGCTCGAGCGCCGGCGCCACCGCTACGCGCAGCCGGAAGGCGAAATCGAGCGCGGGGCTCACCGGCGCACGGCGCCCGCGCGCCAGGCGACCAGCGAAGAGGCATCGCGCCCGCCCCAGCCTTCGGCCGCCGCCGCGTCGTAGCCTTCGAGCGCCTTCGCCGCCAGCGGCAGCTCGATCCCGGCGCGCGCCGCCGCCTCGGCCATGAGGCGGAGATCCTTGCGCACGCCGTCGATGTCGAAGCCGACATCGGGCGCGCCACCGGCGAGCGCGGTGACGATCTTGGCGGCACGGCTCTTCAAGGCGTTGGCGCCGCCGGAACTCTCCTGAAAGATCGCCAGCGCCTGGGGGATGTCGATGCCGTTGCCGGCGATCAGCGTCACCGCCTCGCGCAGCGCCTCCCAATAGACCGCCAGCGGCAGGTTGATGGCGAGCTTCATCGCCGCGCCGCAGCCGCTGGGCCCCAGATAATCGACGCGGCGGCAAAGCTGCTCGAGCAGCGGCCTGGCGCGGGCAAAGGCGGCGCCGTCGCCGGCGGCGAGGCCAAGCAGCTTGCCTTCGCGGGCGGGGCCGATCGTGCCGCCGACGGGGCATTCGAGGAGCGCCGCCCCCTTGGCCGCGGCGCGGGCCGCGAGCCGCCGGGTGTCCTCGGGCAGCAGCGTGCTCATCTCGATGAAGAGCCTGCCCGCGACCGGCCGGGACAGCAGCCCGTCGCCGCCGCCATAGACCGCCTCGGCGGCGCGCGCGTCGGTGAGGATGCTGATGACGGTGTCGTGCCGTTGCGCCAACTCGGCCGGGCTCGCCGCCCAGCGCGCCCCTTGCTCGAGCAGCGCCGCCGCCTTGGCGGCGGTGCGGTTCCAGACAGTGAGCCGATGGCCTTGCTCGATCAGCCGCAGCACCATTGCGCTGCCCATGCGGCCGGTGCCGCAAAAGCCGATGTCCATTCCGCCCCTCCCGCGCGTCCTGCGCCCCGTGCCCTAGCGCTGGAGCTTGGGAGGGTCAAGCCGGGCAGAGCGCCGATCCAGCGCCTGCTTGAGCTTTTGCGCCTTGTCCTCACGCATCCTCCCGGCGTGGGCGCCAAGGCCCTGCGGCCCTCTTGCCTGTTGCCGCGAGCCGGGGGGATACTGGGCGCAAGCGAGGCGAGGATGCGCCAACACCATGACATGGGCGGGTTGCCGGCGGGACCGGTGGAACGACGGGAGCACGACCACGCGCCGTGGGAAAAGCGCGTCGACGCGCTGATGATGCTGTTGTCGCAACGCCAACTGCTGCGAGTCGACGAGCTGCGGCGCAACATCGAAGCGCTGCCGCCCGATGCCTATGACACCATGAGCTATTACGAGCGCTGGATCTCGGCCATCAGCCATACCCTGCTGCAACGCGGCGTGGTCACCGCCGACGAGCTCGGGCGCAAGCTCGCCGAGATCGAAGCGCGGGAAACCGCAGGGTGAGGCCGGCGGCGGTCGCGCCCCGCTTCCAGCCCGGCGCGCGGGTCAGGGTGCGCTGGGCCGATCCGCCCGGCCATCTGCGCACGCCCTGGTACATCCGCGGCCAGTCCGGCGAGATCGAGCGGCTCTGCGGCGCCTTCGCCAACCCCGAGGAGCTGGCCTACAACCGGCCGGGCCTGCCGGCGCAGCCGCTCTACCGCGTGCGCTTCCGCCAAGGCGAGATCTGGCCCGATTATGCCGGCACGGCGCAGGACACGGTCGAGGTCGAGATCTATCAGCATTGGCTCGAACCCGCCCCATGAGCGCGACATGACCGAGATCCATCACCTTCATCCCCATCGCCATCCCTCGCCGCCCGAGGATGACGGCCCGCTCGGCTATTACCAGGCGCTGGAAGTGGCGGTGCGCGAGCTGCTGGTCGAGAAAGGCATCGTCAGCGCCGACGATGTCCGCCGCGCCGTCGAGGCGATGGACGCGCGCACGCCGGCGCAGGGCGCGCGCATCGTGGCGCGCGCCTGGACCAACCCGGCCTACAAGGCGCGGCTGCTGGCGGACGGCACGGCGGCGGCGCGCGAGTTCGGCATCGACATGGCGGCGACCTGGCTCATCGTCGTCGAGAACACGCCTCGTCTGCACAACCTCATCGTCTGCACGCTCTGCTCCTGCTATCCGCGCATGGTGCTGGGCCTGCCGCCGGACTGGTACAAGAGCCGCGCCTATCGCAGCCGCGCCGTGCGCGAGCCGCGCGCGGTGCTGCGCGAGTTCGGCACGGTGCTGCCGGAGGATGTCGAGGTGCGGGTCCATGATTCCACCGCCGATATGCGCTACCTTGTGCTGCCGGAGCGGCCGGACGGCACCGAGGGCTGGAGCGAGGAGCGGCTGGCCGCGCTGGTCACGCGCGACAGCATGATCGGCGTGACGCGCTGTCGGATGTGAAACGGAGCGGAGGCGGGCGATGGCCGAGGAGCAGCTTGCGGGCCTGATGGTGGCGGGCCGTCCCCTGTCGCCGGAGATCATCGATTCGCTGCGACAGGCAAGCGCCGCCACCGGCGTCGATTTCGATTTCCTGGTGGCACAGGCGAGCGCCGAGAGCGGCCTGCGCGACGGCGTGCAGGCGCGCCAGCGCCATTCCAGCGCCTCGGGCCTGTTCCAGTTCACGGCGCAGACCTGGCTGCGGATGATACGCGAGCACGGCGCGCGCTACGGCCATGGCGATCTGGCCGCGGCCATCGCGCCCGCCGCCAACGGCCATCTCGGCGTCGAGGACGCCGCGACGGAAAAGCAGATTCTCGATCTGCGCAAGGACGCGAAACTGGCGGGGATCATGGCGGGCGAGCTTGCCAAGCAGAATGCGGCGGCGTTGCAGCACGCGCTGCACCGCAAGGCCAACCCGGCCGAGCTGCATCTCGCGCATCTGCTGGGCGCCACCGGCGCGATCCGCTTCCTCAAGGCGCGCGCCGCCGACGCGGCCCAGCCCGCCGCCGATGTCGTCCCGGCGGCGGCGCGGCAGAACCCGCAGCTTTTCTTCGATCGCGGCGACCACACGCCGCACACGGTCGCCGCCGTCTACGGCAAGATCAAGAACCGCATCGAAACGCCGCTCAAGCAGCTCGCGGCCGCGACGCAGCCGGCCAAGCCCGACGCCGCCGACGGCCTGCGTCCCGCTCCCGGCATCATCGACACGCCGCCCCGGGGGAGACGGGCGTAGTCGCCGGTTTTCGGCCGTCAGCCGTCGGTTTCCGGTCCGCCGGCGCCTTTCTTGCGCGCGTAATGGCGATGGGCCTTGGCGCGGTTGCCGCAAGCGCTCATCGAGCACCAGCGGCGATTGCCGCTTTTGCTGTCGTCGAGGAACAGCCATTGGCAATCGGGATTGGCGCAATGGCGCACCTTGGCGAGCCGTTTGCCGACGAGAAGATCGCCCGCCGACCATAGGACCGGCGTCAGCAGCCGCACCGCGCCGGCCTCGCCTGCCGCCACGCGCCAGCCGAAACCATCGGCGCGCGGCTCGACCGCACGGCGCGGCGTCGTGTGCGCCAGCGCGCCGTTGAGGCGAAGCAGATCCGCCGCCGCCGGCGCGGTCTTGGCGGCGATGGCGTGGAACAAGCGATAGAGCGCCTCGCGCAGCGCCAGCGCTTCGGCCAGCAGCGCCGCGGCGGCTGCGGCCTCGGTGGACGCCCAAAGCGCCAGGGCGTCGCGCTCGGCATCCGGCAGGCCGGCCTTCGCCGCGCACCAGCCGAGAAGCTCGCCGAGTCCCGCCAGCTCCTCCCTCGGCTGCGCCGTCCCCCGCCAATACCGGGTGTTGGCGAAGTCGAGGCACAGCTCTTCGGCGGGCGCGGCGATCCAAGGCGTGCCGAGAGTGACGGTCATGCTCTTCACATACTAACCCACATGACGGTTGACAAGATTGCCGGCCTCGGCTTTGATAACCATCATCATGGTTATAAGATGGAAGGAGGACCTGACATGATCGACCATCTCTCCCTCGGCGTGCGCAGCATCAAGGCGGCGCGGCGCTTTTACGACGCGGTGCTGGCGCCGCTGGGCTACCGATTGTTGCAGGAGTATCCGACCTCGCTCGGCTACGGCGACGGCCATGCCGAGCTGTGGCTGCTCGAAGTCGAGCGGCCGGTGCCGGCGGATGCCCAATCGGGGTTGCATCTCTGCTTCAGCGCGCCGAGCCGGGCAGGGGTCGACGCCTTCCACAAGGCGGCGCTCGCCGGCGGCGGCCGGGACAACGGCAAGCCGGGACTGCGCGCGGATTACGGTCCCGACTACTACGCCGCCTTCGCCATCGATCCCGACGGCTATCGGCTGGAGGCGCATTGCGGCAAATAGTCCGGCGGAAAGCGGCGGAGGGACCGGCCGCGTGCCATCTTCCCTCCGCGGCTCAGGCGACCTCCGCCATCGCCGCGGCGCGGCCTTCGAAGCGCCAGACGCAGGCCGGCGGAAAGTTGCGCCAGACGCGCGCCACGACGCGGCCGGAGACGGCGAAGTCGCGCGCCGGCAAGGGCGAGGCGAGGCCATAGGTGAACTGCACCAGGCTGCCGCGCCCGTCCAGCAACGCGAAACTCTGCTCGACGATGCGCTGGCGCAGCCGCTTCGGCATCGACAGCAGCGGCAGGCTCGAGACGATGGCCGAGACGCTGGTGATGCCGAGCGGCCGCAGCAGCGCGCCGAGCTGGGCGGCATCGCCCGCGATCACCCGCAGCTCGGGAAAGCGCTTGGCGAGCAGGCGGTGCAAGCGCTCGTCGCGCTCGACCACGATCAGCCGCTCCGGCGCCAGCCCGGCCGCCAGCAGCGCGCGCGTGATGCTGCCGGTGCCGCCGCCCAGCTCGACGACGAGACGCGCCTGGCGGGGATCGATCTCGCGCGCCATGGCTTGGGCGAGATAACGACTCGATGGCGCCAAAGCGCCGATCCGGTGCGGCGCCTTCAGCCAGCGGCCGAGAAACAGCGCCATCTCCGCCTCGCTCGCGCAACCTCGCGGCGCGGCCTCGCGGCTGTCCTCCGCCCGTTTGACGTCGCGGATCAATTGATTCTTCATCCCCGGCACCCGCCCGCCCCCCGATACCAGCGCGGTCTTCTCGCAAAGGCTTGATAGACGGGCAGAAGCCGCGCGCTGTCAAGAAGTTGTAACGGAAATGGCTCGGACCGGCCCCCGGCGGAGCGCCCCGGGCACGGCTCTCCGCCGGCCGCTGCTCCCCGGGCAAGTGCTTGTTTCCCCACGGCCCGGCCTTGTCTGCCGCTATGAAGTGATTAACTCCATGGCCACGGAATTGCGTCTCTGCCAATTTACCGGTTGGATAGTCTTGGGGGCGATGGGCGACCGCGTTCCGGCGGCTCCCCGTCGGCCGTTGGCGGTGCAAAGGCGCAGCGGGAGGGTGGAAATGGTAACGCGCGTCGAGCAGCAGAAGCACGAGGCTGTCGAGACGGCGGCGGCGCTTGCCGCGCACCGGCTCAAAGGCGAGCGCGGCGACGACGTTGCGCGCTTTCTCCGGCAGTTCTACGGCCATGTGCCGCCCGAGGACATCCTCGGACGCTCCAGCGACGAGCTTTACGGCGCCGCGTTGTCGCTCTGGCGCTTTGCCGAGACCCGCTCGCCGGGCCGCGCCAAGCTGCGCGTGCTCAACCCGCGGCTCGAGGAGCATGGCTGGCGCTCGCCGCGCACGGTGGTCGAGATCGTCAACGACGACATGCCCTTTCTCGTCGACAGCGTAACCGCGGCGCTCGCCGGCCAGGGCTTCACCGTCCATCTCGTCATCCATCCCATTCTGCGGCTCGAGCGCGACGGCGCCGGCTGCGTCGCCGTCCTGCACGAACCGGACTCCAAGGCGAACGGCAAGGCCTTGCGCGAATCCTTCATGCATGTGGAGGTGAACGAGGAAAGCGATTCGCGGCGGCTGGCCGAGCTGGCGGCGCAGCTCGAGCGCGTGCTGGACGAGGTGCGCCTCGCGGTCCAGGACTGGAGCGCGATGCGCCGCCGGCTGGGCGAGATCGTCGCCGATCTCGGCGCCAACCCGCCGCCGGTCGAGGCCGACGAACGCGCCGAGGCGCTGGATTTCCTCGCCTGGCTCGAGGACGACAACTTCACCTTCCTCGGCTTCCGCGAGTACCGCTTCGGCGAGGCGCGCGAAGGCGGCCTCGACATCGTGCCGAAGAGCGGCCTCGGCATCCTGCGCGACGAGGATTACGCGGTCTTCGACGGCCTGCGCAACTTCGCGACCTTGCCGCCCGACGTGCGCGAGTTCCTGCGCGAGCCGCGCCTCTTGCTGATCAGCAAGTCGAACCGCCGCTCCCGCGTGCATCGCCCGGTGCACATGGACGTGATCTGCCTCAAGGTCTTCGACGCCGCCGGCAAGGCGGCGGGCGAGCGGATCTTCGTCGGCCTCTTCACCTCGCTCGCCTACAGCCGCAGCCCGCGCCAGATCCCGCTGCTGCGCCGCAAGGTGTGGAACGTGCTGCAGCGCTCGGGCTTCGGCCCGTCGAGCCACGACGGCAAGGCGCTGCAGCACATCCTCGACAACTACCCGCGCGACGAGCTCTTCCAGATGGGCGAGGACGAGCTCTACGACACCGCGCTCGGCATTCTCAACCTGCAAGAGCGCCAGCGCGTCGCCCTCTTCGTGCGCCGCGACCCGTTCGAGCGCTTCGTCTCCTGCCTCGTCTACGTCCCGCGCGAGCGCTACGACACGGAGCTGCGCCGCCGCTTCGCCGCCATCCTCGAGGCGGCGTTCGGCGGCGGCGTCGACAGCTTCAACGCCCAGCTCGACCAGTCGGTGCTCGGCCGCGTCCATTTCATCCTGCGCACCATCCCCGGCAAGCTCGCCCTCGTCGACGTCGACCAGGTCGAGAAGCGGTTGGCCGAAGCCAGCCGGAGCTGGAGCGACCGCCTCGCCGAAGCGCTCACGGAGGCGCTCGGCGAGGAAGCCGGCACGGCGCTGCTGCGCCGCTACGGCGAGGCTTTCCCGAGCGCCTATCGCGAGCGCTTCAGCGCCGCGGCGGCGGTCTATGACGTCGAGCGCTTCGAGGAGCTGCGTCACGGCGTCGGCATCGGCGTCGCGCTCTATCGCACGCTCGAAAGCGATCAGGCCGAGCTGCGCTTCAAGATCTACCGTACCGGCGCGCCGCTGGCGCTCTCCGACGTGCTGCCGGTGCTGGAGCACCTCGGTCTCAAGGTCATCACCGAGATCCCTTACCTCGTGACGCCGGCGGCCGGGCCGGCGCTGTCGATGCAGGATTTCAGCCTGGTGGCGCGTGCCGGCGAGATCGACGTGACGGCCGACCGCGCCCGCTTCGAGGCGGCCTTCCTCGGCATCTGGTCGGGCGCGATGGAGAGCGACGGCCTCAACCGCCTGGTGCTCGCGGCGGGCCTCGACTGGCGCCAGGTGACGGTGCTGCGGCTCTATTCGAAGGCGCTGCGTCAGGCCGGCAGCGCCTACAGCCAGACCTACATGGAAGACGCTCTCCTCGCGCATCCGGCCATCACCGCCGGCCTGGTGCGGCTGTTCGAGCGGCGCTTCGATCCCGCCGGCGAGGACAACCGCGACGTCGAGGAGACGCGCGCCGCCGTCGCCGTCGAGCAGGCCCTCGACGCCGTGCAGGGGCTCGACGAGGACCGCATCCTCAGGAGCTTCCTGCTGCTCGTGCGCAAGAGCCTGCGCACCAACTATTTCCAGCGCCTGAGCGACGGCGCGCCCAAGCCCTATCTCGCGGTGAAGCTGGCAAGCCGCGAGATCGAGCTTTTCCCGCTGCCGCGGCCGCTCGTCGAGATCCACGTGCTGAGTCCGCGCATGGAGGGGGTGCATCTGCGCGGCGGCAAGGTGGCGCGCGGCGGCATCCGCTGGTCGGACCGCCGGGAGGACTTCCGCACCGAGATCCTCGGCCTGATGAAGGCGCAGATGGTCAAGAACGCCGTCATCGTGCCGACGGGATCGAAGGGCGGCTTCGTGCTGAAGCGCCCGCCCGCCGCGCGGGACGCGCTCCAGGCCGAAGGCGTCGAGTGCTACAAGACGCTGCTGCGCGGCATGCTCGACCTCACCGACAACATCCTCGGCGGCGAGATCGTGCCGCCCGCCGGGGTGGTGCGCCATGACGGCGACGATCCCTATCTCGTCGTCGCCGCCGACAAGGGCACGGCGAGCTTCTCCGACATCGCCAACGCCGTCTCGGCCGAGTACCGCTTCTGGCTCGGCGACGCCTTCGCCTCCGGCGGGTCGGAAGGCTACGACCATCGCGCCATGGGCATCACCGCGCGCGGCGCCTGGGAGACGGTGAAGCGCCATTTCCGCGAGCGCGGCACCGACATCCAGGCCGCCGACTTCACCGTGGTGGGCGTCGGCGACATGTCGGGCGACGTCTTCGGCAACGGCATGCTGCGCTCAGAGCACATCAAGCTCGTCGCCGCCTTCGATCACCGCCACATCTTCCTCGATCCCGATCCCGATCCCGCGCGCAGCTTCGCCGAGCGCCGGCGCCTCTTCGAGCTGCCGCGCTCGAGCTGGGCGGATTACGATCGCGCGCTGATCTCCAAGGGCGGCGGCGTCCATGAGCGCGGCGTCAAGTCGATCGAGCTGTCGCCCGAGCTGCGCGCGCGGCTCGCCGTCGCCCAGACGCATCTGACCCCGGCCGAGCTCATCCAGGCGCTGCTCAAGGCGCCGGTCGACTTGCTCTGGTTCGGCGGCATCGGCACCTACGTCAAGGCGAAGGAGGAGCGCAACGCCGACGTCGGCGACCGCATGAACGACGCGCTGCGCGTCAACGCCGAGGATCTGCGCGCCGCGGTCGTCGGCGAGGGCGCCAACCTCGCGGTGACGCAGCGCGGCCGCGTCGCCTTCGCGCTCAAGGGCGGGCGCATCAACACCGACGCCATCGACAATTCCGCCGGCGTCGACACCAGCGATCACGAGGTCAACATCAAGATCCTGCTCGACGCCGTGGTGGCGGCGGGCGACCTGACGGTGAAGCAGCGCAACGCGCTGCTGCACGAGATGACCCCGGCGGTGGCCGAGCTGGTGCTCGCCGACAACGACCTCCAGGGCATGACGCTCAGCCTGGCCGAGGCGCAGGGGCCGGAGCGGCTCGACCAGCAGCTCCGCGTCATGCGCGCGCTGGAGCGCGCGGGCGAGCTCGACCGGGCGGTGGAGTTCCTGCCGGGCGACGAGGAGATCTCGGCGCGCGCCGCCGCCGGCCGCGGGCTGACGCGGCCGGAGCTGGCGGTGCTCATGGCCTACGTCAAGCACTCGCTGGCGCATGAGCTCGCCGCCGCCGACATCGCCCGCGATCCGCAGCTCGAGCGCGACCTGATGGCCTATTTCCCGGCGGCGCTGGTCGACCGCTTCCGCGCCGCGATCGCCGGCCATCGCCTGCGCAAGGAGATCGTCGCCACGGTGGCGGCCAACGACCTCGTCAACCGCGGCGGCATCACTTTCCTCTCGGAGATGCGCGAGCGCACCGGCCGCGGCGCCGGCGACATCACCCGCGCCTACACGATCGTCAAGCAGGTGTTCGATCTCGAGACGCTGTGGAAGGCGGTGAGCCGGCTCGACAACAAGGTGCCGGCGCAGACCCAGACCGAGATGCTGCTCGCCGGCAGCCGGCTGCTGGAGCGCGCCACCGCCTGGTTCCTGCGCAACAGCGCCGTGCTCGACATCGAGGCGCAGGTCGACGCCTTCCGTCCCGGCGTCGAGCAGCTCGCCGACCACGCCAGCGAGATCCTGCCGGCGCCGCAGCGCGCGGAGCTGATGCGTCGCGCCGACCTGCTGGTGCAGCGCAAGGTGCCCTCGGAGGCGGCGCTGATGGCGGCGCGGCTCGACTTCCTGGTCTCGGCCGTCGACATCGTGCGGCTCGGGCTCGGCAGCGGCAGGGGCATCGTCGAAATCGGCCGCGCCTTCTATGCGGTCGGCGCGCGCTTCCGGCTCGACGCGCTGCGCATGGCGGCGCGGCGGCTGAAGCCCGAGACCGCCTGGCAGAAGGTGGCGGTGGACGCGCTGCAAGAGGATTTCTACGCGCATCAGGCCGAATTCACCGCCAAGGCGATCGCCGACGGCGGCGATGTCGGCCCGTGGCTCGAGGCGCAGGCGGGCGCGCTCGGCCGCGTCGAGGCGCTGCTGCGCGAGATCGAGGCCACCGCCAACCCCGACGTCGCCATGCTGATCGTCGCCAACCGCGCGCTCAGGGGGTCGCTGGCGGGATAGCGCGCGGCTTTTGCCCGCAGGCGCCGCGCTGTATCATCGGACGGCGTCGGACAAGGAGCTGAGGCCATGCCGCGAGACGATGCCGGTGGAAACGGGCGCAAGCCCTCGCGCAACGTGTTGGGCGAGCGCCTCGAAGGCTGCTCGGCAAAGCCGGTCACCGGCTTCTTCCGCAACGGCTGCTGCGACACCTCGCCCGAGGACGTCGGCAGCCATACCGTCTGCGCCGTGATGACCGCCGAGTTCCTCGCCTTTTCCCAGGCGCGCGGCAACGATCTCTCGACGCCGATGCCGGCTTTCGGCTTTCCCGGCCTCAAGCCCGGCGATCGCTGGTGCCTCTGCGCGCCGCGCTGGCAGGAGGCGTTCGAGGCCGGCAAGGCGCCGCGCGTCGTGCTGCGCGCCACCCATGAAGGCGCGCTCGATCACTGCGCGCTCGCCGATCTGAAGCGCTTCGCCGTCGATTTGGCCTGACGATCACATGCCGATGCCGCGGGCCATCAGCGCCGCGGCGAGCGGGATGAGGGCGAAGAGCGCAAGCTGCGCGGCGATGAAGCCGCGTATCCGGCGATAATCGCCGGGCGCGATGACGATGCCGCCGTCCGTCGCGCCTTTCGCGCTGGCGATGTAATGGAAGGTCGGCGGCAGCGACAGCAGCCCCACCGCGAAAAACAGCGCCATCTTGACCCAGAAGACCGGATTGCCGGTATAGAAGGCGGCCCCCTTGGCGAAGAAGAAGAGGCGCGCGAGCCCGGTGACGAGAATGGCGATGGCGCCGACGAGGTAGGCGAGATCGAGCCGCCGCAACAGCGCCAAGGTCGCGGGACTCATCTGCGGGCGGTAGAGCGCCGCTTCTGCCGCGAGAATCGCGAGCGTCGCGAAGATGCCGAGGAAGTGCAGATAGGCGGCGATCGCCTCGTCGAGCATGATCGTCTCCGGCTGTGACGGTGGACCCCGCCTCATTATCATGGCCGCGCGCGCCGGCCGCCAGCGCCGCCGCTCGACGTCGGCCCTCGCCCTCTGGCATCCTCGGCCGCGTCATCCTGCGCCAGGGAGAGTCGGATGAAGCTGCCTTTGACCGGCGCGTGCCAATGCGGCGCGGTGGCCTATGCGATCGCGGCCGAGCCGATCACGGTCTATGCCTGTCATTGCCGCGATTGCCAGCGCCAGACCGGCGCCGCCTTCGCGCTCTCCATGCTCGTGCCGCGCGCCTCGATCGGCATCACCCGCGGCGCGCCGCGGCAATGGGTGCGGCCGGCGGAGCACGCCGTGAGCGGCATGCCCACCACCTGTCTGCTCTGCGGCACCTGCGGCAACCGGCTCTATCACCTGCCGTCGCGCAATTCCGAGATCGCGATCGTGAAGCCGGGCACGCTCGACGACGCCTCCTGGCTCGCTTGCGTCGGCAACATCTGGACCGACCACGCGCAGCCCTGGGTCGACATCCCGGCGACGGCGGTGAACTTTCCGCGCCAGCCGCCCGACTTCGCCGCGTTTGCGGCCGCCTGGCGGAGGCGGCGATAGGCCCGGACGGCGCGCGTCCGGGCCCGCCCTCCGGCTCAATCGCTCACGGCGTCGTCGATATCGGCAAGGAGCTCCGCCCGGGACATCCAGACGAGATGAAGCTCGATCGGCTCGGGCAGCCCGCGCTGCTGCACGCGCAGGCAGGGCTCGACGCGCGGGAAGCCGTAGCGCAGCATGGGCAGGTTCTTGCGCACCAGCGGCAATGCGACGAAGCCGAAATGAAAATCGATCGCGTATCGCGCCAGGAACAGGCTGCGCGCGAGCAGCGGCAGGTAGGACGAAAGGCCGCGATTGCGCCAGCGCGGGTGCGTCCACAACCGCCCGGTCATCGACACCGTGCCGGCGATGGCGCGCGGCGTCTCGGACAGCATCTCCACCGGCTCGTCGGCATGCGGCACCGTCGGGTCGTTGTCGTACCACACCGCCAGGCTCTCGATCATGGGATAGAGGCTGGTGACGCGGAACAGCTTGCCGGCGATGCAGGAGACGAGACGGTCCTCGCCGTCGGCCACCCGCAGCCAGAAGGAGCGCGCCGCGCTCATGTCGTTGCAGCGGGGATCGAAGGCCGGATTGACGCCGCCGCGATAGTCCTCCATCAGCGGCGTCGCCGCGGCGAAGGCGGCGAAATCGTGCTCCAGGCTGACGGCGAGGCCGAGTTGCTCGATCTTCTCCACCAGCCGGTCGATGAACCAGCGATGGCGCTCGCGTGGCTCGAGCGCGATCTCCCAGCCGAAGCGCGAGGTTGCGGACGGGCGCGGCGAGTTTCCGGCGGCGCCGTCGTCGGTGCGCAGCAGGGTGCGGGCGAAGCGGCGTTGTGCGACTTGCGACATGGTATCCCTCTCAACAGCTCGAGATGAGCGCGCGTGCCGAGACGGCAGGCGCACACGTAACGGTCTGTCGAGTCAGGATAGATACGAGAATATTATGACATCATAACAATTATTAATTGTATACATCGTCGCAATTTGCACGATTGCTCCGAAAACGTGTAGTCTGGAACGGGTGTTGTCCAAAGCTCGGGGGCTTGGATGAAAGCGATCATGGCGAAGAACAAGCAGGATAGCGCGACCCGGCGGCGGCGCACGGCGAAGGTTGACGGTCCACATCCGATCGATGTCCATGTCGGCTCGCGCATTCGACATCGCCGCGCCATGCTCGGTCTCAATCAGACCGAGCTGGCGCTCAAGGTCGGCGTCACCTTCCAATCCATACAGAAATATGAGCGCGGCTCCAACCGCGTCAGCGCCAGCCGGCTGCAAGAGATCGCCGAGGTCCTCGGCGTCTCGGTCAGTCATTTCTTCGAGGGGCTGGCGCCTGCGGGCGCCGCTCCGGAGCTCCCCGCCGCGTCGGCGGAATCGCTGACCTCGCAGGAAATCCGCGATCTCAACGCCACTTTCGCCTTGATCAAGGACAAGACGGTGCGCCAAGCGGTGCTGCACCTTCTGAAGCGCGTTGCCGGGCTGACGGCGCTCGATCCCGCCGCCATGAGCATGTCGAGCTTGAACGCCTGAAACATCCGATCTGCGTGGTCGCCCCGGATTATGCTGAACACTCGCGCCGAGGCGCCGCGATGCCTCAATCTGACGAGCCTCGCCGCCTTCGAGATGGCGGCCGGGTTCCTCGGCACGGCGCGCGAGCATCTCCTCAACGCCGCGCGCTGCGGCGCCACCGGCCAATGCGCCTCGCCGCGCCTCTGCCGCGCCGCCAACGCGGCGGCGCCGCCGCCTTTTCCCGCGGTGGTGACTCTGCCCGCGCCGCGCGCGGCCGTCGCCGCGCCGCGCGTCGGCGCAGAAGCGGTGATCGTGCCGCTGCGGCCGCCGGGCGCCGCGTCGCAGGTCGATGGCGCCGGCAATTGCGTCGAGCGCCGAGCCCTCTCGCTTGATCGGCTTGGCGCCGGCCATCGCCGGCTGCCGCTGCTGTTCGATTATTGGCGCGAGCTGTGGATGCTGTCGCGCGGCGCCATGACCGATTTCGATCCGGTCCGGCTGGTGCAAATGGAAGCGCTGGGCTGGGTGCATCTCGTCGATGTCGGCGCCGACGATCCCGCCAACTTCTCCATCCTCATCCGCGGCTGGCGGGTGCCCAATGCGGGCATCGCGCGCAGCCGCGAAGGGATGCGCATCGGCGAGCATCCAATTCGCCCGCTGGCCGAGGGTCTCGCCGCCGATTACCGCGCGGCGCGCGAGAGCGAATGGCCGCTCTATCACGGCATCCGATCGCGGCTCGGCGGCCACGACTATGCCTATCGGCGCCTGATCCTGCCGTTCTCCGCCGACGGCAAGCGCATCGACCGCCTGCTGGTGGCGACGGATTTCGCTCCCCAGGGAGGGGGGATGGGGACGGAAACGTCGGAGAACGCGCGCATCGACCGCGGAGATCAGCCTCCCGATCTCTGATTTCCGCGCACTGCCCGCGACCGCCGCCGTCCGGCGACCCGGCACGTCGCGGGCGCGGCCGCCATGAAACGCGCGACAAGAGCCTCTGCTTCCAAGGGATGCAGGGCTATGCTGTGGCGGGGAGGCAGAGGAGCGCGGGATGAAGGCGCAGGAGCGGCCGCGGCGCGTCGAGCTGTTCGCCCGGCATTTGGACCATCTCTTCGGCCCGCGGAAGGGCTTGCTCAAGCCGGCGGCGACGCCATCGGCCAGAGTGGAGGAAGTGGATCCGATCGCGCTGCGCCGGCGGCTGAAGCTGAGCCAGGAAGCGTTTGCCCGCCGGTATGGCTTGTCGCTGCAGACGCTGCAAAAATGGGAGCAGGGACTGCGCCGGCCCGGCATGACGGCAAGCTCCTATCTCACCGTCATCGCCCGCGATCCGCGCGGCATCGCCGAGCTGCTCGCCGGCGGGCGCCCCGCGCCGCGTTTCGACGATGTCGATTTCGCAAAGCTGCGCGCCGCGCTCGACGCCGCCGACCGCGCCGACCCGCCTCTGGCGCGCAAGCACCGCCGGCGGCGTTGATCCGCCGGCGCCGCCGCCGAGGCTTTTGCGCGCTCGCGTGCTATGCTCGCGCGGGGGAGAGAGACCGGCCATGGACGTCATTCCGCTGGCGCAGGGTTTTGCTGCCGAGCTCGCGGGCATCGGCCTTGTCGATGTCGCTTCGAGCGATGCCGCCTATCGCGCGGTGCGCGCCGCTTTCGAAGCGCATTCGGTGCTGGTGTTCCGCGGCCAGAGCGTCAGCGATGACGTTCAGGCCGCCTTTTCCCGCGCCTTCGGCCCGCTCGAGCTGGTCAAGGTCGGATCGCTTGGCCACGGCACCTTCTACAGCCGGCTCAACAACCTCGCCGCCGATGGCGGCGTGGTGCCGGAGAACGACCGCCAGATCTGGCGCGCGCGGGCGAACCAGCTCTGGCACACCGACAGTTCCTTCAAAAAGACCCCGGCGCTCGCCTCGGTGCTGTCGGCGCGCCGCGTGCCGAGCGCCGGCGGCGAGACCGAGTTCGCCTCGACGCGGCTTGCCTGGGAGCGGCTGCCCGATGCGCGCAAGGCGCTGCTCGCGAACGCCGTCGCCACCCACTCCTACGCCCATTCGCGCGACCAGATCCATCCGGAGCTGATGACGCCGGCCGAGCGCGCGGCGCTGCCGCCGGTGCGCTGGCGCATGACCTGGCGCAATCCGGTGCATGGGCGGCGCGCGCTTTACATCGCCTCCCACGCCTATGCCATCGACGGCATGGGCGACAACGAGGCGAAGGCGCTGCTCGCGGCGCTCATCGCCGAAGCGACGCGGCCGGAGGTGACGTATCTCCACCGCTGGCGCCCGGGCGACGTGGTGATGTGGGACAACCGCGCCATTTTGCATCGCGGCCGCCCCTGGCCGCTCGACGAGCCGCGCGTCATGGTGCGCACCACCATCCAAGCGCGCGAGGAAGACGGGCTCGCGGAGATGCGGCCGGCGGCGTGAGCGCGAGGCTGTGCGGGGAATTAACGTGTGAGAGACTTATACACTCCGGCTCACTTCCTTATAGCACCCCGCAGCTCTCGCCGGAGAGATGCGTATTTTGCCGCTATGTTGCGATACTGCGCCCTCTTTAGAGAGGAGCTGTTTTTCACCGACCGAATGATAGTGCACTCCGATCCTTTGTTTAGGGTGTGGAAGTCGGATTATCAAGTCAGAGAACTCCTTCGCTCCGAGATCGTACGGGTGGGCTCTCTGGAGCATTGGCACGAAGAGCGAGAGCGCCTGGGCCTCCCTGGTCTTGTGGGAACCGCAAAAATTTTTGATCTGCGCAAGATCAGCGGCAGCCCAAAACAGTTTGCAAAGCGGCTGGCCGAGCCCGACTTTCTCGATTACCTGAACGATCTTGACGCAGCGGGCCGCGTGGAATTGTCTCCCATGTTTGAGCGAGATGAAATATTCACAAACTCGATCGAAACCGGTCTTTTTGCGGATACATCAGACGTCATCTCTAGCTTGTGGCGGCGTGCGGGATTGCAGCTATCGACCGTCGATAAGGCAGTGATATCCGACGAACTACGGTCGCTCCTGAAAAAATGCAAGGAGGCTGCCGGCAGATCCAATCTAAACGGCCGGCAAGTTCTCGGCATCATCCATTTCTATCCGGAAACGCACGTGAGAGCGGAAGAGTGGGGTTCATTCTTTTACCATCTGCGGCGCGGGTCAACCGCCCCATTGCTGCGGGAGATGTTTGAACGGGTCGAAATTGCGCGACAATTTTCCGAATGGATAAATGCAAACTACATTGCGTCCGAGGCAAGAACTTTCGATAGAGGCGTGATTCTCTCTGAGGAATTCCAAAACGATGAGAATATTCTAGCAGGGATGTCATTGTCCGATTTGCGGGGTGCGAGCGGCGACACGAAAATTATCCCCCTCGCGTCTATATTTCTGACTCCGGAAAACGTGCGTTTGCTCACTATCGAAGACATCATGGAAATTCGATCCTCTGCGGCCGGCAATGATTATTTTGAGCTATTGCGCTCCATCGATGATTCGACCAGAGCTGATCAAATTCAAAGGATACTGGAAGATTACCTGACAGAAATAGTCAGACGGATTCGTGATAAGCGCCGCACGACGGGAAACGATTTGAACATTCCTGTTGCGATCAACATCGCGCGTTCGACCAATAAATATCTGATTCGCATAGAGGGTTTTTTGGGCGACAGCACGATCTCGTCGGGCATTTCAGCAGGGCTGTCGTGGCTGCTACCCCACCCAATTCCGATCCAATTGATCGTCAGAATTGGGCGAATAGCGACAGCTAAAGCCGGTGGTTCCCCATCGGAAATACGAGGAGAACTGATCGTTTCGCCCCCTGGTGATGCGCGTAAATCGCTTCTTCGGCTGCATTCCAGACAAAATATACAAACGGTGAAGAACTGAGGGAGTAGTTCACTGCCCCACATGAGCGCGCGTCACTGAGACCCCATGTCCGTGGTCCAATCCGGTGGCTCGTCTCGCTACATGCCAGTATCGAGGGTTGACCGGGTTGCGCCGGTCAGAGCCTCAAGCATGGGAGACGAGCCATGGAGCAGGATACGA
>Ga0187784_10000164_pt1 | contig 43361 bp, 37 predicted proteins | sample 1015_SJ02_MP15_2_FD_132964 | JGI IMG/M metagenome (GOLD analysis project Ga0187784, IMG submission 132964) | Tropical peat soil microbial communities from peatlands in Department of Meta, Colombia - 1015_SJ02_MP15_20_MG | ecosystem: Environmental > Terrestrial > Soil > Wetlands > Peat | place... | reverse complement strand
GGAGTGTTCGTGAAGTTGGTGTGGACCTCGAAGCGGACATAGTCGCTGACTACGAGTAGAGGCGGATTCTCGAGATCTTCCCGGTATTTCAGCAGTTGTTCATAGGCAGCTTTCAGGTCCTTATGCGGTCCTTTGTATTCCCAACCGAAGAAGCCGCGCTTCCAAACGTCGGCAAAGCCCTTGTCGTCTCCTCCCGTCTTTATGACATGTTTTTCGAAGGCGTACTCCGCGCCTTTAGGATCGGCGTGCGCGGGATGCGGTTGGTCGAGGATTTCGCAGAGGTCGTTGAAGTGAGACTGGTACCCCCGACGTTCCGAGAGCTTGCTGTCCTTCCAGCAGCGTATGAACTCAGGCAGGCTTTGCTTCATGGCTCATAACAGAGTCTACAGCCGCCGTGAAACCTTCATCGGAGGGAAACCGGGTGCCTCAGGTGACAAACATGGGTCCGTTTTCCCGCTGGCGCACGCGGTCTCATCCTGGCACATTCGAACGGTACGAAACTGCGCCGCGAAATGTGCGGCCCAAGGACCTGATTGGGCCGCCTAGCAAAAAACTGGCGCTCAGCCTGGCCGTCCCCCCGAACTCCAGGTTGAGCGCCTGAGTTGCCCAGGCATCGAATCGGGGCCTGGGCAACAGCTTCGGCGGTGTTCCGCCGTTTCTTACTCGCCGTTCTGTCCGCCGCTCTGATCGGGATGAACGACGCGATAGGACGCGCCGCCCTTGGACCACACGAGCAGCAGAATGTCTTTGCCTGCCGGCGCGGCGTGCACGGCGTTAGAGGCGTTTTCCGCGCTGTCGACCGGCTTGCGGTTGACTTCGAGGATCACGTCGCCCGGAGTGAGACCGGCATCGTCAGCCGGGCTGCCGGGCCGAACCTCTTGAATGGCCGCACCGTGGACCTGGTCAGGCACGTTGAGCTGCTGGCGCACGTCAGGCGTGAGATCGGCGAGCGCCAGGCCGAGCTTGCCGCTGTTCCCCTGACCGCTGCCGCCGTTGTTCGCTTCTTCCGAGTTGCTCTTGTGGTATTCGCCGACCGTGATCTGGACGGTCTCAGGCTTGCCGTCGCGCAGGATGCCGAGATCGATCGTCGTTCCGGGAGCGGTCTCGCTTACCGCGACCTGCAGTGCGCTGCCGTTCGCTATCTTGCGGCCGTTCAGTTCGCGCAGCACATCGCCGCTCTTGAGGCCGGCGCGGCTGGCTGGCGAATCGGGCGTGACCTGGCTGACGATGGCGCCGGTCGCGTCGGGCAGGTTGAAAAAGCCGGCGTTGTCGGGGGTTACGTCGTTCATCGAGATCCCCAAGTAGCCGTGCTCCACCTTGCCGGTCTTGATGATCTGCTCGGCCGAGGCGCGCGCGATCTGCGCCGGAATGGCGAAGCCGGCGCCGGCAAATGAGCCGCTATCCGAAATGATGAACGTGTCGATGCCGATCACCTCGCCGTGCGAGTCGACCAGCGGGCCGCCGGAGTTGCCGGGATTGATCGCCGCATCGGTCTGGATGAAGTCGCCGGGTTTGCGCGGGTCGTCACGATACGGGTTGGGCCGGTTTAGGGCGCTGATGATGCCGCGCGTGACCGAGAACTGGAAGTAGCCGAACGGGCTGCCGAACGCGAGCACCGTCTGGCCGGGGTGCAGCTTCGTCGAGTCGCCCCAGGGAATGCTCGGCAGATCGTGGGCATCGATTTTTATGACCGCGATGTCGTTCAGCTTGTCGGTGCCGACGACCTTCGCCGTGAAGACGCGGCGGTCGTTGAGCGTGACGCGCACCTGCGTGGCGCCGTCGACCACGTGGCCGTTGGTCACGATGTAGCCGTCGGGCGAGACGATGACGCCCGAGCCTACGCCGTGCTCATACTGCGGCTGCGGTTTCATCCCTTGCATGCCGCCTGGGCCGAAGAAGAATTGCCGGAAGCCGGGCGGCAGATCCTGGGGGTTGATGCCGCCGAAGCCTTGCCCGAAACCGTGTCCGTTGCCATTGCCGTCGCCCTGATCGTCGGCGCCGATCTTGGCAGTGACCGCGACATTCACGACGGCGGGCGTGACGCGCGCTGCGACTGCTTCCACGGCGTCGTCGAGCGCCGTCAACGCCGAGACGCGCGAGTCGTCGATGGGGCCTGCTGCCGCGGCCGCGGCATGGGCCCGCGAGTGGTCGAAGGCAAAGGCGATGGCGAAGAGCGCGGTGGCCAGAAGTCCGGCGGGAATCGCCAGCTTCTTGATCCTTGCTACTAATGAATTAGTTGTCGAGGACATGACGGTATCTCCATTTTGGGTTTGAATTCAAAGGCTAAAGTTGGAGGACCAGCCAGCCATTGCCGAAGTGGATGACGGCGGGCTGATGGGCCGGTTTCGAATCTGTCGCGGGCTTGCGATCCGGTCCTGGAGGCGCGGCCGACGCGGCGGGCTCGATTCTGAAGATCAGGCGGGTGACGACGATTTGCGCGGCGGCGGGTTTGCTGCCGGCATTCGCAGTTTGCCGATCGGACCATCGCTGATCGTTCGCGGCGTCAATGTCGTAGTCGGCGATCTCACGCGAGTTTTGCGCAACGGTCAGCACGCGCTCGACGGCGGTGAGAACGAAATATTGCGGCGCATCCGCGTCCTGCGGTGAGGGCCGCTCGGCGTATGCCGACGGCATCTCGGCCCTCAGCAGCGTTTCGTGCGCCGTGCCGGTGCCGGCCTCGCGCGTGGCGATTTCCGCGTCAGGCGTCGTGGCCGGGCGCTGAGTTGTGCGATGTATTGCAGCCGGCGCGGCTGCGCTGCGTGGCGTTGGTGAAGTCGAGGGCAGGATCGCCACGGCAGGGACCATGTGGTAGGCGGTCGAATTGGACGCCAGGGCCGGTGCGTTCACGGGCGCGTACACCGGCGGGTCAGTATTGACGCCGTCGGTCTGCGCCAGCTCCTGCGGCTGCGGCGCGACGGCGAAGGCCAGCAACTGCGGGCAGCGCGCCAACTCGACAGATCCGGCCGCCAGCGCACAACCGACCACGCCCACTAAAACGCCCGAAGCAGCCGGGCTCAACGCGGGCTTGCGCCAGAGAATTCCATGCACACGATGCACCAGCTCAGGCCGGCGCCGCCACGCGGCCAGCGAAAGGGCCTCGGCGCGGCGGGCCAAATCGCGCTCCAGGCCACGCTCGGCCAGACTGGCCAGGCACGCGGCGTAGGCGCGCGGCGCCTGTGTTTTTTGAACAACACCCTCATCGCACGCCATCTCCCGCTCGCGGCACAAGCGGCGCTCGATCCAGGCGAGCGCCGGGGAAAGCGGGAAAAGGACCAAAACAAACTTCTGGATGAGATTGGTCCAGTCGTCGTGCCGGCGCAGGTGCTCGGCTTCGTGCAACACCACTTGCTCGAGCTCCTGCGGGGTGAGGCGGGCATAGAGCCAGTTCGGAATGAGAACGCGTGGCGAGAAGAAGCCGATGACGCTGGGGTGGTCGAGCTGGCTGGTGGTGCAAATTTCGACGCGGCGCCCGATCGATATTGCCGAGGTCAGCGATTCAGTCAGAGACTCGTCGCTGACCGGCGTCGCCGTCTTCCACAATTTGCGCAGACGAAGCGTGTGGAAGATCAGATCGCCGAGGCGAAGCGCCGAGCCCGCGAGCCAAAGCGCCGCGATGGCCAGCGCCCAGCGGCTGTCCAGCTCGAGCCAAGGCCTCGGCGAAGCAGAAGCACCAGAAAGCGAAGCGGCCGCGCCCGACCCCGAGAACAGATGCGCGATCAACGGCAGAAACGGCAACGCGGCAACCAGCGCAAAACCGGCCGACCACGCGGCGAAGCGGTGCGCGGCGCTGACGCGCGGCGCAAAACGCAGCGAGAGAACCAATGCGAGCGCGACCGCCGCACCCTGCCACATCGCGTCGAAACCCGCTTGGGCGGCCGCTCGCGCGGCCACCGCTACTGCCGGTGAGGCAGCGCGGGCAAACTGTGCGAACGCGGCAGGGAACCCACCGTGGTTGTCCCCCAACACCCACGAAGCGGCGGCGCCAATGGAGTGCAGTTCCGTCATGCCTCGTCTCCTTCTTCGCGGTGCAGTGTTGCAGTTTTCCCCTGGGCGGCCGCAAGTTCTTTTTCATCCGGGGCCGCGCTGCGGATGGCTTCTTTGAGCCGTTCGAGCTCGTCGGCGGTGATCTCGCCGTCCCCCAACAGCGAGAGCAGCAGCCGTTCGCGCGAATCGCCAAAGAAGCGGCTGAGCACGTGGCGAACTTCTGTTCGGCTCGCTTCCTGCTCGGCGATGCAGGGCCGGTAGACGAAGGCCCGGCCTTCCTGCCTGTGTGCGACGTAGCCTTTATGTTCCAGGATGCGAATCGTCGTGAGCACTGAGTTATAGGCCAGCGCCTCGCCTTCGGGCAGGGCGGCAACCAGATCGGTGACCGCCGACTCGCCCCGCCGCCAGAGAATCTTCATCAGCCGGAGCTCGGCTTCTGTGAGCGTGTTGGATTTTCTTGGCGGCATCGCTATCCTGTTGAATTCATGGGAACAACGCCCTGCGGGGCATCCCGTTCGGCATCGCTGTTCGGCTTGTCGTACAATCCACTAGACGCGCAACTAAACGATTAGTTGCTGTGGCGAAAAAGATTTTTGAGGGTCTATGGACCGCGGCCTCCGCAAAAGACGCGGCCCGCTCCAAGATGACAAACGCACAATTTAATTCGAACTTCAGATTCACCGCACTAGCGGCTTGGGTGGCTGCCGATGGCGACGAAGGCGGGATGGAAAAGGTCTTCATAGGTCATATATGCCCGAATGACCGGATTGGCTGAAGCGCGTAGCTCCTTGTGCACGAATTCGGGCTCTTCAAGGGGGTATAGCGGATGTAGGCCACTCCGGACCTGGTCGGAAAGGGTCTTACGCGACTCGGCAGGGACGGGGCGTGAAAAGCCTATGAGAGTCTTCAGGACGAGCAGATAGGCGGGCGGGTCTTCTTTCTCCAGCGGGCTCGAAGTGAGAAAATCCACCTCGCCATTCACCCAGCTCTCGAGCATGCGGCCCGTAGGCAAGGCGTTTTGCAGCATTAGGAAGATTTGGGCGCGAGCGTCCATTTGGCAGAGCGGACAAGGAGATCCTTCGTCGACCGGCGCGAGAGCGAATTGCAGCAATTGATCGACGTCGGAACTCTGGGGCTCGACCGCGCTGGGGTTGCCGGAATCGTAGTTTTCGGCCTGACGCTCCTGGTTGGCGAACAAAACGCGTCGAATTGCCGGCCCCACAGTAGCCTCGTCGGCGGGGATCAGGGGATCGACAACGGGCTCCGCAGCCGTGAGCGGGGTTAGTTTAGCCGGGTCGATTCTCTCGGGAAAACCCGGAGAGACGGGCGTGAGAAGGCTATTAAAGGACGATGCGATCACGGTCCGCTGGGCGGTCACGTCCGGGCAATAGTTCCTTGTCAGGTTGGCCGTCAAGCTGGAGCGCAGTGCCGTGAGAAGCTGTGCGTAAGACGCCTGCGTGTCTCTCATGCGATGCACCAGTTCGGAAATTCCGGCGAGAAATGGCCCGGAGAACGCAATCTCCTCGCGATCGGAGGCCACGGCCTGCTGGATGTCCCCGGTCAGGTAGCCGACAGCGATGCGAAGGTCGTCGCCCTCGAACGGGAGTTTGCTCATGATAGAAGCAAGCGGCGCGATCCGTTCCATGTCGTTGGCTCCGCGAACGACCGTCAGAAAAAAGTCGGCTTTCGGTTGCCCGGCGATCGTTTTGACGCGGTCGTCGCGCATCAATACCGCAAGAGTCTCGTAATAGCTGGCCAGATCGTCGACTAGCGGATCGGCGCATGTTGCCCTCCGGGTGGGAAGGACGATCTCGCCGAACAGGTCGGACGCTTTTTCAGGCATGTCATGCAAAAGAAGAAGCCGAACAGCCCTGGTTTGAACGTCCAAAGTGTCGATCCGTGTGGCTTCGAGGGCCGCAGTGTCGTTCGCAGCCAGGCTTGTTCCGTGCTGGCTTGCCGCGTACTTCTCGTTCGCCTTGTAGAGCATCTGCGGCGCGGCATCGAAGATCGCCTGTAGCGCCCCAAGCCTCTTTGCGGCCGGGATTCTGCTCCAGTTATATTCGAGAACATTGAGGCCCACGTCCGCCTTGTACTCTGCAGGGAGGCCTCCAAGCTGGTCCAGGAGAGAGGCAATCTGGACCTGGGACGGGTGGGCGTTCCCCGGGGCACCCGAGAAAAAGTCTTGCGCTTTGGCGGTAAAGCAGCCGAGCACCCCGAGCAGGGACACTACAAGAAGGATTGACAAGCCGGATGCCATTGGCTTCGCGCAACCGTGCGATCGTCGCGGTTTCAGCACGCTCCTACTCTTTTGGAGACACCGAGGCGCCACTGGTATAGAAGCAGTAGTAACCGATGCAGGTATTGCACCATCCCTGAGTGTAGTTGCTGCAGTAGTAGGGCGATTTGGGGCACAGAATCTTCGTTCCATGGTCCTTGGCCGAGGCCGGAATGTCATTGCCGGGAGATGACCTGTACCGAATTGAGACAACTCCCGGGCGTTTTCTTACAGCCTGTTGAAAAACTCGTGGCGTCCCCAGGGGCTAAAGCTCGGGGTTGTTTTCCGGGCGAGGGTACCTTTCGATTTTACTTAGGGACAGACTCTCACTTCGTGCCCTGACACGTACCCGACTCCGCCAGAGCCTTCCAACAGGTCCCCAGAGACGGCGCAGCAGCGACGAACCTGCCGCGCCGTCGGCCGCAGCAAGGCAGAGCATCAGGACCAGTAGCTCGGCTCGTACCAGATGGACCAGACGGAGGCGTCGGCGCGCCTCGCGAACAAATCGAGGTGCGGAGTGCCTTGGGGATCGATTGGGCGCCAGAGCGCTGCGATGGCGGCTCCGGGCGCCATAGCAGTCTCAGGGTGTACTGCGGTCCACGCATTCCAGAGGCCGGTTGGGTTGAGGTCGGTGCGCGTGGTGCACCAGACGACGCCGTCGGAACTGGTGCCAATGAGCCACAAAGTCCATCCGACACCCGACCCGAGCGACACGGAGAGGACCGCGCCGGCGCTAAGCTTGATGGGAAAGCTGACCCAGCTGTGCCAGCCGGGCGTTGGTTCCCACCAGGCGGTTACGGGAGTTCCGTCGGCGAGTGTGCCGAAGATTTCGAGCACGCCTGTGGAGGACCAGAGCGCGGTGATGGGAGCTCCAGGCGCCAGCTTGTAGGGCAGGCCGATGGAAAACCACTTCTGCCAGCCGGGAGTGGGTTCCCACCAGGTGCTCCACACCGAACCATCGTTGGCGGTGGCGAACAAGTCGAGGTGCATGTCGGTGCCGCTCCACAACGCAGTAACGGCGGCGCCGGGCTCGACGCTGACGCCCGGCGACCAGACGGCATCGCTGACGGTGAACCAAGGCTGCCAGCCGGGAGTGGCTTCCCACCATGTGCTCCACACCATGCCAATGTTCCCCGAGGCGGCGGTGGCAAAGAGATCGAGATGGGTTCCATTGGAGCGCCACACGGCTGTGACCGGGGCGCCGGGCCGCACGCGCGTTTCGGGATGGATGGCAAACCACGGCTGCCAGCCGGGACCCGCTTCCCACCATGTGCTCCACACGGTGCCGTCGGTCGCGGTGGCAAACAGATCGAGGTGCTGGCTGTTGGGCCGCCACAGAGCCGTCACCGCGACGCCGGGCTTGATGCTGACGCCCGGCTTCCATGCGGCGTCCGAAACGTTGAACCACGGCTGCCAGCCCGTGTTTGGCTGCCACCACGCGGACCACGTGACGCCGAGCGTGGGAATGCCGCCGGCAAGAAAAAGATCGAGATGGAGGTCGCTTGGGCCGTCGCGCCAGACGGCGGTGATGTTCTTCGACGGCGGCAAGGAGGGATTCGCCGGCTGCAGCGCCGCGCCCGGCTCGACGGGAAACCATCCATTGAGCCAGCCCACGTTGGGCATGGAGCCTTGCGGCGAGACCCAATTCAGAGTGGCCCAGCCCGAGTAGTTGTAGCCGCCGAAGATGCCCTGGCTGACGCCGCCCTCGACCGAAAACTGGTAGGCCGTGTTGGGATAGATGGGGCCGAGCGTGATGTTGGTGGCGGTTCCGGCGAGCTCGATTTGCTGAAGCATGTCCAATGGAGCTCCGGCGCGGCCCCAAAGCACGAGAATCTTGTCGTAGGAGTGCAGCGCGCCCTCCGGCCCCTGCGGCACCCAGTGGAAGTTGACCGAATGCGTTGCCGGCTCGGGGTTGACGGCGAGCAGGATGGGCTTCGCGACCGAGGTCGACGGCGAAGAGGAAGCGGGAGGAGTGGGAGGCGCCGTGCCGGGAACCAGCAAGTTGGTTGCGGCGATCGCCGACTCACCCAAGGTGGTTTGAGCGAAGGCCACGTAGATGGCGACCTCAGTGCCGGTAAACTCGCTGGGGCTGGCCGTGAACTTAATGGGATCGCCTGGCGACGTTTGCTGAAGGCTTTTGACGCCGTTGGTGATGGTGAGAGTGGTTTGGGTGGGAGTGTCGGAGCCGGCCGCGACGTTCCAAGTGACGAGGATGGCGCCGGAACTCATCTTTGCCGTGAGATTCTGAGGGGGAAGCAGCATTGGGGACGCTCCTTGCGCAAGCTGCGCTGGCTCGACACCATCGGCGCAGCGAATGAGGCCGAAGTGACGAACGCTGAACTGGAACTGGGCCCGATCGCGAGAAGCGCCGCCTTCAAATCGGAGAGGAAACAGGGTGCGGTTCCGCGACGAAGATGTTGCTGACAGTAAGCCAGCGCTGCGCCGTTTGTCAACCGGCCGCTTAAGGAGTCGTCCGTTGATAAGTAGCGCAGGCCTCCCGGCCGGCTGTAGTGCGGGTCTCCCGACCCGCACATGGCTTCTGGCGTCGCGGACCCTTCGGCTCGCTCCTTCAAAAGCGAATTCACGGACAACTTCTAAGTTCGCCGAGGACTGGAGAGAACAAAATCGAGACCCAGAAACACAATTCGCCCATTCGGCTGTACCGCCGTCACAGACTTGGAAACTGGCGTCTTGTTATGATCCGTTCCGTGCAAGCCGAAGAGTTTGTCTATCCCAAGTACGAGATCCCGCTGGCGGAAGCGTACGGCGGGCGATTCGAGTCGGTCTTTGTAGTTCTGCACCCCTTCGTCCAGGTTCCCGTCTCGCTCGCCTGGAGCGTGACGCAGAAGTATCCCAGCGACGAACAGATTCTTGCCGAGGGAACGAAGTGCCCGTGGGCCGAGGTGCAAAAGCTGACCGGCATCGCGTCTTATGCGCGGATGAACCAGGCGCTACTGACTTCGATTGGCTCGCTCGAGGGCGATCTGGCGGATTGGGCGGGCCGCGACGCGATCGCGAAGTTCGTCCAATCGCATCCGGTTTGGATGCCGGCGGAAGGGCGGTTCGAGCCGCTGCTGCAGGCCGATTTTCTCGAAGTGTTTGCCGCTGCCGGGCAAGAAGAACTCGTTTTTGTGCCGGAGTTTCCCAACTCCGATCCCGTGGTGCGGCTGCCGATTGAGGAACTGAAGAGCGGCGCGCCTTTCCCTCCCCGTGGAACGCTGCTGGCGCCGGACAGTTCGTTTCTCTTCACGGTGGATTGGGACAGCTTTTTTGCGCTGTTCTATGGGCCGCGCGCATTCGTGGCGGAGTCGGCGCGCAAGCTGAGCCTGGAGGGGTTCTTCGCCAGCGCGAACACAGAGCACGCGTGGTTCAACTATTCGTTTGGCTGCGCCACGGTGACGGTTTCGCCGGAGGACTGGCCGGCGGCGTGAGCGCGACGCGCAGTCCGATGCATCGGCTGCAAGTTGACCTAGACCGAAACGTGTATCAAGATCTCGGGACCGTGAGTCTGCTTTCGCAGCAATCTGCGCAGGAGCTGCTGATCGGTGATGTGACCGAGACTGCCGCAAAAAACCGCCCCCGAAGGAACACGTCGCTTCGGAGGCGCTTGTCGATCCTTATTACACAAGATAAAGACGGGGCCAGTAGCCGGCACTGGAGGTCGGTAGCACGCGGCTACTGGTGATCCCTGCACTAAACGAAGCGAGCCGCGGCTTCCCCTTTCCACTGCTGCCTCGTGTCGCCCGGCTCAAGAAGGGCTCTTTATTGCACCCTTCGAACCAATGATGACAATGGCAGTCTCTCCGAAGTTGGAGACCGAATCGGTGACAGCCGTCACAGGGGTATGTGTTAAGACAGGGGGAGGATCGGGGGCCGCTCGGCCACACGCAGTTCACAGGCCGCGCGCTCACAAACAACGTTGACAACGCGTGGCGGGCCGCCTGAGAATCGGAGATTCGTTCAGTTGTCTTCAAGGGAAGTTCTTTCATGACAGCGTTGTTGACCACGAACCTTGGCGAGACGCCCTTGCTGGGGCGCGGCAAGGTCCGCGACCTCTACGCGGTGGATGGCGCGCTGCTGCTGGTTGCGACCGACCGGATCTCGGCGTTCGATCACGTGCTGGCCACGGGGATTCCCGATAAGGGAAAGGTCCTGACGCAGCTTTCGCTGTTCTGGTTCGATCTGCTCGAGGATCTTCTTCCCAACCACCTGATTACGGCGGAGGTGAGCGAGTTTCCCGCGTCGCTTCAGCCCTACGCGGACCAGCTGCGCGGCCGCTCGATGCTGGTGAAGCGCGCGCAGATGTATCCCGTGGAGTGCGTGGCGCGCGGTTATCTGGCCGGGTCGGGCTGGAAGGAGTATCGAGCGTCGGGAACGGTCTGCGGGATTCGACTGCCAGCCGGACTTGAGGATGGCTCGCGCCTTCCCGAGCCGGTGTATACCCCCGCCACAAAAGCCGAAGGCGGAACGCACGATGAGAACATCTCGTTTGCCGAGACGGAGAGAATTGTGGGCGCGGCCGAGGCGGGGGAGCTGCGCCGGCTGACCCTGGCCATCTATCAACGGGCCGCGGCTCACGCGGAAGCCTGCGGACTGATTTTAGCCGACACAAAATTCGAGTTTGGCAGGATCGCCGAAGGCGTTATCCTAGCGGATGAGGTGCTGACCCCCGACTCCTCGCGCTTCTGGGACAGGGCGACATGGATGCCCGGCGGCGTGCAGCCATCGTTCGATAAGCAATTCGTTCGCGACTACCTGGAACAGATCCACTGGAACAAGCAGGCGCCAGCGCCCGGATTGCCGGACGAAGTTGTGGAACGCACGCGGGCCAAGTATCTTGAAGCCTTCCGGCGGTTGACCGGCGGGGGGCTTGCGCCGTGAGGCCCGGTGCAAACTGCCGGAGCGGGCGGCCCCGGCAGTTTGCCGCGGAGCTCGAGCGGCAGCGGATGCGATTATGACGTGGGTGGATCTAGCAGTTCTTGCCATGTTGATCGTGGCGACCATGGGAGGGATGGCGCAGGGATTCTTTCGCTCGTTTTTCTCGCTGGGAGGACTGCTTCTTGGCCTGGTACTGGCGATTTGGAACTACAGCCTGGTCGGGAAGCTTTTCTTTTCCTGGGTACAGGTGAAGGCTGTGGCTGACGCCATCGGTTTCCTGACCATCGCCGTGGTAGTGATGCTGGCGGGGGCGGTGCTGGGCGGTCTATTGCAGAAGACTTTTCGCTGGGCGGGATTAGGGTGCCTGGATACCCTGCTGGGAGCAGTATTCGGACTCCTGCAGGGCGCATTGTTGGTGATGGTCTTTGTGCTGGTGACGGTCGCTTTCTTTCCGGAAAGCCGCTGGTTGACCGAGGCCAAACTCCCAAGAATGTTTTTCGAGGCGTGTCATCTCAGCACGGACGTGAGCCCGAAGGATCTCTCCGACCAAGTGCGAGAGGGCCTGAAGAAACTGAAACACGAGTCACCATCGTGGATGCACCCAAGTCACGGCACCATGTGAAAAAAATTCTGCACGAACCGGGCCCCGGCAATTAGACTGGTCAAATCGAAAAACGGCCAAGAGGAACGAGTGAGACGAGAACTGGACAGCCTGGTGACGCAGATGCACTCCGGCGGCATGCGCTACGAGGAGGCGGTGCGCGAGTTCAAGCGCCAGTATCTACGCGAGGTTCTAGTGGCGCACCGGGGCAACCAATGCAAGGCAGCCGAGGAGCTGGGCATGCATCGCAATACCTTGAGCCGCGCCATGGCGGATTTGGGGCTGGACTTGGCCGAGGTACGGGCCGGGCTCAAGCGTCCGCCGCGCAGCGAACGTCCTATCTTTAGCGCGGTGCGCCAGGGCTATCGCCAGGGCTAAAGCCGCGTTCCTGAATCATGGCCACAATACCGCAAAGCCGCGACGCCCGTGTCGTCATAGAGCCGGGCTTCGAGTGGGATGGGCAGGACGCCTATCTGTTCGACATCGACGGCACGCTGTTGCGCAGCCGCGACCGCGTGCACTTCGACTCGGTAGCCGCGAGCGTGCATCGGGTGACAGGGTTCGAGATCACGCTGGCCGGGGTGCTTTTGCACGGCAGCACCGACACTGCGATTCTGCGCGAGGCGTACCGGCAGGCGGGACTTCCCGCCGACGTGCTGGAGGAGCGCTACGAGGCCATCCTCGAGGCCATGAGGAATTGCGTGGCCGAGCGCCGCCATGAGCTCGATCCGGTGGTGATGCCGGGCGTCAACGAGACGCTGCATCGCCTGGCCAAGAAGGGCGCACTGCTCGGCGTGGCCTCGGGCAACCTGGAGGCGATCGGCTGGATCAAGATCGAGAAAGCCGGGCTGCGCGAGTGGTTCCGGTTTGGAGGCTTCAGCGATCATTTTCCGGTGCGCGCAGAATTGATTGGCCAGGCCGCCGAGAAAGCGCGGGAGCTGGCCGGCAAGGCAGCGAAGATTTGCGTGGTGGGCGATACGCCGCGCGACATTGAAGCGGCACGGGCGAATTTTCTGGCGGTGATCGCCGTCGCCACCGGCCGGTCCACGTTCGACGAGCTGCTGGCTTGCCAGCCCGAAGCTTGCGTGAGCTCGCTGGCCGATTTGCTGGCTTGGGGCCGAGGCTTGGCATGAGTCCCTTCGGAGAATGGAAAATTGCGCGAGTCCGCCGCAGGGCTGCGGCGGGAATGCTCTTTGGCGCGGCGCTAATGCTCTGTTTGGCCCCAGCTTCGATGACGGCGCAAGCCTCCGGTGCGCCCTCGCCGGCTACGCCCGCTCCGGCGCCTGCGATCGATGCGCACGGTCAGCCGGCGCCGCAGACAGGCGAGCCGGCGCAGACAGCCTCGCAGACGCCGGCGCCCGCGAATGCCACCGCTGAGCCGCGCAGCAGCGACCGGCGCAAAGCGGCCAAACTCTATCTCGACGCAAGCAAGCTCTTTCTCGATAGCCAGTTCGAAAAGGCGATGCAGGAGTTCGAGCAGGCGGCCAAGCTGGACCCCTCGAACAACGACTACCGCATGGCTGTCGAGGTGGCCCGTAGCCACGCGGTGACGGCGCTGATCCAGGCCGCGGCGAAAGACCGGCTGCTGGGCAACGATGCCAGTGCGCGCGCCAAGCTCTCGCGCGCCCTGGCGCTCGACCCCAAAAATTTCGAAGCCAGCCAGCACCTGGACGAGTTGGCGGGCGATGCGGCGAGCGAGCAGCCCAAGGAGCTCTACGAACGGGGCGCAGGCAATCTGGCCGGCGAGCCGCAACTGGCGGCCTCCGCTGCGCGCCATAGCTTTCACCAGCGCGGCTACGCCCGCCCCATCATCGAGCAAGTTTTCCAAGCGTACGGAATCAAAGCGATGGTGGATGACAGCGTGCAGGCGACCGGGATCCACCTCGATTTGGACGATGTGAGTTTCGACGAAGCCGCTCGCATTCTGGGAATGTTGACGAAGACCTTCTACGTTGCGCTGGACGCAAAGCACGCACTCGTAGCCCGCGACACACGCGACAACCGCACCAAGTTCATGCGCCAGGAGCTGGAGACGGTATACCTGTCGGGGATGAGCGACGACGGAGTGAAGGAGGTAGAGAACCTGGCCAAGAACGCGTTCGCGGTGACCCAGGTAGCGACTTCGCTGGCCGAGCGCACCATGACGCTGCGCGGGCCCTCCGCGACGCTGAATGCCTTTAACGCCACGATGGAGGGCCTCCTCGCCGGGCGCAACCAGGTCTTGCTCGACGTGAAAATCGTCCAGGTGGCGCACACGTCCCAGCGCAACACCGGCGCGCAGATTCCGCAGACCTTCACGGCCTTCAATGTTTATGCCGAGGAGCAGTCGATCCTCAACCAGAACCGGAGCCTGGTGCAGCAGATTATCTCATCGGGGCTGGCATCGCCGAACGATCCGTTGGCGATTCTCGGCATTCTCATCGCGTCCGGCCAGGTTTCCAGCTCGCTGCTTTCCCAGGGGTTCCTGGTCTTTGGCGGCGGGCTCACGCAATCGGCGCTGACCGCGGCCCCGGTCACGATTAACCTGAACCTGAACACCTCGGATTCGCGCGAGCTCGATGACATCCAACTGCGCCTCCAGGATGGCGAAAAGGGAACGTTGAAGGAGGGCTCGCGCTACCCCATCCGGACCTCCTCGTTCTCCAGCCTGTCGCCGAATTTGGGATCGATTCCAGGGCTGACCGGAGCGGGGACTTCCAGCAGCCTCTCGTCGCTGCTTTCGTCGCTTTCGAGCACGGTGCCGAACATCCCTATGGTGCAATACGAGGACCTGGGACTGACGCTCACTGCGTCGCCCGCCGTGCTCCGCAACAACGACGTCGCGCTGACCATCGAGATGAAGCTCGATGCGCTCCAGGGAACATCGGTCGACGGCAACCCGGTGCTGGATAACCGCGCCTACTCCGGCGTAGTCACGTTGCGCGCGGGCGAAGCGGCGGTGGTGGCGACCGAGGTGGACAAGTCGCAAAGCATGGCCATCAGCGGCACGCCGGGCCTCAGCGAGATTCCGGGCCTGAACAACGTGACGGGCAAAGATCTACAGCAGAATTACGCGACGATCGTCGTCGTAATGGAGCCGCACGTACTGCGCGGTCCGCGCGCGGCGGGCCACACGGCCATGATGCGCGTCGAGAAAAGCGGACAGTAGGCCGCAAAATCAGCCAAGCACCTTGAGTCCGTGCTCCTCGACGATGGTCAATCGCTTGATCGCCATACTGGGGGGTGGTCCGAGTCTTTGGGATGCAAACTCGCCGGGTCAGTGGGCGCCCAAGGTCTCGATTTTGAGACCTGGGATAGCACCGCGCTGCGCCTACTGCGGGATGCCGTCCATCTTGGCCTGGTAATCGACGATCTTCTTGAGCACGTCGTAGGGAATGTTCGCAGGAAGCTGGCGCCCGTTGACGACCAGCGTGGGGACCTGGCGGATGCCTACGTCGGAGCCGAGCTTGACCGAGGCCTCCACTTGCGCTTTTATTTGCGGGTCGGCGGCGCAGGTTGCAATCTTAGCCGGATCGAGGCCGGCCTTGGTGACGGCGCTGTTGAGGGTGAGCGTGGCCCCGTCGGCAGTGGCCAGGCCTTCCTGCCCATCGAAGACAGCGGCGGCGTATTGAAAGAAGGCAACGCTGCCCCCCTGTTTGCTGACGCAGAGGCCGTACTCGGCAGCCTGGACGGCTTCAGGATGGATGGAAGCAATGGGCCAGTTCTGGAAGACAATCCGCGCTTTGGGATAATCGGCAACCAGCTTGTCCATGTTGGCCTGTGCCTCCTTGCAATGCGGGCACTGGAAGTCGGCGAACTCGACCAGCTCGAGATCCTTCGAAGCCGAGCCACGATAAGGGCCGTTGGCCCTTGCTTGCAATTGTCGGCGATCATCGGCAAACGGCTGCGCGCCGAAGTCGACGACGTCGTCACCTGCAATGATGTGCTTTCCGTCGGGAAGGGTGAAGAACACGAGACCTTGCGGCTTGTCCTTGCCAGTGCGGTCGGCGAAGTAAATCACAACTTTGCTGACGCCATCGACGGGAGTCTTAAGAATTCCCTGCACCTGGAAGATGCGATTGTCGTCGTAGCCCCAGTTGGCGCGCAAGAACGCTTCCACCTCTTCTTTAGTCGGCGAAGCGGCGGTGAAATTCGCCGGGTCCGGCGCGGGGAGCGCCGGAGCCGCCGGGGCCGGAGCCGATGGCGCGGCCGAAGCCGGCGGAGGCGCAGACTGATCGGCCGGCGCAGCGGGCGCTTGCTGGGCTGCGGGCGCATCGGTCGCGGGGGCCGGCGGCACTTGCTGCTGGGCGGCGGCGTGAATCGCAGATAAGAGCAAGATGGCAAGCGCAATCTTGCTGAGAGAACGTACGAAAAAGCAGTTCAAGAGGATTCTCCTTCGATCGTGGGAAAAGTTCCCAACTATCTAGCTTACCTGCTGCGGCGCGGTGGGAGTCGGGTTGACCGCGGGAAATGTTTTTGCTGGCTGCGTCTCCGTCCTGGGTCCCAGTGGCGCTCGGGCACTGACCGCTTGATTCTGCACCTTCCTGGGGTGCCCCAGGTCCCGATTCTGGGACCTGGGAAACCGAGAAGCAATGGTGCGAATTCACACGGTCAGAGATCTAGGTCGCTCACCGCATAAAGATGGACCGGTTGCCACATCCGTCCCGGAGGGACGGACGAGAATAGCCCAGGGTGAAACCCTGGGATGAGTTCGCCTTTAACCCGCCAAGCCCCGGAGGGCCGACCGAAAAAGCGATCCAAAGTGAAGCGGTCAGAGTTTTAGTCCCTCTTTCCGGTGCCTTCCAGCACCTCGTCGAGCAGCATGCGCAGCTTGGTGGCCTGCGCGTGTCCCGCCCGCGGATCGGCCTTGCCGGTCTGTGAGAGCTCGTCGGCCAGGTTCAGCGCGGCCAGCACAGCCACACGCAGCGAGTCGACGGTCCGGCCCTGCGCCGCCACCGCGCGCATCTTGGCATCGACGCACGCGGCCAGCTCCCGGATGTGCTCCGGATTCTGGCCGGACAGGTGATAGAGCTGGTCGTAGATCTCCACGGTCACGTAGTCGCCGGCGCCGCCATGCGCTTCTTGAGCCATCGCAGCCTCACAGTTCCAGGGCGTCGAGTTGCTTGAGCAGGCGCTCCACCCGTTGCCGCACTTGGTCGCGCTCGGCGCGCAGCGCAGCAATCTCGTTTCCCAGTTGCTCCACCAGCGGCGACTGGACGCGCAGTTGGCCCTCGGCGCTTGCGGCCCGCTCCTCGGCGGCGGCCCGTGCCTGCCGCTCGCGCTTGACCAGATCCACGGTGCGGCGGATTCGCTCCTCGAGCGCCGAAAAATCGTCCACGCTCACGGTCAGAGCGCCCGCTCCGCCCCTTTCGTCCCGTTCTTGTTCTTCAATCTCCATGGCTTCCGAATCCCTCCCGCCGCGAAATGGTTTCGCGGCGCTTGTTCCGCGCCCGGTTCCGTTCGAGTATAGCTCCGAATCCGCGCCGGGTTTTGCTCAAGTCCGCAGCCGCGCGCCTGCTTTGCTCACCGCTTCCACCACTTTCGTCTGGAAGCTCCGCAACTCGTCTTCGCGCAGCGTGCGATCCTGCGCCTGAAACGTTGTTCCCAGCAGCAGCGAGTACTCGCCCTTGCCCAGCCGCGCGTCGCGGAAGACTTCGCGCACCCGCCAGTCCACCAGCTCGGGGATTTCCAGTTCGGCCAGCGCGCGATCGACGCTTTCCCACGCGGTGCTCTCGTCCAAGATTAGGGAAAAATCGCGGCGAACGGGCTGGAAGCGCGAGAGCTCTCTCGCAACCGGCCTGCGCAGCGGCAGCTTATAAAGCCTGTCGATATAAATCTCGCCGAGCAGCACCACATCCTTGATCTTGCGCGCCGCGGCCTCCCGCGGATGCAGTTGACCGAACCACCCCACCGTTACGCCGTCGGCCACCGCTCGCCCCGCGCGGAACGGATGCAGCCATTGCGGCGTGAGTCCGGCCTCGGCGGGAAAGCGGTCGAAGTACATCGCCCGCATCTCGAACCGCGAGAGCAACTGCTCGACCACGCCCTTCACGTCGTAGAAATCGATCGGCCGCGGCGGATGCAGCGCGCTCTCGATTGGCAGCGCGCCTGCCGCGCCGAAGGCGAGCGCCGGCCGCTCATCGACCTTTTCCGTCGTGCCGCTGAAGACCGTTCCTAGCTCGAAGAGCCGCACGTCGCCGACGTCGCGGTTCAGGTTCCCCGCAACCATCGCCAGCATGCCGGGAACGAGCGATGGCCGCAGCACACCCGCCTCCTCGCTCAGCGGATTGCCCAGCGGCACAACCAGCGCGGGCTGCGGCGCAGCCAACGCGCCCTCGGCCGCCGAGCAGAAAGTGCTGCCGATCGCCTCGTGGAATCCCGCGGCGAGCATCGCGCCTCGCACGGCGGCTTCCTTCTCCGCCCACGGCAGCGCGCGCACGCCTTCGCCAAACGCCGGCAGCGTGTTGGCAAACCGGTTGTAACCGTAAACGCGGGCAACCTCTTCGATCAGGTCGATCTCCCGCTCCAGATCGAGGCGCCAGCTCGGCAGCCTGACGAGCCAAAATGCTCTTGGTGCCTCTAGTCTGTTCGCGAGTCGGGCCTGCCCCACTACCTTCGCTAACTCTGTTAGCACTCCTGGCTCCTCTTGCCTCGCCAACTCGCACCCTAGCGCTTCCAGAATCTTCTCGACCATCGGTGCGGCTATGCCCTCTTCCTCGACTGTCTTGCCCAGTATCCGATGTACCTCGTGGAGCGCCAGGCCGACCGGCTTACGCCGCGCCGTGCGCTCTTCCGCGGCCGCCACACGCACGTCGACGAGATCGCCCTCGGCCCAACCACCATTGGCCAGCAAGATCGCGCTCACCAGCGCCGAAGCCACCGGAGGCGCATTGAAATCTGTGCCGCGCTCGAAGCGGTGGCTGGCGTCGGTGTGCAATCCGTGCCGCCGCGCCGTTTGCCGCACCGCCATGGGATCGAACCACGCCGCCTCCACGAGCACGTTCTTCGTCTCCGCCGTGATCATCGTGTCCCAGCCGCCCATGACGCCGGCTAACGCCAACGCTTTGCCATGATCGGCCACCACCAGATCCTCCGTGTCCAGCACACGTTCCATCCCGTCGAGAGTTCTCAGCCGCTCGCCTTTCTTCGCTCGCCGAACAACGATGCCGCCCTCGAGCTTGTCCAGATCGAACACGTGCGTTGGCTGTCCCATCGCCAGCCAGGCAAAGTTCGTCGCGTCCACCGCATTCGAGATCTTTTTCTGCTCCAGAAGATCGAAGTAAGCGGACACCTCGGCGCCGGCGAACCAGTCGCGGGACTCGCCAATCGTGATGTCGCGCAGCACGCGCGCGGTGAAGCGGCCACAACCGTCCTTTGCTTCGATCTTCACCGAGAAGGAACTTGGATTCGGCTTCGCCTCCGGCAGCGGGAATCTCAACGGCATCAATTCAAGCCCGTAAATTGCCGCCGCTTCGCGCGCGATGCCGTAGTGATTCATCGCGTCCACGCGATTCGTCGTGATGTCCATTTCGTAGAGCGAGCCTATGCCCTCGCCCAGCGGATAAATGCCCTCGACGGCGATGCCGCGCTGAGTCAGATCCTCGGCAAGCTGCGCGTCGCCCACCGCGAGTCCGGGCAGATAGGTCCGAAGCCATCTGGTGAGAATTCTCATCAGCGCAGCCCTTTTCGAGCGGAGCTAGCGGAGTTAGCGGTGTTAGCGGAGCTAGCGAACGGCCGGTCGCCCAGCTCGGTTCGGAGCGAGGCAAGCAACCCGTTAATCAGCCGAGTTACCTCCGCACTCTGTTCCATCAGTTGTCTCAATGATTGCTGATCGATGAATCCTAGATCCGCCCCGAGCTCAAACTGGGTCCGCAACTCGTAAATGGAACCCCTCGCATTGCCGAAAAAGTGTCTGAACTGGGAGTCAGTGAGCCTGCCATGTCCCTCCGCAATATTGCTGGGGATAGAAACAGCGGCTCGCCGGATTTGCGCGTGCAGGCCATAGGCCTCACTCTTCGGTAGTTTTGCGGTCACGGCATACGCAGTTCTTGCCAAAGCCATCGCCTTTTGCCAAACGATCAGTTCCCGATAATCCTTCGGTCGCGCCACCATCGCCTCGTCTTGTTTTCTAGCTCCGCTAGCGCCGCTAACTCCGCTAGCGCCGCTTCTCAAACAAACTGCCCTAAGAACCGCATGTCGCCCGCAAAGAACTGCCCGATCTCACTGATCCCGTACTTCATCATGGCAATCCGCTCCACGCCCATGCCGAAGGCGAATCCGGAGATCTTCTTCGGATCGTAGGCCGGCTGCTTCTGCGCGGCGAACGCGAAGACCGCCGGATCGACCATGCCGCAGCCCAGCAGCTCGATCCATCCCGAGTCTTTGCACTTGCGGCAGCCCTTACCACCGCAGAAGATACAGCTGATTTGCACATCGGCGCTGGGCTCGGTGAACGGGAAGAACGACGGGAAGAAGCGCGTCTTGACCGCCGAGCCGAAGAGCGCCTTCATGGCGTGGTCGAGCGTGCCCTTCAAATCGCTGAAGGTGATATTGGTGTCGACGCAGAGCCCCTCGACTTGATGGAAGATCGGCGAGTGCGTGGCGTCGGCGGCGTCGTTGCGATGCACCTTGCCCGGAATGACGATGCGCACCGGCGGCGGCTGCTGCTCCATGGTGCGCATCTGCACCGGCGACGTGTGCGTGCGCAGGAGCAGGCGGTCGCGCAATGGCTTGCGTTCTTGCCCCGCGGCCACCAGCGTGTCCTGCGTGTCGCGCGCAGGGTGGCCGGGCGGAAAGTTCATGCTCTCGAAGTTGTAGTAGTCGGTCTCGACTTCCGGCCCCACACCTACCGAGTAGCCCAGGGCCGCGAAGACCGACACAATCTCGTTCATCGTGCGCGTGATGAGATGCTCGGCGCCCGTAAGCCGGCGCGTTCCGGGCAGGGTGATGTCGATAGCCTCCGCCTTGAGCGCGGCGTCGGTTAGACCCGCGCCGGCCGCGGCTTCAAGCAGCGCCTCCACGAGCTCCTTGAGTGACTTGAACCGTTGGCCAACGGCTTTCTTCGCCTGTGGAGGTGCGGTCTTCAGCCAACGGTCAGAAACATCGTTGAGCAGGCCCTGCTTCCGGCCGACCCACTTCAGCCGGAACGCCTCGGCACCGAGCGCTGCAGCGTCTTCGCGCGCCTGTGCCTCCAGCGCGGCAAATGCCCGGTTGAGCGCTGCCTCGTTGAACTCCGGCAGATCCGGTGTTTCTTCCTTCGTCATGCGTAAAGAGCAGGATAAATCACTGCGCGCGCCAGCTGCCCCAGTGGCGGGAATTGGCTGATGGACTAGTGTTGGGCTATGCGAACCAAGGCCGAAGATCGGAGGTTGAGAATCGGACTACGCGGGGACCGCTAAACGCATCACGCGTGTGACCGGCTCCGGAATTGGCAAGCCGTCTTCACGCATTCCGGCGATGTGAAGCTCGATGCCTTCCCGAATCAGCGCTTCTGTTTCTTCGATGGTGGCAGCCGCAACGCCCAATCCTGGCAGATCGGGGACATACGCACTCCATCCATTCGAGGTCTTCTCAAACACTACCGCGTATTCGGTCATTTCAATCCCGCCTGTTTGAGAATGCTGTTGAGAGTTCCCTTATCCATCTCCTGCGAAGGATGCCCGGCGACTGTGACGCGCCCCAGCTTCACCGGGTGCTAAAATTGACGGTGGCTTCCCTTTGGAGTGACCTGAGACCAGCCGTCGCTCTGAATCAGCCTAAGTACGTCACGTACTTTCACGCGGCCCGCACTGACTGTAAGAGATATTATAGCGCCGGCTCACTTTCGATTCCCCAAAAGCCGAGCGGCCCGGAATCCTCTGGGAATCCCGGGCCGCTTTTCCGCCAGTCGTGTTGCGATCTTTGTTTACCTCAACGTTGAAGGGTGCCCCACCCTCGGCGCGTTTTTGTTTTTGCGCCTAGGGTGGGAGTCCGTCTCGAATTCCTACGCCGCCTTTGCCGGCAGCGCCGCCTTGGCCTGATCAACGAGCTTCGTGAACCCCGCCGGATCCTTCACGGCAATCTCGGCGAGAATCTTGCGGTCGAGCTCGACTCCGGCCTTCTTGAGCCCGCTGATGAGTCGCGAGTAGCTGGTGCCATTCAGCTTGGCTGCGGCGGCAATGCGCACGATCCACAGGGAGCGGAATTGGCGCTTCTTCTCGCGCCGGCCCCGGTAGGCGAACTTCAGGCCGCGCTCTACGGCCTCCTGCGCCGCCTGGTATAACTTCGATTTGGTCAGAAAGTAACCGCTGGCACGATTGAGAATCTTCTTGCGGCGGTCACTCCGCTTGGCGCCACGTTTTACGCGAGGCATGGCATTTCTCTCCTTTTTTGGCTCCTTCGTTTCCTCATCCGACTCTTACAGAGGAAGACAGAGCCCTGTTTGAGCACATCGAGCTGAAAGCTGCTAGCTGAAAGCTGATGGCTGCATCTTCGCGGCTGGAGGCAGGTTGGGCCTCTTCACTCGCTCAATTGATGCTCAATCTCACACCGGTTTCCGGCGGGGGCCCCGCGACGCATGCGCAGGACCGGAAGCGCTTTGGAGCGCAGCGATTAAGCGTAGGGAATCATGCGCGCCACCTTCGCGTAGTCGCCGTCGGAAACCAGCGTGCTCTTGCCCAGCTTGCGCTTGGTCTTCGGCGCCTTCGACGAAAGGATGTGCCGCGTCTTCGTGTGGCCCCGCTTGATTTTGCCGGTGCCGGTCTTGATGAAGCGCTTGGCCGCGCCCTTGTGTGTCTTCAACTTCGGCATTCTCTTCTCGTTTTTCCTGGTTTTGGGGCGAGCAGATGACTCGACCCGCGGCCGCACAGGGGCTTCACCGCCCACTTGGGCCGTATTCAGTATATCGTGACCCCGATTTTCGCGCGACACTCGCTCCGCCAGGCCTCTGACCGTTTGATTTTGCACCTTCCCGGGGTGCCCCAGGTTCGGCGCGTCTTTGTTTTTGCGCCTAACCTGGGATACCACAGACCTGAACAGGTTCGAATTCATCCGGTCAGAGACTTAGCTCCGCTAAGTCCGCCAGCACCGCTCATTCCGCCGGATCATCGGCCGTGAACTCCGAGCAGCACGGTTTCTCCGTGGCGTGAAAGTTCATCAGCTCGGTGCGGATTCCGTCGGGATCGTACAGATTGAACTGGTATTTTCCATCGAGACCGATCTTCGGCGCCGCATCGTGGCGTCCCTCCAGGCGGTTCCCGGCCTCGAGCGTCTTGTAGGCGTCAGGCACGGAGACCTCGCCGATCGAAAAATGATCCATTACGCCCAGCGTAGCCTGCGAGATGTCGGGCGGAATTCCTTTGCCGGTGAACCCCGGCACCAGCATGTACTCCAGCCAGTCGTGGCCGTCGGGCGCCTGCTGGCTGACCCACTCCACCTTGCCATTGCGCCCGCCCCACCAATAGGGCCGAAAACCGAGCAGATCGCGGTAAAACCGATCCTCGGTTGCGCGGTCGTCGACCAGGATTCCAACGTGAATGATGTGATGGCCGATCGCATTCGGCGCCCCCATTTTCTCAATCTCATCCGGCTTGGGCTTGTGCGGCGTCTCCACAAACTGCACCCTGTTCCCTTCCGGATCGAGCACCTCGAACCATCGGCTGCCGTCCTTGCCTTTCTCTACGTGCGTGGGCGTTTTCCATCCGCTAGCGGCAAGATACTGGCGCATTCCCTCGGCGCTCTCGGTATCGAAAGCCACGTGATCCAGCCGGACGATGCCCGCGCCTGCAGGCAGCGGCAACACTTCGATAAACTGCGTCGCGCTGACCGCATAGCGCACGCCTTGGGGATTCTCGGGATCGGACAGTTGGGCCGCGCCCACAACGACTGTGTAGTAGTGTTCTGTCGCCGCAGGGTTGGATGTGTAGATTGCGATGTGCGAGATCCCGGTGATTTTGGGTCGCGGCGGCGAAGGCGGCGCGGCGGCCGCCGTCCGCCCAAGCCCGGCCAAAAGAGCAAGAACAAGCAACCTGGTTCGCATCGCAATCCTCCGATTCTTAGCGCCAGATTACGATAAATCGATCGAGTGCGATCTGCAATGTTTCTGGTTAGCGCGATCGCATGAAGCAGATGAACCTTCGAAAGCATTAGAGGTTTTGAATGGGCACGGCTTCAGCCGTGCCCATTCGTGCTCAGAAGGGACCGGCCTTTAGTGTGTGCGTGAGAACTCGTTTGGGCCACCCGGCTGCGGGCAAATCGGAGGGAGCAGCAGCCTTTAGGCTGCTGAATTCTGCGCAAATCGCCGCCCCGGCTTTAGCCGCGGGCCCTTTGGCGATCAACCCTTCGAAACAATCCGAGTTCTCACGCACACACTTTAGGCCCGGTGGGATGGTTTTCACTCTAGGATCTTCCTTCGGGGGCTACTGCCCTCTTTTGTTTGAGCGGTCTGCCTCGGCACGGCTGAAGCCGTGCCCCTTCAAAGCAGCCGCAACGCGTGTTTCTTCGTTCATGCAATTGCCCGTGTTTCTGGTTAGCGCGATCGTGCTGCGAAAGATTGGGCCTGTAGAATGTCCAGAGCGCATCGCTAACACTTTCAGATGAATGCCTACGATCAAGCCGCCGAGGCTGCTGCTTTTCTAAAGCCGAAGTTGGGTTCGCTCTCGCCGCGCATCGGAATCGTGCTCGGCTCCGGACTGGGCGCTGTTGCGGAGTCGGTGACCGGCCCAGTCATCGTGCCGTATGGCGAGATTCCCCATTTCCCGCGCTCCACCGTCGAAGGCCACTCGGGGCGGCTGGTGGCGGGTTTGCTGGGCGGCGCGCCGGTCGTCATTTTGCAAGGGCGGGTTCATTTCTACGAAGGCTACTCGCCGCTCGAAGTCACGTTCCCCATGCGCGTCCTCGGCGCCCTGGGCGTGCGGGCGGCCGTGCTGACCAACGCCGCAGGCGGCATCCTGGGGCACTACCACCCGGGCCAGCTTGTCCTGCTGGCCGACCACATCAATATGATGGGCTGGAATCCGCTTACCGGACCGAACGAGCCGCGTTTTGGGTTCCGCCCCGGCGCGGGCTTGCGCTTTTTCGACATGACCGAAGCCTACAGCAAGCCGCTTCGCGAATTGGCCAAGGCGGCAGCCGGCGAAGAAGGGTTTGCGCTGGAAGAGGGCGTCTATCTGGCCACTCCGGGACCCAGCTTCGAGACGCCCGCGGAGATTCGCGCCTTTCGCACGCTGGGCGCGACCCTGGTCGGCATGTCGACTGTGCCGGAGACGATCGTGGCGCGGCACATGGGGATCGAGGTGTTGGGGATTTCTTGCGTGACCAACCTGGCCGCCGGCCTGAGTCCAACGCCGCTCAGCCACGAAGAGGTCTTTGAGACGGGGCGTCAAGCTGAGAGCCGGCTCGCCGGATTGCTGAAGCGGTTGGTTCCGCGAATTGCAGCTAAGGTGGAAGCAGAACCGTGACCGAGGAAGAAATCGCCCAACGTGGCGCGACGGTTGCCGCCAGCGCCGGGACCGAAAAGTAAAAACTGGACGATGCAAGTGTACTGCAAGAAAGTGCCGGCCCTTGCGCCGGGGTAGCGGGTCAATTTGGGACCAGATTTGAAAGGGCACGACTTCAGTCGTGCCGTAAGTCGCATAAAAAGAGCGCGGGCTTTAGCCCGTGAGGGACGTTTTTTCAAAGTGACCCACTACCTGCGTCGGCCCGCTATTGCGGCAGCACTTCGATCCCCGTGACGGAGGCGTAGCCATTGACAGGCACGAAGCTCAAAAGCAGCTTGCCCTGTGCATTCGGCTCCAGATTTGCGAATCTGCGAATCACCACGTCGGAGTCCCGAGCCTCCTTTGCCAGGTCGAAGTTCGCGAGAAGGACCTTGCCGTTGCAGAAAACGTTGAACACGTGTGCGACGTTGGACCTGCCCTCGGAAACGGCGGACGAAGGCTCGTCCCAGCCGCCGTAGCGGGCGGCAAAATACAAGGTCGCCGTGTACTTTCCGCCGGAGACCGGAATGGCATAGGAGAAATTGCCCCATCGCTCGGTTTCGAAAAGCTCGGGGTCGTCCGTTCCGCTGACCGGCGCAGTGTAGGCCGCTAGTTGCCCGCCTTCAAAGTAATCGTCGGGACTCCACCAGCGGCTGTCGTTGGAGTAGTAGGGCGTTTGCCGCGCCAGGATGCGAACCGGGCGAATGTGGCCGCGGATTCCGGGGAGGATTTCGATCGCCGACAGAATCGCCTGCTGCCCATTCTCGGCGGCGAACTCAAGATGAAGCATTCCGTCGGCCGCGGGCGCGATGTCGGGAAACACTTTGACGTCGGCGGTGGAACTGGCGCCCGCATCGGTTGCAACGTCGAAGCCTCTCAACAGCGGCTTTCCGTTGGCGCGAATCGTCATGATACGGCTGCCTTCGCCGCCTGAGCCGTTGAAGTCAGGCCCAAACACAGTTTCGGCAAAGTCCAGATGCAGCTCGTAGATCCCTTTGCGCAACGGGATATCGTAGTGGAACTCGCCCTGCCTGCTGGTGCGGTAGAAGATGGGATCGAGCGTTCGCCCGACATGCTGAACGGAGCTTTTGACGGCCGTGCCGCCGGTGAACCATTGGTCGGCGCTCCAGAGCTTGTCCGCGTGATCGACGAAGCTGCGGCCGGCGCCGGCCAGGATACGCACTTCCTGGCCGCCCGGCGGTCCCAGCAGGAAATCGGATGAAAATCCGCCGACAGCACTCGTTTCGGCAGTCGATGGCGCGGACCTCGGCTGGTGCAGGAATCGCCATACGACGGCGAGAGCCAGCAACAGGACTGAAAAAACCGCAACCCACCACCACCAGCGGAGGAAGGCGAGCCGCCGAAGTACGAGCCGCGGCGATGGGGCTGCGTGCGGGCCTTCATTTTGCTTCGCGCCGCCCGGCGTGGGGCCGCGCTCGAATCTGGGAACGTATTGGCCCACCGGAATGGAGATTTGCAGGCAGTTTTGCGCGCCCTCGCCGCTGTAATACTCAGCCAGGCGCTTGCGCAGGCGGTTCGCTTCCACGCGAACGATCGAGTCGGCATCCTGATCGAACGACTCGCCGCGGCGAAACAGTTCGACGCCGATGGAGTACTCCTTGATCCGGCTGGCCTCGCCGGAAAAGGACTTCTCGCAGAGATAGGAAAGAAGGCTGGCCAGCGTCGGAGCGCGGACGAAGGCCTTGGATCCGAGCACGCGCTCCAGCTCCGCTCGCTGTTCGGCAAGTTCGATCGTCTCGGGGGATTCCAGCGCCATGTTGAGCTGCCTTGCAGTCGAGAGTGGGGATCGACAGAACGATTCTAATACGAAGTGGGAATTCCCTCGGCCCTGCCGGAGAGGCAGTCGCAGTTTGCCACAGACTGCGGCGGCATCCCGGGTTACGACAACTTGCTGAACGCCCTGGCCGATCCCCGCCATCCGGAACATGAAGAACTGGGCCAATGGATCGGCGGCCGCTTCGACCCCGAGGCGTTTTCCATCGACAAGGTGGATCGTCTCCTCTCACCAGCACGCCGTCGCAGCAAAACCTCCGCGCATTAACCCCGCCCCGGCTACGCCGCCTAGCCGAAAACACACGTCTCTATCCGGCGAGGGCCCTCTTCACCAACTCGCTCACCAGCCGTCCCTCGGCGCGCACGCCCCCGGCCTGTAGTTTGGCCTGAACCGCCTTCATCGCCTGCCCCATGTCTTTCATGTTCGGCTTGTGATCCAGAGCCGCCTCAAGCCCAGCAAGCGTCTCGGAGACCAGCGCTGTCAGGCCCGTTTCGTCCAACGCCCTGGGCAGAAACTCCTCGATGATCACGATCTCTGCCTGCTCCTTGGCAACCAGGTCCGGCCGGTTGCCCTTGGTGAACTGCTCGATCGAGTCGCGCCGCTGCTTGATCATGCTGGCGAGCACTTGCTCGAATTCCTGCTGGGTGAGCGTTGCTTCGATCTGCTTCTGCGCCGCGCGCTTCTCGATGGCCTTGTTCATGAGCGCGGTCTTGATAAGGCGCAATGTTCCGGTCCGCTCGGCGTCATGCGCCTTCATGGCGACGACAATCTGTTGACTGATCAGGACTTCGAGTGCGCCTGGCTCTGACATTTCCTAGCTCCCGGTTTCCAGCCCTAGGCTTCAGGCTCGCAGCATCCAGCCCCACGTTGTGGTCCTAGAGTGCGGGGCTAATCAAAGGGCAATTGTACTCATTCTGGGGACCAACCGGCGCCACAGTGCCAAATTGGCACAAATTTGAGCCACGATCCGAATTCCACAAAAGAATTACCACAAAAGTCACAGAATTGTGTATTATGTGATTGCGGCACCGCGGGCGAACCTGCCCCCTTGCTGCACTTCAGCTCGCATTCCAGGAGACCAGCGATGATTCGCAAGACACGCCTTTACACACCCGGCCCCACGCCGCTCCTACCCGCCGCCCAATTCGCCATGGCGGCCGCCGACATCCACCACCGGACCGCCGAATTCCGCGCCCTCTTCCTCAAGGTGCTCGCCCAGCTCAAAGTCTTCGTCGGCACCAAGAACGACGTGATCCTGCTCGCCTGCTCGGGAACCGGCGCCATGGAGGCCGCGGTCTCGAATCTCACCTCGCCCGGCGACAAGGTGCTGGTGCTAACGGCCGGCAAATTCGGCGAGCGCTGGACGGGCCTGGCGAAGGCCTACAACTGCGCGCCCGATGTGGTCACCGCGCCCTACGGCCAGACCTTCGATCTCGCTGAAGTCAAAGCCGCGCTCAAGCCTGAGCACAAAGCCATCTACGTGCAGGCCACCGAAACCTCGACCGCCGTGCGCCACGACGTCCAGGCCATCGCCAAACTGCGCGACGAGATCGCTGCAGATACCCTCCTCGTCGTCGACGGCATCACCGGCCTCGGCACCACGCACTTCGACGTGGATGGCTGGGGCGTCGACATCCTCATCGGCGGCTCGCAAAAAGCCGTCATGATCCCCCCCGGCCTCGCCTACCTGAGCGTGAGCGAGCGCGCGTGGGCGGCGATGGAGACCACGAAAAACCCCCGCTACTACTTCGACCTGCGCAAGGAGCGCAAGAACGCCGTGAAGGGCGAGAGCGCTTACACCCCGGCCGTCGCGCTCGTCGCCGGGCTCGGCGCGGCCCTCGATTACATCGCCGGCCAGGCAGGCGGCGATCTCGAAAAAGGCCGCGACGCGCTGATTGACAACGCCCAAGTGAACGCAGCGGCCACGCGCGCTGGCCTCGTAGCTCTGGGCTTCAAGCTCTTCGCGCCCGCCGCTCCGGCGGCAGCGGCCACGGCGGTTCTTGTTCCCGAAGGAATGGACTCCGGCGTGGTAGTGAAGGCGCTGAAGAGCAGGTTCGCGCTGGTCGCGGCCAACGGCCAGGGCGAGATGCAGGGCAAGCTCTTCCGCGTGGCGCATCTCGGCTTCTTCGACTACCTCGACACCGTGGCTCTGCTGGGCGCAATGGAGCAGATTGCCAAAGACCCGCTGGAATGGCCAGTGAATTGGGGGCAGGCCGTCGCTGCCGCGCAGGAAGTGTTCGCGAAAGCAGCTTCTAGCTCCTAGCTTCTAGCCGCTAGCCGGTCTGCAGTGAGGCCGGCATTCGTGGCGCTTCGTCCCGATCCGCAGAGAATGCGCGGCGACAAGGGGCGCGAAGTCTTTGGCTAGGAGCTAGAAGCTAGAGGCTAGGAGCTGTTTTTTCATGCCGAACCTCACCTTCGCCGAAAAGCTGTTGATCGCGCGCAAGCAGCTCGACCTGTTTCAATACGAGATGGCCGAGCGCTTGGGCGTGCATCCCAACTCGCTCACCAAGTACGAGCGCGGCGAGGGCAAGCCGCATGCCTCGGTAGTGCGCATGTTCGACCTGCTCTGCGAGCAGCAGGGCATTCGCTTCGATGACTATCAGAAAGCGTCCGCCGCGGCGGACAAGGGAGCAGCCATGAAGATCGTTTTGGCGGAAAAGGTTTCTCCGGCCACGCTGGCCGTGTTTGCGGCCGAGCCGGGATGGGAAGTAAAGACCCACGATCAGTTGCCCGACGGTTTGTCTGCGGCGCTCAAAGATGCCGACGCGCTGGTGGTGCGCAGCGCCGTGCAGGTCGGCGACGAGCTGATGGCGCACGCGCCCAAGCTGCGCGTCATCGGCCGCGCCGGCGTGGGCGTGGACAACATCGACGCCGAAGCCGCTACGCGGCGCGGCATCGTGGTGATGAACACGCCCGGCGCCAACGCCGTCGCCGTGGCCGAGCTCACCGTGGGCCTTATGATCGCGCTCGTCCGCAAGCTGCCGGCGGCCAACTCCACCATGCACGCCGGCAAGTGGGAGAAGAAGAGTCTCCAGGGCGGCGAGCTGCGCGGCAAAACGCTGGGCATTCTCGGCCTGGGCCGCATCGGCCTCGAAGTCGCCCGGCGCGCCCGCGGCTTCGGCATGGAGATCGTCGCCGCCGACCCGTTCGTCTCCGCGGCCGTCGCTCGCGAGAACGGCATCACGCTGGTTCTGCTCGAGGAGCTCTTCGCTAAGGCCGACTACCTTACGCTCCACGTCGGCCTCACGCCGCAAACGCAGGGCATCGTCAACACCAAAACCCTCGCTGCCATGAAGAAGGGCGTGCGCATCGTCAACTGCGCGCGCGGCGAGCTGGTGGTCGACGCCGATCTCGTGGAAGCTCTCAAGAGCGGCCAGGTGGCCGGCGCAGCCCTCGACGTCTATGCCGTCGAACCGCCCAAGGACTCGCCCTACGCCGAACTCGACAACGTCATCCTCACGCCGCACATCGCCGGCTCCACCGGCGAGGCGCAGGAGGCGGTCGGCGTGCAGATCGCGCGTCAGGTCCGCGAGTACCTCAAGCTGGGCGTGGTGCAGAACGCCGTGAACCTGCCGTCGCTCAGCCACGAAGAGTATGTCCAGCTCGCGCCCTTCATCGATCTCGCCGGCCGGCTCGGTTCTTTTCTTGCGCAGACGGGCAAGGGCGGCATCGATTCCATCGCGCTCGTATACGGCGGCGAACTCGCCGACGTCAAAACCGAGCTGATTCGCAATGCCGCCATCGCCGGCCTGCTCGAAGGCTCGGAAAATGTCAACCGCATCAATGCCGCGGCGATTGCGCAGGAGCGCGGCATCCGCATCCACGAGGAAAAGGAGGAGAGCCATCGCGGCGGCGCGGCCACCGTCCTCACCATCGTGCTCCACTCGGCCTCGGGCGAAAGCCGCGCCAGCGCCACCATCATTCACGGCGAGCAGCCGCGCCTCCTCGCCTTCGACGGCATCGACGTCGAAGCCCCGCTCGAGGGCGCGCTCGTCGTCTGCCGCAACCTCGACGTCCCCGGAGTCATCGGCCGCATCGGCACCATTCTCGGTCAACAAGGCGTCAACATCGCCAACTTCGCCCTCGGCCGCGAGCGCGCCGGACAAAAACCGGTCAAGGCCCTGGCCGTGGTCCAGGTCGACGAGCCTGTGTCGGAATCCGTCCTCGAAGCGCTGAAGGTCATCGATGCTCTGCTCGAAGCTAAACTCGTCAAGCTGCCGGAGTGAGAATCGCAGCGATCCGCCCTCAAATGCCGATTTTCAGCCGGCCCCAATGAGACGAGGCACTCGTCGCTCCCCGGAAAAGCCGGAAAGGATCAGTCGCTTCGTCGCATGTTCCAGGTCCCTATTACGCTACCGACGTTTCTGCCTTCAGATCGATTCTCCCCAGTCTGCTAGGTCTCTGACCGCTCGATTTTGCACCTTCCTGGGGTGCCCCAGGTTTGGCGCGTCTTTGTTTTTGCGCCTGACCTGGGATACCACAGACCTGAACAGGTTCGAATTCATCCGGTCAGAGACCTAGTGAACCCGAACGTCGCCCGATCCGGATTCGATGCTCACCGCGGGCCCGCCTCCGTTCAATTGGCCCGCGAGGTGGTGGGCGCTGGACGAAGTCTGAAATGCGGGCGCGCGATCGCAGGTGATCTTCCCTGTGCCCACTGTGGCGTCGAGCGTGAGTGCAGCGTCCCCGGGCCAGAACTCGACGTCGCCCGAGCCGGCGCGCACCGTCCACGGGGCGGCCGGCGTTCCCGTCAGCTTGATGTCGCCCGATCCTGTTTGCGCCTTGAGGCTGCCGCGCGCGTTCTTGATCTCGATGTCGCCTGAGCCGGTCTGGATTTTCGTGTCGCCCTCGCCGGAGTCCTCGGCCTTCACGTCTCCTGAGGCCGTCAGGATCGAAAAGCCTCCGTGCATTCCAGTCGCCTGAACGTTCCCTGAAACCGTCGTGAGCTTGGCGTTTTCGCCCACGCCCTCGTCGACGATGTCGCCGGAAACCGTGTTCGCCCGGACGGCGGCATCGTCCGGAGCCTCGATTTCGTAATCGATGGTGATTTCGTGCAAGCTCTCTTTGCGCCCTCCGACGCGAACCGAATTCCCGTCCTGATCGATGGGCGGGTTGGCCTCAATTTGGCGGATTTGCTGCTCGTTTCCCGCATGGTCCGATTTGATAGCGCCGTGAATGCGAATTCGACCGCCCGAGCTGCGACTCAAGTGAATGTGGCCCGACACCGTAACCACAGAAAGGTCAAGCTGGCCGGCAACAGAAAAGGTGCGATCGAAGGACGGCTCGGAATCCGGCGCCGCGGCCTGAGACGCATCTTGCTCCGCCGGCGCCTGCGCGCCCTTCAGCGCCGTCTGCGCCGGCGCGACTTCCTCCGCCGCGGCGCCGCCACTCTGCGTCTGGGCCGCAGCCTGCGCGCGAACCAGCACCGCGACCGTGAAGAGCGCCGCTGGGATCAGAAGCACTGCAACCAGCGCGCCCCGCCTGCCGTCAAAAACCTGGCGGAAAGCGCCTTCATTCAGCAGCCGTTCAATCCGTCGCGAGATCGCACTTTTACGAGCCAAAGCAACTCCGAATGCCATCATGCATGAACCTCCGGTCTGTCCTTCTTCTCTCTCTTGCCTGCATCGAGTCTTTGCGCCGCGGCGATGCGGGCGGCAAGCCGCTGCAATTCGGCGCGATCCAGAACCTTCGAGTCGACCAGACCCGCCAGCAAAGCTTCCACCGAGCCTTCGCAGAACCAATCGACAATCCGTTTCGCGGCACGGCCGGCCACATGTTGGCGCGACTGCTTGGGCCGGTAGAGGAATTTGCGATTCTTCACCGAGTGCGCGACGTAGCCCTTCTCCTCGAGACGGCGCAGAACGGTGCGAACCGTCGAGTCTTTCAGGGGACGGCTCAGCTCCTCTCGCACCTGCTCGGCCGTGCCGAATCCGCGCCGCCACACAATCGAGAGAATCCCCCGCTCCAGCTCCCCGAGCTCCGCCGGATCGTGGCGCGATCGAATGTTACTTGCCATAGCGTTACCGATAGTAACGCACAGCCCCGGTAACTTGTCAAGCTGTAATTCTCGATTTCGCAGAGTAGGAGCCTACTGGGCAGCCGGGAAGGCACTTCCTCCGCATGAGAAAGAACCGCTTCATGGAGTGGGTAATCAAGACAAAAAGACGCCGGAGCCGCTTCGTCTACAGCTCCGGCGTGGAATTGTTCAGCACATTCGCTGAATTAGAAAGCGAAGATCGGAGTTCGCAGGCGGCCTGGACGAAGCGGATCGGCCGCATTCGCCTTGCTGCTGGGACTGCGCCAGCCCCGTTCTTAGCCTCGCGCCTCTTGGGCAATACGCGTGAGGACCGTTGCTTCCACGGGCGGCCGCGCACGCCGCAAGCGCCCCCATCCAAGCTTCTGTGGCGAAAGCGGCTTTTTGAGTCACTTCCGCCCTCGATGAATAGGAACACCGAACGATTCACGAAAGTTGCGGGAATTCCAGAGAATTCTACCTCGATACGGAGTGTTACGGTTGTAACTCACCGAGAGCGATTCCTATGTGGGTGTACCCAGGACCCGCCGACCCGCCAACTTGCCAACGTGCGCGCAAGCGCACGCCAACTCGCTGTCTTTGTCTCAACCGGTCTTTTGGTAGACCTGGATACTGCAACTTTGGAACCGCCTTAGGCTCCGCATGGAGCCGTCTTTCACGACGGGCAGCGGATTCGGCATCTGTGAAGACGCCGCTTCCCGCCCGAAGAGAACACGCAAGCGCACAGGAAAAAGAAAAGCGCCAGAGCCAGCCTAGGCCGGCTCCGGCGCTCGGAGGAGTTCCGCAAAAATTATTGCGCCGCGGTGGTTGTAAAGTTGGTGAAGTCAAGCCCATCGATGTAACGAGCGATGAGCACCACGTTTCCAGTTTGCGAATCCTTCAGCAACAGGCCGACCACGCGAATCGAGGCGTTATCGGTCAGGTCGGAGAAGGCTCCCAAGCCGTAGCGGAAGTCGCAGATTGGTCCGTAGTAAACGGTGATGGTCTCCGGAATCAGCACACCGGCAAAGCCCTTGACTTGCATCTGGAAGGTGCTGTTGGCCGGGTCTTCGCTGCCTGGAACGATCGTTCCGTTAAAGCCCCAATTGTGCAAGTGGATGCGATCGACCGTAACGTCGCTGGCATTGGCTGCACCCGTCGCAGGTCCGCCGACGGTTACGGCCTGGCCGGCAACCAGTGAGCTGGAGTTGAACAAAAAGTCGGTGAGAGTATTGCTCATCCAGTAGATGTAGTAGTTTTCGTTTCCCGTCAGATCCACGGTCGCTAGCTGGCCCAGCGTCAGGCCTGTGTTCGTCGGCTCGAGCCCACGCACGTACAGATCGAAGCTCGTAGCTGCGCCGCTCGCGGGAGTCACATAGGTGATCTGCCCTGATGCATAGAAGCCCGTGTCAGTAAGCAGGTCAACCACGTCGGCGTCGAGCGTCTGGTCGGCTGGATCGATCTTGCCGGAAACAGCGACGATGCTGCCCGGGCTCAAGGTGCTTAGGCTGGCTCCGCCGTCCCACACCGTTGTGCCGCTCACGTCGATGGTGAACTGCTCGCCGTGCGGTCCTTGCACAACGAACGATTGCGACCCAACGCTCAACACGCCGGCAACAAGCTCGTCGATGTAGCCGCCGTTGTCCGAGTTCTTCACCCCGGTCACATGGAACGTTGGGTTCACCGCGCCGGTGATGTTGCCGCTGCCATCCACCTGGATCGACTTGGCCAGGTCGAAGTCGATCCGCAAACCGGCGGGGTTGCCGCCATGGATGATGTTCAGCGAATTGGTCAGCGTAGCCGTAACTTTGGGCGAGCTAAAGTTCGCCGTCATGGTTTGGATTGTCGGGGGAGTGACGCTGGTGTCGAGGTAGCCGATGGTTCCGCCGCCCAGCGTGATGGTCACGCTGGTGTAGTCGTCTGCGGGAACGTCGTTCATGTCCAGCAGGGTTTGCAGACCATTGAAGCGCGCAAAGTCGACGGTCGGCGTGCCGCTGATCAGCGAAGAAGTAGTGGTCCCGTCGCTGGCGGTCAGTTCGACGCTTTCCAGCTGCACCTGGAAAGATACGACGGATGCCATGGGCGCGTCGGTACCGATTGCGAAGGCCGGGCCCATTTGCGGTTGCGTTTGCGTGGTTGTCGTTGAGGAGCTGGAACAGCCTGTGGCCACGAGAACGGCAGCGGTGAGCGGAACCAGCGCCAGCCTGAATAGTCTATCGAGTGCTTTGGGGGACATATCGGTTTGGTCACTTTCTGCGAGTCTGCGTGGCTGGTGAGCGAACGCCGATGCCGATCATTTCTCCCGTCCGTTCAAGCGGCAAAACCGCCTTGGCTGCGAGCTTCCACAGGACTCACTTATGCGGAACCTGTGAAGGCTCTCGTCATCCAATGCGGGGAAAAATGAGTACGAATCAGGGCGCGCTCGCACACGGAGCATTCGCCTGAATTTAGTTACAACGGCTAGCGTCGTTTTGCGTCACTATGGCCGTCGATGTATAGGGACACGGAACGATTCCAAAAAGTTGTTCTATCCAGGTGAGAATTCTTTGCGCCATAAAATTACTGTCGTAACAACGCCTTCCGGCGTCCCATGGCGCCAACTTGCCAACTTGCTATCGCCGCGAACGCGGCGCCAACTTGCCAATCTCAAAGATAACGGCGCCTTTTTTGAGGACCTTAAGCTTTTTTTCAGGCTCAAGCCTCTGAGGAACGAATCAAAGCCGATCCGCGAACGAGTACCCCCGGCCTCCGGGCCGGCTATCGTGCTGGTCTCCTGACCCGCTCATGGCCGCTGGCGGCGTCAACGCCGCCAGCACAGCAGCTCTGCAGAGACAAAAAGCGCACATCGCCACTCGGCGGCCCCGGTCTGGAGACGGCGTCACTTCGATTGCTAGCTTGCGGAAAGGTTCTAATACCGGCTAAAAGACAGCTTCTGCCAAGACCTGCGCGTCTGCGCTCAGAACACCTCCGACCGCACTCCAGCCGGAATCGGCACATGCTTCAGAAGGCCTAGCTCGCCCGCCAGTCGCTCCAGCTTGGTGCGCGTTGCGGCCGCGGGAGGCACCAGCGGCAAGCGCACCGTGTCGCCGCATTTGCCCATCAGGTTCAGCACCGTCTTCACCGGCGCCGGGTTCGACTCCCAGAAATTGGCCTCGAAGAGCCGCGCATAGCGCCGCTCCAGATCGCGCGCCTCGCCCCAGTTGTTTTCGAGCGCGGCGCGGATCATGCGCCTCACTTCTGCCGGAGCCTCGTTTGACGCCACGCTGATGAGTCCGTGCGCGCCAACGGCAATCGCCGCCAGGGCAAGGCTGTCGTCGCCGGAAAAAATCTTGAAGCCGCGCGGCAGAATGTGCGCCAGCTCCGCAAACTGCGTCAGATTGCCGCTCGCTTCCTTGATGGCCTCGATGTTCCGGGCTGCGGCCGCCAGCCGCGCCACCGTTTCCGGTTCCAGATTCGCCGCCGTCCGCCCTGGGATGTTGTAAAGGCACACCGCCAGCGGCTCGACCTCGCGCGCCAGCGCCAGAAAGTGCTGGAACTGACCCTCCTGCGTCGGCTTGTTGTAGTAGGGATTCGCCGAAAGCACCGCGGCCAGCCCCTGCACCTGCCGCAGTTTCGCCGCTTGCCGCACCAGCACGCGCGTCGAGTTGTGCGTGCATCCGGCCCACACGGGAACTCGCCCGGCCGCCGCTTGGACGACAATCCTCACCGTTTGCAGCCACTCGTCTTCGTCGAGCGTCGCCGCCTCGCCCGTCGATCCGCAGGCCACCAGAAAGTCGATTCCCGACTCGATCTGCCAGTTCACCAGCGCCCACAGCGCCGCCTCGTCCACCGATCCATCCGCCCGAAAAGGCGTCACAATCGCCGTACCGCAACCCATCGTTTCCATAGCCATCTCAGTTTATACCCGCAGGATCGCGTTTTGTGAACGTTCCAACGCCCGCTCTGCATCGTAATTGGCATCGTTTATGCTAAAATTGATGACATCGAAGGAGCCTTCATGCGCACAACCATCACCGTGGACGACGCTTTGCTCGCGAGCGCCAAAGAAATGAGCGGACTGAAGGAGACCGGACCGCTGGTTCGCGCTGCCCTGCAAGCGCTGATCCAGCGTGAGGCAGCTCTGCGGCTGGCTCGGCTCGGTGGAACCGAGCCCCTACTCGAAGACATTCCCCGGCGGCGCGACTTCGGGAAGCGGAACAGTCCACGCCGGAGCAGGAAATGATCCTGGTCGATACCTCGGTTTGGATCGACCATCTCCGCGGTCCAGGCGATCCCTATCTCATAGACCTCTTGCAAAAGAACAGCGTGTGGACGCACCCTTGGATCGTCGGAGAGATTGCCTGTGGAAATATGAGACATCGCGCCAGAGTCTTGCGGGAGCTTCAAAAACTTCCACATCTCTTGGTGGCGCAAGATCGCGAAGTTCTCTTTTTGATCGAGCGACATCGCTTGATGGGAAAAGGCATCGGATATATTGACGCCCACCTTGTGGCCGCCGCACTCGCGCAAGGGGCGCGATTCTGGACCAGAGATAAGCGGCTAAAATCGGTCGCAGCGAACTTAGGCATCCTGCACTCCCCGCCGCCGGTCATCTGAACCCGGCCGCGGAGATGTCCGCTCAAAGCTGATCGAAAATCTCCCGGAACACCCACGCGCCCGACTTGCTCGCCAGCGATCCCGCGCCCCGCACCGCGCCCAGCGCAAACCCGCAGAGGGCTGCAAAGCGATGAGAAATGGTCGCACTTCTCCTGGCATCGCGGAGAACGAAAAGCGGTCGATTTTACCTTGCGATCGCCCCGCCAGCCGGCTGAGCTGGAGTAACCGCGAGCCCGCCGCAGAGGATCAGGAGCGCTGAGGCGAGGATCATGGCCGTGCCCATGAACCAGCCCAAAAAAGAGGCCATGAGCGCGGCGTCGACGAACAGCGCAAGCGCGCAGAGCAGAACGATGGTTCTTCTCGCAGACGTGCGCGAAAATGCCCCAACCATCGCGATCGCGGCGAGGAAGATCCAGTGACAGCCGATGATCAGGAACACGGACCGCAGCGCAGACTGCAGGCTCGGATTCAAGTTAGACGCAAGCACCGCCGGTGAGACCTTCGGATAGGCCGCAATCAGATGAAGCAGCGCGCCGGCCACCAACACCAGGCATCCAGCGCCGACCAGCCACCGCGAAGCTGCACTCCGAGCGTTCATCGCATCCTCCCGTCGCTCTCCTTAAGCCGCAGTTCCAACCGATGTTATCAGGCCGGAAGGCGGCGGGAAAGCGAGACGATGAGTGGCGCCGTCACAGCAGATCGAAGACTTCGCGGAAGTCCCAGGCGCCTTGTTTGCCGGCAAGCCACTCCGCGCCCCGCACCGCGCCCAGCGCGAATCCGCGTCGGCTGTGCGCGTCGTGACGCAACTCTAGGCTATCGGATTCGCTCTTCGCTCGGACGACATGCTCTCCCTTGGCGTCGCCCACGCGATGCGACTCGATCGGCACATCGATGCCCGGCCGCACCCCGAGTATGATCTCTTTGAGCGTGAGCGCCGTGCCCGATGGCGCATCGAGTTTGGTTACATGATGCGTTTCATCGATCGAAAACTTGTATGCCTCCAGCTTCGCCAACTCGGCCGTAAGCCGGAACAGCTTTTGCACGCCCATCGAGAAATTTGTCCCGTAGAGCAGGCCGCCGCCGCGCTGGTTTGCCAGCGTTTTCATCTCGCCGAGCCGGGCGTACCAGCCCGTAGTGCCCACCACGATGCGCCCGCCCACGGCGAGCACCGCGCGCATATTCTCGACGGCCGCTTCGGGCGCCGTGAAATCCACCACCACGTCTACGCCGGCCAGGTTCGCCGCCGTCAGCGCCGAAGCATGTGCGTTCTCGTCGATGTCGAGGGCGCGCACGCCATGGCCGCGCTCGCGCGCCACCTCGGCCACCAGCGAGCCGGTCTTCCCTTTGCCAAGCACGAGAATCAACATGAAAAGCTCCTAGCTGCTAGCTTCTAGCTCCTAGCTTTTCAGAGATTGAAGGGACGCTACCAACATTTTCGAGGTCTCAATGCAAAGAGATTCAGCTTGATTCCGCTTCGTTTGGTCGCCAATTTTCAATCGCCTCGCGAGCAAAAGCTGAGTTTGAACTTCGTAGGTTGACCCGAGAGCGATATTGAGAAACTGCCGGAAGTCACGATCTGTCGCTCTTGCGCGGCCCTCCGCAATATTGCTTGCGATTGAAACGCTGGCTCGCCGAAGCTGGGATGAAAGCCCGTAGATTTCGTCTTTTGGGAACGTCTTAGTCAGGTTGTAGACAGCTTCGGTCAATTCCATTGCCCTCTGCCAAACCGTCAAATCCTGGAAATCTTGGGACAAGCCGCATCTCTCCCAATACAGGTTCTTGGCTAGGAGCTAGGGGCTAGAAGCTAGAAGCTGCTTTCTCGCTTCCACATCGAACACCGCCGGATCGGGGTTCTGGAAAAACGCCGCATGCAGCGAGCGCACCGCCTCGTCGGCATCATCTTCCTCGATCATGAAGCTCATGTTGATTTCGCTTGCGCCCTGCGAAATCATGCGCACGTTGATGTGGCGAATGGCGTTGAACACCTGCGCCGCGATGCCGTTCTGCCCGCGAATATCTTCGCCCACCATGCACACCAGCGCCTTCTTCCCTTCGTACTTCACGTCTGCCAGCTTGCTCAGGTCGGCGGCAATCTCGGGCAAACAACTGTTCGAGTCCACGCTGAGCGACACCGAGACCTCGCTCGTCGAGACCATATCCACCGGGCATTTGTGTTTGTCGAAGATGGCGAACATCTGGCTCATGTAGCCGTGCGACATGAGCATGCGGCTGGCCACGATATCGATAATGCTGAGTTTCTTCTTGACCGCGATCGATTTGAACGGGCTCTTGCAATGCGGCGCCAGCGAGATAATGCGCGTCCCATCGCACGCCGCGTTGCGGCTGTTCAGCACCTGCACGGGAATGTTCTTTTTCACGGCCGGCAAGATCGTGGCCGGGTGCAGCACCTTGGCGCCGAAGTAAGCCAGCTCAGCGGCCTCCTCGAAGCTGATCACCTTCACACGCAGCGCATCGGGGCAGACCCGCGGATCGGCGGTCATGATGCCATCTACATCGGTCCAGATCTCGATGGTCTCGGCGTCGAGCGCTCCGCCCACCAGCGCCCCGGTGTAGTCCGATCCGCCGCGGCCGAGCGTGGTCGTCAACCCCGCTTCGTTCGACGCGATGAAGCCGCCCATCACCGGAACCTGGCCGCTGCGCAAAATCGGCATCAGCTTCTCCGGCGTCTTCTTCTCGATCGCGCCTTCGAGCGGCGCAGCCTTCTGGAATTCCGAATCGGTGATGATGAATTCGCGCGCATCGACGTGCACGGCGTCAATGCCGCGCTCGCGAAAAGCCGCCGTGACGATGCGGCTCGACAGGCGTTCGCCGTAGCTCACAATCAAATCGGAGACGCGCGGCGTCAGCTCGCGAATCGCCGCCAGCCCGCGCAGCACTTCGTCGAGCGCATCGAACTCTTCGTCGATCAGGCAGACTATGCTCTTGCGGTCGGCTTCGTTCTTCACCAGTTCGCAAGCCGTGTCGCGATGGCGGCAACGCAGGCGCGAGCTGATGGCCAGCGCCCCGGTTCGGTCGCCCTCTGATGAGGCCGCGGCCGCGCGCAGCAACTGGTCGGTCACTTTGGCCATGGCGCTGACCACGACAGTCGGCGTCTTGCCCATGCCCACGCGTCCCGCCACAATGGCCGCGGTGCGGCCTATAGCGGCGGCATCCTCCACCGACGTGCCGCCAAACTTCATGACAACGATCTTCATGCAGAACTTCCGTCGAAACTCACGCGCGCCCCGCCGCCGCGGCCACAGGTTCAAGCTTTCCCAAGCTCGCCAGCATCTCGGCGTTTAAAATCGTCGCTCCGGCCGCGCCGCGCACCGTGTTGTGCGAGAGGAGCACGAACTTCCATTCGAGCACGTTGCAGGGCCGCAGCCGCCCCACCGTCACCGTCATGCCGTTGCCGCGATTGCGATCCAGTCTCGGCTGCGGGCGGTCGTTCTCGTCCCGCCATTCGATCGGCTGCTCGGGAGCAAATGGCAAATCCATTCCGGCTAGCGGTTTGAACTCTGCCCAAGCGGCCAGAATCTCCTCGCGCGTCGCCGGCCGGCCAAGTTTGCTTCCCAGCTTGATCGAAACGCACTCCGTGTGCCCGTCGACCACTGGAACCCGGTTGCAATGCGCCGTCATCTTTGCATTGAGCGGCGTCACCGCATGGCCCTCAAGCTTGCCCAGCAGCTTCAGGGTCTCCTTTTCCATCTTTTCTTCTTCGCTGCCGATAAACGGAATCACGTTGTCCAGGATGTCCATCGAGGCCACGCCGGGATAGCCCGCGCCGCTCACTGCCTGCATGGTGGCTACGAAAATCTGCTCGATGCCGAACCGCTCCTCGATGGGCTTGAGCGCCAGCACCAGCCCCATCGCCGAGCAGTTGGAATTGGTCACGATGAATCCGCCGGATTCTTTCCGCCAGGGCTGCTCCTCAATCATCTGCAGATGATCGGCATTCACCTCGGGCAGCACCAGCGGCACATTTGGAGCCATGCGGAAGGCGCTCGAATTGGAAACCACGGCGCAGCCGGCCGCGGCAAATTTCGGCTCCAGCTCCCGGGCAATGGCTGCGTCCACGCTGGCGAATATGATCTTCGGCGCGCCCTCCGGCTCGGCCGGCGCCACAACCATTTTTGCAATGCGCTCCGGCAACGGCGTATCCAGCCGCCACTTCACGGCCTCGCCGTAAGCCTTCCCGCTTGACCGGTCGCTGGCGGCCAGCCACGCCACCTCGAACCAGGGATGGTTTTCGAGCAGTTGAATGTACCGCTGGCCGACCATTCCGGTGGCGCCAAGAATGCCGATGGCGGTTTTGTTTTTCATGGTCGCAACCCTCCATTCTACAGGAGGCCGAGGTCGCAGCCGGCCTCAAAACAGGCGGGCAACGCAAAAGAATCGTTCATGTTACGCCCCGTCTTGCCGATAAGGACAGGGGAGCGTGCGCCATGAACCTGCGGCAATTCACCGGCTGGGGACAAGGGCAGCGGCTCGGTGAAACGCCGCCCGAGCTTTTCAATGCGGAGCGGTTCCTCACTCTCATGGTCGAGGGCGCCGCCCTGGGCGTTCCTGAAATCGACGCCGAGAGATACAAGCAGTTTCGCGCCAGCGTAGCCAAAATGGCGCTGCAACTTCCCGACCGGCTTCCCGATGAAGAAAAGCTGGACCAGATTCGCGGCGTGCTGCGCGAATTCGAGAACTACCGCAAGGCCGGCGAAGAAGAATTGCGCAATCGCACATCCGAATGGCGATCGCTGAGCTCGTTTCTCTTCCGCGAAGTCCTTAAGGCTCTGGGCGTCGATCCTGCCGCCGCCAAGTCCGAGGCGCTATTGCGCCTCATCGGAGCGGCAACGTCCGCGGAGAAGATCCTGGATCTTCACACTCAGCTCGAACTCTTCCTGCACCCTTCCGGCGCGGACTCCGCGCCTGCCGAAGCCAGCCGGTTTCAGAAGGCCGATCACACCACGGCCAACGATAACGCGGCCGGGTTGCGCGGCGGAGGCAGCGCATTGGCGCACCTCAAGCGGATCATGGACAGCGGCAGCAAAGCATTCATCGTGCTCTTCCGGCTAAGCTGCCTGAACATGATCAATCAACGCTTTGGGCCAGAAGCCGTGGAAGACTGCCTGATGGCCGTAGCCTCGTTCCTCACCGAAAACCTCCAATCCGACGACACCATCTACCACTGGAGCGATTCCTCGCTGCTCGCCATCGTGCAAGGACGCGCCAACGAGCAGATTCTTAACGCAGAACTGGAGCGCATGGTCGTTCAGAATCGCGAAACCAGCGTGAATATCGGCGGCCGAGCCACCATGCTTCGCATTCCCATCACCTTCGACGTCACGCCGGTCGAGCGGCTGCAATCGCCCGACGATCTCTACAAGATCACTTTGATGACCAACAACCGGAGTGTGAAATGAATCCTGGCCCAGTCACCACGCCACTCGCTCCCCAGCCTGCGCAGCCGCCGGAAATCGATGAGCTGCCGCTGCCCTACCTCGAAATCGATACTCAAGGAAAGGTCACGCGCGTCAACCGCGCCACTCTCGACCTCCACCATCCCGCGGGCGGCGATCTCGTCGGCAAGCTTGTCTGGGATCTGGTGGCCTTCGACGAAAGAGATTTCAGCCGCGCCGCATTTCAAGCGCAAATCGAGGCCGGCGGCGATCCGCCGCCGATTACGCGCAACATCTTCGACCGCACCGGCTCGTTCCGCACCTATCGGCTCTATCGCTCGCTGATTTGCGACGCCGAAGGAAAACCCGCCGGCATGAGGATGGTCGGCGTCG
>Ga0187784_10000163_pt1 | contig 43459 bp, 41 predicted proteins | sample 1015_SJ02_MP15_2_FD_132964 | JGI IMG/M metagenome (GOLD analysis project Ga0187784, IMG submission 132964) | Tropical peat soil microbial communities from peatlands in Department of Meta, Colombia - 1015_SJ02_MP15_20_MG | ecosystem: Environmental > Terrestrial > Soil > Wetlands > Peat | place... | reverse complement strand
GGGAAGAGGATGTCGACATCTTGATACTGCGAGAACGTAAACTACCTCTCGAACCGCCGGAGGATTACCGATGATCGACCTGTACTACTGGCCCACGCCGAATGGCCACAAGATCACGATGTTTCTCGAGGAAGCGGTCGTGCCCTATCGCCTGATTCCGGTCGACATCGGCAAGGGCGAGCAGTTCAGATCCGAGTTCCTCGCCATCTCGCCCAATAACCGCATGCCCGCGATCGTCGATCACAGCCCGATCGGTGGGGGCGCGCCGATTTCTGTATTCGAGTCCGGCGCCATTCTCCTGTACCTCGCTCAGAAGACCGAGCTCTTCATCCCCCCGGACGTGCGCGGCAGCACCGAGGTCATCCAGTGGCTCTTCTGGCAGGTCGCGGGCCTGGGTCCGATGGCGGGCCAGAATCATCATTTCGCGAACTATGCGCCCGAGAAGATCCCGTATGCGATCGATCGCTACGTGAAGGAAACCAATCGCCTGTACGGTGTGCTCGACAGACGCCTCGCCGATCGCAAGTTCATCGCTGGCGAGTACTCCATCGCCGACATGGCGGCCTATCCCTGGATAGTGCCCCACGAGAGGCAAGGGCAGAAGCTTGCCGACTTTGCGCACCTCGAGCGGTGGTTCCACACGATCAGGACCCGTGCGGCGACGGTTCGCGCGTACGCTCTTGCGGAGCGCTTCGACACCAATCCCGCCATGACCGAGGAGCGCAGAAAAGTGCTCTTCGGCCAAACCGCGCAGTCGGTCGCCAAGGAATCGGATGTCCGCAGGTAGAGGATGGATGCCGCGGGGCGCGGTCAGCGACGCTCGCGAGTCACCCAGCACGCGCGCTGGTGCTCATCCACGATGCCCACGGCCTGCATGAACGCGTGGCAGATCGTCGAGCCGACGAAGCGAAAGCCCCTGCGTTTCAAGTCTTTGCTCATCGCGTCGCTGTAAGGCGTGGTCACGGCGATCCCCGAGAGCCGCACGGGGCGGCGGCGCACGACCTTGCCGTCCGTGAATTGCCAGATGTACTCGTCGAATGCGCCCGGCCGGTCGCGAATCTCGAGGTACGCGCGCGCATTGCTGATGAAGGCCTCGATCTTGAGCCGGTTGCGCACGATACCGGCATCGTCGAGCAAGCGCCGGCGCTCGGCGGCGCCGTAGCGGGCGATCGACGCGGCGTCAAAGCCGCCGAAGGCGCGGCGATACGCCTCGCGCTTGCGCAGGATAGTGAGCCAGCTCAACCCCGCCTGCGCCCCCTCCAGGCACAGCATCTCGAAGAGTCGCCGCTCGTCGTGCACCGGCACGCCCCATTCGTTGTCGTGATAGGCGATGTAGATCGGGTCCGTGGTGCACCACGCACAGCGGAGCTTGCCGTCGGCGTGGCGTGCCACGAGGGTCACGCGGCTCTCATCAGACGTGCAGACGCACGGAGTGGCGATCCTTGTACACGAGCTCGATGCGCTCGACGCCATGCGTGCGGCGCGCGGCGCTTCTGATCTCGTGCATCAATTTGAGCAGCACGCGCCTGTTGTCCTCCGGCGCGCCGTAACGAGGTTGAACACCGAGATGCAATACCACGAATCGATCCTCGGCACCGCGCACGAAAACCGCAACGCCCAGCGGGCGGCCGCGATCGGAGACTGCGAATAGGGTCTGCACGCCCTCGATGTCGCCGACTCGAATGGCGAGTCCTCCGTCGTGCTCGTAGATCTCAGGCACGCCGTAAGTCTCGATGGATTGCTGGATCCCCAACCTGACCCGATGTTGGTTGACGTTGAAAAAGAACAACTGCTCCAGTGCGGCGCGCTGTTCGAGTGGCAATTTGCACTGAATGGCGATGGACTCGCTCAACATCCCCCCAACGATCGAATGTGTGCCCAGTCACAGAACGCACTTGGTGCGTTGCAACAGGTGCTGTCCGCGGCGAGAGACCCCGTATCGTATAGCGTCACCCGCAGAATGACACTAGCTTATTGAGCGCAAGGCCGGGTCGCTGCAATGCGGGACGACGAGGGGTCTTCGAAATGATGCGAGGAGAGAAGCCGGTGCTAGTCCCCGAGGATGAGACTCGCGCGATCGAAGCGCTCAGGTTCAGCCTCGCGAGTGACATCGTCGAGCTTCTCGTCCTCACCGTTGACGATGCATTCTTGCAGACGCTGCGCGCAGCGGTCACTGCGCCGCGCCGGCTCTGGCATGTCTCATCCTCCGACAAGATCAGCGACCTCCTGATCGCAGGGGGCGTCGGCATCCTCGTGCTCGATGCGCACGTGCTCGGGGAGATGGCCGCCTCGTTCATCACCGCGGTCAAGCGCCAGTTTCCCGACCTCGTCGTCGTGCTTGCCGGCCACCGTGACGCGGAGAGCACGCTCGCCCGATTGGTGAGCGACGGCACGGTGTATCGGTTCATCCACAAGCCCGTGTCGCCTGCTCGCGCGCGCTTGTTTGCCGATGCCGCCGTCAAGCGCTACGAGGAGCTGCGCAGCCGCGCGGGCCACTCTGCGCCCGCGCGAGCGCCCCGCGATCGCGGACTCTTGCTCGTTGCGGGCGCGGCCGCTTGTGCGCTTCTCGGAGGAATCTGGCTGCTGCGCCATGAGACGCGTATCGAGCGCGAGCCGGCGGCCAACGAGACGCGAGCGCCGGCGCCGCCGACCGCCCCGCCTCCGGCGCGAGAGCTCGAGGTGCTTTCCGCGCGCGCCGCCGCAGCCCTCGCTGCGAATCGGCTCACGGCGCCGAGCGGCGACAATGCGCTCGAGCTCTATCAGCGGGAGCTCGCACGCAATCCGTCGGATGCCGAGGCGCGGGCGGGCGTGGCGGAAGTGCGCGAGCGGCTGCTCTCGCTCGCCGAGAACAATCTGCTGGAGGAGCGCCTCGAGGAGGCAGCCGCCGCGATCGAGACGGCCCGTAAAGCGGGTGCCGAGGGCGGACGGATCGCCTTTCTCGCGGGACAGCTCGCGAAAGCGCGTGCGCAACAGAAAGCCGCCGCTTCGCTCGCGCACCTGAAGACCGATGCGGCCGGCCTCGCGCCCGCTGCGGCAGCCGACGGTGATTCCGCGGCCGACGGTCACACCGCGCCGGACGGTCATTCGCCGGCCGCGCGAGCCGAGCAACTCGCCGCGCTCGCTCTGCAGCGCATCGAGGAGGCGCATCTCACCGAGCCCGAGGGCGACAATGCTCGTGCCTACGTGCAACAGGCGCTCGCCGTGGGTCCCGCAAGCGAGCCCGTGCAGGAAGCGCAGCAGGCCCTCGCGCTGCGCCTCGCGGGCGCCGTGCGCAGCGCCATCGATCGACGAGATTTCCCCGAGGCATCCAAGTGGCTCGCGGCGGCGGACGGCATCGCCGCGCCGGCGAATGTCGAGAATCTCACTCAGGCGCTCGCCGCGGCGCGCCGGCAGGCTGATGCGGATGCCGCGAGAGAGCTGCTGAAATCGGTCGAGGAGCGTCTCGCGCAGGACCGACTCATCGAGCCCGCGGACGACAGCGCCAAGTACTATCTTCTCACCCTCCGAGGGCTCGACCCGACGAATGCGGGCCTCGCGCAAGTCACGCAGGAGCTCGGAGCGCGCCTGGTCGCCAAGGGGCGCTATGCGCTGAGGCTCCAGCAGTACGATGCGGCGCGCAGCTGGATGGAGGAAGCGGGCGCCATCGGTTATTCCTCCCCGGAGGGAGCCGCGGTGCTGAAGGATCTGGAGGCCGCGCTCGTCGGGCAACAATTTCTGTCGAGCGTGATCGGGGCCGATAAGCTCGAGCTCGTGGAGTCGGTGCAGCCCATCTATCCCGCCAAGGCTGAGCAGAGCGGGATCGAGGGGTGGGTGGAACTCGATTTCACCGTGACCGACGCCGGCAATGTCGCCGACATCGCGGTGCATGGTGCGAGCCCTTCAGGCGTGTTCGAGTCAGCGGCGATCCGGGCCCTGTCGCAATGGCGCTATAAACCCGTGCTGAAAGACTCGAGCCCCGTCGCCCAGCGGGCGCGGATTCGCATCCGTTTCCAGCTGCCGCGTTGAGCGAGAGGCTCCGACGCCGATGGGCTCAGGCGGCGGAGCTGCGCGCTCGGGCGGCCACCGCAACCAGTTCCTGAGTCAGTGCGCCGATTTCCGCACCGATCCGCAGGTCCTCGGCAGCTCCGAACGCGTGCTTGCGGATCTGCCCTTGCCGGTCGATCAGCACCAGACTCGGCGTGCCGCGCATGTCATAGCGATCCATGGTGTGCGGAATCGGGCCGGCCGCATTCGCGCTGTCCAAGGCGATCGGAAATTTCAGCCGATACTCCTGAATGAATGCCTTGAGCATGGCGAGATTGTAGGCCTCATGATGCTCGAAGGTGGCGTGCAAGCCGATGACGGCCACGTCGCTGGGCTCGAAGGTCTCGTGAATACGGCGCGCCTGCGGAATGGCGTGCGCCACGGAGTTGGGGCACAGCGCCTGAAAGGCCACGAGCACCACCACCCGGCCGCGGAGCGTCGCGAGGTCGAGCGGGCGGTCCGTGTTGAACCAGGTTTGCACCACGAGCTCCGGTGCGAGCGTAGAAATCGCCGGCATGAGGTCATCCTTTTCGCGGCATCGTCGGGGATGGCGTAGTGTATGCGCAGCGGGCCCACTTGCAAGCGCCAATCCTGCGCCGGGCGCGCTCGGCTCGACGTCATTGACTCATGAGTCGGCGGGCGATGAGATCGCGACTGGTGACGGCGCAGCCGCGAGGGCCCGGGCGGCTAACCTCGCCGCGAGCCGACGACGTGCAGCGGCGCCGCCGCGTGCGTCTCTTGCTCGCGGCGCTTACGCTCGGCGATCTCCTCGCGATCGACCGCAATATTGCGCGGCGCTTCGATCCCTAGACGAACTTGCGAGCCATTGACTTGCATCACCCGAACTTCGACGTCTCGGCCGATCCGTAGCGCTTCCCCGGCGCGTCGCGTCAGTATCAACATACTCGAGCCTCGGAAAAAAGGGGGGCATCGGACATTCGGCCACTGCGGGCTCGAAAACCCAAGGGCAAATTGCTCCTACTGGTTGTAGGACGGTGGATGACAGCGCGCGGCGCCTCGGGCGGGGTGTGCGCCCGAGGTGCGGCGCTAAACGACCATCGGCTGAACCGGCGGTGAAGCGGCTGGTGGGGCCGCGAGGCCCTCCCAGGTATTCACGGTCGCCTCGTAGATGGCCAGTTCCTTGAGCAACGGCTCGAGCGGCTGCGCCCTGCCCATCGCAAATCCCTGCCCGTAGTCGACGCCGAGGTCCGCCATACGCGCGCGCAGCGGGTCGGTCTCGACATATTCGGCGATCGTCTCCATGCACATGACCTTGGCGAGCTGCGCAATGGCCTTGATCATCGACTCGCTGCGCGTGTTGGTGAGGGAATCGCGCACGAAGCTGCCGTCGATCTTCAGGTAGTTCACCGACAAATCCTTGAGATAGGCCAAGGAGCTCACGCCGGTGCCGAAATCGTCGAGCGCGAACTGGCATCCGAGATTTTGCAGCGTGCGCAGGAAATTCTGCGCCCTCTCGAGATTGCCGACCGTGGCGGTCTCCGTGAGCTCGAAACAGAGCACATTGGGCGGCAGCCGGCTCGCCTTGATGGTATCGACGACGTAGGACAGGAACGATTCATCCTGCAGCGACTGCCCCGACAGGTTGATCGCGAAGCGCGCGATCTCCTCGCCGACTGCGGCGCTGTGCTCGCCCAGCAGATCGCAGGCTCGGCGCACCACCCAGCGGTCGATGGTCGGCATCAGCTGATAGCGCTCCGCGGAGGACAGAAACTTCGCCGGCGGGATGATCTCGCCGCGATCACCGAGCATGCGTATCAGCAACTCGAAGCGCGGCCGTCCGTAATTGCCGCGCAGCGGCAGGATCGGCTGAGCGTCGAGCCTGAAGGCATCGCTCCCCAAGGCATCGCGCAGCTTGCCGATCACCAGAATGTCCGTGTGACGCCGAATGATGCTCTGGTCGGATTCCTGGAACACCTCCACCCGGTTGCGACCGCGATCCTTGGCGGCCTTGCAGGCGATCTCGGCGGTTGCGAGCGCATGCGCAAGCGCATTCTCGGAGCGCCCGACAGGCGCCACGCCCAGGCAGACCGACACCTCGAACGAGCCTTGCCCGGCGCGCGGCGTGATCGCCGCCGCCGCGGCGCGAATTCGCTCCGCCAGCGCGGTGGCGGCGTCCGTGCTGGTGTTCGGAATGAGCGCCGCCAGGCGGTCGCCCGAGATACGCGCGGACAAGGCGGGGGGCGCGAGAGCCTTGGCCATGCATTCGGCCACGCTCACGATCACATCATCGCCGACATGCATCCCGAAGGTCTCGTTGATGACGTGCAAGCGATCGATGTCGAGGTAGAGGATGCAGTGGGTCGTCGATTCGGGCGCGGCGGTGAGCAGCGCCTTTGCCTGGCGCTCGAACGAATGGCGCGTCATGAGACCCGTGCTCGAGTCGTACTGCGCCTGGATGATGAGGGCGGCCTTCTTCGCCAGCAATTCGGCGACGCGCGTCTGGTGCGAGTCGAAATCATGCGCACTCGCCGGATTGAACAATGCGAGCACTCCCATGACGCGCTCCGATGGGTGCCGCACCGGGCAGGCCAGGATCTTGTAGGGCGCCGCGACGTCGGTGGTCACCTTGGAAATGTGGTTGACCACGATGGTGCGCTGCTGAAGCGCCATCCAGGCCATCAGGTGCTGCTGCGCGCGCTGCAAGGATTCGGGCGCCATCGGGTTACCGCTCCGGGTCAACGACAGCACGATGTTCTTGTCGGGCACCCAAAGCGCCACCAGCGCACAACCCATGTGCTCGATCGCGGTTTTCAAGATGAGGTCGAACTCGTCCGCATCGCCCGTGGCAGTTTGATTGGACGACATCTCGAGCATCAACGTGAGGTCGCGCTCGCGCACGCCGAGGTCGCGCTCGCGCGAGCCGAGCTTCGAGCGCAGGGCCAGCTCCCGGCGCAAGCACTCCAGTGCGGGCTGCAGGAGCTGGCGCACGTAGGCGAGCGGCCGTCCTTGAGTGCGCGCGCCCGTGAGGCGCGCGGAGAGGCTCACCACGCCGAGGAGCTCGACTTGCTCACCGCGCATCGCGATCGAGTACACCGCGTGATCCGCGTCGATCCGTGCGATGCCCGGAAATTCAGCCGGATCCGTGAGGGCGTTCGAGATCGCCTCCTTCACATAGTCCGGATCGTCCTCGAAATCCCAATCATCGGAGGCCCAGACGAGATTGGCGAGGCCATCGTGCACGACCACGCCGTCGAGGCTCGGCATGAGCATCCGCAGAAGCCGTCCATAGGGCTCGAACGAGGGGGCGTCGGCGTCGGACTCGATGGCGATGGGTTTGGCGTCCAGCACTACTCCGGCCTTTGGTTGGGGGGCGCAATGTAATAGAAATTCTCGGTGAATGTGCGGCAAAACCAGGGCTCATGGCATTGACGGGCGTCGCAATTCACGAGATGACTTAATTTGCCCCGCGGCAAGGGCCTCCTCGGGCGTTGACAATGTGAGGCGGCGGGTGTGACGCAGTTCCGGCGCTCAGCCGGGTCGGCCGCTGCGCCGCGCGATGAGCCCCAGCAGTCGCCGACCGCCCGGAAGGCGCACCAGCAAAAACACTCGTCGCCAAAAGCGACGCGCGCGCTCGTCGAAGCTCGCGAGCGGAAGCGATTCATAGAGGCGCGGCAGCGGATCGTGCACGATCGCGACGCGGCCTTGCAGGGTGCGAGTCCCCTCGGGCGACTCGAGTCTCACCTGAACGCCCTCCTTGCGCCACTCGATTCCGATGGCCGTCGCTCCCCGCAAAGCGAGCGCCGCATCGGCCTCGACACCGCCGATGAAGACCTCGCCGCCCCCCTGGAGGGTCAATTGCCACTGGCCGTGCCCCAACTCACGCACAGGGCCCGCCACGCTACGCCGCAGAGTGGTATTCATTCCGTCACCTGAAAACTGTAACCTCGCCGGCGCGCCTCGTGAGGAACGCGTATGGATGCCATCAGCCAACAGCCCCCGGGCCGAGCACTGAGCTCGAGCGGACACGCGCGGCTCGACTACGCCGCCGTCGCGAGGCTCGCGTTCCCGTTCATGCTGAACAGTGCCGTGCAAGCGGTGCTCGACGCAACGGACACCCGGTTCATCGGCCGACTGTCGCCGGCGGCGACATCCGCCATGGGTGCAGTTTACTGGCCGGTGCTGGTTTTCATACTGCTGTTCGGCGGCGTGGGCCTCGCCGTGCAAACCCTGGTGGCGCAGTACTGCGGAGCCGGTCGCTATACGACGCTGTATCTGCGCTGGCGCTCGGGCGCCTGGCGGGCGGTGGTGCTCAGGTGATGCGCTTCAGGCTCATGATGCGCCCCGCGCAGACGCTCCCGGCCGCGCTCCTGGCACTCCAGGGCGCGATCGCGGCCGCCGCGGTTCCTACGCCGGTGGCCCAAGCGCTCGCCGCGGAGCGGTTGCCGACCGCGAGCGCGAGCTTTGCGGTTCTCGATACCGAATCGGGCCGAGTGATCGCGAGCTTGAACGCCGATACCGAGCGAAGCCCCGCATCGACCTTGAAGCTCGTCACGACCTTCGCCGCGCTGGACCTCCTCGGGCCGGCGTATGTGTGGCAGACGCGGGCCCTGGCGCACGGCGAGTTGCGTGACGGAGTACTCGAGGGGGATCTCATTCTGAAGGGCGGCGGCGATCCCTATATGACGCTGGAGCGCTGGTGGAGCTTCGTGCGCCGGGTGCGCGAGCAGGGCTTGAAGAGGATCGCCGGCGACATCGTCATCGATCATACCGCATTCGCCTTGGCGGCCGAGGACCCGGGTGCCTTCGACGGGCGCCCGCACCACTCGTACAACAGCGTGCCCGATGCGCTGCTCGTCAATTTCCAGTCGATCGAATTCCGGGTGGTGCCGAACGGGGCGACGCGCACGATCGACATCGTCGCGACACCCTCGCCCGTGAACCTCGCGATCGACAATCGCGTCGGCTTTGCGCACGGAAGGTGCAGCGCGAGTGCCGCTCGCGTCCAATTCGAAATCCCTTCCGAGGAATGGGATCGGGTGGTGTTCAGCGGTCGGCTGTCCGGCGAGTGCCAGGAGCGGAGCCTCACCCGGGTGCTGCTCAGGCCCGAGAGCTACGCGTTCGGCACCTTCGTGGAGCTCTTTCGGGAGTCGGGCGGGCAATTCGACGGCAAAATGCGCGTCGCGCCCGCTGCGGCGGATGCGCGACCGCTCGTCGACTTCGATTCGTTGAGCCTTGCCGAGATCGCCCGGCTCATCAACAAGTTCTCGAACAACGTCATGGCGCGCCAGCTCCTCCTCACCCTAGGCGCCGAACGCTACGGGGGCCCGGCGACGCTCGAGAAGGCCGATCGAGCCGTTCTCGACTGGTGGCGCGGGCGCGGCCTGCCGCTCGAGGGGCTGGTCATCGATAACGGCTCGGGCTTATCGCGCTCCGCGCGCATCTCGGCGCTTGAGATGGCCGCCGTACTGCTCGCGGCGTTTCACAGCCCCTATGCGCCCGAGTTCATCGCCTCCTTGCCGCTCGCGGGTCTCGACGGCACATTGAAGCGCCGCATGCTCGGCGCGCCCGCCGGGTCGGTACGTCTGAAGACGGGCCATATCGACGGGGTTTCGGGGGTTGCAGGCTACGTCACGAGCGCGAGCGGCAAGACCTACGTGCTGGTCTCCTTCGTGAACGATGCGCGCGCCGACGAGGGCGCCGGCGAGGCGGTCCATGCGGCGCTCGTCGAGTGGATCGAAGTGACCCTGTGATCGGATCGGGGGACCTCGAGGCGATCAGGAGCGCTCGAGGTCCCACAGCAACGCGCTGAGCTCGCGGCGCAGCCAGACTCCGAAGCCAAGATAGCGAAAGCGGCGCCGCAACCTGCGCCGATACCAGTCGCCGCCGCGCAGGTGCACGGCGCCATCGGTACGCGTGCGATCGCAGTTCTCGCGCCAGTCCTCGCGGGTCAACGCGGAGAGATACAGTGCCCGGCGCGTGAGGCGCGCAAGGTTCGCGATCGCGCGCGCCGCCTCGCGATCATCGAGATACTGCAGCACGTCGTAGCAGACCACGAGGTCGCTCGGCCGGCGGGGCGCGTAGTCGACGACCGAGCCCCGGGTCCACCCGTAGCGCGTGCACAGATACTCGCTCGACTCGAGTCCCGTGTACCTCGCCCGGGGCAGAAACTCGCGAAACGGTGCACGCAGCAGCCCGATTCCGCAACCGGCATCGAGGATGCTGAGCACGGGAATCGAGGCGTGGGTGAGGATGGCGGCGATCAGGCGCGCGCGGGAACGCATCTCCCGCGCACCGATCACCCGCGTTGCGCGGTTGAAATAGAACCTCTCGAAGTAAGCGGGCCCGAAGAGCGTCTGCGGCTGGGACCGGCGGGCCACTACTCGACCGTCAAGCTCTTCGCGAGATTTCGCGGCTGGTCGACATCGGTCCCCTTGAGCACCGCCACGTGGTAGGCGAGGAGCTGCATCGGCACGGCGAAGACGGCGGGAGACTGCAGCGCGGTCACAGCCACCGGCATTTGGATGACGGTCGTGCCGTCGGCGCTCTTCATCCCGGCCTCGGGGTCCGCGAAGACGTAGAGCTGACCGCCGCGTGCGCGCACTTCCTGCAGGTTCGATTTGAGCTTCTCCAGGAGCTCATTGTTAGGCGCGACTGCCACCACCGGCATGTCCTCATCGACCAGCGCGAGCGGCCCGTGCTTGAGCTCGGCCGCGGCGTATCCCTCCGCATGAATGTAGGAGATCTCCTTGAGCTTCAAGGCTCCCTCCAGGGCGATGGCATGAAGCGCCCCGCGCCCCACGAAAAGCGCGTGACGCTTGTCGGCGAACGCCTCGGCGAGGGCCCGAATGCGCTCATCGAGCGCGAGTGTCTTTTCGATGAGGCCCGGAAGCTGCAAGAGCTGCACCAGAAGCTCGCGCTCGCGGTCGGCGGCGCCGCGCCGCTTCGCGAGCGCCACCACCAGCATGCCGAGCGCCGCCAATTGCGTGGTGAACGCCTTGGTCGAGGCGACACCGATCTCCGGCCCCGCCCGGGTCAGAAGCACGAGCTCGGATTCGCGCACCATCGAGCTCTCCGCGACGTTGCAGATCGTGAGCGTCGAGAGGTAGCCGGCGCGCCGCGCATTGCGCAACGCCGCCAGGGTATCCGCCGTCTCGCCGGATTGGGAGATGGTGACGAACAGAGTATCCGGCGTGATGACGGGGTCACGGTAGCGATACTCGCTCGCGATCTCGACGCGCGCCGGAATGCGGCAGAATTGCTCGATGAAATGGCCGGCGCAAAGGCCGGCATGGTAGCTCGTGCCACAGGCAGCGATGTGCACCGCCTCGACCCGCTCGAACACCGCTCGGGCGGTGGGGCCGAACGCCGCGTCGAGGAGCTTCGCCCCCGTGATGCGCTCGGCGAGGGTCTGCGCCACGGCGCGCGGTTGCTCGTGAATCTCCTTGAGCATGAAGTGCCGGTAGGGACCGCGCTCGACCGACTCCGCGGCGAGGTCGCTCTCGATAATGGCACGCGATGCGCTCTTGCCGGCCGCGTCCACGATGGCGACCGATTTGCGGCGCACCTCGGCGACGTCGCCTTCCTCGAGAAACATGAACCGCCGAGTCACGGGCAGGAGTGCGGCGACATCGGAGGCGACGAAGTTCTCATCGATGCCGAGTCCGATGACCACGGGGCACCCCTCGCGCGCGAGCACGATGGTCCCGGGGTCGCTCTCGGAGACGACCGCGATCGCATAGGCGCCGTCGAGCTCCGCGACGGTCTTGCGCACGGCCTCGAAGAGCCCCTCGCTCCTTGCCAAATGATGGTGGATCCGATGGGCGATCACCTCGGTGTCGGTCTCCGAGTCGAACTCGTAGCCCAGATCGAGGAGGCCCGCCCGCAGCGCCTCGTGATTCTCGATGATGCCGTTGTGCACGATGGCGATGCCGTCGCGCGAGACGTGCGGGTGCGCGTTGCGCGTGGTAGGCACGCCGTGCGTCGCCCAGCGGGTGTGCGCGATGCCGACGTGGCCGGCAATGGGCGTCTCCTCGAGAGCATCCTGGAGCTTTTTGACCTTGCCCACCGTGCGCACTCGCTCGAGGTGCCGGTCGGTCGACAACACCGCGATCCCGGCCGAATCGTAACCGCGGTACTCCAGCCGCCGCAGCCCCTCGATGAGGATCGGCACCGCATTGCGCTCCGCAACAACCCCGACAATTCCGCACATGCGTGCTCCGCTCCGCTCATTCAAACGGCTGTTTAGTGTGCCCGAGCGCGCATGAAAAGCCAGCCCGGGGTCGTGAGGCATCCCCAGCGGTCGGGCCCTACCCCCGCAGGGTGAGCGGTACTAGTGAGTATTCTCTAATGGTAGGCTGTTAGTAGCAGTTAACATATAATACTGGGTAGTGAAAGATATCGGCACAAAGAAATTCAAGAAAGAGCTGAATGGCGGCCTGGTCGGGCTCGTGCTCCTCGCTGTGCTGGACCGATCCTCCGAGGACCTGTACGGCTACGAGATTGCCAAGCGGCTGGCGAGCGCCAGCGAGGGCACCTCGATCTTCCAGCAGGGCACGATTTACCCGGTGCTCCGTTCCCTGTCGGCGAGAGCGCTGCTGACGAGCCGTATCGTGCCCTCTTATGCGGGACCGCCGCGCCGCTATTACCGCATCACCGAGCAGGGTCGCGCCGTGCTCGCCGAATGGAGGGAGATTTGGGAGAGCACGCGCACCTTCGTCGATCGCTTCATCCAATGAGGACCGCGGCACTCCGCCCGAGCGCCGGCCGGGTCAGAAATGAAAGATCGCGTCCATGGCGAACATGGCCTGCGAGCGCTTGCCGCCGTTTTGGCGAAAGGTGAGCGTGCGCCCACCGCTCGAGAACGTGCAAGCGGGACTCGCCGGGTTCGCGGGCGCATAGCAGGGGTTGTCGTAGGCGAAGCCGGTGATCGCGGCGTTGGGGGCCGTCAACTCCCGCTCCAGGCGGATCTCGGGGCGCAGCTCGATGACATCGCCGACCCAGTGGGTGTAGCCCAGGTCGACCTCGCCGAAGGAGCCCTTGAAGCCCGTGCGCTGTCCGGTCGTGTCGTTGAGGTAGTCGGTCCGCCACACCCAGATGTTGTGCGGGTCGTGCTCGTAGTTCAGGTAGTTGACGATCGCCCATTCATGCGAGGCGCAATAGACGAGCGCGGTGTTGTTGCACTGAGCGCCGTCCGGCGCGCCGATGTTGAAGTCGGGCGTGGGGAACATGTGCGCGAGAATCGCCGCGCCCTGCGGGTTCAGCACGTCGGGCGTGTGATTCTCCCACATGTACCAGGCCTCGGTATCGGTGTGCCAGTGATCGTTGATCTTGTGGTACCAGGTCGTGACGGCGTGCTGGACGTTGTTCCAGCCGAAGTTCTGGTTGTTGAGGCCGTTCATGCAAGGGTAGATCGCATCGTTCCCCGAGGTCGTGGTGTAGATGATGCACGCGGCCGGTGTCCATTGACGAAATTGCGTATCGGTAGGCGAGAGGTCGTTACCGGCCGAGATCTCGAGCTGCACCTTCCAGTTTCTGTTCAGCATCGTGGTCGAGACGATGCCGTTCTGGGTGTAGGGGTCGTAGGTGTAGAGGAGCGAGTGGCTGTACGTGAGATTGTTCGGCGCGAGCTGCGCCTCGATGTCGGGAATGGAGATGTAGCGTCCCACCCGCAGGTTCTCGCCCTCGAAGAAATGCGGGAAATAGAAGTCCATGTAATACATCACCGGATCCCAGCCATAGAGCCTCTCGCGGTCGGTGTACTGCCAGCTCAGGATGCCGTTCGAGAAGGTGTACTTGTAGTCCGTGCCGTAGAGCCAGGTGATGCGAAAGCCCCAGTCGAAATGGTCGCGCTGGATCTCATCGGGCGTGCGCTCGAAATACACCGCGGCCTGGTCGAGCTGGATCGTGTCGGGCTCGTAGGAATAGGCGGCCGGAAAGTTCCCGCCCGTTCCCGAGAGCTTGTTGAAGCCGAGATTCGAGGTAGAGAAGTTGCCCCCCGGCTCGAGCCAGCCGTAGATCGTGAAACGGCTGTCCTTCCACGCCTTGCCGTGCTCGCCGCAGTAGATCGCATCCATGAGCGCGCTCGAGTACAGGTTCTCGTAACCGATGAGCTCGGTGCCGCCCTCGGGGTACACCGTGTAAGGCCAAGGCGGGTTCGAGACCGGCGGCGGCGGCAGATCCTTGCGATAGCCGGCCGCCTCCTCGTCGAACGGCGCATTCGCATCGGGCACCGGTGCCGGCTGATCCCCCGGGAACAAGTGCTTCTTGTAGCTCTCGCTCAGGCGCTTCCAGAAGCTCGTGCTCTCGGAGCCGCTCGCGCAACCGTCCGCCGGCCCGCTGTCGGCGAGCGCCGTCGAGCCGAGGTCGAACATCGCACACAGCACCAGCGCCGCCCGCAGGCACGCGCACCGACTCATGCGCCCATGCCGAGTCCCTGCCGCTGTGATGAGCATCGGTACTTACCTCTTTCCGCACACGCTTTCGCCGGCAGCGCACACGCGTTGGCCCAAGGCACACGCGTGTCCAGCGGCGAGTGCGGCAGAGAATAGGGAGGGCAGTGAAAAAAAACTGTAAAATGATCTCGGAGCTTGACACCCCTGAAAATCTTTGCGAGCTCCGAATTCAAATCACTGTCGCGCGGGCTTGCCGCGCGCGAAGAACTTGGCGACCCGCTTGGACGCATCCGGCGCCAGAGCCTCGTGCTTGAACAATTCGAGCGTATGCGCCTCGCTCAAGCTCAACCCGTCGATCTCGATGAGCGCACGCTTGTTGACTTGATTTGCGTACCAGGAATTCTCCAGGATCTCCTTGGCGAGCGTCTCGAGCTCCGACTCGAATCGATCGTCCGGGAAGCAGTAATTGGCGAGATGCATCGCGGCCGCTTCGCGGCCGCTGTAGCTGCGGCAGGTGAACATCATCTCGCTCGCCTTCGCCCGCCCGATTCGGTGCGGCAGTCGCAGCGACAACCCCCAGACGGGCGTCAAGCCCCAGCGCGCGTAGACGTCGGAGAATCGAGCCGACTCGGCGGCGATGATCAGGTCCGCGGCGAGCGCGAGCTCGAGGGCCCCCGTCGAGCAATGACCCTGCACCGCGGAGATCACCGGCTGAGGCAGGTCCGCGAGCTTCTGAATGACCTCCGAGTGAAAATGCGGCTTCGCGTGCGCCTTCACGTGCGCGAGCACTTCGTGCATGTCGTAGCCCGCGGAAAAGTTGCCCCCCGCGCCGCGCACGATCACGAGGCCCACCGTCTTCGCCTCGCGCGCGATCCTATCGACGTGCGCCTCGAGGGCCTCGAAGAGCTCCTTGGAAAGCGCATTGAATTTGTGGGGCCGGTTCAAGATGAGGTACGTGGCGCCGCCCCGGTTTTCCCGCAGGACCAGATCGTTCATGGTGAAGCTCCTCGAGGCCGATTCCACCACCCGCCGCCGAGGGCTTGATAGAGGCCGGCCGTGTCGGAATAGCGGTTCGCTTGCGCCTGTACCATGGTGAGCTCGGCCTGGCGGTAGGCGAGCTCCGCATCGAGCACCGCCACCAGGCTCAACGTCCCGAGCTCGCGCTGACGGCGTGCGAGATCGAATGTCTTCTCGGCGGCGCGCGCCGCATCGACGCTCGCCGCGAGCGCATCGGCATCCGCGTCGAGCGCACGCAAGGTATCGGCGACATTCTGACAGGCGAGAATGACCGCCGCCCGATATTCGGCTCCCGCCTGATCGAGCGCCGCATCGGCCGCACGCTTCCTGTGCAGGAGCGCCCCGGCATCGAACAGGACCTGGGTGAGCGAGGCGCCGGCGTCCCAAAATCCCGTGTAGGGCGTGAACAGCTGATCGAGCTTGAGTGCGCTCGAGCCCAGGTTTCCGTCGATGGAGAACTGCGGCAGCATGTCGGCGATCGCCACGCCGACCGCGGCCGAGGCTGCGTGAAGGTTCTCCTCCGCTTGACGCACATCCGGGCGCTGCTCGATCAGCTTGGATGGAACGCTCACGGGGAGCTCCGCGGGGAGTGTCAGGTCCTCGATCTTGAACGACTCGGCGGGCTCCTCGGCGGGCAGACGTCCAAGGAGAGCGGTCAACTCATCGCGGGTCTGGCCGAGCTGCTTCTCGAGCGGCGGCAGGGTCTCGGCGGTCTGCGCCTCCGCGGATTGCTGCGCGAGCAGGTCGAGGTCGCTCGCGGTCCCGACCGCGTGCTGGCGCTTGACGGTCTCGGTGAGCTGATGCTGCACCTCGAGCAGCCGTCGGGTCGCGGCGATCTGGCCGCGAAGCGATGCCTCGGTGATCGCGGTGACCACGACGTTGCTCTCCAAGGTGAGATAGGTCGCCTCGAGCTCGAAGCGGCTCTGTTGCTCTTGCGCCTTGGCCATCTCGACGGCGCGACGCGTGCCGCCGAAGACGTCGGGGAGATAGCTCAGAGTGAGCTGCGCCGTGTACAGATTGTAATAGGGATTCGACTGGGGAAGGGCCGTCGGATTGGAGATCGTCCCGGTCGCGTTCTTGGCGCGCATGGCGGAAAAGTTTCCCTCCACCAGGGGAAAGTAGCTCGTGCGCTGCGCGAGGTACAGCTCGTGCGCCTGCTTCAAGGCCGCGCGCGCAGCATCCGCATTCGGATTGGCCTTGAGCGAGTGCTCGACCAGCTGGTCGAGCGCCGGCGACTGAAAGAGCGTCCACCAATGATAGGGGACTTCCAGGCCGCTCGCGAAGCGCTGCGAGGCGCCGCCCGCGCCTTGCGCGGCGGCAGTCTCGGGTTTCTCGAGCGCGTGGCCGTAGCCCGCATCGGTCGGCGGCGCGGGACGCTTGAAATTCGGCCCCACGGCGCAGGAGCAGACACCGGCGGCGAGGATCGCGTAACCAAGCGCACGCCTGAGAGGCCGGATCATCGCCCCCACCCGTCATGGCCGAGACGCTGCTCGGCCCAGTGCTCGATGACGTGGTACATCGAGGGCAGCACGAACAGGGTGAGAATCGTGGAGATCGCGAGGCCTCCCACGACCACGGTGGCGATCCCGCGCTGCACGTCGCTCCCGACCCCCGTGTGGATCGCCGCCGGTAGCATCCCCAGCGTTGCGACCGTCGCCGTCATCAGCACCGGCCGCAGCCGCTCGGTCGCGCCCTGCATGATGGCCTGATGGAGCTCGAGGCCCGCCCTTCGCATGCGATTCAAGTTCGACACCATGATGATGCCGTTCTGGACCGCGACGCCGAAGAGCGCGATGAACCCCACTCCGCTCGCGACGTTCAAGTTCTGCCCCGTGAGATGCAGCGAGACGAGGCCACCGAGGGTGGCGAGCGGCACCACCCCCAGCACGAGCAGCGCCTGGCGGAAGGATCGGATTCCCACGGTGAGGAAGATGAGCATCATGCCGAGGACCAGCGCGAGGATCACCAGGAGCCGCGCCTCGGCGCGGCGCTGATTCTCGAACTGTCCGCCCCACTCGAGCTGGATCTTTCTCGGGTCGAAATGCACCTCGGCGCCGATCTTCGCCTGCGCCTCGTTGAGATAGGAGGTCAGGTCGCGGTCACGGTTATCGATGCGGATGGTGATGTTGCGCCGCGCGTTCTCACGCGTGACCGTGCTCTCGCCCGAGCGCACGCGAACATCGGCGAGCTGCGACAGAGGCACCTGCACGCCGCTCGCAGTGCTCACGAACAAGTTCCCGAGCGCCTCGGGCGAATTGCGCGTGTCGGTCGTGAAGCGGACCGTCAAGGGATACTGGCGCTCCTTGACATAGACCGTCGAGATCGGTGCCTGCCCGACGCCGACCTGAATGACGTTCTGCACATCGGTCATGTTCACACCGTAACGCGCCGCCCTCTCGTGATCCAGCTTGATCTCGATTTGAGGAATGGGCGGCTCCTGGAAGATCGAGGCGCTCGAGGTGCCGCGGATCGTGTAGAGCACCTCCACGATCCGGGAGCCGACGCGGCGCAACTCATCGAGATCATCCCCGTAGATCTTGATCACCAGCGGGCTGTGGGCGCCGCCGATCATGTCATTCACGTTGTCGATGATCGGCTGGCTGATGCCGATCGAGTAGCCCGGCAGGTCCCTGGCGAGTCCCGCCGCGAGCTTGTCGAGGAACTCGCGCTTGGACTCGTGCTGCGGCCAGGTGTCGTAGGGCTTGAGACCGACCGGGGCCTCGATGTGCGACATGGTCCAGGGGTCGGTGCCATCGTCGTTGCGCCCGGTCTGGGTCACCACGTAGGAGACCTCGGGATATTTCAGAATGGCGCGCCGCAAGTCGCTCGCCATGTCGCTCGCCTTGTTGAGCGCAAGGCCAGTGGGCATTTGCACCTGCAGCCAGAGCGCACCCTCGTCCAGGTCGGGAAGAAAATCACGCCCGACGCTCACTCCGAGCCCCACCACCAGAAGCAGCGCGAAGACCACCACGCCGTAGATGATTTGCGGTTGATCGAGACAGCGAGCGAGCAGCCGGTCGTAGGCCACCGTGAGCCATTCGAGCCAGCGGTTGTGATAGATCCGGCCGGGTTTGCGGAAAGCGTAGTACGCAAGTCCGGGTACGAGCGCGAGCGCGGTCAGCAAGGCGCCGAAGAGCGCGTAGCCCATGGTGTAGGCCATCGGGGTGAACAGCTTCGCTTCCGCGCGAGTGAAGGAGAAGAGCGGCAGGTAGGCGGTGATGATGATGAGGCTCGCAAAGAAGATCGGCCGGGTCACCTGCAGTGTGGCAGCCTTTGCCTCGCTTTCGGACAGCTCCTCCGCGGGCAGCGCCTCGCGCCGTCGCAGGACCGACTCGGTGACCACGATCGCCCCGTCGACGAGGATGCCGAAATCGATGGCGCCGAGCGAGAGCAGATTCGCCGACACGTGCGTGAGATTGAGCAGCGAGAACACCGACACGAGCGCGAGCGGAATGCTCACCGCGACGACGAAGGCGCTGCGCGGGCTCCCCAAGAACAGGATGAGGATCAAGAAGACCAGGGTGATCCCCTCGAGGATGGTGCGGCCCACCTTGTGAATCGTCGCGTGCACCAGATCGTCGCGGTCGATATAGGGCACGATGCGCACCCCGTCCGCGGCGAGCTTGGCGTTGAGCTCGTTCACCTTGGCATGGATGCCGCGCAAGGTCTCGGACGGATTCTGGTACTTGAGCATGAGCACGATGCCTTCGATCGTGTCGGGATTGGAGTCCTTGCCGAGGATCCCCTCGCGTTCCTGATGAGAGAGCGTGGTACGACCCAGATCGCGCGCCAGGACGGGGGTGCCGTTCACCTCGGTCACCACGATCGAGCCGATCTGTGCGAGCTCGTGGATCAGCCCCACCCCCCGGATCACGTAGCTCTGATCGCCGCGCGAGACCCGGCCGCCACCGGCATTCGTGTTGTTGCTGTTGATCGCGTTGATCACATCGGTGATTCCGAGCCCGTAGTGCTCGAGCTGCTTCGGATCGAGATCGAGCTGATACTCCGTGGTGAAGCCGCCGAAATTGGTGTCGTCGACCACGCCCGGAACGCTCTTCATCGCCGGAATCACGATCCAGCGCTGGATCTCGGAGAGCTCCTGGAGATTTTTCCTGTCGGACTCGAGCGTGTAGCGAAAGATCTCGCCCCCCGGCCCCGCGACCGGGTCGAGCGAGGGACTCGCCCCGGGCGGCAGCACCGCCTGATTGATGCGCTCGAGCAGGCGCTGGCGTACCCAGTAATCCTCGTAGCCGTCGCGAAACAGCACGGTGATCAAGGACAATCCGAAGGTGCTCGACGAGCGCATCAGCAGAAGGCCCGGCGTGCCGTTGATCTCGCGCTCGAGCGGCACCGTGATGAGCTGCTCTACCTCCTCGGCGGCGAGGCCGGGCAGCTGTGTGGTCACCTGCGCCGAGACATCGCCGAGCTCGGGATAGGCCTCGACCGAGAGCGTCACCCAGGCGTACACGCCGAAGGCGCTCGCGAGGATTGCGAGCACGATGACCGCGACCCGCCGGTGCAGGCAGAAGGCGACGAACTGGTCAATCATTCAAGAGAAGTCCGCCCGCGACGACCACCTGCTCGCCCGCCGCCAAACCCGAGCGGATGGCGACCGAGGCGCCTTCCTCGAGCTCGGGATCGACCGTGCGCCGCTCGAAGGTCCAGGGCGCCGTGGCGACGAACACGCTGGTGCGGTCGTTATTCATGAGGAGTGCCGAGGAGGGCAGCACGACCTCGGGCGCGAGCGGCCGCAGCACCGTCGCCGTCGCGAACATGTTGGGCTTCAACGCATAGTCGCCGTTCGAGAAGGCGATCCGCAGCTTGTTGCGGCGAGAATCCGGCTCGATGACGTCGGACACGAACAGTACCTTGCCGTGCAGCACCTTGCCGGGGTAGGCCGCGAGCACGACGTCCGCGCTCTGATCCTTGGCGACCCCCTGGAGGTCCTTCTCGGGGACCATCGCCGTGACCCAGATCGTGGAGAGGTCGGCGACGGTCATGATCGGTTGAGTCGGGTCATTGATCACGTTGCCGGGTTGCACGGAAAGGGCCGTGATGCTGCCTGCGACGGGCGCGGTCACCGAGAGCAGCCGCGGCCCGCCCCTCGAGACACCGAGCATCTTGAGGCGCGCCTGCGTGCGGGTGTACTCCGCCACCGCCTGCTCGTGGTCGCTGCGCGCCTGGTCGAGATCGCGGTCGGAGACCGCGCCGATCTTGTGCTGCTCCTCCTGGCGCGAGAGGTTCTTCTCGGTGAGCCGCAAGGTATCGACTGCCTTGTCGTCATCGTCGAACGCCTGGCCGAGATCCGGCGAGTCGATCACCGCGAGGAGCTGGCCCTGCGTCACGCGATCGCCCAGCGCGACCTTGAGCGCGACCACCCGGCCGCCGAGGGCCGGGAGCACCGGGGCAGTGCGCGCGGGATCGGACTCGACCACGGCGGGGAGCACCAGCTTCGCGCTCACCGGTTGAACGGCCGCGGGCTGCACCTCGAGTCGCGCACGGAGCGAGGAGCCCTCCGGCACGATGATCTTGTTCCCCTCGCGCAGCATGAGCGCCGGCGGCTCGGCGGCTTTCCCACCGCCCAAGAGGCCGAAGCCGTGCGTGAACACCCCGGCGACGACGAGAAGCCCGAGCGCGAGGCCGCCCCAGAGAAAGGCCCGCCCTTGGACGGACGGCTGGTGATCGTGTATCGCCATGATGCAGTACCCCGAAGGAACTCAATGTTGTGCGGGTAGGCCGTTACTTCTGTGTAGAGCGTGGCACCGCGGCCCGCGCAGGCCTGCAGCGCCCCCTCGACCCCCCCAGCGCGCGGTCGCGGTCGTCCCATGCTGTTTAGTGTATCTAGGGGATAGGATATGACGATGAGGTTACAGGTGATGAAAAAACTTGCGGAGCTCGGCGAATCGTGGCGGGCTCGCTCGCGATCGGGCGGACGCTGCCGTTTTAGCTCACGACACCCACCAGTCGATCATGAGCAGAGGACCGGCCTCGCTGGAGCCGAAGCTGATATTGCCGAAGCCCGCCCTGGGTCCCGCCAAAACGCCCCTGTAGTGAACGTCGAGGGTCGCCACGAACTCCCCGCGCAGGCTCTGGACGGCCGCCGAGCCGCTCTCGAGCAGCTCGGCGATGACATACCTGACTTCGCGCGACAGCTGCTTCTCGTCGATGAGCTGCCCGGAGCCGCCTGCGCGCTCAACGATCTGGAGGAGCGCTTCGGCACGGCTACCCCGGAGCAATGTCTGCCGCTCCTCCTCCGTTTTCCACTTGCCCCCGAGCGCAGTGGCGTCGTCAATCCATTGCCTAAGCTCGGCCTTGGGCAGGAACACCTTGGCGAAACCGAGCCGCAGGGGTATGGAGGGATCGGGCGGCGCCGTGAGCAGCTTCACCATGCGGGTCTCCTCGACGTGGGTGCCCGACGGCGGGCGTGTCGGTCTCTGCATGGGTAGACCCTGACTCCTACGCGAAGAAGTCTAGCGCCTGAAAGCGCCGCCCGGTGGACGCCTAGCTCTTCGGGGCCTTGATCACGCGGTCGACCGCGGCAGCGTGCTCGTCTGGCGCGAGCTTCGCGGGCCGCTGCCAGGACCCGGCGGTGATCTGCGGCGGGCGCGTAAGCGTGAGCTTGCCCTCGGGCGCGTTCGCGGTGATCGTCGAGCCCGCCCCGATGGTCGAGCCTGCGCCGATCTTGAGAGGCGCTACCAGCATCGTTCCGGAGCCGATGAAGGCGCCGTCCTCGATCACGGTCGGCCACTTGTTGGCGCCGTCGTAGTTGCAGGTGATCGTGCCCGCGCCGACGTTCACGTCGCTCCCGACACGGGCGTCGCCCAGGTAGGAGAGGTGATTAGCCTTGGCACCGCTACCGATCTCGCTGTTCTTCACCTCCACGAAGTTGCCGATGTGCACGCCGCGATGCAGGACCACCTCCGGCCGCAGGCGTGCGAAGGGCCCGATACGGCAATGCTCGGCGATCAGCGCATTGTCGATGATCGAGTTCGCGTACACCTCGGTGTCGGCGCCGATGCGGGCGTTACGAATGATGCAGTTGGGCCCGATCTTGACGCGCGCCGACAGATGCACCTTGCCGATGAAGATCGCATTCACGTCGATGAACACGTCGCGCTCGACCTCGACCTCACCACGAATGTCGACGCGCGCAGGGTCGACGAGCGTGGCGCCGGCGAGCATCAGATCGCGTGCCCGCGCTTGCCGATAGCAGGCCTCTAGCTGCGCGAGCTGAACCTTGTCGTTGACACCCATCACCTCGGTCGCATTCGACGCGAGGAGCGCCTCCACCCGATCCTGAGCCTGCACCGCCAGAGCCACCACGTCCGTGAGATAGTATTCGCGCTGCGCGTTGTCCCTGCCTAACCCCAGGAGCCACTCCCGCAGGCGCCCTGCGGGCGCCGCCATGAGCCCGGAGTTGGCCTCGCGGATCGTGAGCTGCGTGGCGTCTGCGTCGTGATGCTCGATGATCGCGCTCACGCGACCATCCGCGTCGCGCACGATCCGCCCATATCCCGCCGCCTCGTCGAGGTTCACGGAGAGGATGGCGAGCGCGCCCGCATCCGCCGCCGCGATCAACCGCTTGAGGGAAGAGGCGGTCACGAGCGGCACGTCGCCGTACAACACCAGCACCGTATGGTCGTCCGGAATGACGGTCATTGCCTCCATCACGGCGTGGCCCGTCCCCAGCTGCTCGGCCTGCAGGATCCAGTCGACATCCTCGTGCGTGAACGCGGCCTGCACCTCGGCACCGCCGTACCCGTAGACCACGCACAGATACGCGGGATTGAGCGCGCGCGCCGTGCGGATCACGTGCTGCAGGAGCGGCTGGCCGGCGAGCGGCTGAAGCACCTTGGGCAAATCCGAGTGCATGCGCTTGCCCTGTCCCGCGGCGAGTATGACGACGGAAAGCGGCATTTCGGCTCCTTGGGGGCGAGCGGCTCCTCTGGCCCTCACACCGAGCGTTTCTTGCGCAGACGCTCGATCGCTTTCAATTGCGCCACGGCCCGCGCCAGCTCCGCCTGGGCCTCGGCAATCTCCATCTTGTCGACGCGGCTCCTCACCGCTTCCTCGGCGCGCTGCTTGGCCGTGAGCGCCTGAGCCTCATCCAGATCCTTCGCTCGCGCCGCCGTGTCGGCAAGGACGGTGACCAGGTGCGGCTGGACTTCGAGTGCACCGCCGCCTACGTAGAAGACCTGCTCCTCCTCGCCCTCCCTCTGAACCCGGACCTCGCCCGCTCTCAGCGTGGTCAAGAGCGGGGCGTGCCGCGGATAGATGCCGAGATCGCCCAGCGAGCCGGGCAGGAACACCATGCTCACCTCTCCTGCGAAGATCTCGCCTTCGGCGCTCACGATGTCGACGTGAATGGTCTCGGCCATGGATGCGCTCTCTTCGGGTCAACTCAAGTCAGCGTCTTCGCCTTCTCGACGGCCTCTTCGATACCGCCGATCATGTAGAAGGCCTGCTCGGGCAGGTGATCGTACTCGCCGGCGATGATCGCCTTGAAGCCGCGGATCGTGTCCTTCAGGGGCACGATCTTGCCGTCCTGCCCGGTGAACACCTTGGCGACGTTGAAGGGCTGTGACAGGAACCTCTGGATCTTGCGCGCCCGATACACCGTCAGCTTGTCCTCCTCCGAAAGCTCGTCCATTCCCAATATCGCGATGATGTCCTGCAGCTCCTTGTAGCGCTGCAGAACCGCCTGCACGCCGCGCGCCGTCTCGTAGTGCTCCTCGCCGACGACCAGCGGATCGAGCTGGCGGCTGGTGGAGTCGAGCGGATCGACCGCCGGATAGATGCCGAGCGATGCGATCTGCCGCGACAGCACGACGGTGGCGTCCAAGTGAGCGAACGTAGTCGCCGGCGAGGGATCGGTCAAATCGTCGGCGGGAACATACACCGCCTGAATCGAGGTGATCGACCCCGTCTTGGTCGAGGTGATCCGCTCCTGCAGCACGCCCATCTCCTCCGCGAGCGTCGGCTGATAGCCCACCGCCGAGGGCATGCGTCCGAGGAGAGCGGAGACTTCGACGCCCGCGAGCGTGTAGCGGTAGATGTTGTCGACGAAGAACAAGACGTCGCGTCCCTTGCCGGAAGCCTGCTTCTCATCGCGAAAATACTCCGCCATGGTGAGCCCGGTGAGCGCGACCCGCAGGCGGTTCCCGGGCGGCTCGTTCATCTGCCCGTACACCATCGAGACCTTCGAATTCGCGAGGTTGTCCTTGTCGATGACGCCCGACTCGATCATCTCGTGATAGAAATCGTTTCCTTCGCGGGTGCGCTCGCCGACGCCCGCGAACACCGAGAGGCCGCTGTACTGCTTGGCGATGTTGTTGATGAGCTCGAGCATGTTCACGGTCTTGCCGACACCCGCGCCGCCGAACAGGCCCACCTTGCCGCCCTTCGCGAAGGGCACCAGCAGGTCGATGACCTTGATGCCCGTGACCAGAAGATCCTGCCCGCCCGCCTGCTCGGCGTAGGAGGGCGCCGGGCGATGGATCGGCAGCGTCTCGCGCGCATCGACCGGACCCCTCTCGTCCTGGGGCCTGCCCAGCACGTCCATGATGCGCCCGAGGGTCGCCGTGCCCACCGGCACGCTGATCCCCTCGCCGGTGGCCGTGACGGTGAGGCCGCGCCGCAAGCCCTCGGAGGGGCCCATCGCGATCGTGCGCACGATGCCGTCCCCGAGCTGCTGCTGCACCTCGAGGGTCAGATCCACGCCGTCGACCTTCAAAGCGTCGTAGATCTCCGGAATCTGATCGCGCGGGAATTCCACGTCGATCACCGCGCCGATGATTTGCACGATTCTACCGCTGCCCATGTTGAAACCTCTTCTGCTAGACCGCGGCCGCGCCGCCGACGATCTCCGAAAGCTCTTTCGTGATCGCCGCCTGGCGGGCCTTGTTATAAATGAGCTGCAACTCCTCGATGAGCGTGCCCGCGTTGTCCGAGGCGCTCTTCATCGCGACCATTCTCGCCGCCATCTCACAGGCGACGTTCTCGACCGCGCCCTGAAAGACCTGGGACTCGATGTAGCGCATCAGGATTCCGTCGAGAATCTCCACGGCGTCCGGCTCGTAGATGTAGTCCCAGCGCTCCTGCAGCTCCGCCTTGTCGATGGTCTGGAGCGGCAAGAGCTGCGACACGACTCCCCGCTGCGTCATGGTGTTCACGAACACGTTGTGCACCAGGAGGAGCTGGTCGATCTTGGCGTCGCGATAGAGGTCGAGCATCACCTTGATGGGCCCGATCAGGTCCTTCATGTGGGGCCGGTCGCCCAGGTGAGTCGCCGTGGCCGAGAGCTCGATCCCCGCCAAGCGGCGAAAGAACTGCACGGCCTTGACGCCGATCGCACACACGGAAATCTTGGCGTTCTTCGCCCGCGCCTCGCGAATCGCGCCGAGCGCCGCCTTGAACAAATTGAGGTTCAGCGCGCCCGCGAGCCCGCGGTCCGTCGCGATCACGATCATGCCGACGGCGCTTACCGGACGCTCGAGCGTGAACGGGTGCTTGTAGTCGAGGTTCACTTGGCGCAGATGCCCCACGATCTTGCGGATCTTCTCCGCATAGGGGCGCGCCGCCCGCATCCGGTCCTGCGCGCGGCGCATCTTGCTCGCCGCGACCATTTCCATGGCCTTGGTGATCTTCTGCGTGTTCTTGATGCTCGCGATCTTGCCGCGGATTTCCTTAGCGCCTGCCATTGCCGTCTCTCGAGTGGGTGAGGAAGCCTCAGAGCGTTGCGAAGAACTCGTCGCAGCACTTCTTGAAGCCCGCCTCGACGTCCTTCGTGAGGTCGGGTTTCGCGTTGATCCCCTTCAACAGCTCCGCGTAGCTCGAGCGCGCGAAGGACTGGAGCGCCGCCTCGGTCTCGACGACCTTGCGCCGGTCGACCTTGTCGAAGTAGCCGTTGTTGCCGGCATAGAGCGAGAGCGCCATCTCCGCCACCGACATGGGCGAGTATTGCTTCTGCTTCATGAGCTCGGTGACGCGTTGCCCGCGCTCGAGCTGCTTGCGCGTCGCCTCGTCCAGATCCGAGGCGAACTGCGAAAACGCGGCGAGCTCTCGAAACTGCGCGAGCGCGAGGCGCACGCCGCCACCCAGCTTCTTGATGATGTTGGTCTGCGCGGCGCCGCCCACGCGCGACACGGAGATGCCCGCATTGATCGCGGGGCGCATGCCGGCGTTGAAAAGATCCGTTTCCAGGAAGATCTGCCCGTCGGTGATCGAGATGACGTTCGTCGGAACGAAGGCTGTCACGTCGCCCGCCTGAGTCTCGATGATCGGAAGCCCGGTGAGGGATCCCGTCCTGCCCTTCACGCGGCCCTTGGTGACCTTCTCCACGTACTGCTCGTTGACGCGCGCGGAGCGCTCGAGAAGCCGCGAATGCAGATAGAACACATCGCCGGGGAAGGCCTCGCGGCCCGGCGGGCGGCGCAGGAGCAGCGCGATCTGCCGGTAGGCCACCGCCTGCTTCGACAGGTCGTCGTACACGATGAGCGCGTCCTCGCCGTTGTCCATGAAGTACTCGCCCATGGCGCAGCCCCCGTAGGGCGCGAGGTACTGCATGGCGGCGGGCGTCGAGGCGGAAGCGGCCACGACGATCGTGTGCGCCATCGCACCGTGCTCCTCGAGCTTGCGCACGACGTTCGCGATCGAGCTCTGCTTCTGCCCGATGGCGACGTACACGCACTTGATGCCGGTACCCTTCTGATTGATGATCGTATCGACGGCGAGCGCGGTCTTGCCGGTCTGACGGTCGCCGATGATGAGCTCGCGCTGGCCGCGGCCGATCGGCACCATGGAATCGATCGCCTTGAGGCCGGTCTGGACGGGCTGGGACACGCTCCTGCGGAAGATCACGCCCGGCGCCACGCGCTCGAGGGGCGATTTGAGCTTCGCATTCACCGGGCCCTTGCCGTCGATGGGGATTCCGAGCGAGTCCACGACCCGCCCGAGAAGCTCCGGGCCGACGGGCACTTCCAGGATGCGGCCGGTGGTTTTCACCTCGGAGCCTTCCGAGATGTGCTCGTAGTCGCCGAGGATCACCGCGCCGACCGAGTCCTGCTCGAGATTGAGCGCGAGGCCGAAGGTGTTGCCGGCGAACTCCAGCATCTCGCCGTAGCGGGCATCGGCGAGCCCGTAGATGCGCACGATGCCGTCGGTGACGCTCACCACCGTGCCGACGTTGCGCGCTTCGGCTGCGGACTTGAATTTCTCGATGCGCTCCTTGATGAGCTCGCTGATTTCCGATGCCTTGATGGACATATCGATCCTCTCGTGCGGGCGATGAGCCCGCGCTTCGCGTTTCTAGCTGGTCAATTCGGTGCCGAGCCGCTCGAGACGGCCCCTCAAGGAGCCGTCGATCACGAGATCGCCGGCGCGGATCAGGGCGCCGCCGACGAGCGCGGGATCGACCGAGGTGTGCATCCGCACGGTGCGCTTGAGCCGCTGAGCGAGCGCACGCTCGAGCTTCCCGGCCTGCGAAGCGTCGAGCGGCACCGCGGAGATCACCTCGACGTCGACGGTATTCTCGACCTCCGCGCGCAGCCCCTCATAGTGCGCGGCGATCTCAGGCAGGAGCGTCAAGCGGCGATTCTCGGCGAGCAGCGCGACGAAGTTCTGCATGGATGCATCGAGCTCCGCACCCGCGACGCCGGCGATGAGGCCGGCGTGCTCGGCCGCGGTCAACTCGGGGTTCTTGATGATTTCGGCGACCCGCGCGTCGGCGACGATCTGGGCGGCGAGGGCGAGGGCGCGGGACCACTTGGCGAAGGCCTGCGGATCACGCGAGCGCGCCTCGCGCGCGTGCTCGAACGCCGCTTTAGCGTACGGCCTCGCGATGGTGGCACGGTCAGCCACGAGCGATCTCGGTGGCCAGCCGGTCGAGAAGCTCCGCGTGGATCTTCGGATCGATCTCGCGCTCGAGCACGCGCGATGCGCCCTCGATCGCGAGCCTCGCCACTTCGTTGCGCAGGCCCTCGCGGGCACGCGTGCTCTGGAGCGTCACTTCCTCATGCGCCTGCGCGATGAGCCGCTGCGCTTCCGAGGAGGCCGTGCCCTTGGCCTCGTCGATCATCTCGTTCGAGCGCTTGCCCGCCTGATCGAGGATCTGCGCCGCCCGCTCGCGCGCCTCGCGCAGGATCTCCTTGGAGCGCGCTTCGGCCTCGGTCAGGTCCTTTTGGCCCTGAGCGGCGGCGGCCAGGCCGTCGGCAATCTTCTGCTCACGGTCCTTCATCGGCCCGAGGATCATCGGCCATACGACTTTCATGGTGAACCAGATGAGAGCGATGAACACGATCGCCTGGACGATGAGCGTGAGATTGATGTTCACAGTCGTCTCCTGACCGGCGAGCTCGTCGGTCTCAACCCTAGTGCGCCAGTCCCGAGGTGAACGGATTCGCGAACGTGAAAAAGAGCGCGAAGCCGATGCCGATCATGGCCACGGCGTCGACGAGGGCCGCCACGATGAACATCTTGACCTGCAGCATCGCGGTCAGCTCCGGCTGGCGCGCGGCGCCTTCGAGGAAGCGGCCGCCCAGAATGCCGAAGCCGATCGCGGTGCCGAGCGCGCCCATGCCGAAAATGATGCCGACGGCGAGCACGGTCATGGCCTGGACGTGTGCGATATGTTCCATCTTATCCTCCTATGCGAAAACGAAATTGGTGTGGTCTTGAACTCGAGACATCAATGGTGCTCCTGCGCCATCGACAGGTAGACGATGGTCAACACCATGAAAATGAAGGCTTGCAGCGTAATCACCAGGAGGTGGAATATCGCCCATGCCAGCGCGAGCACGAATTGCATCACCACGAAGAACCATCCACTGAAGCTCGACAGCTGCTCGACTCCGTGCAGCGACAGGACCGCGAGCAAGAGGAAGATCATCTCGCCGGCGAAGAGGTTGCCGTACAAGCGCAGCGAGAGGGAGATCGGCCGCGCGAGGAGCGGCACGATCTCGAGCAAGAGGTTCGCAGGAACGAGCAGCGCCTTGACGAGCGGATTCTTCGCGGTGAAAGGCTGCAAGGTCAGCTCGCCCAGGAAGCCGCCCAGGCCCTTGACCTTGATGCTGTAGTAAATGATGAGCACGAACACCGTCAACGACATCGCGAAGGTGGCGTTGAGATCGGTGCTCGGGACCACTTTTAGATGTCCGATCCCGGCGCCGTGCGCGATCGCCGGCAGAAGATCGACCGGCAGAATGTCCATGGCGTTGAACAGGAGCACCCAGCAGAAGATCGTGAGCGCGAGCGGCGCAAGCAAACGGTTCGTGCCGTGAAAGGTGTCCTTGACCTGCGTGTCGACGAACTCGACGAGGAGCTCGACGAAGCTCTGAAAGCCCCTGGGCACGCCGGGGCTGGCGGTGCGCGCCGCGAAATAGAACGCGGTGCCGAAGACGAGCGCGAGCAGCACGGAAAAGAACACGGTGTCGAGGTGAATGACGGAGAAGTCCACCACCCCCGTCGGCTCCTTGTTGGACAGGAACGTCAGGTGGTGAAGGATGTACTCGTTCGCGCTGCTGGGTTGCTCTGCCGCCATCTAGAATTCTTTGCGTCCGGACAGCGGCGGCAACAGGTTCGCGAGGGCAAGCCAAAACACGGAAAAGGTCGCAATGTAGGTGCCGAGCATCGCGAGCGGCGCCACTTTCATCGTCTTCAACACCGCCAGGAACAGCACGATCACCACCACTACCTTGGCCGCTTCCCCTACGAAGAACGCACGCAGCGCCCGCTCCGGGCTCCCGCTCGGCCGGCCTCCCACACCGAGCATCACCATGACGAGACTCGCCGCCGTGCTGATCCCGCCGCCCAGCGCCGCGGACAGCGCGACGTGGGAACTCGCGATCATCCATCCGACGAGGGCGCAGAGGAGGGTCACGGCCGCCTGTCCCAAGACGACGCTGAATGCCAGCCGGCGCGCCAGGGCGAAGTCGATAGCGATCACGTTTAAATCCCGCTCGTGAGCGAAGCCCGCTTCGCTTGTTATGGCCGAGGCCCGCGCCCACCCCAAGAGCCGCGGCATTATAGAGATGCCGCCCTAGGCCATCAAGTCGTTGAAATACGGGAACTACCCGTTGCAATACGGCAACTACCGAAGGCTGCCGCCCGCAGCGGCTCTAGGTGATGTGCGCCAGGATCCCATCGAGCTCATCCAGGCTGTTGTAGTTGACGATGAGCTTGCCCTTTCCGGACGGCGTGTGCTGAAAGGTGACCTTGGCGCCCAGCTTGTCCGCCAATTCGAGCTCCAGGCGATGAATGTCCGGATCCTTCGAGGGAGGGGCGCCGCCATCGGCCGGCGGTGCCTTGAGCAGGCGCCGCACGAGCGCTTCGGTATCGCGGACGGAGAGCGACTTCTTGGCGACGAGCCCGGCCACTTCGATCTGCTGGCGGCGCGCAGTGAGGGCGAGAAGCGCACGCGCATGGCCCATTTCAATGCTGCGCTGTTCCAAGAGCTGCTTCACCTCATCGGCGAGCTCGGTGAGGCGCAGCAGGTTGCTCACCGCGGCGCGCGAGCGGCCCACCGCCTGCGCCGCCGCTTGATGGGTCAGGCCGAACTCCTCGATCAGCCGCGCGAGCGCGCGTGCCTCCTCCAAGGGGTTCAAGCCCTCTCGCTGGATGTTCTCGATGAGGGTCATGGCGAGCGCCGCCTCGTCCGGGACATCGCGGATGACGGCGGGGATCTCGGCGATACCGGCCATCTGCGCGGCCCGCCAGCGGCGCTCGCCGGCGATGATTTCATAGCGCTGCGACTCGCCGTGGCTGCGTCCCAGCGGGCGCACTAGAATCGGTTGCACGACCCCTTGCGCCTTGATCGAGTCGGCGAGCTCGCTCAGGGATTCCGGCCGCATGTCGACGCGCGGTTGGTACTTACCCCGCTGCAACAGGTCGAGCGGCAGGCTCGCCACGCGCTCGCCGGGCGGCGGGGCATCTGGCTCGGATAAGCCCGCATGGCGTGCGAGCAAGGGCGACAGCTCCGCGAGTCCGCGACCCAGGGAGGGCTTCTTCACGCTCATTCGTGCAATCCGGACGAGGAGGCTTGCGGCTGCGGGGCGCTCTCCACGGACGATTCGACGCGCGCGAGCGGCAACTCCTCGCGGCGAATCATCTCGCCGGCGAGCGCGAGGTAGGCGAGGGCGCCGCGGGATTCCTTGTCATGGAACAGCGCGGGCTTGCCGAAACTCGGCGCCTCGGCCAATCGAACGTTGCGTGGGATCATGGTGCGAAAGACTTTCGAGCCGAAATGCTCGATGAGCTGTGCCGAGACTTCGTTGGCGAGATTGTTGCGCGGATCGAACATGGTACGCAACAGGCCCTCGATCTCGAGATCGGGATTGATGCTCGCGCGAATCTGCTCGATCGTGTGCACGAGCGCGCTCAAGCCCTCGAGCGCGTAATACTCGCACTGCATGGGAACCATCACGGAGTCCGCGGCCACGAGCGCGTTCAGCGTGAGCATATTGAGCGCCGGCGGACAGTCGATCAATATCACGTCGAAATCGTCGCGAATCGGCTTCACTGCATTGCGTAGCTTGAACTCCCGCCCCGCGATCATCGCGAGCAGTCGCACGTCCGCGGCGGTGAGATCCTGATTGGCCGGCATCAGCATGAAACCGCCGTACTGCACGCTGACGAGCGCCTCGCGGGCAGTGCACTCCTCGAGCAGCACGTCGCAGCTCGAGTGCGCGAGGGAATTCTTGTCAATCCCGCAGCCCATGGTGGCGTTGCCCTGCGGATCGAGATCGATCAGCAACACACGCCGCTTGGTCGCCGTGAGGGAAGCGGCCAGGTTCACGGCAGTCGTGGTCTTGCCGACTCCGCCCTTTTGATTAGCGACAGCAATGACGCGCTTCATGTCCTCGGCCTCAGCGGTGATCCGACCTCGGCGGCGATCCAGGCCATGCCGGGGAGATTTCCACAATATGGCGCTCGGCGTCCAGCCCCGGCACGTGGACCCCGTGAACGGCGAGCACTCGAAAGGACTTCGGCAGCGCGGACAGCTCCTCCTCGGGGCGCTTGCCCTTCATCGCGAGGAGCCGCCCCTCGGGGGCGCAGAGGTGCCCCGCGTAGGCCACGAAATCGCGCAACGACGACAGGGCGCGCGCGAGCACCGTATCGAACAGCTCGAAGGGCCGATAGCGCTCCGCCCGGGCGTGAACCACCTCGACGTTGGCGCAGCGCAAACGCTCCGCGGTGCGGTCGACAAAGCGGGCCTTCTTGGCGGTGGCCTCGATGAGAAAGAACCGCCGTTGCGGGTTGACGATGGCAAGCGGCAGCCCTGGAAAGCCCGCCCCGGTCCCCACATCCGCGATTCGGGCCCCGCGCAGGTAGGGCTGCACGCTCAGGCTGTCGAGCAGGTGTTTCACCAGCATTCCCGGCCGGTCCCGAATCGCCGTGAGATTGAACTCCTCATTGGCGCTCTCGAGCTCATCGATGAGGCGCAGGAGCGTCTCGGCCTGCCATTCGTCGAGCGCCAAGGCGAAGGCGTCCGCCCCAGCGGCGATGAGCGCACGTTCCTCGCCTCTATCCACGTGGTCTCACGGAGGGCTCTCGGTGAGGCGCATCGATACGCTCGCCGGCGATCGCGCAGCCTCACCCGGAACGAGGCGCGCACTCCACTCGGTCGTCCCGTCACGCCCCTCGCACGCGTCGGTGAGCGCCCCCGGCGCGGCCCCGAGCCACGCGGCACAGGCCGAGGCGAAGAGTTGCCGGGAACTCTGCGAGTCAATTTGCACCGTGGCTTCGATGTGATTCAGCCGATCGTGGCGATAGCAGAGCAAATACTCCTCGGGACGCTCATCCAAGAAGCGAGGCGGCGCTGCGCCCTCGAGCGTGTAGCAGTCCTCGTCGTCGCTGCGGCCTCGCTCGGCGTCGTGAAACTCGATGACCTCCGAGATCGCGAGCGGCATGTCCTTCAGCAAGGTACCGAAGGGCACCACGATCAGGGCATGCCAGTCGTAGGAGGCGCCGGGCGCCTCGGGGGCGCGGCCCGAGGCGCCGCGATCTTGCGGGGCCGCCGCCGGGCCGAGTGAGGTGGCCCCGGGTGTGTACGAGACGCAAGCGCTCAACAGCGCGGCTGCCAAGACCACAATGAGATGTGGGACCGAGCTCACCGCGCAACGCGCTTGAGCCATGCGTCGAGTCCGTCGGCGCGCAATACACACCGCAGCCGCGCATCCTGTAAGCGCGGCCGCTCTCAAGCGCTCGCCAAGCGCTGCACGAGCTCGGACAGCTCCGCCGCCGCATCGGGGTCGTGCTGCAAGCTGCCCTGCGCCCGATGCAACGCCGCGACCGCGACCTCCCGGATCCTTGCGCAGGCATGGCCGTAGTGCACACGCCAATCGGCGATCAGCTCGGGCTCCAGGATCTCGTAGTCCCGCTCGTCGATGACGGCATCGAGCACCATGGCGCACACGGTGAGCTCCTGCACGCGCGCCCACGACAGCCGGGGTGTCGAGCATCCTTCAGCGAAACAGCGACGCAGATACGCCGGTGGCTCGGCGCTCGCGATGTCGTCGAGCATGTCGGTCACGTCACAGGAAGCCAGCAGGTGCTCGAAGCTCGCCATTTTATCCATTATCCTTCGCGGCCATTATCCTCGGGCTTGGGGAACATAGGAATAATGCGTTGCATTTTGCCGTTGCCGCAGCCGGCGGCCGTCCTCGCCGCGGTTGGACTTGCCGTATCGACGGGCCTTTGCGCCTCCCTCGGGATTGCGGCCACGACAGTGCGGGGAAATTTGATATTCGACGGCATTCCCGACGACGCAGCGGGCTCGGCCGATTCCTTGGATGCCTACTTGAGCGCGCGCGAGGCGCGGCCGCTCGGTTTCACGCCGAAGGGAGAGCTGCTGATTGCCACTCGCTTCGGCGATGTCGATCAGCTGCACCTCGTCTCCCATCCCGGCGCAGATCGCCGTCAGATCACCTTCCTGCGCGAGCCCATCACGTCCGCTGCCTTCTCCCCGGATCCCTTCCGAAACGCATTCTTCTTCCTGAAGGACGAGGATGGGGAGGGACGCGCGCAGCTCTACTACCAACACATGGGCGACCTCGAGGCGCGGCGGATCACCGACGGCAAATCGTCGAACGGTCGGGCCCTGTGGTCCAATTCGGGACGCGAGATCGCTTTTTTTACCACGGCGCGCGACGGCGTTTCCTACGATATCGACATCGTGGAGCCCGAAAGCGGCGCTTTGCCGCATCTGGCGCTCAGCGGCGACGAGGCACTCTCCTATCCCCTGGACTTCTCTCCGGACGACCGCAAGCTCCTGGTCGAGAGGCATGTGTCCTTCGCCGAGGACACTCTGTACGTGGTCGACTTGGGCACCGGTGAGAAGCGCGAGGTGGATCCCTCGCCGTCCAAAGGGCGCATCGTGGGCGCGAAATTCTCGCGCGACGGGCAGGGTGTGTATCTGATTTCGGATCGCGACAGCGAGTTCGCAAGGCTGCGCTACGTGAATCTCTTCACCGCCGACAGGGCCGAGCTTTCCGCGCACTTGGGATGGGACGTCGAGGAGCTCGCCCTCTCGAGGGACGGCCATTACCTCGCCTTCACGAGCAATGAGGCTGGAGCCTCGAAGCTCAACGTCGTGGACTTGCGCTCGCATCAGGACCTCATCCCCCCGCGGCTCCCCGTCGCAGGGGTCATCGATTCCCTCGCCTTCGATCCCGAGAGCAAGCGGCTCTTCTTCGGCTATGCGGCGCCCGACCGGCCGCGCGATGCCTACGCACTCGAGATCGACACGAGCCGCCTGGAAGAGTGGACCTCGAGCGAGGCCGGGCCGCTCGATCGGACGAAGCTCGCCGTGCCTCACTTGGCGCAGTTTCCGACGTTCGATCGGACGGACGGGCAGTCGCGCCAGATACCGTTTTACAGCTATGCGCCGGCGACGCCCGGCGCGCATCCCGTGTTGATCGTGCTCTCGGACGGCCCAAACGCGCAATTTCGACCGCGCTTCGATCCCTGGATCCAGTATCTGGTCAACGAGCTCGGGTTTGCCGTGCTCGGACCGAACGTGCGCGGCTCGTCGGGTTACGGAAAGAGCTATCGAGCGCTCGGCCGGGGCTTGCAGCGCGAGGACGCCGTGAAGGATGTGGGCGCGCTGCTCGTGTGGCTGGGCCGGCAGAGCGAGTTGGACACGAAGCACGTCGCGGTATGCGGAGATGCGTACGGCGGATACTTGGCCTTGGCGGCGCTCGCCTACTACGGCGACCGACTGCGCGCCGGCGTCGACTTCGCCGGGATGACCGACTTCATCGGGTATCTGGGCCGTTTGACGGCAGGGCGCCAGATCGAGGGACGGGAAGAGCTCGGCGATGAGCGCGATCCCGACACGCGCGCGTTCTTGAGACGCATCTCGGCCCTGACCAATGCCGATCGAATCAACCGGCCGCTCCTCATCGTGCACGGCAAGAATGATGCGCTCGTGCCGATCGGCGAGTCGCAACAGTTGGCGAACCGGATGCGCAGCCGCGGCGGTACGGTCTGGTTTCTCGAGGCCACCGACGAGGGGCACGAGTTCACCAAGTGGCCCAATCGCGTCGCCTACTACCAGACGTTCGCGCGTTTCTTGACCGCTTTTTGAGCCGCGGCCGGCGCCTCAAGCGGCGCGATCGCGCTTCTTGAGATACACCAGCAACAACGAGACGGCGGCCGGCGTGAGCCCGGGGATGCGGGCCGCCTGACCTAGGGTTTGCGGCCGCAGCGCGCGCAGGCATTCGCGAGCCTCGTTGGACAATCCGGCGACGCTTGCATAGTCGATGTCGGCAGGGAGCGGTGTATCCTCGTGACGCTGCTGGCGCTCGATCTCCTGGCTCTGGCGCTTCAAATACCCCGAGTACTTCGCCTGCACGTCGACCTGTTGCTTGACTTGTTCGCAGAGTCGCTCATCGTCACGCCAAGCCTCCCGGGGCCTCGCCGGGTCGCACGCGAGCGAGCGGGGCAAATCATCGTACCCGAGCTCGGGACGGCGCAGGAGCTCGAAGGCACGCAGCTCGCGCAGCATGGGCTGACGGAGCTTCGCTGCGAGCTTGCCGTCGACCTCCTCGGGGCGTATCAGGGCCTGCGACAATCGAGCCACCTCCGCGGCGACCGCCTCCTGCTTGCGCACGAAGAACTCAAAGCGCACATCGTCGACCAACCCGAGCTCGCGGCCGCGCGCGGTCAAGCGCAGGTCCGCGTTATCTTCCCGCAGTGAGAGGCGATATTCGGCGCGACTCGTGAACATGCGGTACGGCTCGGGCGCACCGCGGGTGATCAGATCGTCGATCAGCACGCCGATGTAGGCTTCCGAGCGCCGCGGGTGCCACGGCTCACGCGCGGCGGCGGCGAGCGCGGCGTTAGCGCCCGCCACCAGCCCTTGCGCTGCAGCCTCCTCGTAGCCCGTGGTGCCGTTGACCTGGCCGGCGAAGAACAGGCCGCCGATGAACTTGCTCTCCAAGCTCGCCTTGAGAGCACGCGGATCGAAAAAATCGTACTCGATGGCATAGCCGGGCCGGGTGATGTGGGCGCGCTCAAAGCCCTTGATGGTGCGCACGAACTCATATTGGACATCGAACGGCAAGCTGGTCGAGATGCCGTTCGGATACACCTCGTGTGTGAAAAGACCTTCGGGCTCGATGAAGATCTGGTGCGAGAGCTTGTCGGCAAAGCGCACGACCTTGTCCTCGACCGACGGGCAATAGCGCGGACCCGTGCCTTCGATCAGCCCGGTGAACATCGGCGAGCGCGCGGTTGCCGCGCGGATGATGGCGTGGGTGCGCTCGTTGGTGGCCGTGATGTGGCAGGGAAGCTGCCGCGGGTGCATCGCGCGCGTGCCGAGGTAAGAGAAGACCGGGCGCGGATCATCGCTCCATTGCTCGCGCAGTCCCCCGTAATCGATGCTGCGTCCATCGATGCGCGGCGGGGTGCCGGTCTTCAAGCGCCCCACGCGCAAGGGCAGCTCGCGCAAGCGAGCCGCGAGCCGCGTCGACGCAGGGTCGCCCGCGCGCCCGCCGGCATGGCTTTCGAGGCCCACGTGAATCCGCCCACCCAAGAACGTTCCGACGGTGAGCACGATGCTCGGCGCTAGGAATTCGACGCCACCCTGCGTGAGGCAGCCGACTACGCGCTCGCCGCACAGCTTGAGATCAGCCACCTCCTGCTGGAAGAGCTCGAGGTTCGGCTGGGTCTCGAGCGCCAGGCGGATGGCGCGCTTGTAGAGCTGTCGATCGGCTTGCGCGCGCGTGGCGCGTACCGCGGGGCCCTTGCTCGAATTCAGCGTCCGGAACTGGATACCGGCCTGGTCGGCGGCTCGCGCCATCCCCCCCCCGAGCGCATCGATCTCCTTGACGAGGTGCCCCTTGCCGATGCCGCCGATAGCCGGGTTGCAACTCATCTGCCCCAGGGTCTCGATATTTTGCGTGAGGAGGAGCGTGCGGCTGCCCATGCGCGCCGCTGCGAGCGCGGCTTCCGTGCCGGCGTGGCCGCCGCCGATCACGATCACATCGAATTCCGCCTCGAAGCGCATCGCCTTGAATCCATGGACTTTCCCCAAAGAGCCGTCTACTTTAAACCCGCTCCCGGCAAACCGCCACTGAGCCGCCGGCGAACTTTCCCTGCCAGCTCTTCGGTCCGGTCTCGTGCACGGACTCGCCCTGCGAGCTCACCGCGACCGTCACCGGCATGTCGCGCACCTCGAACTCGTACACGGCTTCCATGCCGAGCTCGGCGAACCCGACCACGCGGCTCGAGCGGATGGCCCGCGACACCAGGAACGCTGCACCGCCGACCGCGATCAGATAAGCCGACCCGTGCTTCTTGATCGACTCGACCGTTTCGGGGCCGCGCTCGGCCTTGCCCACCATCGCCAAGAGGCCCGCCTTCTCGAGCATGGTGTCGGTGAAGCGATCCATGCGATTCGCCGTGGTGGGCCCGGCGGGTCCCACGATCTCGGCGCCCACCGGATCGACCGGTCCCACGTAATAGATGACCCGGTCGCGAAAGTCGAGGCCGTCGGGAAGGGGCTTGCCAGCCTCGAGCAAGGCGCAGATTCGCTTGTGGGCGGCGTCACGGCCGGTGAGAAGCTTTCCGCTGAGGAGGAGCCGCTCGCCCGCGCGCCAGGTGGCGATCTCGTCGCGGGTGAGGCCGTCGAGCGATACCCGACGCGCGTGCGCATCCGGGGCCCAGCGCACGCTCGGCCAGTCGGCAAGATTCGGCGGCTCGAGGGCGGCCGGTCCCCGCCCGTCGAGCACCAAGTGAACATGGCGCGTGGCTGCGCAGTTCGGAATGACGGCAACCGGGAGCGAGGCGGCGTGCGTCGGGTAATCGAGCACCTTCACATCGAGCACGGTCGTGAGCCCGCCGAGACCCTGAGCGCCGATGCCGAGATCGTTGACGCGCCGGTAGAGCTCGAGCCTGAGCTCCTCGAGCGGCGTGGCGGGACCGCGTGCGGCAAGCTCGGCGATATCGATCGGCTCCATCAGTGACTTCTTCGCGAGCAGCATCGCCTTCTCGGCGCTGCCGCCGATCCCGACCCCGAGCATCCCCGGCGGGCACCAACCCGCCCCCATCTGCGGCACGACGCCGACGACCCAATCGGCAATCGAATCGGAAGGGTTCAGCATCGCAAACATCGATTTGTTTTCCGAGCCGCCCCCCTTGGCGGCGAGGGTGATTTCCACGGCGTCCCCTGGGACGAGCTCGGTGTGAATCACCGCCGGCGTGTTGTCGCGCGTGTTGCTGCGGCGAAAGGCCGGATCCGATACGATCGAGGCGCGTAGCTTGTTGTCCGGATCCAAGTAAGCGCGCCGAACACCCTCGTTGATCATGGACTCGAGATCGCGCGAGGCCTCCCAGCGCACCCCCATACCAACCTTCACGAACACCACCACGATGCCCGTGTCCTGGCAAATCGGGCGATGGCCTTCCGCGCAGAGGCGCGAATTGGTGAGAATCTGCGCGATGGCATCGCGTGCCGCTGGGCTGCGCTCGACCTCGTACGCGCGGCCCATCGCGCGGATGAAATCCGGCGAGTGGTAGTAGGAGATGTACTGCAGAGCGTCGGCGACACTCGCTATCACATCGTCTTCGCGAATGACGGACATGGCTTTAGTGTACGCGGTGGAGGCGGGAATTGCAGAGATCCGTCATTCGCGATAGGTTCAGGCATGTTCACGGTGCTGACGGCGACTGCACTTGCGGCCCTTGCGGGGACGAGCTCTCTCGCGGCGACGCTTGCCTTGCACGATTGTCGGATCGAGCACCCGCTCAAGCTCGCCTCGATCGGCGCGCGCTGCGCACGCCTCGCCGTAGCAGAGAACCCGGCGGCGCCGTCCGGCACCGCGATCGAGCTCGCCATCGCGGTCGTACCTGCGCTCAACCGCCGTGCCGCGGCGGCGCCTTTGTTCTTGCTCGCCGGCGGTCCCGGCCAGGCGGCCACCGGTCTGTACGCGAGCTACGCAGGCGCGTTCGCACGCATCAACCGCAATCACGATATCGTGCTCCTCGATCAGCGCGGCACCGGTCGATCCGCCCCACTGCTTTGCGACTATCCCGAGGATTGGACTGCGAACGGTGAGGACCTGGCCGCACTTCGCCGGGCAACGCTCGCCTGCCTCGCGAAGTACGGGGAGCGCGTGCGCTTTTACACGACGAGCATCGCCGTGCGCGATCTCGATGAAGTGCGCCGGGCACTCGGTTATCGACAGATCGATCTTTACGCCTCCTCCTACGGAACCCGCGTGGCGGAGCTCTACATGCGGCGCCATCCCGAATCGACCCATGCCGTGATTCTCGACGGTGTGACCTATCCGGAGCAGGCTATCGGACCCGACACCCCACTCGATGGGGAGCACGCCTTGAGTCTCGTGCTCGCGCGCTGTCGAGCCGCCGCGGATTGCGCCAGAGCCTATCCCGATCTGGCGCGCGAGCTCAACGCGCTGCGCGTGCGCTTCGGCCCCGCGAAATCCGCCCTCACGCTCGCCGACCCCACCAGCGCCGAGCCGCTCGAGGTCGAATTCGATCACGGCGTGCTCTCTGCCGCGCTGCGCTTTCTCTCGTACAACGCCTCCGAGGCCTCCCTTCTACCGACGCTGATCCATCAGGCGGCTTCCGGCTCGCTCGCGCCGCTCGCTGCGCAAGCCGTGATGATCTCGCGCGAGGTGAGCCGTGAGCTCGCGAGCGGGATGCAGATGAGCGTCGTGTGCAGCGAGGATGCGCCCTATTTCGAAGTGAGCGCCGCGACGCTCGAGCGGATAGCCAATACCTACCAGGGTTCGGCGCAACTCGATGCGCTCACCGCGATCTGCAAGCTCTGGCCGGCAGGGCCCGTCGACGCCGATCTGCACAGCGCGCTCGTGAGCGCGGTGCCGAGCCTCTTGCTGTCGGGCGAGGCCGATCCGGTGACGCCCCCCGCGGACGCGGAGCGGCTCGCCCGGGGCCTCGAACGGTATCGCCACCTCGTACTAGCGGGGGAGGGGCACGGCCAGGTTGCCACGGGCTGCGTGCCCAAGCTCATGGCCGAGTTCCTGGATTCCGCGGACCCGCGCTCGCTCGATGTCGCGTGCCTCGAGCGCCATCGTCCCGTCCCCTTCTTCGTCGGATTCACGGGACCCTCGCCGTGATCGAGGCCCTCGCTCCGCCATGATCGAGGCGCAGGCGCTCTCGAAGCGGTTTGGACCCATCCAGGCGGTGCAAGCGGTGTCCTTTCGCGCGCTCGACGGGCAAATCACGGGTCTCTTGGGACCCAACGGCGCCGGCAAGTCGACGACACTGCGGATGCTGTACGGAGTGCTGAGCCCCGATTCGGGGAGCGCGCGCATCGACGGCATCGACATCCGCGGCGAGACCTCGAGCGCGCGCGCGCACCTTGGCGTGCTGCCACACGCGGCGGGACTCTACGGGAATCTCACCGGCCGGGAAAACATCGAGTATTTCGGCTCGCTACAGCGCATCGGGCGCAAGCAGCTTCGCGCTCGAGTCGACGAGCTTGCACGGCTGCTCGACATGGCGAGCTTCATCGACCGGCGCGCCAAGGGATTCTCCCAAGGCCAGCGGATCAAAGTGGCGCTCGCACGCGCGCTCGTGCACGAGCCCGCGAATCTGGTGCTGGACGAGCCGACCAACGGTCTCGACGTGATGGCGATCCGCAGCTTGCGCGACATGCTGCGCGCGTTGAAGCTCGAGGGGCGCTGCATTCTGTTCTCCTCGCACGTCATGCAGGAGGTCGCGGCACTTTGTGATCAAGTGGTCGTCATCGGACGGGGCCGCGTACTCGCCTGCGGCGCGCTCGAGGCGATACGCGAGACGAGCGGCACGGCCTCCCTCGAGGAGGCATTTCTCAAGGTACTCGCCGACGCCGAGCGCGAGGCAATGACGCCGGCCGGCGCGCCGGGGCGCGGCGAGGCGCAGGGGCGCGGCTGATGCACGCCGTCTTGCGCGTGTTCGGCAAGGAATTCCTGGAGAACTTGCGCGATCGGCGCACCTTGCTGTCGGCGCTCGTATTCGGCCCGCTGTTCGGGCCGATACTGTTCGGCGTGATGGTCGAGAGAATGGTCAATCAGAGCGTCCTCGAGTCCGACGAGCCCCTCAAGATCACGATATCGGGTGGCGAGCGCGCGCCGAACCTCGCGCGCTATCTCGAATCCCAGGGCATCAAAATGACGGCCGCCTCCCTGACCGAGGAGGCGGCCCGAGCCAGCGTGAAGAGCGGTGCGGCGGCCGTGGTGCTGATCGTGCCTCCCGATTTCGCGCCGAGATTCGAGGCGGCGCTTCCGGCACCGCTCCTCGTCGTCGCGGACAGTGCGGACTCGCAAACGCGCCGCAGCGCCGAGCGGCTGCGTGCCGTGCTCGCGAGCTATGCGAGCGGCATCGCACAGCGCAGATTGCAAATTCGAGGGCTCGATCCGCTTCTCGCCGCACCCGTCGCAGTCAACGACGTCGACATCACCACACCGACCGGGCGTGCGGTCGTGGTGCTCGGTTTCATGACCTACTTCGTGCTCTTCTCGGTGCTGATGGGGGGCCTATACCTCGCGATCGACTCGACCGCCGGCGAGCGTGAACGCGGCTCGCTCGAGGCATTGCTCAGCCTGCCTGTCCCACGCAGCGCGCTCGCCGGCGGAAAGATCCTCGCGACCTGCGCGTACATGTGCCTCTCCATGGCGCTCTCTCTGGCGGCTTTCGTCGTGGTGTTCCGCTTCGTGCCGCTCGAGCGGCTCGGCATGAGCGCGAACTTGGGCGCAGGAACGGCGTTGCTGTTCTTCGCGGTGTGCTTGCCGTTCGTGCCCTTGGGCGCCGTGCTGATGACCTTCGTCGCCTCGTTCACCCGCAGCTATCGTGAGGCGCAAACGTACCTGACCGGCGTGCTCCTCGTACCCACGCTTCCGATCGCGTTTGCGAGCATCTACTCGCTGAAAGCCAAGAGCTCGCTCATGTTCATTCCCTCCTTGAGTCAGCACCTTCTGATGACGAGCGTGCTCAGGGACGAGCGAATTGCTCCGCTCGACGTGCTGGTCTCCGCGGGATCCTCCTTGATCCTGGCGCTGGTCCTGTTCGTTCTGACGGCGCGGCACTGGCGTCGCGAGACGATGCTCGGCTGATGACCGCTCCGGCAACGGCGGCGGCCGAGGGTAGTACGGAGCAAATTAGGGTGTTTCCGTCTATCTGTTTGGCTACTGAACGAGTATAAAGCGAGCGGGGTAATGGGATCGCGTCCCCGAGCTTGGGGGACCTCAATTGCGGAGGGGTAGACTGATGACCCACTCGTCGCGTACGCGGGCCAATATCGTGTTTCTGGCCGTTCTGGCGCTCTCTGCGCTCAGCATGGTATGGCTGTTCTGGCACCACCCGATCAAAACCTCGATTGCCACGATTGCGGTTTTGGCAGCGCTCGGGGTGTCGGCGCGACTCGCACGATCGATCGAGACGGACTCGAGCTCCGAGCTGGATCGTCGCGAACAGGGTATTTGAAAGAGCGAAGATCGCAGCGCCATCTCTTTTTTAGATGGATCCAGCGAATTCGCTGATGGTCCCAGACCCGGTTGACGGTTCTTACGAAGACGAGCGGGAGCAATTTCAACGCCTGCGGCGAG
>Ga0187784_10000162_pt1 | contig 43525 bp, 42 predicted proteins | sample 1015_SJ02_MP15_2_FD_132964 | JGI IMG/M metagenome (GOLD analysis project Ga0187784, IMG submission 132964) | Tropical peat soil microbial communities from peatlands in Department of Meta, Colombia - 1015_SJ02_MP15_20_MG | ecosystem: Environmental > Terrestrial > Soil > Wetlands > Peat | place... | reverse complement strand
TGCTGGCGCGACATTACGTTCCTCGGCGCGCCCTGCTGCGCCTGTTGTGGCTTGCCTTTCGAGTTCGAGGTGGCGGCGACGGCACTGTGCGGAGAATGCGCGCGCGCCCGTCCGCCCTTCGAGCGTGCCCGCGCGGCAATGCGTTACGATGCGGCGAGCCGCAAGCTGATCCTCGCTTTCAAGCACGGCGACCGATTGCATCTGGCGCCGGCCTTCGGCCGCTGGCTGCGACGCGCCGGAAGCGACCTCGTCGCCGATGCGGACGTTGCCGTGCCGGTGCCGCTGCATTGGACACGTCTCTTTGCCCGCCGCTACAACCAGGCGGCGGTGCTCGCCCATGCGCTGCGTGACGCCGGCGGCCCGCCGGTCGGCGCCGACTGGCTGCGCCGCCGCCGTCGCACCCCTTCTCAAGGCAAACGCAACGCCGCCGGGCGCGAGCGCAACGTCCGTGCCGCTTTTGCGGTGAAGCCCGGCTGCGATGTCCGCGGCAAGCGCGTTCTCGTCATCGACGATGTCTTTACCACCGGCGCCACCGTCAGCGAATGCGCGCGCGTCCTGCGCCGCGCCGGCGCTCGAAGCGTCGACGTGCTCACCTTGGCGCGCACCGTGCGGCAGGAGGGGTAGCCGAGGGCCTCGCGCGCGGCTCCCGCTCTGGGTTAACATGTTGAATCTTCTGGTATTTCCGGTTAATCCAAATGACCCGGCTCGTGGCTGGACAGGGCCACGGGGTGAAAGCGGGACGGCCATGTCCCAGGCCATGGACGCGGCGTGAAGAGACGTTCAAAAACCATCCGAATACCCCCTGGCGCTCACCTGCAAGAGGCCGGCCCCGCCGCCGCCCGCTCCTTCGAATGCATGGTCTACCGGCGCGCGGCCGATGCCGCGCCAAGGCAGGCCCAGGCCACGCGGCGCGAGCCGACCATCGCCAAGCGGCTCGATGCGGCGCCGAAAAACCCGCCCCGCGCCGAGGGGCGACGCCGGCTCTTCCGCCGCGGATGGGAGCGGGCGACGCTCGACCTTCGCTCGCCTCCGCCATGCCGCCAACGCCGATGCCGCGCGGCGCTCCTTCACGAAAATTTCTTGAATTATCGCGATTTTCGACTAGATGGGACGTGAAGACTTTCGGCTGGAGCGGTCATGGCGCAGGTTGAGATTTATGCGACGTTGTTCTGTCCCTATTGCGCGCGGGCCAAGAGCTTGCTCGAAAAGAAGGGCGTCGCCTTCATCAACATCGATGTCATCGAGGACACCGCCAAGCGCGAGGAGATGATCGAGCGTTCGGGCGGACGGCAGAGCGTGCCGCAGATCTTCATCGACGGCGAGCATATCGGCGGCTCGGACGAGCTTTACGCCTTGGACCGTGCCGGCACGCTCGACGCCAAGCTCGGGATCGCGCCCCGGTGAGCGGCCGTTTCAAGGCCGCCTGCATCCAGCTCTCCTCGGCGCGCGAGGTTGAGCCCAACATTCTCGCGGCGAGCGCCCTCATCCGCGCCGCGCGCGACGAGGGCGCCGACCTCATCATGACGCCCGAGGTAAGCGACATGATGGAGCCGAGGCGGACGGAGCGTGTGGCCAAGGCCAAGGACGAGGCCTCCCACGCCATGCTCGCCGCCTTTCGCGACCTCGCGCGCGAGACCGGCGCCTGGCTGCTGCTGGGCTCGGCGGTGGTGCGGCGCGAGGACGGCGACGAGCGGCTGGCCAATCGCTCTTTCCTCATTGCTCCCGACGGCGCGATCGCCGCGCGCTACGACAAGATCCATATGTTCGACGTCGAGCTCGCCGGCGGCGAGAGCTATCGCGAATCGAATGCGTTCCGGCCCGGCGAGGCCGCGGTGCTGGCGCCGCTGCCCTGGGGCATGCTCGGCATGACCATATGCTACGATCTGCGCTTTCCGCATCTCTACCGTGCCCTGGCGCAGGCAGGCGCCGACTTCCTCTCGATCCCCTCGGCCTTCACCGTGCCCACCGGCCGCGCCCATTGGCATGTGCTGATGCGCGCGCGCGCCATCGAAAATGGCGCCTTCGTCTTTGCTCCGGCGCAATGGGGCGAGCATGCGGAAGGGCGCAAGACCTACGGTCATTCGCTGATCGTAGCGCCCTGGGGCGAGATCCTCGCCGAAGCCGAGGACGGCACCGGCTACATCATCGCCGAGATCGACCCTGCCGCGATCGCCGACGCGCGCCGCGCTGTGCCCGCGCTCCGGCACGACCGGCCCTACGCCCTGCCGCAGCGCAAGCCGGGCGCGCTGGCGGCGGAATAGGCCGCCGGCGCCGCGCGCCCGGCCCTCAGCCCGGCAAGGCGCCGACCTCGCCCTTCACCGCGGCGATGCGCTGGATCACGGCCGGGCGGGGGGTGCTTACCGTGCCCTGCTCGAAGGCGATGATGCCGAGCCGGCCGAGAAACGCCGCCAACAGTTCGCCGGGAAGCAGCAGGAAATCCGGGTTGGCGGGCTTGCCCAGGCGCTCGTTCCCGAGCATGAAGGTCTCGTAGAGGAGCACCCCCTGGGGCGCCAGCGCCGATGCCAGCGCCGGCAGCAACGGGCGCCAGAGATAGTTCGCGACGACAATGCCGTGATAGCCTTGCCCGAGACGCCACGGGCCACCATCTTCCAGGTCTTGCTCGATGACCTCGCAGAGCGGGTCGCCGGCGAACTCGGCCCGGAGCCGGGTAACGTCGCGGTCGACGGCAACCACCTGGTAATCCGACTGGCGCAGGAGCTTGACGTGGCGCCCGCCGCCCGCCGCCAGGTCGAGCACCCGCCCGCCCGGCGGGATCAGCGGCAGGAAGCGGCGGATCCAGGCGGAGGGAGACGTCGCCGGAGGCATGGGCACTGGTGGCATTGGCACTCGATGACGATGATTGCTAAATAACCGGGGGACGTGTATCAACGGTCAGAAGGTCCGGTACGGCATGATCCTATTCAAGCTCAGATGTGCCGCCGAGCACGAATTCGAGGCCTGGTTCCGCGACGGCGCCACCTATGAGCGGCAGGCGCAGCGCGGGCTGATCGCCTGTCCCGACTGCGCCAGCAACATCGTCGAGAAGGCGCCGATGGCGCCCCGCCTCGCGCGATCCGCCGCCGCAAGCGAGCCGAAGGCACCGCCCTCCCCCGACCAGCTTCGCCGCACGCTGCAGCAGCTCCGCCGCCAGGTCGAGACGCATTGCGACTATGTCGGCAACCGCTTTGCCGAGGAAGCGCGCCGCATCCATAGCGGCGAGAGCGAGGCGCGCAGCATCTACGGCGAAGCGAGCGAAGCGGAGGCGCGCGCGCTCGCCGACGACGGTATCGAAGTCGCGCGCATTCCCTGGGTCCCGTCGAGCGACGCCTGAGCCGAGCCGAGCCCTGAGCGGCGCGGCCGCTCTTTCCTTCTCGCGCCATGCGACATACCCCGCGCCGGCGCTCGGATGCGCGCGGCCCCGACGGCCGGCTCGCTAATGCGGCTTGCGGAAGGTCATCACCTTTGCGAAATAGGCGATCCGGCTCTCTTCCAGCGTGAGGCCCGCCGCGCGGAACAACGCCGCCAGATCCTCGCGCGCGTATTGCGCATAATAGGGTTCGTGGAAGGCCAGCGGGAAGAACTCGACGAGCGCGTCATAGTCCGGCACGTCGCCGAGCTGGATCGAATCGACCAGGATCGCCGCGCCGCCCGGTTGCAGCAGCCGCGCCATTTCGCGCGCGACGTCCCTGCGCTCGCGTGCCGGCAGCTCGTGGAAGAGGAAGATCGAGGTGACGACGTCGAAGCCGGCGTCCTCGCGGGGCACGCGCTCGGCCGGCGCGGCAATGAACTCGGTGCACGGCCATGGCCGAAGCGCACGCCGCGCGGCGTCGAGATAAAACGGGCTGAGATCGAGCGCGGTGACGGCGAGGCGGGGATAATTGCTCTTCACCTCGCGCAGGAAGCGTCCGGTGCCGCAGGCGAGATCGATCAGCCTTGCCCGGCGCACGCCGCGCTCGGCCAGCACGCGCTGCAGCGGCACCAGCGCCTGGCGCCGCATCGCCTCGGCGCCGCCGCCGAACAGCACTTCGACCTGATGGTCATAGAGCTCGGCCGAGCGGCGGCTGAGATAGCCGTCGGTTTGGTAATGGAAGTTCTGCAGGAAGTAGCGGGGATAGTCGCCGTCCCCGACGGCGCGGAACACCTCGTCATTGGCGGCGGCGCGGCGGCGCTCGTCGACCTGGCGCAAATCGGCGAAGTAGCGCCCGGCCTTGCGCAACGCGGCGAGCGGTCGGATGACGACGTCCTCCGGCAGGCGATAGCGGCCTTCGGCGATGTTGCGCCAATCCTGTTCCAGGAGCGCGCGCAAATCGGCGAGCACGTGCGCGCGGTCGGGCATGCGCCGCTTGAGGTCGGGCGAGGCCGCAACGCCCTCGGTGAGCCGCGCGCTCAGCCATTTCTGACCGGAATACCAGGACACCCGCAACCGCTGAGTGGCGTGATAGGCGAGCCGTTCGAGCGCGCTGGCCATGGGTCTCTCAACCGGTTCCCGGCGCCCATCCGGCGGCGCGCCGTTGCCGCGCCCGGCAAATTGACGCAGCCGGCGCGCTTTGGCTAGGACTGCGACATGGCAAGGTTCCCCACGCTCGACGATATCGATCCCGCGGGCAAGCGCGTTCTGCTGCGTGCCGACCTCAACGTGCCGATGCAGGACGGCAAGATAAGCGACGCGACGCGGATCGATCGGCTGGCGCCGACCATCCGCGAGCTTGTCCGGCGCGACGGCAAGGTGGTGGTGATGTCGCATTTCGGCCGGCCCGATGGCAAGCCCGACGCCGCCTGCTCGCTGCGTCCGCTGGCGGCGCCGCTGGCCGACGCGATCGGCCGCCCCGTCGCTTTCGCCGAGGATTGCATCGGCCCGGCGGCCGAGCGGGTGGTGGCGCGGCTGCTGCCGGGCGAGGTCGCGCTCTTGGAGAATCTCCGTTTCCACAAGGAAGAAGAAGCCGACGACCCGCGCTTTGCGCGCCAGCTTGCCGCGCTTGGCGATCTCTACGTCAACGACGCCTTTTCCGCCGCCCATCGCGCGCATGCCTCGACCGAAGCGCTGGCGCGCTTGCTGCCGGCGGCGGCCGGACGGCTGATGCAGCGCGAGCTCGAGGCGCTGGCGAGCGCGTTCGAGACGCCGCGGCGCCCGCTGGCGGCGTTGATCGGCGGCGCCAAGGTGTCGACCAAGCTCAAGCTCCTCGCCGTCATGATCGACAAGGTCGACACGCTCATCATCGGCGGCGCCATGGCCAATACCTTTCTCCTTGCGCAAGGCATCGCGATCGGCCGGTCGCGGTGCGAGTGCACCATGGCCGAGACCGCGCGCGACATCGTCGAGCGCGCGCGGCGGGCGAACTGCCGCCTGATGCTGCCGGCGGACGCGGTGGTGGCGCGCGAGCTCAGGCCCGGCATCGCAAGCGAGACCGTCGCCATCGATCGCGTGCCGGCGGACCGCATGATTCTCGATATCGGCCCGAAAACGGTGGCAGCCATCGGCGAGCAGCTCGAGCTGAGCCGCACGCTGGTCTGGAACGGGCCGGTCGGCGCCTATGAGACGCCGCCTTTCGCTGCCGGGACCGACGCCATCGCTCGCCGCGTCGCCGCGCTCACCGCGCAGGGAAGGCTTCTGAGCGTGGCCGGCGGCGGCGAGACGGCGGCCGCGCTCGCCCAGGCCGGCGTGATGGGCGCATTCAGCTACGTCTCGACCGCCGGCGGCGCCTTTCTCGAATGGCTCGAAGGGCGCGAGTTGCCGGGCGTTGCCGCGCTCATGTCCCGTTAACCATAATTAGGGGAAATTCTTGCCGAGTGACACCTTTTTCTGATATATTGCCTGCCAAGATCGCAGGAGCATGCGGCCATGCAGATCGTGCCAGTGCAAGGCGTTGCCCAGCCGGTGCCAACAGCGGCGCCGACGGTAGTGCCTTTGGCCGGGCCTGCGACGGCCGCGGCGCCGATCGAGCCGGCCCGGCGGGTCACCGCCAATCGCGAAGGCGGTCGCAGCGATCTGCAGGCGCAGCAGCAGGCGCAAAAGGCGCCGCAACCGCAGACCCGCGGCCGCTTGATCGACCTCTCCGTCTAGCGCGGCGCGAAACGCCGCCACGGCGCGCGGGAAGCTGAGCCATGTCCGGCCCGCCCGCGGCCCGCGGCCCCTGCATCCTCACCATTCCCGAAGGCGACAACCGGGAGCGCATGGTCTGCCCCGATTGCGGCTTCATCAATTATGAGAACCCGAAGATCGTGGTGGGCGCGGTATGCCTGTGGCAGGACCGCTTCCTGCTGTGCCGGCGTGCCATCAACCCCCGCCGCGGCTTCTGGACCTTGCCGGCGGGCTATCTCGAGCTCAATGAAGCGACCGCGGCGGGCGCCGTGCGCGAGGCCTGGGAGGAGGCGCAGGCCAGGATCACCATCGACGGCGTGCTTGCGGTCTACGACATCCCGCGCATCAGCCAGGTGCAGATCATCTATCGCGCCCATCTCGAAGCCCCCGATTTCGCCGCCGGCCCCGAGAGCCTCGAGGTCAAGCTCTTCGGCTGGGACGAGATTCCGTGGCAGGATCTCGCCTTTCCGTCGGTACGCTGGGCGCTCGACCATTACCACGACAGCGTCGCCAGCGGCGATTTCACCGCGCGCAACGCGCCCGGCTGAGGCGTCTCGCCCGGTAACGCCTCTTCTCCCACGACAAGACAAGGATGCGGTAGGCTGGCGGCAGCGAACGCCACCCGAAGGGAGAGCCGCGATGACCGCAAAAAACCTGCAGGTCCTGCTCGCCAGCCGTCCGACCGGCTGGGTGAAGGAAGCCGATTTCCGCATCGTCGAGACCGAGATCCCGGCGCCCGGCGACGGGCAAGTGCTGATCAAGAACCGCTTTCTTTCGCTCGATCCCTATATGCGCGGACGCATGAACGACCAGCGCTCCTATGCCGCCAAGGTCGAGCTCGGCCAAGTCATGACCGGCGAAACGGTCGGCGAGGTGATCGAGAGCCGCAACGCCAAATTCCGCAAGGGTGAAGCGGTGGCCGCGCGCGCCGGCTGGCAGCAATACGCGCTGTCCGACGGCAGCGATCTGCGCAAGCTCGACGCCGAGCTGGTGCCGCTCTCGGCCTATCTCGGCGTCGTCGGCATGCCCGGCGTCACCGCCTGGATCGGCCTCAACGACATCGGCCAGCCCAAGCCCGGCGAGACGGTGGTGGTTTCCGCCGCCTCGGGCGCGGTGGGAAGCGTGGTGGGCCAGCTCGCCAAGATGCGGGACTGCCGTGTCGTCGGCGTCGCCGGCGGCAAGGAGAAATGCGATTACGTGGCGAAAGAGCTGGGCTTCGACGCCTGCATCGATCATCGCGGCGGCAACCTGCCGCAGGCGCTCGCCGAGGCGACCCCCAAGGGCATCGACGTCTATTTCGAGAATGTCGGCGGCCCGATCCTCGACGCCGTCCTGGCGCGCTGCAATCCCTTCGCGCGCATTCCGCTCTGCGGCATGGTCTCGCAATACAACGCCGTCGAGCGCTACGGCGTGCAGAACCTGATGATGGCGGTCGGCATGCGCGTCAAGCTGCAGGGCTTCATCGTCTCCGATCATCTGGCGCGCTGGCCGGAGGCGCTGAAAGAGGTGGCCCAGGGCGTGCGCGGCGGCAAGATCAAGTATCGCGAGACGGTGACCGAGGGGCTGGAGAACGCGCCGCGCGCCTTCATCGGCCTGCTCAAGGGCGAGAATTTCGGCAAGCAGCTCGTGAAGCTGGCGTGAGGCGGCCGGCTCGCTGAAAAGGTGGACCTCAAACAGTTGGCCGCACGCATTGTTGCCCCTGGCCGCAGGTTGCCGGTATAGTGGCGGCCAATGGCGACAGCACGCCGGCGCGCATCGGCGGGCGAGAAAGGGAGGGTCCGGACGATGACCTACAGAATTCGGGCAATTCTGCCGGCAGCGGCGCTGCTCGCGGCGCCGCTGGCGCAACCGGCCGCGGCCGAGACGATCAGGATCGGCGTCATCCTCACCTATTCCGGGCCGATGGCCTCGCTCGGCGACCAGATCGACAAGGGCCTGAGCCTTTACGTCAAGGAGCATGAAAGGGATCTGCCCCCCGGCACCACCGTCGAGCTCATCCGCCGCGACGACACCGGACCCAACCCCGAGACCGCCAAGCGGCTGGCGCAGGAGCTCATTACCCGCGACCATGTGAACTTCCTCACCGGCGTGGTATGGTCGCCCAACGCCTTGGCCATCGCGCCGCTCACCGCCGAGGCGAAGGTGCCGTTCGTCGACAGCAACGCCGCGGCGGTGAGCCTGCCGCGGCTGTCGCCTTACGTCGCGCGCGTCTCCTTCACGCTGTGGGAAGAGTGCCTGCCGCTCGGCACCTGGGCGGCGACCAAGGGCGGGCTCAAGAAGGTCTTCGTCGCCGTCAGCGACTTCGCCCCCGGCCACGAGGCGGCCGATGCCTTTACCAAGGGTTTCAAGGACGCCGGCGGCCAGATCGTCGACAGCGTGGCGTTTCCGCTCAAGGACCCCGATTTCGTGCCGTTCATGCAGCGCGTGAAGGACGCCAAGCCCGATGCCGTCTTCGTCTTCGTGCCTTCGGGCAAGCAGGCGACGGCGCTGATGAAGGCCTATAACGACCTCAACATGCGAGCCGACGGCATCAAGATCATCGGCTCGCAGGACATCCTGCCCGACGAGGAGCTGCCGAGCATGGGTCAGGAGCCCTTGGGCGTGATCACCGCCGGCACCTATTCCAACGCCGCCGAGCGGCCCGCCAACAAAGCCTATGTCGCGGCCTGGAAGCGTGAATACGGCGACACGACGCTGCCCGGCTTCATGTCGGTCGACGGCTGGGACAGCATGGCGGCGATCTTCTCGGCCATCAACGCCACCAAGGGCCAGGTCGACCCCGACAAGACGATGGCGGCGCTCAAAGGCTGGAAGAATCCCGACAGCCCGCGAGGCGAGATCATGATCGATCCCGACACGCGCGACATCGTCCAGCACATCTATATCCGCCGCGTCGAAAAGCGGGGCGACCATCTCGCCAACGTCGAGTTCGAGACCCTGCCGATGACCAGGGATCCCTGGAAAGAGCTCAACCCGCCGAAGTAACGCGCCGCGACGGCGGCGCCCGCCGGCGCCGAGGGGTAATGATGACCAGGCAAACGAGACGCTGGCGTCGCTCGGCCGGGGCGGCGGTCGCCGCGGCGCTGGCAATGGCCGCCGCGTCCGCGGCGGCGCAGACGGTCAAATGCGGCGTCATCCTGACCTATTCCGGGCCGCAGGCATCCTTGGGCGAGCAGGTCGACAAGGGAATCGAGCTCTATGTCGCGGAGCACGCCAAGGATCTGCCGCAAGGCGTGAGGCTGACGCTGATCAAGCGCGACGACACCTTCAACGCCGATGTCGGCAAGCGGCTGGCGCAGGAGCTGATCGCCCGCGACCGCGTCAATGTCCTGGCCGGCGTCATCGGCACGCCCGCCGCCAACGCCATCGCGCCGCTCGCCACCGAGGCCAGAATCCCGTTCGTGGTGATGAACGCCGCCGGGGTGACGACGACGCGGCTTTCGCCTTATGTGGCGCGCGTTTCCTTCACCCATTGGCAGCTCTCGCTGCCGCTCGGACGCTGGGCGGCGGAGCATCTCGGCAAGCGCGCCATGACCGCGGTCAGCGACTTCGCCCCGGGCTATGACGGCGAGGGCGGGTTCAGCAAGGGCTTCACCGAGATGGGCGGGGAGATCGTGGGCTCGATCCGCATGCCGGTCATGACCCTCGACTTCGCGCCGTTTTTCGAGCGCGTCAAGGCGGCGCGGCCCGATGTCCTCTATGTCTTCATTCCCGCCGGCCAGCAGGCCACCGCGGTGATGAAGGCCTATGCCGATGTCGGCCTCAAATCCGCCGGCGTCAAGCTGGTGGGGCCGCAAGACATCGTCACCGACGAGGAGCTGGCGAACATGGGCGATGCACCGGAAGGGGTCGTCACCGCCGGCAACTACTCGCCGGCGGCCGAGCGGCCGCAAAACATCGCCTTCCTCGCCGCCTGGCGGCGCGCCTATGGCGACGCGGCGGTCGCCAATTTCATGTCGGTCGCCGGCTGGGACGGCATGGCGGCGATCTACGACGTGATCAGGCGGACCGGCGGCAGGTTCGACGGCGATCAGGCGATGGCGATCCTGCGCGGCTGGAAGGATCCGGACAGCCCGCGCGGCCCCATCATGATCGATCCGGAGACTCGCGACATCGTGCAGAACGTTTATATTCGCCGCACCGAGCGGCTTGGCGGCCATCTTGCCAATGTCGAGTTCAAGACGATCGAGCAGGTCAGGGATCCGTGGAAAGAGCTCAATCCTCTGAAATAGCGGTGCCGGGACAGGCACCGTGAGCGCCGCGGTCAGCATCGCCTTCCACGGCCTGGCCTACGCGATGGTGCTCTATCTCATCTCGGTAGGGCTTTCCGTCACCATGGGGTTGATGGGTTTCGTCAATCTGGCGCATGGCGTCTTCGCCGCCGCCGGCGGCTACGTCATGACCCGGCTCATCAACGGCTATGGCGTGCCCTTCCCGCTCGCCGTCGCCGCCGCTTTCCTCGCCGTCGGCGCCGGCAGCATCGTGCTCGAGCGCGCGCTCTATCGCCGGCTTTACGGCGCCGACGAGCTGTCGCAGGTGCTGATGTCGGTGGGCCTCATCTTCATGTCGGTGGCCAGCGCCAAGTTCCTTTGGGGGCCGCTGGCGCAACCGATGAGCCCGCCCGGCTACCTCAGCGGCCAGCTCGATCTCGGCTTCCGCACCTTCCCCACCTATCGCAGTTTCCTCATCCTCGCCGGCGCGATGCTGGTGACGCTGCTCTGGCTCGGGCTCGAGCGCACGCGCTTCGGCGCGCGCATCCGCGCCGCCGTCGACAATCGCCGCATGGCGCAATCGATCGGCATCAACACCAGCCTGCTCTTCACCTGGACCTTTGCGCTGGGCAGCGCGCTGGCGGCGCTCGGCGGCGCGCTGGGCGCCGAGATCCTGGCGATCGATCCCGGCTATGCGCTGGAGCATCTCATCTACTTCCTCATCGTCGTCGCCGTCGGCGGGCTCGGCAGCATCAAGGGCCCGTTCTTCGCCGCGCTGCTGCTCGGAATCGCCGATACCGGATTCAAATACCTGCTGCCGGAATTCGGCGCCTTTTTCATCTATGCCCTGACGCTCGGCCTGTTGCTGTGGCGGCCGCGGGGCCTGTTCGGGCGCGCCTGATGAGCGACGCGACCGCACCGCCCGCCGCGCCTCTTGCCGTCGAGCTGCTGGTGCGCAGCCATCGCCTGCGTCTCTTCGAGCTCGCGCCCTGGCTGGTTGCCGTCGCCGCCTATGGGCTCTTCCCGGACTACCTCTCGCTGGGCTCGCAGATACTGATCGGCGTCGTCTTCTCGCTGTCGCTCGATCTCATCCTCGGCTATGCCGGCATCGTCACCTTGGGCCAGGCCGCGTTCTTCGGCGCCGGCGCCTATACGGCGGGGCTGCTGGCGGCGCATGGCTGGGGCGAGCCGCTGAGCGGATTGGTGGCGGCGGGCATCATCGCCGCGATCCTCGGCTTTCTCAGCGGCGCGATCATCCTGCGCACGCAAGGGCTGACCCTGCTGATGCTGACCTTGATGATCTCCTTCATGGTGCAGGAGGCGGCGAACAAGGCGGGCGCCGTCACCGGCGGCGCGGATGGGCTCCAGGGCATGGAGGTCTGGCCGGTGCTTGGCCTGTTCCGCTTCGACCTGTTGGGCCGCACCGCCTATCTCTACTGCCTCGCCGTGCTGTTCCTGGTCTGGCTGGCGGCGCGGCGCATCGTCCATTCGCCGTTCGGCCGCTCGCTCACCGGCATTCGCGAGAACGAGGCGCGCATGCACGCCATCGGCTCGCCGGTGTTCCGCCGCCGCCTCACCATCTACACCATCGCCGCCGCTCTCGCCGGCGTCGCCGGCGCGCTGCTCGCCGAGACGACGCAGTTCGTCGCGCTCGAGGTGCTGAGCTTCGAGCGTTCGGGCGCCGGGCTCATCATGCTCATCATCGGCGGCGTCGGCCGGCTCTACGGCCCCTTCATCGGCGTGCCGCTCTACATGGTCGCGCAGGATCGCTTCGCCCAGGCCGATCCGGTCTATTGGGACTTCTGGATCGGCCTGCTGCTGATCCTCGTCGTCGTCTTCGCGCGCGGCGGCCTGCTCGGCTTTGTCGAGCAGCTCTGGCGCAAGCTGCGGAAAACGCCGTGAGCATCCCGCTCGAGACGCAGGGCCTGTGCAAGACCTTCGGCGCGTTGGCGGTGGCGAGCGGCATCGACTTCCGCCTGGAACGCGGCGCGCGCCATGCCTTGATCGGCCCCAACGGCGCCGGCAAGACCACCTTCGTCAACCTCGTCACCGGCGTGCTCCGGCCGAGCGCCGGCCGCATCCTGCTCGACGGCAGCGACATCACGGCGCTGCCCCAGGCCTATCGCGTCAAGCGCGGCATCGCCCGCACCTTTCAGCTCAACACGCTGTTCCGCGGCTTGAGCGTGCTCGAGAACGTCTGTCTTGCGATCGGCGAGCGGCTCGGCGTCGCCGGCGACCTCCATCGCCCGGCGGGCTCGCGCCGCGCCGTCATCGACCAGGCCTATGTCGCGCTCGAGCGCCTCGGCATCGCGGACGAGGCGCCGCGCCTGGTGCGCGAGCTGCCCTACGGCCGCCAGCGTCTCGTCGAGCTGGCGGTGGCGCTGGGGCTCGAGCCCAAGGTGCTGCTGCTCGACGAGCCGGCGGCGGGCGTGCCTTCGGCCGAGAGCGGCATCATCATCGACGTCATCGAGAGCCTGCCGCCGGACATCGCCCTTCTCATCATCGAGCACGACATGGATCTCGTCTTCCGCCTGGCGCGGCGCATCACCGTCCTGGTGCAGGGCGCCGTCTTGGTCGAGGGCACGCCGCGGGAGATCGCCGCCGACCCGCGCGTGCGCGAGGTCTATCTCGGCGAGCACGCATCCACATGAGCGGTCAAGGCATCGTCCTCGACGGCGTGCGCGCCGGCTACGGCGAGACGGTGGTGCTCGAGGGCGTATCGCTGGAGCTGCCGGCCAAGGGCACGCTTGCCGTGCTCGGACGCAACGGCGTCGGCAAGACCACGCTGCTCGCCACCATCATGGGCCACACTACGCTGCATGGCGGCGCGATCAGGCTGGACGGGCGCGAGATCGGCAAGCTCCCGCCGCACCGCCGCTCGCGGCTCGGCCTCGGCTGGGTGCCGCAAGAGCGCGAGATCTTCCGCTCGTTGACGGTGGAGGAGAATCTCGCCGTGGCCGAGCGCGCCGGCCGCTGGACCGCCGCGCGGGTCTATGACCTCTTTCCCTCGCTCGCCGAGCGGCGGCGGCACCATGGCAATGAGCTTTCCGGCGGCGAGCAGCAGATGCTGTCGATCGGCCGCGCGCTGATGGGCAATCCCAGCGCGCTGCTGATGGACGAGCCGCTCGAGGGCCTGGCGCCGGTCATCGTCGATATCGTGCTGAAGAGCGTCGAGCGCCTGAAGCACGAGGACGACCTCGCCATCCTGCTCGTCGAGCAGCACGCGCGCCTCGCGCTCGCCGCGACCGAGCGCGCGCTGGTGCTCGACCGCGGAAAGATCGTGCATCTCGGCGCGAGCCGCGACCTCCTCGGCGCGCCGGAGCGGCTTGCCGTGCTGATGGGCGTCGAGCGGCGGCAAATGCCGGGCTGAGAAGCGAGCGCGGATTGCCGGGGTGCGGCTGCCAAAGCCGCAGCGCAACCCCTGCCGTCGCCGAGCCCTACGCGCTCGCGGCAGAAAAAACCCGCCGGCCCAAGGGCCGGCGGGTCATGGCAAGGTTCGTGAAGAGGCTTAGAACTTGAACACCACCTCGCTCTCGATACGCTCGATGGTGCCTTGGTTGCTGGTGCCGGTATTGCCCGCGCCGCTGTACGACCAGGTGGTGCGCTGCACCCAGTCGAACTCGATGCCGATGTCGACCTGCGGCACCGGGCTCCAGATCAAGTTGCCCGTCGCACCGATATGGCGCCTGTCGAGAGCGTTCTGATTCGCCGTGCCCGTGATGATCGAGTTCTCCAAATCAAGATGCGAGAAGCCCGGCGCGACGCTCGACCGCAACATGTCGGTCCACCAATGGGTGTAGGACAGGTAGCCGCCATAGGACACCGGCGCGGTGACGTGCGGGCTGAGGCCGGCGCCCGCGGCGACCGTGCTGACCTGCATGCCGGCGAGGCTGCCCATGTCGGAGAGGTAGCTGCCCAGGCCGGTACCTATCATGAAGTCGCCCCGCAGCGTATCCTTGCCGAAGGTGTTCAAGTGTCCCGATATCTCGCCGCCGCCGGTGGTCCTATCGAAGCGGACCCCCGTGGCATGCACCGTCTGATCGCGCAGCAGGCCGGTCAGAGCAAGATGGCCCCAGGCCTGGTCGAGCCGGAGGCGGGCGATGAAATCAGGAATTTCCACCCAACCGCCGCTCAAGCCGAGGTCCTGGAAGGTGCCGGCACCCGTGGCGGTGACGGCGGCCGTATTGAGATTCTGAACGATGCCGGTGGCACCCGCCGCAGAGGCCGGCAGGCCGGCATTGGTGAAGCCTTCCGGATTGGGCTGCTGAACGGCCACCGCGGCGCTGAACCCGCCGGCGCCCGCATAGGTATAGCGGATCGACGTGTTGCGGTTGGAGAGACCGTTCATGGCGCCGACCGAGGTCGTGGGATCGACGGACTCGCCGAGGGCATCGCCGTCAAACCACAATGACAGCGTCTGGCCGGCCATCAGGGGGCCCAGGGCGCCGTAAAACTGCACGAACCGCACCGTCCAGGCGTCGACGCCGTTCAGGCTCAAATTCGGCGTGGTCTGTTGGCCGAAGCCGTCGAACAACGCGAAGATATCCAATTCGCCGTAGGAGGTCGGCGTGCGGACGTCGAAGTTGAAGTTCGACTGGCGCACATCGTTCAGCAATGAGCCGTGAAGTTGGTGGCCGGCCGCGCCATTGAGCGGGATCGAGGTGGGGATCATGACTTGCGAGCTAAAGGGCGATATGCCCGCACTCATGTCGTAGATCGCATCCCACTTCGCGAAGCCGCCGACCTTGAGCGATGTGTTGGTGCCGGGGACCAGGAAAGAGCCCGGGAACGATCCGCCACCCGGCGCGGCGGCGTCACCGGCTACGCTGCTGTCGCTGGCCGGCGCCTGCTGGGCGCTGGCGACGGGCGTGCCGGCGAGCAACGCCACGGCAGCCGTCAGGCTCCCCAGCGCCATCGCGGCATTGAACTTTCCGACCTTTTTCATCTTACCCCCACGCAAACGGTTCCATGGTGTGGAAGGCTGGAACTCCACACCTTCCGACCCCGGTAAAATCGGCTGGAAGGGCCTAACAAGACAAGTGCAGAGGGCGATTTCGCAATCGATTGATGGCGTGTGTGTCTGTTGAGCAACACTTCGACGCCGATCCCGGCGAGCCAAGTCGCCGAAAATCGATCTCGCTTTTATTGCAATGCGGAATCGGGGACTTTCCTGGACCAGGACCGAAAGGTCTAACCCCCCAACACCTCAGGTCATTCGAGTCATTTTGTGCATAGAGTCAAGAAGACAAAAGATGCTGCAACGCAGCATTACAATATTGTGTCGATATTTGCCGAAAGGCCAGAGGAACGGCGGAGCCAAGCATCCAGGCGCCTGCGCCGCGCTTGTGTTTCCCCTGTCGCACAATCCCGGAGTTTCCCATGCGCTGGCGCAGCGCTGCGTCGTCCGGCGCCGTCTTGGTCATTACCGGCTTGCCGCAAGGACCGGACGGGATATGCTTCCGGCCCTGCCTCCCGGCCCCAGCCAGCGAGCCTGCCCATGAAGCCGCGCGAGCGTGTCCCTTTCTCCGCCATCGTCGATCGCCCGGCGCTGCATCTGCCCGCGGCTGTGCGCCTTGTTGTCTGGCCGATCATCAATCTCGAGGAATGGGAGATCGAGCGGCCGATGGCGCGCCAAGTGCTGCCGGCGCCGACCGGCGCGCCGCTGCTGCCCGACGTGCCGAACTGGAGCTGGCACGAATACGGCATGCGCGTCGGCGTCTGGCGCTTCCTCGATGTCTTCGACCGGATCGGCGCCAAAGCTACGCTCTCGATCAACGCCAGGGTGGTGGAAAGCTATCCGCGGGTGGCGCAGGCGGCGCTGGAGCGCGGCTGGGAATTCATGGGGCACAGCCTCGTGCAGGGACCGATCCACAAGCTCGAGGACCAGCGCGCCACCATCCGCCAGTCGCTGGACCTGCTGGAGAAATTCACCGGCAAGCGCCCGGTCGGGTGGCTCGGCCCCGGCCTGACACAGACCTACGAGACGCCGGAGCTGCTCGCCGAGGCGGGGGTGCAGTATATCGGCGACTGGGTCTATGACGACGAGCCGACCGAGATCCACACGGCGAACGGGCCGCTCGTCACCTTGCCCTATACGGTGGAGCTCAACGACATCCCGATGATGATCGTGCAGCACCATCGCGCCGAGGAGTTCCTGCGGCGGGCGACCGATCAGTTCGACCGGCTTTATCTGGAGAGCGCGCAGCGCGCCAAGTTCCTGTCGATCGCCATCCACCCCTATATCAGCGGCGTGCCGCACCGGATCAAATATCTCGAGGCCTTCCTCGATTACGCCAGAGGCCATCGGGGCGTGGCCTTCTGGACCGGGGAGGAGATCCTCGCCTGGTATCGCATGGCAAGGCGCTGATGACGGCTTCCCCGTACCGCCGATGACTCCGCGAAGGCCGTTCCCCCATCCCCCGGCCGCCATCCCTTTGGCGCAGGTGCTGCAACAGGCGATGGCGCTGCAGCAGCAAGGCCGGTTGCGCGAGGCGGAACGGCTCTACCGCGCCGTGCTCGACAGGGACCGCAACCACTTCGCCTCGCTTTATGGCCTTGCCGTTATCCGCAGCCAGCTCGGCGATTTCGACGACGCCGTGCGGCTGATGCGCCGGGCGCTCAACCAGAACCCCCGGTTGGCCGGCGCCCATAACGATCTCGGCGGCATGCTGGAGGCCGCCGGCCGTCACGAGGAGGCCATCGAGCGCTACCGGCGCGCGCTGGCGCTCGATCCCGGCTTCGCCGCGGCGGAAACCAATCTCGGCCGCGCGCTGCACGCGCTGGGCCGCTGTGAGGAGGCGGTGGCGCATCATCGGCGGGCGCTGGCGCTCAAGCCCGATTTCGCCGATGCGCATAACAATCTCGGCGCGGCGCTTCATGCGCTCGGCCGCCATGAGGAGGCGGTGGCGCATTTCGAGCGGGCGGTCGCGCTTGAGCCCGGCTTTGCCCAGGCGCACAACAACCTCGGCAATGCGATGCGGACGCTGCGGCGGCACGAGGACGCCCTGCGGCATTACCGGACGGCGCTCGCCTTGTGGCCGAATTACGCCGAGGCGCATTACAACGCCGGCAACGCGCTGCAGACGCTCGGACGTCACGACGAGGCGATCGCGCCTTACGAGAAGGCCGCGGCGATCCGGCCGGGCTATGCCGAGGCGCTGAACAATCTCGGCAACGCGCTGCAGATGCTCAACCGCCACGACGAGGCGATCGCGCGCTTCGAGCAGGCGCTGGCGGCAAAACCGGACTATGCCGAGGCGCTGAACAATCTCGGCAATTCGCTGCAAGCGCTCAACCGCCACGAGCAGGCCATCCCGCTCCATGCCCGGGCGCTCGCGCTCCAGCCCGATTGCATCGCCGCGCAATGGAACGAGGGCCTGGCCCGGCTCGTCACCGGCGATTTCAAGATGGGGTGGGAGCAATATGAGGGGCGTTGGGCGGTCGAGGGGCCGGGCCAGCGCCGGCGCGACTTCGCGCAGCCGCAATGGCGCGGCGAGGCGGCGCTTGCCGGCAGGACCATCCTGCTTCATGCGGAGCAAGGGCTCGGCGATACCCTGCATTTCGCGCGCTACGTGCCGATGGTGGCGGCGCTGGGGGCGAGCGTCGTGCTCGAGGTGCAAAAGCCGCTGGTGCCGCTGCTCGCCGGCCTGGCGGGGGTGACGCGCATTCTGGCGCAGGGCGAGGCGCTGCCGCCCTTCGATTGCCACTCGCCGCTGCTGAGCCTGCCGCTCGCCTTCGGCACGACCTTGGACATCATCCCGCGCGACGTGCCCTATCTCGCCGCCGCGCCTGACCGGATCGCGGCGTGGCGCGCCACCGTCGAGGCGACGGCGCCGCCGCGGATCGGCGTGGTGTGGGCGGGCAGCGCCGCCAACCTCTTCGACCGCCGCCGCACCATCCCGCTGCGGCATCTGCTGCCGCTGCTCGCGACGCCGGGGATCAAGTTCTTCGCCTTGCAGAAGGATCTGCGCCCGGGCGATCTCGAGCTGTTGCGCGAGCGTCCCGAGGTCACGGTGTTGAGCGAGCGGCTCGGGGATTTCGCCGACACGGCGGCGGCGGTAAGCCTTCTCGACCTCGTCATCAGCGTCGACACCGCCGTCGCTCACCTCGCCGGCGCGCTTGCCCGCCCGTTTTTCCTGTTGCTGCCCTTTTCGGCCGAATGGCGCTGGTTGCGCGGGCGCGAGGACAGCCCCTGGTATCCCACCGCCCGGCTCTTCCGCCAGCCGGCGATCGGCGATTGGGACAGCGTCGTCGCAAGCGTCCGCGATGCCCTCGGCGCCTTTCTCGCGGCGCGGTAGGTAAAATCAGGCGATCGGAATCGCGTCGAAGGCGATCGAGACACGCGGCTCGGCCGAGCGGAAGGGCACGGTGCCGTGATAGAAATAGGAGGGAAAGAGCAGCATCATGCCCTCGCGCGGCCGAATGGACCGCGTTTGCGGCGCGACCTTGCAAGGAAAGCGCGCGGGATTGCCGCCGAACTCGAACCAGCCGGCCCGGCCTTCGCCCGGCGCGCCGATCGGCTGCGGGATCTTGGGATAATAGACGCCGCTGATATAGCCCGCGTAATGCACATGCGGGTTGAGGCTGCCCGCGCCGTCGAGCACGGCGGCCCAGGAGGTGAGCTGCCAGCGCCGCGGCGGATTGATCAGAAAAGGATGCGAGGGGTCGCGGCGCGCGAAGCCGCGGATGTAGTCGTCGGCGGCGGTCTCGATCATTCGCTCGAAGGCCGCCGCGGGCCCCTTTGGCTCGGCGAGGAACTCCTCGGTGATGCGCAAGCTCGCGCAGTGATAGCGCGGATCGGCCTCGGGCGGCACGCGCAAGGTCGGATGCTCCAGCGCGTGGCGCGCCAGCGCCGCGTTGAAGGCCCCGATGTCGTCATGGCCTTCGGGCGGCGCGGTGAACTCCAGCACCTGGACGAACCGCTCGAAATCGACGAGATGGCGCGCGCCGGCGCGGTCGCCGAGCTCCTCGAGCGCCACCGCCTTCAATCCCAGCGCCTCGATATTGGCCGGGCTCAACCGCAGCCAGGCATCGCAGGTCTCGACGGCAGCCTGCCAGTCGCCGCGCTCCATCAGGCCGTTCGCCAGGCTTTGCAGCGCCTGCGTCCAGTCGGGCTTGAGCGCGACCGCGCGCCGGAAGCTTGCGATGGAGCCGTCGAGATCGCCGAGCTCGTGGAGCGCGATGCCGAGATTGCGATGCGCGTCGGCCACATCGGGCCCGAGCCTCACCGCTTCGCGGTAGCTCGCCGCTGCTTCGTCGTAGCGGCCGAGCGCGTAAAGCGCGTTGCCGAGATTGACATGGACCGGGAGGAGGTCGCGCCTGAGCCGCGCGGCGCGGCGATAGGCCGCGACCGCTTCCCCGCAGCACCCGAGCTTCATCAGCGCGTTGCCGAGATTGTAATGGGCCTCGGCGAAGTCCGGCTTGCGCGCCACCGCCTCGGCGTAATGCGTTGCCGCCTCCGCGACCTCGCCCAGCTCCATGGCGATCTTGCCGGCAAGCGCCGTCACATCGGCGCGGCCGCGCTCGAAGAGGAGCAGGCGGCGGCAGGCGTCGAGCGCCTCGCGCCGCCGGCCGGCGCGATAGAGCGTCGCGATCTCCTCGAGCAGCGGCGATGCCGGCCCTCCGGGGACCGCGCGCGTCACGGCTCCAACCCGTCGGCAAAGGCCGCGAGGCCGAATGCCGCCGGCCGGCCGCGCTTGGCCGGGTTCGGCATGGACCGGCGCCGATCGAGGCAACGGGCGATCGGCGCCAGCCCGCCCCTTTCCGCGGCGTCCGGCTCGGGCAGGAGAGTCATTTTCCGAGCAGGCCCTTGAGCAGGTTGCCGGCGCCGGCGGGCGCCGATTTGACCGTGTCACCGACGCCGCCTGCGCCGCTTTTCAAGAGATCCGCGGGATTGCCGACCATGCCGGCGAGATCGGGCTGGTAGGAGAGATCGTCCCACGGGCCTTTGACAATCACCGGCACGGCGATGGCGCCGGCGATTTTGGGCGTGATCTTGTAGTCGACGCGGCGTTGCGGCAGGTCGACCGTGCCGGCGCCGGTCATCGGCACATCGGCGGATTTGAGCTGCAGGTCGTTGTTGTGCAGGACGCCGTTCTGCATCGTCCAGGTGCCGGAGAGCGATGCGAAATCGGTTTCCTGCGTACTGTTGCTGCTTTGGAAGGCGGAGGCGACATTCTTGATCATCGCCACCAGGTTGATGCCCTTGATCTTGCCGTTGGCAAGGTTGAGATCGCCCTTGCCGTTGAGCGCGCCGATGATCTCCCGTTCGCTCCGCCCTTTGCCGGCCACCGCCATGTTGAAGGCGCCGGCACCGCTGAGCCGGTCGAGGGCGATGGCGTCCTTGAGCAGCGGCTCCATTTGCACTTGGCTCAGATTGAACTGCATATCGATCGCCGGCACCGCGCCGCTGCCGTCGACCACCACCTTGCCTTTGCCGCTGCCCTGATAGAGCGCGAGCTCCGTCAGATCCGCCTCGAACCGGCCGTCCTTCAGATGCAGGCCGAGCGCGCTCTTGCCGATGGCGATCTTGCGGTAGAGCAGGCTGTTGGCGCTCAAGGCGAAATCGACATCGGCGGCTTTCAGCGGCGCGACGTCGATCGGCTGATCGCTCCAGCCCGAGGACGCGGCGCCGGCACCGCCGCCGCCGCCCGCCGCGCCGCCGCCGCTCGCGGGCGCGGCTTTGCTTGGCGTCTCGGGCGGCAGATAAGGGTTGGCGTCGAGCTTGTCGACATCGAGCTTGCCTTTGACCGCCGGCCGCGCGCCGCCGGTGTCGAGGGCGAGTTCGCCCTTGGCGTTGATCTGGTCGAGGGACAGGCTTGCCTCGGTGAAGTCGATCTTGGTGCCGGCATAGCTGACCTTGCCCGCCAGCGCGAGCGGCCCAAAGCCCGTGCCGGGAGCGTTCAGGGGATTGCCCGCCCATTGCGCAAGGCCGCGCAGCGACGGGATCTTGAGATCGACCGCCCCGTCAAGCTTCGCCGGCGTCGAGCCCGCGGCATTGCCCTTGAAGTTGAAGGTGATCGGCTTGGAGGCGAGCCCGAGCTGGGCGGCGCTGCTTTTGCCTTCGAGGAAAGCCCGCGGGTTGGCGACCGCGACCGACAGCGACAGCTTCTCGGCGCGGTAGACGGCAGACCCCTCGGCCGCAAGCGGACTGTCGAGATCGGGAAGCGACAGTTTCATGGCAATCTGGTCGAGGCGCACCGTCTCGCCGCTGCGCTGATCGACATAGCTGATCTGGCCGTTCTCGAGGTGCACGTCGCCGAGACTGAGGCCCGACAGCGCGCTGCCGCCGCCGGCCGCGGCCGGCGCCGCCTGCGGCTGAGCCGGCCGCGTCGGCGCGGGAGCAGCGGCGGCGGGCTGGGCGAATTGCCAGTTGGGCCGTCCCTGCTTGTCGACCTCGAGCGCGATGACGGGATCGACCAGCACCAGCTTGTCGACCTCGACGCGCCGGCCCAGCAGCGGCAGCAGCTTAAGCTGCACCTCAAGCTTGGCGAGCTTCGCCATCTGCGGGCTTGCGGCGCCGGGCGGATTGGCGAAAGCGACGTCGTTGGCCTCGAGCGCGAGGCTCGGCAGCAGCGAGAACGATACCTTGCCGTTGATCGAGAAATCGCGGCCGGTGGACTGCTTCACCGCGGCGACAAGCTCGTTCTTGTAGGTATCGACGGGAACGAAGAAGGGTGCGGCCACGGCCACAATGATCACCAGCACGACGAGGACCACCACCCCGATCAGCAGCTTTTTCATAGCCTGGTCTCCCTTGCCTGGCGTGCGAGCGCTGGTCGATCTTAGCTCGCCCCGCGGGTGCGGGACAGCACGTGGAATCCCTTAAGCGACCGCCAGCGAGCGGATCGGCGGCGCGGGACATCCGCCGGCCGGAGGCGCCGTCGCGGCCGCGCTGCCGGCGGGGCCGGCGAGAAACGGCCGGGGCTTCCGGAATTTTCGGCGCGACTTGGCGCGTCGGCCAAGGCTAGTATCTGGCGCCATCAGGGCGGGCGGCAAAACCGCCGCAAGGACAGGGAGGCCAGGATGAGGCTGCCGATCGCTTTCGCCGCCGCCGCGGCATTTGCCGCGGCGCTTGCCGTGCCTGCTTTCGCCGCCGACAGCGTCAAGATCGGCGCGCTCTATCCGCTGACCGGCAATTCCGCGCCGGCCGGTCAGGCGGCGAAGGCGGCGGTCGAGCTGGGCGTCGAGATCGTCAATGCCGCGCATCCCGAGCTCAAAGGCCTGCCGCTCGCCGACAGCGCCGGCCTGCCCAATCTCGGCGGCGCCAAGATCGACGTCATCCACGTCGACCATCAGGGCGACCCCTCGGTCGGACAGCAGCAGACCTTGCGGCTGATCACGCAGGAGCACGTGGCGGCCTTGCTCGGCGTCTATCATTCCTCGGTGGCGCTGACGGCGACGGCGGTGGCGGAGCGCTACGGCGTGCCCTTCGTCGTCGGCGACAGCGTCGCCGCCAACATCACCCAGCGCGGCTTCAAATGGACCTTCCGCGTCACGCCCATCGCCACCGATTTCGCCGCCGCCTACACCGAGTTCCTGAAGCAGATGAAGACGATCGGCAAGAAAGTCGACAGCATTGCCATTCTCAACGAGAACACGGACTACGGCACCTCGGTCGGCGGCAGCATCGCGGAAGCGGCGAGGAAGGGGGGCTTCGACGTCCAGCAGATCGTCTACAACGCCAAATCCACCGACGTCTCGGCGCAGGTGCTGCAGCTCAAGGAGAAGAAGCCGGACGTGGCGATCTTCGTCGGCTACACCGCCGATGAGATTCTCTACATGAAGACCCTGCGAGACCTCGACTATATGCCGAGCATGATCATCGGCGACGATGCCGGCTTCTCCGACCCCTCCTTCATCCCCGCGGTGGGCGACCTCGCCCAGGGCGTGCTCGACCGCAGCGCCTGGGCCGTGGGCGCGCCGGGCAGCGTCACCTTCGCCATCAACGAGATGTACAAGGCGCGGACGGGCCGCGACCTCGACGACACCAGCGGCCGCTGGATGCAGGCTCTCCTGGTGCTGGCCGACGCCATCAATCGCGCGGGCTCGACCGATCCGGCCAAGATCCAGCAGGCGTTGCAGGAAACCGATCTGAAGCCGGCGCAGCTCATGATGGGCTATCGCGGCGTCAAATTCGACGCCGCCGGCCAGAACATCCTGGCTTCCACTTATCTCATCCAGCTTCAGGGCAAGGCGTACAAGGCGGTGTGGCCCGAGACGCGCGCCACGGCGCAGTTGCAATGGCCGATGACGGGGTGGAAGTAAGACATCCCGTGATCGGCCGCTCCCGCCCTTCGCTCTTGCGCGGCGATGAACCTCTCGCCCTGGCGCCGACCGGAGGCAGGGGGCCGGCGTCATGATCCTGCTGCAGGTCGTCGTCGGCGGGCTTCTGCTCGGCGCGGTCTATGCGCTGTTCTCCTCCGGCCTGACGCTGATCTGGGGCATGATGAACTTCATCAACTTCGCCCATGGCGAGTTCGTCATGCTCGGCATGTATGCGGCGCTGCTCGCCGTGTTGTGGATCGGCGGCGGCCCGGTCGTGTTCGGCCTGGCCGCGGCCCTCGGCCTTTTCCTTCTCGGCGTCATCGTCTATTTCGCCTTGATCCGCGAGGTGATGCGCGGGCCGATGCTGGCGCAAATCCTCTCCACCTTCGGCCTCGCCTTGCTGCTGCGCTACGCCGCCTTCTGGATCTTCTCGCCCAATTTCATCACGCTGCCGCATACGGCGCTCGCCGGCACCATCAACCTCGCCGGCATTCTCATCAGCATCCCGCAGCTCGTCGCCGGGCTGGCGGCGGCGGTGCTCGCCACCCTCATGCATGTCGCGCTGATGCGCACGGCGGTTGGAAGCCAGCTCCGCGCCGTCGCCGAGGATCGCACCGCGGCCATGCTGATGGGCATCCGCCCCGACCGCATGCAGGCGCTCGCCTGGGGCCTTGCCGCGGCGAGCGCCGGCATCGCCGGCGCGCTGATGGCGATCTCCTTCCCCTTCTCGCCGGCGGTCGGCGAGACCTTCGCGCTCACGGCTTTCGTCGTCGTCACGCTCGGCGGCTTCGGCAGCGTGCCCGGCGCCATGCTGGCCGGGCTGATCGTCGGGCTGATCCAGGCGCTTTCGGCCTATTGGTTCGGCCCGATCTATAAGGACGTGGTCGTCTACGGCCTCTTCGTCGCCCTGCTCTGGCTCAGGCCGCAGGGCCTGTTGGGAACCGCCTGATGCGCTGGGGCTGGCTCGCCCTCGCCGCGATGCTCCTGGCCTATCCCTGGCTGGTCGCCGGCAGCGCCAGCGGCGCCTTCCTGCAGGATATGGGCGCGCTGGTGCTGCTGGCGGCGATCGGCGCCGCGGCCTGGAACGTCCTCGGCGGCTATGCCGGCCAGATTTCGGTCGGCCACGCCATGTTCTTCGGCGCCGGCGCCTACATGCCGCTGCTCGTCTACCAGCATTGGCAGCTACCGCCCTTGCTGGGCATGCCGCTCGGCGTCGCGGCGAGCCTGGTGGTTGCGATCATCATCGGCTTCCCGACCTTCCGCCTCAGTGGCCATTATTTCAGCATGGCGACGATCGCCGTCGCCGAGCTCGTGCGCATCGTCGTCGGCAATTGGGACTTCCTTGGCGCCGCGATCGGGCTGCAGGGACCGGCGACCGCGCGCGGCTGGTACGACTTCGTCTTCCGCAGCGCCGTGCCTTATTACTACCTCTTTCTCGGCGTGCTGGCGCTGCTGCTGCTGGTTACCTGGCAGATGCAGAGGAGCCGCCTCGGCTATTACCTGCGCGCCGTCCGTGCCGGCGAGCGCGCGGCCAGGAGCCTTGGCGTGCCGGTCCGGCGCTACAAGCTCTACGCGCTGATGCTGAGCGCCGGCTTCACCTCGCTGGCGGGCTCGCTTTATGCGCTCAAGACCGGCTTCGTCGATCCCGACAGCGGCCTCGGCATCCTCGTCTCGGTGCAGATGATCATCATTGCGGCGCTGGGCGGCGCCGGCACGCTGCTGGGGCCGCTGCTCGGCGCGATGATCCTGGTGCCGCTGCAAACCGCGACCAACACCTGGCTCGGCGGCAGCGGCTCCGGCCTCACCTACATCGTCTATGGCGGCGTCATCGTGCTCATCGCCCGCTTCGAGCCCGGCGGCCTGGTCGAGCTCTGGCATCGCCAGGCGACGGCGCGGCTGATGCGCCGCGGCGAGGCGCGCCATGCTGCTTAGCGCCGAGAAGGTCGCCAAGCATTTTGGCAGCTTCCGCGCCGTGGCGGGCGCCGATCTCGCGGTCGAGGAAGGCGAGATCGTCGGCCTCATCGGTCCCAACGGCGCCGGCAAATCCACCTTCTTCAACTGCATCGCCGGCGATATCGCGCCCACTTCCGGCCGCGTCGTCTTCGACGGCATCGACGTCACCGACGCGCCCGCCGAGGCGCATGCGCGCCTCGGCATCGGCCGCACCTTCCAGGTGCCGGCGACGTTCGAGGACATGACGATCCTCGACAACGTCATGGTCGGGGCTTTCCTGCGCCATCGGCGGCGTGGCGAGGCGCGCGACCGCGCGCTCGAGGTGATCGAGATGACCGGGCTCCAGGACCGGGCCGGAGCGCGCGCCCGGAGCCTTGGCACGCCCGGACGCAAGCGGCTCGAGATCGCGCGGGTGCTCGCTGCCGGTCCGCGCCTGATGCTGCTCGACGAGGCGCTGGCCGGTTTGACGCCGGGCGAGATCCAGCGCGCGATCGAGCTGGTGCACGCCATTCACGCGCTGGGCGTCACGCTGGTCATCGTCGAGCACATCATGGAGGTGATCCTGAGCCTGGCCCGGCGCGTGCTGGTGTTCAACCAGGGCCATGTCATCGCCAGCGGCAAGCCGCAGGATGTCGTCAACGATCCCGCGGTGATCGAAGCCTATCTCGGCCGCGGCCACGGGCGCGCGCGGCAATGAGGCCGATGGCGAGCGAGCCCCCCATAGCCGGCCCGACCGCGCCGGGGACAAGGCCGGCGGCCCGCCTGGCGGTGCGGCATCTCGAAGTGCGCTATGGCGACGTCGTCGGCGTCGCCGATGTCTCGCTCGAGGTGGCCGAGGGCGGCGTGGTGGCGCTGCTGGGGTCGAATGGCGCCGGCAAGACGACGACGCTCAACGCCATCGCCGGGCTGGCGCGCGCCAGCGGCGGCAGCATCGACTGGCGGGGACAGCCGATTGCGAATTTGCCGGCCTTCGCCATCGTGTCCAAGGGGCTCGCGCTGTCGCCCGAAGGCTGGCGCCTGTTCGTGGGCCAGACGGTCGAGCAGAATTTGCGCCTGGGAGCGACCGCGCTCGCCGACAAGCGTCGCGTTCCGGCGCTGCTCGAGCGCGTCTTTGCCACTTTTCCGCGCCTCGCCGAGCGCCGCCGCCAGCGCGCCGGCACCTTGTCCGGCGGCGAGCGGCAGATGCTGGCCCTGGGCCGGGCGTTGATGAGCGAGCCCAAGCTGCTGATGCTGGACGAGCCCTCGCTCGGCCTCGCGCCCGCCATCGTCGATGCGCTTTACGACACCTTGCGCCGGCTCCGGGGCGAAGGGCTCACCCTGCTGCTCGCCGAGCAATCGGTGCCGCTCGCGCTCGCGATCGCCGACTATGCCTACGTGCTCCAGACCGGGCGCACCGTGCTCGAAGGTCCCGCCGCGGCGCTCGCCGACAACCCGCAGGTGCAACGGATCTATCTCGGCATTAACAATCCCTAACGCTCTCGCGGCAGCGCTTTCCCAATTTTCCAGGTGATTGTTAACGAGAAAATCTCTATCGTATCTCTTCAAAGTAGTAAGCGCCGAAGACATCGGCCGCGCGTCGGACGCGCCGGGAGGAGACATCTCGACAGGGCGCTGCGCAGAGTTGTGCGGGGAGCCCGGCTTTATGCAGGAGCAAGCAGGTCTTTTGGCGGATTTCCGCACGTTCTTCGAGCGCGCGCCCGGACTTTACCTCGTGCTCGCGCCCGATTTGACCATCGTCGCCGTCAGCGATGCCTATGCCCGGGCGATGATGACGACACGCGCCGGTCTGGTCGGCCGCGCCCTCTTCGACGTGCTGCCGGACGATCCCGCGGCCGAAGCGGCAAGCGCGCTGCGCCAGTCGCTGGAGCGCGTCCGCGCGCTGAAGCGCCCGGACGCGGTGGCGGCGCAAAAATACGCGGCGCCGCGGCCGATCACCGCCGGCGGCGGCTTCGAGGAGCGGTATTGGCGCGCGCTCAATGCGCCGGTGCTCGACGGCAACGGCGAGTTGCTCTGGATCATCCACCAGGTCGAGGACGTGACCGAGCTCATGAGCTTGCGCGCCGATTTGGCGGAGCGCGACGCGCTGCTGGAGAGCCAGCAGAACATGATGGAGCAGCTCCGCGCCGCCCAGCACGCTCTGGCGCGCCACACCGACGAGCTGACGATCCGGCGCAACGAGAACGAGCAGCGGGCGGCGCAACGTGCCGCCGCCGAGAAGACGACGGCGATGAGCACGCTCGCCGGCGGCCTTGCCCAGGACTTCAACAGCCTGCTCGGCGTCGTCATCGGCAACCTCGACCTGCTGCGTCAGCGCGCGGCCGGCGAGGCCGGCGAGGCCGGCGCGCCCGACCTGCTCGCCGAGGCGATGGCGGCGGCCCTGCGCGGCACCGAGCTGGCGCAGCAACTGCTGGCCTTCGCGCAGCGCCGGAAGCTGCAGCCGGCGCGGCTCGACATCAACGAGCTGGTCTCGGAATTGGCCGGGCGCCTGGGGCGCGAGCTCGGCGACGGGATCGAGATCTCGCTCGACCTCGCGTCCGAGCTTTGGCCGGTCATGATGGATCGGGCGCAGCTCGAGGGCTCTCTCGCCGGCATCGTCGCCAATGCGCGCGAGGCGATGAGCGCGGGCGGCCGGCTGATCATCGGCACGCGCAACGTCCATCTCGACGCGGATTACGTCGGCGAGCATCCCGAGATGAAGGCCGGCGACTATGCCATCATCGAGGTGAGCGACACCGGCAGCGGCATGCCGCAGGAAGTGGTGAGCCGCATCTTCGAGCCGTTCTTCACCACCAAGGAGCCCGGTCGCGGCAGCGGCCTCGGCCTCAGCATGGCGCAAGGCTTCCTCGCGCAATCCGGCGGTCACATCGAGGTCGCGAGCGAGCTCGGGATCGGCACCACGATTCGCCTCTATCTGCCGCGCCTTGCCGCGGGGGCGAAGAAAAGCGAAGTGATTTCGGTCGCGAGCGCCGCCAAAGGCGGCAGGGAGACGGTGCTGGTGGTGGAGGACGACGCGGCGATGCGCCGCATCGTCCGCCGCCAGCTTTACGAGCTCGGCTATCAGGTGCTCGAGGCGGAGCATGCAACGACGGCGCTGCGCCTGCTCGAGACGGAGCGGGTCGACCTGCTCTTCACCGACATCGTCACCCCGGGCAGCATCGACGGCATGGCGCTGGCGCGTACCGCCGCCGCGCGCTGGCCGGCGCTCCGGATCCTGCTCACCTCGGGCTTCCCGCAGACGCGGCTCGACGAGCGGGAGCAGATCAACGGTTTCCGCTTCCTGGCCAAGCCCTATCGGCGCGACGATCTCGCGCGCGTGTTGCGCGAGATGCTCGGCGCCGCCGGCTCGGCGCCGCCGATGCCTCCCATCGCGACCGAGCGGCCGCGGGCGAGCCAGAACGGCTGAAGGCCGAGGCGCGCTCGACTTTCCAACCCCTCCCGCGAGTCGCTATCAAGAGCGAGGCCGCGCCGACCGCGGCGGCGAAGCGAGGGGAAGTCCCATGATCGTCTATGGCAGCAGCCTGTCGCCTTTCGTGCGCAAGACGCTCACCTTCATCAACGAGAAAGGGCTCGCGGTCGAACATAAGCCGATCACGCCGCCGTCCACCCTGCCGGAGTTCCGCGCCTGCAGTCCGCTCGGCAAGGTGCCCGGCTTTGCCGACGGCGATTACCGGCTTTCCGACAGCTCCGCCATCTGCCATTACCTCGAGCGCAAATATCCGACGCCGGCGCTGTTTCCGGAAAGCGCCGAAGAGATCGGCCGCATGATCTGGTTCGAGGAATTCACCGATACCGTGCTGATCGCGGCGGCGGGCAAGGTGTTCTTCCAGCTCAATGTGAGGCCGAAGGTGCTGAACGAGGAGCCGGACATGGCGGTGGTCGACCAGGCGCTCACCAAGGAGCTGCCGCCGCTCTTCGATTATCTCGAGCGGCAGATCGCCGGGCCGTTCTTGATCGGCAACCGGCTGACGCTCGCCGACATCGCCGTCCACTGTCCCTTCGTCAATCTGAAGCTCGCCGGCCGGCCGCTCGAGGCCGAGCGCTGGCCGAAGCTCGGCGGCTACCTCGCCGGCCTGCTGGCGCGCCCCACCTTCAAGGTCAGGGACCCCAAGGAAGCAACGCAATGACGCTGCCGCGGCGGCGCGCGCTCGGTGCGCTCGCGCTCGTCGGCGGGCTTGCTTTGGCCGGACGCGGCGCTGAGGCGGCGACGGCGCGGCTCGTGCTCGGCACCGCCACGCCGGGCGGCGGCTTTCCGCTTTATGGCGGCGCCGTCATCGATACGCTGAAAGAGATCGATCCCGACCTCGCCATAGAGGCGCGCAACACCAAGGGCAGCACCGAGAACGTGCCGCTGCTCGAAGCCGGGACGCTCGACATGGCGCTGGTGCAAGGCGAGATCGCCTATGAGGCGCTGGCCGGCATCGGCCGGCCGGCCGCGCCGGTGCGCATCATCGCCGCGATGTACTCGACCCCCGGCATGTTCGCCGTGCGCGCCGACAGCCCCTATCGCCGCATCGCCGATCTCCGCGGCAAGCCCGTCGTCTTCGGCGCCCGCGGCTCCGGCCTCGTCGTCCTCGCCCGCTACGTGCTGGACGGCATCGGCCTCGACCAGGAGCGGGATTTTCAAGCGATCTATCTCGACCATGCCGGCGACGGCCCGCCCATGGTGCTCGACGGGCGCGCCGCGGCGCTGTGGGGCGGCGGCGTCGGCTGGCCCGGCTTTGCGGCGCTTGCCGCGAGCCCCGGCGGCGCGCGCTTCATCGCGCCCGACGCCGAGGAGGCGGCGCGCATCCGCGCCAGGCACGCCTTTCTGAAGCCGCTTGCCGTTCCCGCCGGCAGCTATCCCGGACAGAGCGCGGCGATCCCGTCGGTGGGATCCTGGAGCTTCATCCTGGCGCGCGCCAATCTGGCGGACGATCTCGCCTACCGCCTTGCCCGCGACCTTCACGCCGGCGAGGCGGCGCTGGCGCAACGCCTGGCGCAAGCGCGCGAGACGACGGCGGCGAACACCGTGGCGGCCGCGCCACGCGCCGATTTCATCCATCCCGGCGCACGCCGCTATCTCCACGAAATCGGCCTTATTCCATAGACCGGGAGAAGGATGTGGCGCTGGCGGCGGCACGACGGATCCGCGCTTGGCTCGGCCGCCGCGGCGCCGAGCTTCGCCTCAGCCTCAGAATGACCGTGGCCGGACTCCTCGCCTTCGCGCTGGCGGAGCTGCTCGGCCTCGCCCAGGGCTATTGGGCGGTGCTGACCGCGGTCATCGTCGTCCAGGCCAGCATCGGCGGGTCGTTGAAGGCCGGCATCGATCGCCTGGTCGGCACGCTCGGCGGCGCGGCCTATGGCGCGCTGGTCGGATTGCTGGTGCCGCATGCCGAGCCGGTCGTGCGCGGCGCGGCGCTGGCGCTCTCGGTGGCGCCGCTGGCGCTGCTGGCGACGCTCAAGGCGAGCTTCCGCGTCGCGCCGATAACCGCGGTCATCGTCCTGCTGGGCGGCGCCGCGCAGCAGGACGGCCCGCTGGCCTCGGCGATCGGCCGCGTCACGGAGATCGGCCTCGGCTGCATCGTCGGGCTTGGTGTCTCGCTTCTCGTCCTGCCGGCGCGCCCACGGACTCGTCATCAAGACGGCCCGCCGCACGCTGGTCCTCCTTGCCGATCTCATGACGGCCCTTTCGCCCGGCGCTTCGCAAACCACGCGCCGGTCCGAGGTCGCTCGGCTCAACGACCGGATCGGCGCCGCCTTGCGGAAGCTCGATGCGGTCGGCAAGGAAGCCGAACATGAGCGCCGCAGCCGCCTCACCGAGGCGGCCGATCCGGAGCCGCTGATCCGCACCCTGCGCCGCCTGCGCAGCGATCTCATCATCATCGCCCGCACCGCGGCCGAGCCGATGGCGGAACCATGCCGCAAGCCGCTCGAAGCGTCGCTGGCGGAGATCACAGCGGCGACCGGCAGCTTTTTCCGTGCCACCGGTGAAGCCCTTGCCTCGGGGCGCGATCCACCGGCGCCAACGGCGGTGTTCGGCGCTTTCGACGGCTACGCGGCGGCAATGGCCGAGCTGCGCCGTTCGGGATTGACGCAAGCCTTGCCGGGCGAGGAAGCCGGACGCATCTTCGCTCTGGGTTTCGCGCTCGATCAGCTCCGCGGCCATGTGCAAGACCTGATGAGCCGCGCCGGCGAACTCGCCGATGGCGGCGGGACCAAAAAGGAAAACGCATAACGCCGGAGGAAGCACGCCCATGTTCGCAGCGCCCCCCGTCATCGAGACCACGATCTTCGCCCGCGTGCCGGACGCGCTGTCCCGCGCCGGCGGCAAATCGCCTTGGGTCGACACGCTGCGCGAAGGCGCGCCGACGCCGTCCTTCCTCGAAGGCCCCTCCTTCGACCGCGAGGGCAATCTCTGGGTGACCGACATTCCCTGGGGCCGGCTTTTCAAGATCGCGCCCGACGGCACGCTGTCGCTCGCCTTCGAATATGACGGCGAGCCCAACGGCCTCAAATTCCACAGGGACGGCCGCGCCTTCATCACCGACCACAAGCACGGCATCATGGTGTTCGATCCCCGGAGCGGCAAGATCGCGCCCTGCCTGGAGCGGGCGCGGTTCGAGCGTTTCAAGGGCGTCAACGACCTCGTCTTTGCCGCCAACGGCGATCTCTATTTCACGGACCAGGGCATGACCGGGCTGCACGATCCGACCGGCAGGCTCTGGCGGCTCAGGACCGATGGCGGCCTCGACTGCCTGCTCGAGAACGTGCCCAGCCCCAACGGCCTTGCCCTCAACCGGGCGGAGACCGTCCTTTATCTCTGCGTCACCCGCAACAACGCCGTCTGGCGCGTGCCGCTGGCCAAAGAGGGCGGCGTCGGCCGGGTCGGCATCTTCATCCAGATGTCGGGCGGCACCGGCCCCGACGGCATGGCCATGGACGAGCAGGACAACCTCGCGGTCTGCCACGTCGGCTTCGGCACGGTCTGGCTCTTCAGTCCTCTCGGTGAGCCGCTCTATCGCATCAAATCCTGCGCCGGGCTCGCCACCACCAACTGCGCCTATGGCGGCAAGGACCGGAAGTCGCTGTTCATCACGGAATCCTCGAGCGGCAGCGTGCTGCGCGCCGAGCTGCCGGTGGCGGGACGCCCGATGTTTTCACATCGCTGACGCGAGATGCCGGCTCTGGCGTTGCGGCCCGCGATTGGCGATAGTAAGCGGGCGATCAGCAGACGGGGATAGCCATGGCCAAGAAGCCCGACTGGGAAATTCCGCTCCTGGCACAGCCCAAGCCCGAAGAGTTCGACTTCGACCTCGACCGCGCGCTGCAATCGGTGGTGGGGCTGCAGGCGCATATCCCCGACGACGCCTTCACCGCCCAGACGCTCGGCACCGAGCGCGCCGGCAGCGGCGTGCTGATCCGCGACAGCGGCCTTGTCCTCACCATCGGCTATCTCGTCACCGAGGCGGAGAGCGTCTGGCTCAGCACCGCCGACGGCAGGGCCACGCCCGGCCACACCTTGGCTTACGACCAGGAGACCGGCTTCGGCCTGGTGCAGGCGCTGGGCCGGCTCGGCCTGCCGGCGCTCGAGCTCGGGCGCTCGGGCGACATCGAGCCCGGCGATCCCGTCATCGTCGCCGGCGGCGGCCGGCGCCAATCCGTGCGCGCCAGCATCATCGGCAAGCAGGAATTCGCCGGCTATTGGGAGTATCTGCTGCCCGATGCGATCTTCACCGCGCCGGCCCATCCCTTCTGGGGCGGCACCGGCCTCATCGGCCGCGACGGCAGGCTGATCGGCATCGGCTCGTTGATGGTGCAGCAGATGACCGAGCGCAACAGCGTGCGCGACATCAACATGATCGTGCCGATCGACCGCCTCAAGCCGATCCTGCACGATCTCGTCACCTACGGCCGGCAGAACAAGCCGGCGCGGCCGTGGCTCGGCGTCTTCTCGGCGGAGCGCGACGGGCGGGTGACCGTCGCCGATGTCAGCCCGCGCGGCCCCGCCGCCGCCGCCGGCCTCCGGGAAGGCGACGTGCTCTGGGCGGTGCGCGACGAGAGCGTCACCAGCCTCGCCGATTTCTACCGCAAGGTCTGGGCGAGCGGGCCGGCCGGCACCGAGATACCGATCGAGGTGGTGCGCGACGGGCGCACCGTCTGGGTGCGGGTCAAATCCGCCGACCGCGCCTCCTTCCTCAAGACGCCGCGGCTGCAATAGGGGGCGATTCAGCCGAGCTGCGCCGCCACCAGCGCGTCGGCGGCTTCGGCGACGGCGGCGGCTGGGCCTTGCGCGCCGAAAGTCTGCGCGCTGGCGTAAGCGCCTTCGAACAACAGCACGAGCTGGTCGGCGAGCTGCGCCGGACGCCGCGCGCCCACGGCGCGGGCGAGAGCAAAGAGGCGGCGGCGCAGCTCCTGCTTGTGCCGTTCGGCGACCTTGCGCGCGGGATGGCCCGGCTCGGGGAACTCGGTGGCGGCGTTGGTGAAGGGGCAGCCGCGCCAATCGGCTTGCGTGGCGCGCTTGGCGAGGCCGCGGAACAGCGCGCGGAGCTGCTCGCGCGGCTGGCTCTCCCATTGTCCTATGACATTGTCCCACCGCTCCCAGTACCAGGCGTCGTTCGCTTCGAGATAGGCGGCGGCAAGCTCGTCCTTGGACGGGAAGCTGCGATAGAGGCTCATCTTGGCGACGTCCGCCTTGGCGACGACCTCGTCGACGCCGACCGGGCGGATGCCCTGGCGGTAGAAGAGCTCGCCCGCCGCCTCGAGCAGCCGCTCGCGCGCCGAAGGCGCGCCGGCGCCGTCCCCGCCTTCCCGCTTTTTCGCCGCGACCGCCTTCCGCCGGCGCATGGCCCGTCCTCGCTCGCTGGCTTTACAGGATAGAGACCGCTCGGTATAGTGTAAAGAGGTAGACCGGTCTGTCTCATAAAGGAGGCGGCAGGATGAGGACGCTCGCTCGGCTATTTTCAGGGCGCGTGCATTACGCCTGGATCGTCGCCGCCGTGACCTTTCTCGTCCTTCTCGCCGCGGTCGGAATCCGCGTCACGCCGAGCGTGCTGATCGTGCCGCTCGAGCGGGATTTCGGCTGGAGCCGCGGCACCATCTCCTTCGCCATCTCGCTCAACATCGTGCTCTACGGCTTGATCGGACCCTTTGCCGGGGCGCTGATGCAGCAGCTCGGCATCCGCCGCACCGTGCTGCTCGCGCTCGCGCTGGTCGGCGCTAGCGTCGCGGCGAGCACGCTGATGACCGCGCCGTGGCAGCTCGTGCTCGCCTGGGGGCTCGCGGTCGGCCTCGGCACCGGCGTCACCGCGCTGGTGCTCGGCGCCACAATCGTCAACCGCTGGTTCGCCAAGCAGCAGGGGCTGGTGATGGGCATCATCGCCGCCAGCACCGCCACGGGCCAGCTCGTCTTCCTGCCGCTGCTCGCGGCGCTGGCGGAAAGCGCGGGCTGGCGGCCGGTGGTATGGGTTGCCGCGGTCGTTGCCGTCGCCATGATCCCGGTCGTGGCGCTGCTCCTGCCGGAGAGCCCGGCCGCGATCGGCCTCGCGCCTTACGGCGCGGCGGAGAATGCCGCCATGGGCGGCGTGGCGCGGGCAAATCCGGTGCATCTTGCGCTCGCGGCGCTGGGACGGGCTTCCCGGTCGGGCGGGTTCTGGCTGCTCTTCGCCAGCTTCTTCATCTGCGGCGCCAGCACCAACGGCCTCATCGGCACGCACCTCATCTCCTATTGCTTCGATTACGGCATCCCCGAGGTGCAGGGCGCAAGCCTGCTCGCGGTGATGGGCGTCTTCGATCTCGTCGGCACGACCGCCTCGGGCTGGCTTTCCGACCGCTTCGACAGCCGCTACCTCTTGTTCTGGTATTACGGCCTGCGCGGCCTGTCGCTGCTCTACCTGCCCTATTCCGGCTTCTCGCTTTACGGCCTCTCGATCTTCGCCGTCTTCTACGGCCTCGACTGGCTCGCCACCGTCCCGCCGACAGTGCGGCTCGCCACCGATCTCTTCGGCGCGCAGGACGCGCCGATCATCTTCGGCTGGCTGCTGGCCGGCCATCAGCTCGGCGCCGGCGTCACCGCCTTCGAAGCGGGCCTGCTGCGCTCGCTATTGGGCGCCTATCTCGTGCCGGTGCTGATCTCCGGCACGTTCTGCCTCCTCGCCGCGCTGCTGGTGCTCTATATCGGCCGCGGCCGCGCCGGCGGGGCGGCGCCCGTTCCCGCCTGAAGCTGGTTGCCGGGAACGGCGCGTTCCTCCTAGGATCAGCAGCGATCTTTGGGAAGATTAGATTAAAGAGAGCCGTCTCGCTTATGACTTGGCAACGGCGCTCTCGATCCGCTCGATGAACAAGTAACATTGCGCGCTGGTCGAGGTAGGAGGCAACGACTCCTGGTAGAAACTTCGCGACAGGTAGATACTCGTTCGGCCATCGTTTGAAGGCTCGGCGACTGTCTCTATTGAACGCCGAGAAACGGGTCGCAGCTACCCTGACCTGACATTCGTATATCCGGCCTCGACGGTTGCTATCGCGTTCTTGCGAGCTGTCGTGCAAAATCCATTGTGCTGGTCTGACATACGAAACGACTCCCACTTTCCTGGCTTCCTGCATTGCACGACCAGTCTATCCCCTGAAATCCTGTCGCCCGGCAGCGTACCGTGCATGGGCTTTCGCTGTTCTTGCTTTACGGATTTCTCAGGTTCTTGCGATCTGGCCATCTCGCTCGAGCTCGTCTAATAGCTTAGTCACTTGGCGATACGGAAGGTGTAAAGCGGCCGCGACATCGGAAGGGTAAAGCGTTTCGCCGTGGTGCGCCTCAAAATATGATTTTATTGTCGTCCTAGCGTCCTCGTCGCGGACAACGTTGGCCTCTGGCGCTTCTGTGGCACGAAGTTCATCCAGTCGCCGTGTCACCGCAGCCAGACCTTTGACAGCGGTCTCGACCGCACCCCGCAGTTCTCGAACTTCTGCCGTAAGCGCAGTCATAGTCTCCAATAGCGGATTGGAGACGTTAATCAGCTCAGTTGCTCCACCGAATTGCGTCGCAGGAAATTCCGTTTCGATTCCCGCTATGTTAAAGATCACATCGGGCGGAGGCATCGTCACAGAGCCTCTTGCAAATGCAGGCAGAGGTGGCTCGACCATCCCGACGATGGTGAGGATATCCTGAGAGAGCTTATGTTGTCTTTTCGGAGCGGCCACTGCTACTTTCCTCTATTTGACGGATCACCTGGGAAATCGCTCGATTTACCCCGATCAAAGTGGGTACCGCCATCGCCAAGCGCAACACGAGCTGGACGGTTTGCGTTTGGCCGCCAGGAACGGCACGTATTGCGATACAACTAAGTCGGGCGACCCCGTTAACAACAGCAACGTTGCTTACACCGTCGATTAAAAGCTCTGGAACTGCATCCGGCGCAACGACCTGCTCTGGCCTAATGGATCCGCCAATAGTCGTGCCCCTTTGCACCTTTAGCGATGAGCGCCTGGCCATATCGTTCCTTCCACAGCGAGGCATTCAACCATCGATGGTTAGCGTTGTCCACGGGAAATCCCGAGGCCGTTGTTTGCCATTTACTATAAGGAAGGCTAGGGCGAGGCGGCTCATAAATGGGGCAGCGAGCGGCGTACAATACTGGCGAAGGTGATCGAAAAGCATTGCTCCCGCATTGCTTCCGTAATCGCGGCTAAGGACCGCACTTTACGACGCAATGCCTTCATGTGTTGGATCTTTTTTGCTGCACCGTGTCTTCAGCCAATTTGCACTCGGCTTCGGCTATTGCGTTAAGTATGCTGAACAGCAATTTCGAGATACAGTCGTCACAAACATCGCCATCGAAGTCGGAAGTATGTAACCCGATGTCCTGGCATGGGTTGCCTGCAACATCGTGCTGTCCCTAGGATCGATGCAACATCGGAAGGAGAGAGCGCCGCGCCCATGACCCGCATCGCCAGACTCCGTGCCCGCGCCGTCACGGTGCCGCTCGCGGCGGCGACCGCCTTCGCCACTCGCTCGGTGAGCGAGCGCCATTACGCCCTCGTCGAAATCGAAGGCGATGACGGCGTCAAAGGCATCGGCTTCTGCTATGCCGGCCATGCCGCCGGCACCCTCGTCACCAAGGCGGTGCACGGCCTTCTGGCGCGCAAGCTGCTCGGCCAGGATACCCATCGCGTCGAGGGCCTCTGGGAAGACATGTACCAGGAAGCGCTGCTCGCCGGCCGGCTGGGTGCCGTGCTGCGCGCCATCAGCGCGCTCGACATCGCGCTCTGGGATAGGAACGCGCGGGCGGCGGGGCTGCCGCTTTACAAATATCTCGGCGCCGCGGTCACCGACCGCGTGCCGGCCTATGCCAGCGGCGGCTACTACCTCGAAGGCAAGACGCCGGAGATGCTGGGCGAGGAGGTGGCGGGCTACGTCCGCCAGGGCTTCGGCGCGGTCAAGATCAAGGTCGGGCGCGAGCGCGATCTCGGGCGCGAGCGCGCGCGCATCGAGGCGGCGCGCGCCGCGATCGGCCCCGACGTGCTGCTCATGCTCGATGCCAACAACGCCTGGTCGGATCTGCCGACGGCGCTGCGCTTCTTGCGCGCCTACGAGCCCTCCGATCCCTATTGGATCGAGGAGCCCTTCGGCCCCGACGACATCGACAACCATGCGCGCCTTGCGCGGCTGACGCCGGTGCCCGTGGCGACCGGCGAAATCGAGGGCGGGCGCTGGCGCTTCAAGGAGCTGCTCGACAAGGGCGCGGCGATGATCTTGCAGACCGATGCCTGCGTCTGCGGCGGCATCAGCGAGTTACGCCGCATCGCCGCCACCGCGGCGAGCTACGGCGTGACGCTCTGCCCGCACTGGTTTCACGACGTGCACGCGCATCTCGTGGCGGCGACGCCGAACGCGCGCTATGTCGAGCTTTTCCCCGACGACAAAGTGCTCAATTTCCGCCGCCTCATCGCGCCGCAGCTCGCCGTCGCCAAGGGCATGATCGAGCTGCCGGACCGGCCGGGCCTCGGCTGCGATTTCCTGCCCGAGGCGGTCGAACGCTATGCGCTGGAGCCCTGGGCGTGAGCGCCGGCGGCGGCGTCGACTGGCCGGCCGACAGCTATGCCGCGCTCAAATCGGCCGATATCCGCCAGGTCGCCTATGTCCCCGATGCCGGGCATGCGCGGCTGATCCAGCTTTGCGCCGGCGATCCCCGGATGCGCATGGTGCCGCTCACCAGCGAGGAGGAAGGCGTCGGCCTTGCCGCCGGCGCCTGGCTCGGCGGCCAGCGCTCGGTGCTGCTGATGCAGTCGAGCGGCGTCGGCAATTGCATCAACGCGCTGGCGCTGATCGAGACCTGCCGCTTCCCGCTGCTAACGCTCGTCACCATGCGCGGCGAATTCGGCGAATTCAATCCGTGGCAGGTGCCGATGGGCCGCGCCACGCCCGAGGCGCTCGCGTGCGCCGACGTCCTCGTCCAGCGCGTGAGCGAGGCGGCGGAGGTCGGCGCCGCCGTTGCCGGCGCGGCGCGGCTTGCCTTCGCCAGCTATTGCGCCGTCGCCGTGCTGCTGTCGCAGCAGCTCGTCGGCGCCAAGTCTTTTCAGAAGTGAGCGCGCCCATGAGCCGCGCCAATTTGCTCGACCGCCGCGCGGTCGTCCGCTCGCTGCTCGCCGAGCGCGGCGACCTGCTGGTCGTCACCGGGCTCGGCGCGCCCGCCTGGGACGCGACCGCCGCCGGCGACAGTCCGCTCACCTTCCCGCTCTGGGGCGCCATGGGGAGCGCCGCGACGGTCGGGCTCGGCCTCGCGCTCGCCCAGCCCGACCGCGACGTGCTGGTGCTGACCGGCGATGGCGAGATGCTGATGGGGCTGGGCAGCCTCGCCACCATCGCGGTGCAGCGCCCGGCCAACCTCGCGCTCGTCGTGCTCGACAACGAGCGCTATGGCGAGACCGGCATGCAGGAGACGCACACCGCGCTGGGCGTCGACCTCGCCGCCATCGCCGCCGGCTGCGGCTTTGCGCAGAGCGAGACGATCCGCGCCATGGCCGGCGTCGAGGCGCTGCGCGAGCGTCTGCGAGCGCGGCAAGGCCCGCTCTTCGCCCAGATCAAGATCGCCGCCGATTCGCCGCCGCTGGTGCTGCCGCCGCGCGACGGCGGCTTGCTCAAGACCCGCTTCCGCGCGGCGCTGCTCGGGCCGGGCGCGGATCTGGCGTAGGCAAAGGCGCGCACTCAAAATCCAACGAATTCGGCCGCCATGCGCCACCACCGGACTCAATGCGCCGGAGTGGGGCGCGGCGATTTCGCGCGCTCGGCCCGGGGCGCCATCCCTTCCGCGCGAATACCATGCCGCACCGCCCAAGGCGCCATGATCGCGACGTGAGGACCGCGCCCTGCGCTCGCCGTTGGTTGACATAGATCAAAGCAGCGTTCGCGTTGCGATCCGATAGTGCCACGGACCCAATCCCAAGAGAAAGGCCGCGGCTGCAACCGTCGCCGTGATCTTAACCCGCGGCGATTTGGAGCCGGCGCAGGAACGGTGAAAGCTTGGTCGGTCAATGCATTAGGTTTCCATTGCGGTCAACCGCTCCATGCGATGCGGCAATCAGCGGAGACATTCCCAATGCGCGCGCCACCCTTTTATCTTCTCGTCGTTCTGACGGTTTCAATGACCTCGACGACACACGCTGCAGAAATGTATAGCGTCACTGGGCCGGCGGATGCCGCCAACAAGGTTTCGTGCAGCGATGTCGTTAAGCTGGCAAACGGAAACTGGCAGGCAAACGCGATGTTCACCGATCCACAACACAAGGTGACCGTAAATCCTGTCTTTGACGGCCCGGCGGAGATAGAAATCCTCGACAGACGATGCGGGAAGCAGCCCGAACCGAAGACCCATTAATCCGCTGAGCCCCAAAGGCAGTTGCGAATGATAAGCCCCGGCTCGCTGCCTTGGTTCTCGCGACAGGCAACCCAGGAGACCTCGATCTTCAGCGATACCCCGCTAGCCGGATGCCTTGGGGGATCGCTGCAATATGCGTACCGCCGGCGGTTACTGGTGCATTGCGAAAAAACAGGCTCGCGCGGTTTAGCGCGAGCCTGACACGTTGGTCCTTCAGCCCGGAAAGGCGCGGCTTCAGTCGTCACCGTCGTGACCTCCGTCACCAGGGTCGTGCACGCCGCATTCGGCAGGGTTGACTCCCGAGCCTTCGTAATCGAGGTGTCCATTCACCTCGTGCTTGTAGCGCACAAGCACATCGGGGCAGACGACCTGGGGCGTTTCCAGATTGCCGCCGCAGGACCAATTGGCGGCGTTGTAAATGTTGCCGCTGCCGCTATACACCGCCGTCTGCGGATAAGGGCAGAGCGGGCGAGAGAGCGGCTGTCCGCCGGTGGCGAGGCCGTTGCCCGGAACCTGGCTCGGCGCGACGCCGTGCTCGACCCAGTTGATGAGGGCTTGGAAATCGGCGCCGTTCTGCGGCCAAGGCCCGACCGTGCCGAGCGAGAGAATCGGCAGGCCGCAATGGCCGACCCCTGGCGCATGGAACAAACGGTAGAAGCTCTGCACGCCTTCGAAACCGGTTTCATCGACATCCGCCCGGTAGCGTGCCGCCATCTCTCGATAGTAGTTGATCACGCCACGCGGATAGATGAACTGATCGTTCCCGCCGACGAAGGTCATCATCTTGCCGTCATGCGCCTTGAACGTATCGAGCGGCCCGAAGGTGTCGGTGACGTCGGCGATGTTGCGCGAGCCGTCCTGCGCCACTTGCGGGTAGTCGAGGCCGGGTCCCGCGATGGTGATCGTGTCCCACTTGGTCGAAGGCGGCGAGTAGCTCGTATCCGTCAGATCCCATTCGATCTGGGTAACGCCGAGCGTGAACGGCGGGGTCCCGTCGAGGATGCTGAAATCGCTGGCGCGATCGAGCGGGAACCAGATCCGATCGTCATGCCGGTTGCGCGGCCCGTCCCAGATCTTGTTGACCGCCAGGGCCTCGTCCGACGTGAGGCAGAGAGGCGCCGCCGGGGCCCCGGGCTGCCCGCAGATATTGGCGGAGGCGTCGAAGTGGCAGGAACGGGGATCGTCGATGATGCCGTCGAGGACGCCGTCATTGCCATCGCAGGCGGCGAGCGCCGCCTTCTGCGCCGCCACGAGCTTGGCGGGAGAAACGGCACCGGCCGGCGCTTCGCCCGCCAAATCGAACATCGCCATTTCGCCCCACATTTGCGCGGTCTGGAAGCGCGTCCAGTACATCGCCGGTGCGCTGGCCAGGATGCCGTCGAGCTCGTCGCCCAATTCCTGCGCCAGGAGATATCCCTGGCGGCCGCCGGTCGAGCAGCCGTTCCAATAATTGTAGACGGGAGGGATGCCGTAATAGGTCGCCGCGATTTTCTTCGACCAGAGAATCTGCTGCTTGATGCCGATGCGGAAGAAATCCTCGATGAATTCGAGATTGTAGGTCCCGTTCGCGTTCACGCCGGGCGTGCAGTCGCCGCCGCTGTGGCCGCCGTCGGTTCCCGATCCGACATAGCCGGTGTTCACGGCGGAATCGACGACGAGGTTTCCCGCGCAGCCGGCGCCGCCGAGGCCCTGCGTGCGGCCGTTCCAGGCGCCGCGAATGCCGCCCGATCCGCCGTCGCCCGTGCTCAGCGGCAGGCCCACGGCAATGGTGATGTTTTCCGTCGCGGTGGTGCCGTAGACCAGGGTCACCCGGCAGTATTTGACATTGGCGGCCGTCGTCACGAGCGCGCTGGTCGCCGATTTGATCACCGGATTGTTCGTGAGCCCGGATTGAGGGTCGGTTGCCAGGCTCGCGCAACTCGGCGCCGCGGCGGCGGCCCCGCTCGGCACTCCTCCAACCCCGAAGGCGATCAGCGCGCAGGCGCCGAAGCCGACCGCCCATCGCCCGATGGTCGCTCGCTTGCTCATGCGTTCTTCCTCCCCGTTGCATGCCTCTCGCGGCGAGAGGCTGCGTAGTCCCCGGGCGCCGCGGCGAGAAACTTCCCGCCGCGATACCTCAAGCGTATGATAATCGGGGAAAGCGCGGGGAGAGCGCCTCGCCGCAAAGAATGTTTCAATAATTGAAATCGATGCACGTCAATTTCGGTTATGGCGTGCGAAACGGGAGGTCACGCATGTTGGATCGCCAGCCGACCGAACCCTCGGCGTTCAGTCAGTATCTCTCGACGAACGGTCCGACAGAGGCGGATTACGTCGTGCACGACCCGGGCGGCGAGGTCATCGCCGCCAAGTGGCGCCGCCCCGCCTCCCACAACGCGACGCAAACGGTGCTCGCGCAGCACACGCTCATGTATCACATCGGCGGCTCGACCTCGGTCGCCAAGCTCGTGCAAGGCCGCTGCGTCGGCACGCGCGCGCAGCACGGCTCGGTCACGTTCAGCCCGAGAGACGAGTGCGTCGAATGGGTCCGCGGCGGCGTCTGCGAGGTCATGCACGTCTACATCCCGCCGTCGCTCATCGATCAACATGCCGACGAGAATTTCGGCCGCTCCGCCGCGCCCGAGATAGATCCGCTTTTCGCCGTCCACGATCCTTGGCTGCACGGCTATTTCACGATGCTCCGCAGCGAATTCGAGACCTTCGGCGGCGGCGGCAAATACCCCGACGGGCTGCTCCTCACGCAATCGATGGAGCTGTTGATCCGGCATCTGGCGTGCTGGCATTCAAACGTCTCGCAGAAGAGCCGCAGGCGAACGGCGGCGCCTGCGCCTCATCCCCTCGCGCCGCGGCACCTGGCGCGCGTCCTCGCCTACATCGACGCCAATATCGGCCGCGACATCGCGCTCGCCGATCTCGCGCAGCTCGTCGGCGTTTCCAAATATTATCTCATCCGCAGCTTTCGCGCGGCGACGCAGCGCACGCCCTATGCGTATCTGGTGGAGCGGCGTCTCGCCCGCGCCGTCGAGGCGCTGAGGCACGGCACGACCTCCATCGAGCAGGTCGCGCGCGACGCCGGCTTCAAGAGCGCGCCCGGCTTTTCCAACGTGTTCAAGAAACATTACGGCATGTCGCCCGGCAAGTTCAGGACGCGGCTGCACTGAAGCCGCGAGCGA
>Ga0187784_10000161_pt1 | contig 43534 bp, 43 predicted proteins | sample 1015_SJ02_MP15_2_FD_132964 | JGI IMG/M metagenome (GOLD analysis project Ga0187784, IMG submission 132964) | Tropical peat soil microbial communities from peatlands in Department of Meta, Colombia - 1015_SJ02_MP15_20_MG | ecosystem: Environmental > Terrestrial > Soil > Wetlands > Peat | place... | reverse complement strand
TTTGCTCTCGGTCGCTATGCCTTCTTTTGTCTCTGCCCAGTTAACTTCGCCGCTTTACGCAGTACCGCGTTGATGCGGCTCTGCCAGCCGCGCCCAGTGCGGCGAAAGTGTGCAACGATATCAGGATCGAGCCGAAGACTGACCGGCTGTTTGCGCGTCTTCGATGTCGGCCGGCCTCGCGGATTGCGCGCCGGTTTGCCCCCGCGGTGCCAGACACCGCGCGCAAAGTCTTCCTTTGTCAGTTCTGGAATTTCGTCATAGTCTTCCTGCCGGAGAACGTGCGCATCAACTTTTCGCAAATCGCTCGCCGTAAAGCGCTTTTTCTCGATCATTGGCCTTCCTCATAGAGATAACGTGCCGTGCGGTACTACGTGGCGTCCAGCACACGATGACCATTCGTCCATTCAGGTACCCCACGGAATTAATCCGCTGCTCGCCGTAGTCGCGACGGAGATCGGGGATGTCGAGCGTCAGCCCGGCGAATACCTCCTCAGCACGTTTGAAATCGAGACCGCGCTCCCGCAATGTCCGATCGCGCTTGGCTGGATCGTAGGTGATCGCCATGCTCAATTAATGTATATACGTAAAATAGGCGCGCGAGCAAGAGGAGATGGACAATGTCCAAAACCATCGAGCACATCCATTGGCCGAACGCTCCCGATTTTTGGATGCCTTATGCGCCGGCGGTCAAAGTCAGAGGCGGAACGACCATTTACCTCGCCGGGGTCACTGCGGCGCCGGTCTATCATCATCACCCGCATCGGCCGGAGGAGTTCGACGGCATGCCGCGTGAGATGGAAGGCCAAGCGCGTGCCGCTTTGCAAAATCTCGAGCGCGGCCTGCATGCAGCCGGGGCCGGCTTCGCCGACGTCATTACCGCCTCCCGCTATGTGACCGATCTGTCCGATCAGGATGCGCTTAACCGGGTCTGGGCCGAATTCTTCGGCGATGCCAAGCCGGCCACGACGACAGTGCAAGTGGTGCAACTCGCCACCGATCCGCGCTGTCTCGTCGAAATCAACGCGGTCGCCGTGATCGACTAGAATTTCCGGCGGGCAATGGCGATCAACGATTGAAAAGCCAGAACGCAGCGCTGATCACCACGCTGATGATGAGGCAGGTCGCCAGCGGAAAGAAAAACATCGTATGTCCGCGCTGGATGATGATGTCGCCGGGCAGCCGGCCAAGCCCGATCCGGGACAATAGCGGCCATGCAATGCCCGCAATCAGGATAATCAGCCCGAGCCCGATCAGAAAGCGCTGCATGTCCATCGGAAACCTCGCGGAAAAGGTGGGCAATGGATGCGACCAGATCAAGAACTTCGTCATGGCGCTTGACGCGAGCGTGACGCGTGGTGCTCATGATCGCCTTTCTCTAGGGAAGCACCTGCGGCGGAGAAGATCATGGCGGAAATGCCTTACAAAACGGCGCTCATTGTCGGTGCAGGCTCGGGGCTTTCCGCCTCGGTGGCAAGAAGGTTCAGAAAGGCCGGAATGACGGTCGCGCTCGCCGCGCGGCGGGCGGAGGAGCTAGCCGCGCTCGCGCGGGAGACCGGTGGAAAGGCATTTGCTTGCGACGCCACCAAGGAGGCGGACGTCGCGCGACTCTTTGCCGAAGTGGAGAGCGCCTTCGCGGCGCCTGACGTCGTCGTCTATAATGCGAGTTACCGCACGCGCGGGCCGTTGATCGAACTTGAGCCCGTCGAGGTGGAGCGGTCGTTGATCGTTACCGCCTTCGGCGGCTTTTTAGTCGCGCGTGAGGCTGCAAAGCGCATGTTGCGGATGAAGCGCGGCGCGATTCTGTTTACGGGAGCATCCGCCAGCGTTAAGGGTTATCCGCAATCGGCCCCTTTCGCGATGGGCAAGTTCGCTTTGCGCGGACTGGCGCAAAGTATGGCGCGCGAATTATCGCCCCAGGGGATTCACGTGGCCCATATCGTGATCGACGGCGGTATCCGCAGTTCAAGCCGGCCGGAGCCCGTCGACAAGCCTGACAGCATGCTTGACCCGGATGCAATCGCGCAAACTTATCTTGATCTGTTGCAACAGCACCGCAGCGCCTGGGCTTGGGAAGTCGAACTGCGGCCCTGGGTCGAGCGGTTTTAAATAACGTGCCAAGAACTCGACGATAACCGCGCTATGGCGAAGGCAATAGTCAGGACGGTTTTGCTTGCTCTTGCTGTCGCAGCGGGGACGACGGACGTGCTGGCGCAGGCAACGCGGCACAAGCGGGAACAGAAGGAGCCCGAGCCTTCAGCGTCCGCGGTTTCGATCGACAAGCGCGACAGCGTGCTCACGGCTCCCGGTCCGTTCAATGGGCGGCCCTATTGGCTGGCGCTGGCCCAATGCGGCGGCATCTACTTCAAGCTGAATGTGCTCTACACCGATGCCGCGGTGCGCGCCCGCGTGGTAAAGCCCGATCCTCACGCAAACGCCGAATTCACCAAAAAGCTTAGCGAGGCGATCAACATTGCGACCACCTATTTCGACGGCGCCGAGCATTTCCTGATGGCTCAGCGGGGTCTCGAGCGCGCGGACGCGGTTCTTACCTACGAGGGACAATCGCGCGCGGCCGGCGAGCGGCTCAAAACGATCGAGTCCGCGCTTGCGGCGGCAAAAGACTGTCCCGCCGTGTACCACGCGTGCCAGGAAGCGTTTGTCAAGCAGTGCAATGAGCCGCTTTCGCCGCTGAGTTGAGGAAGGGCCTACCTCGAAGTTTTTTTGAGCCTGGCAGGAGCGCGAGGGCCACGCGTGGCGGAGGAAGTCGATGAAATTAATATTCGCCCTTGGCATGCTAATTCTCTTTCCGGCGATTGAAGCGAGTGCGCAGGAAGCGCCGGCGCCGCCGAAGGTCAGCGAGATCATGGCCCAGCAGCAGATGCGCCACATCAAGCTTTGGTTCGCCGGCCATGCCGGCAATTGGCCCCTTGCCGATTACGAACTCGATGCGTTGGAGGATGGATTTGACGATCTGAACCAGCAGTTCGGCGGCGACACCGTTAAAAACGCCGTCGGCGCGCCAATTGCCGCTCTCGAAAAGGCAATCGAAGCCAAAGACCGCGCCGTATTTACGGGCGCCTTCGACAAGCTCACAGCTGGCTGCAATAACTGCCACCACTTGCTGGATCATGCCTTCATCGTAATCCAGCGACCGACCTTGTTGCCCTACAGCGATCAGTTTTTCGCAACGCCGAAGTAACGCTGCCCGCGTCAACGCGCCGCGGTCCCGCTTGTGACACAGGAGTGGCGTATTTTGCGCCAACAAATACCTCTTGGACGGTGTCAAGGCAGGAGGTCCACATGACCTATCGCGTCTATTCGGGGCCGCGCGGCTCACAGTCTATCTCTCCGCTCGAGAAGGATCGGCATCTGTACAAGGAGTTTAACGGCCTCGACGAAGCGATGAGCTGGGCCCGCCACATCAACGAGAGCGGTCGTGTCGCTCTTCTCGTCGAAGGCGATGACGGCACTCGCCTGACCAAGCAGCAAATAGTGACCGCGCTAAAAAATCCCGAAAATATCGATTCACACAACGACGCGGCTTGATCGGGCCAATTCGCTTATCCGGTGCGGTCTTGCGTCAGCAATCGCGCAAGGCCAGTAAGCCGGCGCGAGGGTGGGAAGGGTCCATATTCGTCGGGCATTTGCGAACGATTAATCCAAAACGTACGAAATCCGAACGTGGCTGCACCCATGATGTCCCAGCGGTTCGAGGACACGAAAGCGACATCCTGTGGCTCGACGCCAAAATGTGTGGTGGCTAGCGCATAAACCTCCGCTCGCGGTTTGTAGGTCCGCAAGGCATCCACAGAAAGCACCGCATCCAGCAAACTGGTCAAACCAGCCGCTTCAACAGCGGAAGCGAGCATGTCCGGCGAGCCGTTGGACAATATCGCAAGGCGGGCTCCCCTCGCCTTTAGTTCAGCCAGCGTCGCACGAACCTCCGGGAATGCGTCAAGTCTGAGGTAGGCCTCGAGGAGATCCGCTCGTAGGGAGCGATCGATCGACGGGACGCGCGCCAGCGCGAAGTCGAGTGCGCGCTCTGTCAGCGTCCAAAAATCGACGTAGTGACCCGCTAGTGTCAGGGTCCAGGTATATTCAAGCTGTTTCATTCGCCAAATTTGCGAGAAGCTTTCAGCTTCGATTCCGGCGGCGCCGCGGTAACGTTCAATCGCGGCATGGACGTCAAACAGAGTGCCATACGCGTCGAAGACGTAAGTGCTTAACATCGCTAAATCTCCCTAAATCTCTTTGCCGTATCATGGTGACAAAGATCGCGCCGATAGGACATAAAGGCCGCAGAAGGATGATTCGATGAGCCGCCCTGTTGCGTGGTCGAAGACGCTGACTTTTTTCGAGGACGACTGGCATGAGGGCAACGTTCCAATCATGGGACCGCGCACGCACGCGGCTTGGCTATGCACGTCCGTCTTTGATGGAGCGCGCGCGTTTGAGGGCACTACTCCCGACCTTGAACGCCACTGCGCGCGAGTCAACGAATCCGCCAAGAGCATGTGCTTAAAGCCGCTCGTCGCGGTTCCAACCTGGAGAGGTTTGGTACGCGAAGGATTGAAGCGGTTCGATCGCAATGCCGAGCTTTATATCCGCCCGATGTATTGGGCGGAGGAGGGTGCACCGGGCGGCGTGCGGCCTGATCCGGATTCGACGCGGTGGTGCCTGTGCATTTATGCCGCGCCATTTCCAAACGCCGCCAGCACGGCGATCACGCTCTCGCCCTACCGCCGCCCGACACAGGAAACCGCTCCGGTGGAAGCGAAGGCCGGCTGCCTTTATCCCAACAACGCGCGGGCATTGATCGAGGCGCGCGCGCGCGGCTTCGATAATTGTGTTCTGTGCGACATGCTCGGCAACGTCGCCGAACTCGGCACCGCCAACCTGTTCATGGTAAAGGACGGCGCGGTTTTTACGCCGGCAATTAACGGGACCTTCCTTGCCGGCATTACCCGCGCGCGGGTGATTGCGCTACTGCGCGATGCCGGTGCGGCCGTGGTCGAGACGACGCTGACCTATGCCGATTTTCAGTCTGCCGACGAGATTTTTTCCACCGGCAATTACACCAAAGTGGCGCCGATCACCCGCATCGACGACCGCAACTTGCAGCCGGGGCCGTTCTACCGCAGGGCGCGTGCACTGTATTGGGAGTTCGCGCACGCGACTGAGCAGAAATATCCCTGACTATTCACTTCGGACGAACAAGCGGTTGGAGACGCTTCACGCATCAGGTGGGCTATTTCGTCGCCGCCTCGTACATCTCCGCGACGTAGTCCCAATTGACCAGATGGTCGAGAAAGGCTTTCAAATAATCCGGCCGCCGATTGCGATAGTCGATGTAGTAGGAATGCTCCCATACGTCGCATCCGAGGATCGGCTTGCCGCCATGCACCAGCGGATTTTCGCCGTTCGGCGTCTTCATCACCGTAATCTTTCCGTCCTTGACGGCGAGCCAACACCAACCTGATCCGAACTGCGTCACGCCTGCCTGAACGAAATCCTCTTTCAGTTTCGCAATCGGCCCGACATCGCTAATGATCTGCTTTTCCAGCTTTCCCGGCAGTTTGTCGCCACCACCGCCTTTCTTCATCCATTTCCAAAAGTGGATATGGTTGTAGTGCTGGCCGGCATTGTTGAAGAGAGCTTGGTTCTTGCCGAAAGTGCCTTTGACTACCTCTTCGACCGGCTTGTTCTCCCACTCTGTCCCTTTGGCGAGATTATTCCCAGCAGTGACATAGGCCTGATGGTGCTTGTCGTGGTGAAACTCGAGCGTTTCACGCGACATGTGCGGGGTAAGCGCATCGTAAGGGTAAGGCAGGTCGGGCAGGGTGAATGCCATTGGTCTTCTCCTCAATTGAAACCAAAACGGAGCGGGCGCGTCGGTAAAACCGGCGAGGAAACACAAGGTTTCCGTTAATAGGCCTAATCCCGCCATTTCGGCAATCGCGCCTCCAGTGGGCACTACGGGCACCGGTTCGCCTCCGGGCGATTTCCCTTATTATGCAAGGGATTATAGGCTCTGCATGCGCAGCCGACGGTCCCCTTGTCACGCGGGCAAACAACGATTGGCCGAGCCCGTCGCCTCTCCGGCCGGCGGAGGCATGTCGCGACTTGCTGATTAATCCTTGCGCCTCAGCCGGATGGCCGCCAAAATGCATTTCTTGTCGCCGCCGGCTTATGATCCCGTGACTTCGGCGGGGGGACAAAGAAGAATGTCAGCGTTTTTTTGGGCAGCGGGTGCGCTCATAACACTCGCCGGTGTGGCCCTCGTCGCGACGGGCGCGATCCCTCACGACGCCGCGTTTGATTCCGAAACTTTGACACCGGGCACGATTGCCGCCGTCGGCGGCCTTCTGCTCATCGGAATTGGCGTTGCGGTCCGTGAACTGCGTCGCATCGAGCGTGTGATTGCGAACCGGCCGTCGCGTCCTGCGCATGTCGGGGAGGGTCAAGCCACCGATTTTATCGAAGCAAATAGTCAACCGCGCATACCATTCCCACCAAAACCGACGGTGCCTACGGCGCAGGCGGCTGCAGTTGCTGCTGCAGCGCTGGCAGCCGACGACACCACATCGGACCACCTGCGGACGAAAATTCCGCCATGGGATCGAAACGAAGAGGAGCCGGCGTTCGCCGGAGCGGATGCCGCGGTCCCGGCGCGGCTGCCGCTTCCTCCCGAGGAGCTCAAAGAGCGCCGCGATAGCGTTGCCAAAGGGTACAGCGGAAACGGCGCTGCGCCTCCTCGCCCCGTAACAGATGTTGAACCCAAGCGGCGCCTGTCTGGATCGCCGGGGACGCCGAGGGGAAGGGCGTTCAACGCATTTTGGCCGGGAGGGCAGCGACGCGAGTCGCAAACGGCTGCTGCTCATGCTCAGGCCGCGGTAGCGCGGACATTGCCTGCGGGCGCTCCGGCACCGGCCAGCGAGGTCTTTTCCGAAGCGGTTGCGGCGCCGGGCCCTCAGACAGCCGCGGTGTCCATTCTCAAATCAGGTGTGATTGAAGGAATGGCCTACACGTTGTACTCGGACGGATCGATCGAGGCGCAGCTTCCGCAGGGGACCTTGCGTTTCGGTTCGATTGCCGCCTTGCGCGATCACATCGAAAGCAAATCGTAGTACGCGTGCTTCCTGCGGGTGCAGCGACGTCGGCTCTCGCGGCCACGCTAGTTTGGACGCCCGCGCCAAGAATTACCGCCGCTACTTGCGCCAGTGCAACGTTTGTGCGCCGGTGAATATACTTCGTGAATACAGTCTTTGACTGCAATGCCCCAAGTTTGTTGCTTTACTTCCTAAAGCGTTTTATGTTTTGCGCCGTCGCATACTCGCGATGCGCCAGCGGGCTGCGCTCCAGCATGTCCAGGGGCGCCATGGCGAATGAGCAAAACCAGACCGAGCATGGCTGATAGTTCGGGAGATGCAAGTTACATTCAGCTGACCGCCAACATCGTTTCCGCTTACGTGAGCAACAATACCGTTCCGAGCGGAGAGATTCCGAGCCTTATTAGTCAAGTGTATTCCGCGCTGGTGCGCGTTTCTGCCGGCCAAGCGGCGGCAGCAGCGGTGCCGCTTAAGCCGGCGGTTCCAGTCAAGCGGTCGATTACGGCCGAATACATCGTGTGCTTGGAGGATGGCAAAAAGTTCAAATCGCTCAGACGGCACCTGCGGACGCAGTACGATATGACACCGGAAAAATATCGCGAGAAATGGGGATTGCCGCCCGACTACCCAATGGTCGCCCCCAACTACGCGGCGGCTCGATCGCAGCTCGCCAAGAAAATGGGACTCGGTCAACAACGCCGCGGCCGTCGGTAGCGCACACAGGCAGGCGCGCGTTCGAATTTTCTTCAGCGTTGCAGCACCCCGATGACACGGTTTGCAAAGCTGAGGCGTTCCGCCATTACCTTGAGCACGTAGCCAAGCAGAGCCTGGCTCAACGCGGGATCTTCCCGCCTAATGCGTTCGAATGCCTGGCTATCCAGCTCGTAAAGGACACTCGCAGTCTCCGCCCGAATGGTCGCGCTGCGCGGTTGTCGACTCAACAGGCCCATCTCGCCGACAGTCGTATGTTGTCCGAGGCTGCGCAGCCGCGTCGTTCGACCGTCGGGCGCATCCACAATAACGCCGACCCGCCCTTCGAGAATGAAGTGCATCGAAGTGGCTGGCTCGCCCTGCCGGGCAATGATTTCCCCGGCCTTAATTTCCAGACGCCGACAATATTCGGCGAGGCGGTCGCCCAGATGCGGATCACCAAGAGCCTCCGCCAGCCAAGCGCGGAACGATCGAGACTCGCCGCCGGCGTCCCGATGCAATTCGATGATTTTCTGTTCGCAGGTTTCCAGCGCCCGATCGAGATCGGGCGCAATTACGATCTCATCGGAGATGAATCGGGCCGCGCGAAATAGCCTTTCCACTTCCGGGGCGAGTTCCGCCAGCACAATCTTGGCGCCGGCATTGCTCGTCGCCTGCTTGATTTGCGCAAAACTTTGTGTTGCCGAAGAATCGATCCCAGTGACGCGGCGAAAATCGAATATCAAGAAGCGACAGTCCGGTTGTCGCGCCAGCAGAGCTTTGACATGCTGATAAATACGATTGGCGGAGCCGAAGAACAAATAACTCTGCAGCGCCATACCCTGAATCTGGCGGCCGTGATCGCGCAGCACGACTTGCTCATGCGGTCCCCGATCGAGGGAGGAACGGTACTCCGTGCTATCGAAACTGAACTTGATCGCATTTACCCGGCTCGCGCTTAGGGCAAAAGTCGCACAACCGATGACCACGCCAATTAAGACGCCGGCGACGAAACCCCAATTGACGATCAAGAGTGCAATGGCCACGAGCGAGAGATATTCAAGCAGCGGCAATTGCCGCCACGACAAGATGAGCCATTGGTAGACCATCCCCCAGCCAAGAAAGATCAACAGTCCGGCAAGCGCGTATTTGGGCACGTAGCCAAGGAAGCCGGGGTCGACGACGATCATCGCCGCCGAAATGGCGGCGACCGTAAGTCCGGCTAACCGCGTGCTTGCACCGGCGGTGCGGACGAGAACCGACCGGCTCCAGGACGTGCAACTCACATAGCCGCCCAGAGCGGCGGTGAGGATGTTGGCGAATCCCAGAACCTTAAGGTCGCGGTCGATATTGGCTTCACTTTTCGTCGCGATCTCGATGCCGGTCGTGTTGAGCAAGAAGGTGATGACGGTGACAAAGAGAATAGCGAGCAGATCGCCGCTAAGCGCCGGCACTAGATTCCAAGAAAAACCGCCGAAGGCTTCTGCTTTCCACGGCAAAGCAAGTTCGGCCGCCGGCTGCGGCTTAAACATCCACCCGGCAGCTTGGGCCGCGGTCGGCGATTCTCCGATGATCGGTAAAGCCACATGTGCGGCCGCAAACGCCGCCAACAGCAGTCCGGGCAGAGCGAACAGACTTTTTGATCGGCGCGTCACAAAATACAGCGCCGCGCCGACGACAAGAGCCGCTACGATCTTGCTGGCGGCGCCAAGATCGGCATATGAGCCGATAGTGGCGAGCGTCGGCGTTCGGTCGGTTACCACTTGCATCGCGCCTGTGATCATCAGCCAGCCCGTTGCGCCAAGAAATCCGCCAATGACCGGAAAGGGCACGAAGCGGATTGCGCGGCCGGCGCGCGTGATGCCGAGGATGCAAAGCGCGATTCCCGTGACCGCTGTAGCGAGCGCCATGACGATGAGGGTCGCGTCCAGTAGGTCGCCGCTGCCGCTCGCGGCCATGCGCCGAAGAAGCGTCGCGGCCATGCGCCGAAGAAGCGTCGCGGCCATGCGCCGAAGAAGCGTCGCGACCATCGCCGCGATGATCACCGAAATCGAGCTGTCGGGACCGGCAACAGCGAAAAAAGCGAACTGCGCAAGGCCACCACCGCGCCGGCGACGGCGGCGGACAAAAAAGTCGCCGCAACTCCGTAAGAAAGAAAGTGAGCGATTGGGCCGGTAAAGATGAGTGCAGCGTAGGAAAGGCAATAGGCGATCGAGAGAATGCTGCATACAGCTCCGGCGAACACATCAGTCAGCACTGCACTGATTGTCTTGCTGTTTATCGCGCGCTTGAGCCCGGCCGAGCTGACAGCCATCGTCAAATGTTCCCCGCGCGACCTCTGCAGTGCTGTAGGCCGGACTATGACCTTACAATAGGCGCCCGCTCCTGGCCATTAATCCAAGGCGCGTAGGAAGATTACGTGGGCTGTTTATTGCGCCGGCAAGTTCAGGCAACGGCGAGAGCGGCGCGCGCGTCCGCGCGTATGCGCTCCACCATCGAACGGAAGCCGTTGGAGCGTTGCGGGGTGAGGTGCTCGCGAAGGCCCATTCTTTCGAATAGAGCCAAAGCATCGGCGGAAAGTATCTCCCTGGCGTGCTTTCCGGAAAAGATTGCAAATAGAATTGCGATTAGTCCGCGAACTATGTGCGCGTCACTATCGCCCACGAATGTCAGTACCGGCCCGGTGCCGCCGTCTGGACGGATGCTGGTATCCAGCCAGACCTGGCTGGCGCAGCCTTGCACTTTATTGGCATCAGAGTGCGCCGCCGCCGGCATCGGGGGCAATTCGCGCCCCAATTCGATCAAATAGCGGTAACGATCGTCCCAGTCCTCGAGGCCCGCAAAATTCTCGATGATGTCTTCAATGTCGCTCATTGCATCGCGCCGTCCCACCGGCCTTATATGCCCTATATAGAGTGCTGGGCCGACGAGGTCGATGTTGCCGGCATTCACGCGGTTGGACGCATATCGCCGCAATGCGCCGCGGATGGCCCAAAGAAGTTTAAAGCTGCAAGCTAAAGATGACCCGTCGGCGGCCTATGCCGCGTGCTTACTGTCTTTGCGAGCCGGCGGTCCGCGCCAGGCTGGCACCAGGTCGGCGGGCGTCAAAGTACTCTGCGACGCGCGCTCAATTCCTGGTCTTTCGGCTGGCAGTTTCGTCGCGTCGCTGTGGGCGGTTGCGCCCTCTTGCGGCGTCAGCGTCTCGCTCAGGACGTCGTAGAGCATCTTGGCTCCGGCTTGCGCCCTATAGCCGAGCGTCGTCGCCACTTGCGAGCCAATATTGCAGGCATCGGGTTGGCGGCTACAGAAGCCGCGTAAATCGCCGACTGTTGCGGAGGCGGCGGAAATGGCCTGCGACGCGCTGACTTTGTTGCCGGCAGTACTGCGATCAGCGCCGCCGCTGGGTAGCAGCAACAGCACGAGACCGAGCCAGAACGCCAAGCGCAACAAAAAGAACATCACACGCACATCCCCGGCGACACTTACTACCGCATGTGAGCTAAAGGTAGCAGGCAGGCTTGAAGGTCGCGTTCGCGATGCGAGGACGTTTTTGTCCATAATCGAACAGAATAAGTCCAAAATTTTCCAGCAATTCGAGAAAATCGAATTTGTCTAAAATTTGCACAAACGCCCAGCCAGTCTGCTCCTATTCCAGCTCGTCAGATTGGACCGCCTTTTCGCGGTCCAGGAGATTGGACCGCCTTTTCGCGGTCCGGGCACAGCGCCGATGCAGTGAGCGTCGTCCTTTCGGCAATCTCCCGTTCACCATGACCGGCGATTCTTGCACGCCCAATAACGACACAGAGCTTTTCACGCAATTCCCAGCGTCGACCGCGCGCACATGTTTAGGGTTCGTTTAAGCGGCATCTGACACGATCCGAGCCAGAAAAAGGGGAGCGCGTCTGCAAAGCCGGACGTGCATGGGACCGTGAGCGGCCGCGCGTCGACGGGCAGTCTTTTTGGTAATTGGAGCAAGTCATCGGCGTCGCAAAGTGCGTGGCCTATAGGCCGGCGCCCACTCTGCGGAACCGACAACCCTGCACCAACGTCTGACACCCGAGGAACAAATGGTGCGTAAGCGGCGTCGCATGAGTCGCAGCGCGGGCCACGGCACCGTGCTCGCCGGCCTGATAGGGATTATGGCCAGGCGGATATGGAGCAGGATAGTGCACCGCCCAGTCGACTCGGTCGCGATCCTTAGCGCCGCCGCGGCCAGTCTCATCATCATTACCAACGCCGTCTTTCTACAATCCGGTTCGCAGCGGGGGCCCTTCGTGGCGAATCCGACGGCACCGCCGCAATTGGCCGAAAGTCGATCTGAAATCGCGCCAGCAGCTCTGTCATTGAGTGACGCCGCTCGCGCGCCGAACAGCCCGCGGGCGCTGACGCCTGCCGCTGCCGCTCGGCGCAACGATCCGATCGGCGACCTGATCGGATCCTCGGTTGGGTCGCTGCGCGGAGGTCGGACGGTCGAGTAGCCGGTCCTTCGCGAGGGCTGCTCTGCCTTCAGGCCAGCGATGCGCCGTTGCGCAAGCTGTTCCATGAAGGTACGACGATCAACCGATCATGCGCCTGAAAACCGCTCTTTGGGTGGCCGCTTATTTGCGGCGTTGTAATGTCGAGGGCGTGTCTGCCGTGGTGCGCCGGCGTGGTGCGGAAGACGCAGGTGCCATTTTCGTTCGTGTGAATCGGCTTGACGGCAGTTCTGATTTGTTCGGCCCGGCGCCGCAAAGCGCCTTCGGAGCCGCCGAAAGCGCGGCACGCGCGTTTTCGGCAAGCTTGGCAACGGCGACCGCGCCGGACGCGCAGGTCGAGGCTTACCTTGCGCGGCAGATGCAGTTCGATTCCGACTTGTGGATCATTGAAATCGAAGATCGGGCCGGCCGTAATTTCCTCGACGTATTAGGGGTGTGAAGAGAGACTTACGATACGCCCCGTTTCCTGATCGAAACAGCCGGGAGGCGTTGCAACGGCTTCTCCGGACGTGCGCGCCGTCGCACTTCATCGTCCCAAACCAGTGGCCGGTGCGTGGCCCCGGGTCGCTCATCGCGTTTCAGTGCTTGCCATATTGCAACCATGCTCTCGGCGGAGGCGCTCGTGGTTTGCTCGAACAACGCGGCAAGGGCATGCACGCGCTCAACCGAATGCCCGACCGCCGGATTGAGAAACATCAGGATGCGGTAAAGCGCATCGCGCGAGATATCCAACGCCTTTGCGGCAACGAGCACGGGTTCGCCAAGGTTATCTTCGGCAATGCGCTGAGCCAATTGCCGGGGGATGCGCAATGCACCGGCGAGATGCTGAGTGAAATCTTTGTATCGGCGACCGAGCGCCGTCCTTTCCAGCTGCTCGGCGATAGCCGCTCGCCCTGCGCCGAGGATCGGGCGGGAGTGCGGATGGGCAGCGATGTGGAGGTTGCGCAAGATCAGCGCGCGCTCCTGGGCGCCAGCGGCGAAAAACGCTTCATTGAGTCTACTGGCGGTAACAAAATCGATGGTGTGGACAGCCAGCTGGTCTCCAGTCACTGCATCGCTCGCTGCGGGCGCCTCGCGCAAAGTACTGGGCGGCCCGCTTATCGCCGTCGGCGGTTGCAACAAGGGATGGGCGCCGATTTCGGCGGCGACTTTCGGCAGGTCGCGGGCCAGCGCTTGCAGGACACGCAGGGGAGGTGAGGGATAACGGGCAAACCGCCTCGCCACGGCAACCCTGGTCGAAAGATCGACCGCTTCAAGCAGACGCAGCGCCAGCTCGGTATAGTGCCGCTCCTCCGCCGCAGAGTGGGCAATACGCTGCACGTAAAGATCGGTGAGCACACGCAACAATGTGGGCCGCATGTCGAGCCCGCTGCGTGAGCCGAGCGCGGTTAGAGCTTCGAGGCCGAAAATGTCGCGGGCTTCCATGTCCGTGACTCAAGCACACCAGCGGACTGACGCGTGAATGCGTCCTGACCATCGCTCACTGATGTTAGGCCACGCGCGTTAGCGGAGCGTTAACCCTGCGTGCGGCCTATTGGCGAAGAGGCCGATGCATTCGCATCGGAGTGGGGACCGCCGCCGTCAGGCAGCGGGCGTGTGCTGGAACGCCACATGGGCACCATTGTCAAATTCCCGGAAGACGGCCGGATCGTTCGCTTCGGCCGCGCGGAAGCAGCGGATGAATCCGCAACCGTAATCATCCTTCCCGTCGTCCGCATCGAGCGGCATCATGACATGAGCGGCACTGACGATGTCGAGCCGCTGATACCGCCGCCGGCGGAAAACGGCGGGCGCAAACGCATGCGGCGTCGCTAGCCCTGTTATTGCGGTCGCGGCACGGCGCGGCATTGCGCACCGGCGATTGTGGCTCGCGCGCTAGCCATCAAGTCCGGCTCCGTTGCCAGAGCGCGCAAGACGATGAGGCCGGTGGCGGTTGGGGAGTCGATAATCAGACGATCGGCGGCCGTCACGCCCTCTTCCTCCGGCATCTGCGCGTGCTGCTCCCGCGTCATGAGATTGAGTTCGATGGTCCGGCGGCCGGCCGCCCGGTCGTTGATTGCATAATAGGCTACGCTGTTGCGGGTATAGAAGGTGACTGACGTGTAGGCTTGGCTCACCGGCGCGACGAACTTGAGGGTTCCAGCCGACAAATCGTACCGGCAAACCGCCACCGCAAAAGCGGGATCCATAAACGGCATGATCGCATCGGCGGCCGTCGGGGCGGGAAGGGGCGTCAGCACATCGACAGCTGCGAGCCCGGCCAATCGCGAATAGGCGTCCTGCGTCGCGGTCTGCGGCATGGCCAGCACCGTTGATAGATGCACAATGCCGCCGAGCAGCACCGCGCCGAAAATCCATAGGGCGAGGCGAACCATCAACAGCCCTTTCGCTCGATAGTCGGCATCGGGCCTTCCTTGGTAGTTCCGGTCGCTACGCCGATAGGCGTATCGTAGAGACGCCACACCAGGACGAATTGCTCGACCCCGCCGCTGGGCAGCCAGTTTCCCGGCCGCGCTCGGGGGCCGACATTGATGACAAAGCGTCCGTTCTGCTCGCGCAGAATCTCCGCGCTGGTAAAGCCATGGCGGCGGATCACATTGGCGATAAGGCGGCCCCGCGGATCGTAGAGAGTAAGCGTCCAATACCGAGCCGGCGGCGTCATGCCGCTGATGGAAAACGTGCAGCGTCCGTCGAGCGCGTTACCGGCGTCATCGGTATGGGCGTAGAAGGCGACGCCGTCACCGGTTCCGACGGGCAGTTCGCCGGTGCGCGCAATGCTGGCGCGGGCATAAGGGTCGATGTCGACCGATCCACTTTTTGGCCAGGCCGTCCACGCGCCGATGGCCAACGATCCGAAGGCAACGCCTCGCGTGAGTGTGAGCCAAGTCGCCCCGAGTCCAATAACCGCGGCGAGCAATAGGGTGAAACAGGACCCGAAAAACAGGCGCATGGTCTTTTCACGTCATCAGCGTGCCGCGGCCGAGCGGCGGCCGCGGTGATCAGAAGGCCGTGCGTATACTCTCACAAAGTTGCAGGGGTTCCGCTGCTCCTCCCCTGTCGCGTTTGAGCTAATTGCCATGCGGAGCGCCATTGCTTTTAAGCTCGCTCGCCGCCGTCAATGTGTTGGCGTGACCGTCAACATCCATGGTCGAGCCGAGCCGCGCCGGCAGCGCGCGAGTTGCTTCGTCAAGCAGCCGTTCTACGCGGACCAGGGCGTCGGTACCTTTACGGGTTAGCAAGATCTGCTGTGGGGCCGGCGCACCGACGAGAGCGGCATCAGCCACGGTCGGCGCATGCTGCGGTGGAGGCAAGCCGGGCAGGGGACGCAATTCGACGCCCTGGTGGGCATAGGCCATGACGTTGTGCCAAGCCAGAGCAGGGATTGTTCCTCCCGTCATGCGCTTCGTCGGCGTGTAATCGTCGTTGCCCATCCAGACTGCGCCGACAAAGTTTCCCGAGTAGCCGACGAACCAGGCATCGCGCCAACCGTTTGTGGTGCCGGTCTTGCCCGCGACCGGGACGCCGTCGAGTTGCGCCTTCCGGCCGGTGCCGTTTTGCACGACTGAATTCATCATGCCGATCATTTCCAGCGCGACTTGCGGCGAGATGACTTGCTCGGGCCGCTTGCCGTCGCGGTCGAAGCGCCATACCAGCTGGCCGGTGCCGGTGCGCACCTCGAGCGCCGCGTGCGGGGTCACCGCTTTGCCCAGATTGGGGAACGTAGCGTAAGCAACCGCGTGTTCGAGGACATTCACCTCGTCGGCGCCGATCGGCAGCGATGGCGTGTCCGGAAGAGGCGTCCAAATGCCGAAATTTCGCGCGGTCTGAACGATCTTCGCTCGCCCGAGCTTTGGATTGCCGTCACCAAGCGCAATCGAAAGTTTGACCGGGATGACGTTGATCGAGTTGGTGATCGCTTGGGTCAGAGTGAGTGAACCGGAATAGCCTCCGGAATAGTTGTGCGGACACCAATTGCCAATGCAAACCGGCGAATCGACTACGATCGAATTTGGCGTAAAGCCATTCGCCAATGCGGTGGCGTAAACATACGGCTTGAACGAGGATCCAGGTTGGCGAAGCGCGTCCACGGCACGATTGAACTGGCTGGCGCCGTAGTCGCGACCGCCGACCATGGCGCGAACCGCGCCGTCCAAATCGGCGATCACGACGGCGGACTGGCTGGCGCCGTAATCGTGGCCGTACTGACGCAAATCCGCTTCGATCTCGCGCTCGGCAAAATGCTGCAAGTTGGGATCGAGCGCGGTGCGCACGACAAAGAAGCTCTCGTTGATCGATTTCGGGAACGTGTCGGCAAGCTTGCGCATCTCGTCGAAGGCCCAATCAAGGTAATAATTCGGCGAGTTCTCCTGCTTGCGGTCGATGGGAGTCGCCGGATTGCGGCGAGCTCCGTAAACCTGACCCTCGGTCATGAATCCGGCGTCCACCAAATTGTCGAGCACAACATTGGCTCGCGCGCGCGCCGCCGGCAGATTGACCAGCGGCGAGAACTTGCTCGGTGCCTTAAAGAGGCCAGCCAGCATTGCCGCTTCCGGCAAAGTGACGTCCCGCACCGATTTGCCGAAATAGTATTGCGCAGCGCCATCAACGCCGAAGGCGCCGCCCCCAAGGTAGGCGCGGTCCAGATAAAGCTTGAGAATCTCCTTTTTGGAAAGTCGACTTTCCAGCCAAAGGGCGAGGAACGCCTCATTGATCTTGCGCTCGATGGTTCGCTCGTTCGAAAGAAACAGATTCTTGGCAAGTTGCTGAGTGATGGTGGAGCCGCCTTGAACGACGCCGCCGGCCCTGGCATTCGTCACCACGGCGCGGAAAGTGCCGTAAAAGTCGATGCCGTAGTGTTCGTAGAACCGTCGATCCTCGGTCGCCAGAACCGCCTTGATCAGATGGTCGGGCATTTCCCCGAGCGGGACCGAATCATTGTGCTTGATGCCGCGGTTGCCTATCTCGTTGCCATATCGGTCGAGAAACGTGACCGCGAGTTCCGAACGCTTGAGCCAGTCCTCATCCGAAGTCTCCCGGAATGCCGGAATGGCTAGCGCCAGCATGAGCAGGACGGCACCGGCGCCCCAAGTAGCCGCCTCGGAGAGTGGCTCGACCAGGATCCAGCGGCGCCAGCCGGCGACGTGGAACCGGTCCATAATCGCAGTAAAACGCTCGTAGAATTCGCGCGCCCATTTCCCGGTTAGGAAGACAGCGGAGTCGATCCTGGCGTCGAGGTCGAGGAGCAGAAGTTTAACTCTGTGGCGCCAGTCGCCACCTGGTGCAGGAGCCCGTTCGGTCACCTAAAGCCACTCCCGGGAATTGGGGTCGTTCTCGTAAGATTCTCTGTTACGCCACGATTTAGCGGAGACGGCTGCGTACGCCAATGACATGTCCGCGACAGTGTGAATGGAATTTTGGGACAAATTGGGCCTAACATCCTCGGAGATGATGACAGCGAATCCGGATAGCGAGAGATGACCACCGGTCCCGGCTCCGGCGACATGCCATTCTGGCAGTCCAAGTCGTTGGAAGAAATGACTGATTCCGAGTGGGAGAGCCTATGCGATGGCTGTGGCCGCTGCTGCCTCAATAAGCTCGAAGAGGAAGGTAGCGACCGTACCTATTACACGGATGTCGGCTGCCGTCTCCCCGACAACAAGACGTGCCGGTGCCGCGATTACCCAAATCGACTGGAAAAGGTCGAGGATTGCGTGCGGCTGACGCCGCAAAGCCTCAAGACCATTACTTGGCTGCCGCCTTCATGCGCCTATGTGCTCTTGGCCGAAGGCAAAGATCTCTATTGGTGGCATCCGCTGGTCTCCGGCGACCCGGAATCCGTACATGCTGCAGGCGTCTCAGTCCGCGGTCGCGTGCGAGCAAGCGAAACCCGCGTGTCCGACGATGAGCTCGAAGATTACATCGTCAGCTGGCCGTTGAAATTGCCAAGAACGGCAAGACGGCGGAAGTAGGCGATTCCCACCCGGACTTTTCAATCGCGCCTGCTGTGCTGGATATTCCAATTGTGAGCAGCCCAGGTCTGCCGGGAAAGTGGTTGCCTTCGCGGCCAGCGGATACCAAGTGGTCTAATTCACGCGTGCTTTGATGCAGCAAGATTTTTTTCGGCTACTTGGTGAGGCGATTGTCGTCGCGGTGTTTGGTGCGATCGTGCTGGGCAGTTCAGGGGAACAAGTTGGCTCTTCTAGTCTGGAAAGGCTCGGCGCAGGGCCGGCCGAATTTGCTGTCGCCTTTCGTTTCGTATTCTGGGCTGCGGCAGTCTTCCTCGCCATTGCGCTCGGGTGCCTGTTTGCGGTTGAGGAGCGGCCGCTGCATGGGCCGGTGCGTCTCGGCGACGCCGGGATGGATTAGCTTAAGCATTCCGGCCCCTGGCTGTTCAGGCCTTGTTCACCGCAATCCGCCTAGAGCATGATAGCAAGCTCAAGGAAGTGACCGGTGTGAGGCCGGATTCGAAGGCCGCGCCTCGGAAGTCTATCGAGCGAGTATCGGAGTGACCTCGCGCTTTAGCGCTCGGGAGGCCGAGATGGGTACCCGTGCTGTTGCAGCAACGCTGCTGATCTTCGCGGTTACGCTGGCTTCTGTGCGTGCCGAAGAGACCTTGCGGCCGACACATCTCGGTGGCGAAATTCCGTTCGCCTGCCTGAACCAAAAAGAGCGGCGTGCGCTCATTGAGAGCGGTTCCGTTATTCGGCTCGCCGCGGCGATGCACGCTGTGCGGACTGTTGCGCCCGGCACCCTGGTCCGCGCTCGACTTTGCCGTCGTCCTGAGGGGCTCGCCTACATGCTGACGGTACTTGCGCACGACGGCAAAGTGACGCACGTAGCTGTGGATGCCGTAAACGGCACGCTCGGCGAGCGCTAAAGCGGAGCCAATCTTGCGCCTTCTTGTCGTCGAGGACGACCCGGATCTTAATCGTCAGCTCGCTACCGCCTTGACCGACGCCGGCTATGTGGTCGACCGCGCATTTGACGGCGAGGAAGGCCATTATCTTGGTGAAAGCGAGCCCTACGACGCCGTCATCCTCGATATCGGCCTGCCCAAAATGGACGGCATCTCGGTTCTCGAATCCTGGCGACGCGCCGGCCGCGCGATGCCTGTATTGATCCTTACCGCGCGGGATCGCTGGAGCGACAAGGTGCAGGGTTTTGATGCGGGCGCTGACGATTACGTTGCCAAGCCATTCCATCTGGAAGAGGTGCTGGCTCGCGTGCGAGCATTGCTGCGTCGCTCCGCTGGCCATGCCAAGAGCGAGTTCACCTGCGGGCCGGTGCGTCTTGATACCCGCACCGGCCGAGTCGCCGTGGAAGGCAATCCGGTGAAGCTTACTTCGCACGAGTACCGGCTTCTTTCCTACCTCATGCATCACACCGGCCGTGTGGTTTCACGTACCGAGCTGGTTGAGCATCTTTACGATCAGGACTTCGACCGCGATTCCAATACCATTGAGGTTTTCGTCGGCCGGATTCGTAAAAAGCTTGGCGTCGACGTGATTCAGACGGTACGCGGTCTCGGGTATCTGTTGACGGCGCCCGATGCGCGCTAACTCGCTCGCCTTTCGCCTTTTCTTTTGGGCGGCCGGCTTGACAGTCGTCATTCTCATTGTCACCGGCGTGGTTTTGTCATCGCTCTATCGCCATGCGGTCGAGCGCGCTTTCGATCGTCGGCTCGACGTCTATCTGCGCACCTTGGTGGCCGACGTAGCCTCGCCCGAAGAGGGCACCGAAAAATTTCCGCAATCGATCGGAGAGCCCTTGTTCGAGCTACCGCTCTCCGGCTGGTATTGGCAGGTCACGCGGCTCGACGCGGCTAAACCGGAGATGCATTCGTCGCGGTCGCTGTGGGATTCCAATCTTCCGCGATTGCCTGAGAACGACGCACAAGCCGCCGCTTCCGGCGGGTATCTCAAGGGTTATGTATCAGGTCCTGAGGAGGTTCGGTTACGCCTCGTCCAGCGCACGATAGATCTTGGTGACGATGGCCGCTATCTGATTTCCGTGGCAGGCGAAGCCACCGATATCGACGAAGATATGAGCAGCTTCGACCGCACCATCGGTGCCATTTTCGCCGGGCTGGCGCTCGCGCTCGTTTTGACAATCGCGTTGCAAGTCCGTTTGGGTCTCGCTCCACTCAAGCGTATTTCGGAAAGCCTTGCTGCCATCCGCTCAGGCCGCGCCGAACGGCTGGAAGGCGAATTTCCCTTGGAAATCGCGCCGCTGGCGCGCGAAACCAATGCCTTGATTGAGGCCAATCACGAAATTGTCGAACGCGCGCGCACGCATGCCGGCAACCTGGCACACGCGCTGAAGACGCCGTTATCCGTGATCGTAAACGAGGCGGCGTCTCGCGCGAATGATCCTTTGGCGCAAAAAGTAATCGAGCAAGCCGACATCATGCGCGATCAGATGGTGCGCCAGTTGGAACGGGCGCGGCTTGCCGCTCGCCCGACCGTTCTCGGCACGCTTATTGACGTTCCACCGGTCGTGACCGCACTCGCGCGCACCATGGAGAAACTCCATCGCGATCGCGAAATCGCCATCGCCGTCGACGTGCCGTCCCGGGCCCGCTTTCGCGGCGAACAGCAGGATCTTGAAGAGATGGTCGGCAATCTCGTCGATAATGCATGCAAGTGGGCGCGATCGCGCGTTGCGGTCGAGGTGGTGACGGAGGACGCGGCGACCGACGGCAAGTCGAAAGTGCGCGTCATTGTCGATGACGACGGTCCGGGGCTGTCGCCGGCGGAACGCGAGCAGGTGGCGCTTCGCGGTCAAAGATTAGACGAGAGCAAACCAGGCTCCGGACTTGGCCTCTCCATCGTCGTCGAACTCGCAAGCCTGTATAAAGGCGTCTTGACGCTCGATACATCGCCGATCGGTGGATTACGTGCGGAACTTGCTCTGCCCGGCGGCTGAGCGTTTCGTCGCAGTTTGCAGAAGCGTTCTCGGCAAACTTAAGCACGAAAGAACTCGGCGGCCGGATTGGGCGTCCTTTTAGACCATCGCGGCCGCGCGCGCTTGGCGATCAGGAGAAGTGGTGCGCTGTCGGTGAGGAGCTCCAGGCGCTGCAAATGCGACCCTCCGGCGCGCCGGCGTTTGGCGCAGTCCGAAGACCGATCACTATGCAATACGGTGCCGGGCCCGCTTACGAAGAAAACCGCCGTGCCCTGCCACGAAATGCTCGCATACCGTGTATATCGACTGTGGCGCAGACTGGGCACTGCGCCAGTCGCCGAAAATCCGATCGGACATGGATGATATTAAGGTGATTGCGCCTAACTCGGCCGTGCGGGGCCTTCCGTCCGAAGCCTCGCAGTCGCTATTGCACCCATTCCTCCCCTTTCTGCGTAACACCTTCTTAAGCGCCAACTGACTAAAACAGCGCCAATGCCGTGCAAGCGCATGGGGTTTTATGGCGAGCGAGGGGCAAGCCGTCGAGCAGTTACGCGACTACCTGCGGACGTTGAAGCCGGAAGCTCGCGCCATGCTGATTGTGGAGTTGGAGCGCGACCTGCTTCGCGGCGAAGACGTCGCGGGCAGTGAATTAATTCTCCAGGAGCTGCGGCGCACAATTCGCGCCTCAGGGCAGAAGGTACCGCGAATAGGCGACGCCGTCCGGCTTTTCTTCGCGCCGCTCGAACCGTTCCTGATTAACGATGCCGCCGATCATAAGCGGATCGGACGTATCGCGCGCGCGACGCTTGCACCGATTTGGGAATGGATAGGTCGCGACCTAATACCCGCCGAAACCAAGGCATTGGTATCCGACGTCAACCGCGCACTGTTCGAAGATGACCGCCTGAAGGCGGAACAGTTGATCCGCGCCTTATATGATCGTGTAATCCTCCGGATCACGGAAGTTGTCGCCGGCGTTCAAAATGACGAAAGCAAGCGGCGCCGTCTTGCTGCGCAGATCGGCTCGCCGCGCGCCGTAGAAACTATAACGACTCTTGCCAAGGTCCTCGCCTGCCGTGATGTGCTGCCCACGGTTGCGCAACGGTTGCCAGCGATCATGCCCGCGTTCGAGCGCGAACAAGTTGATTTGGTCAAGGCATTGTTGACCGGCGCGACGGTACAGAAGGCGGCTGTAGGCCCTACGGCTAACAAAGATGACATCTTCCTCTACGGTCTTATTCTGGTGACCGGTCGTTTGACGGAGCCGTGGCAGCTCATTCGTATAGCCACCCGCGCAGCGGCAAGCAGCGACGAAATACGGGTCGCGCAAACGCCCTTCGCCGTTGCAGTCAATATCGTGCTTGGCGACCTTGAATGTATGGTGGGCGACTTGGAGACCGGCCTCAAAGTGCGCCGTCAGGTTGCCCCGCTGGTGCGGGCGATCTGTACGGCCGTGCATGGCGTAGGCACAGAACTAAGCTTTTCGGCCGATTCAGATTGGGGCCGCCGGTTCGCGGCGATCCGCGGCGAGTTGGCGAACGTGCTGAAGCCAGGAATTGACTCAGCCCCGGCGCGCGTTCGCCGCATCCTGCGCCCGCGCGCAGCAAAGGACATTGCTCCCGGCTCGGTGCTGGAAGCGAATGAGGTGAGCGACGCGGAGATGCAGCTCGACCTCGTCACCGCTTGCCGCGAATATGCCAACGAACTCGGTATCGGCGACGTCAGCATGCGGGCATATTCCGAGCTGCAACATTACCTTGAGGCCGGCGCCAAAATCCTGCTCGATTCACTCCGTCACGCAAATGACGCCGATAGAGCGTTCCGGCAATCGCAAATGCAGGCGGCCATCAGATTTTGCCGCCTCATATTCGGAGCAGATTTTGCCGGCCTGTTGGCCAAGGCCGCCGAAATGGCCACGCAAAAATTGAGCGAGGCCGAACGGGCCCGCGCATACTGACCCAGCCAGGTGTCTGGCGCCCGATTGCCTGGGCGACCCGGAATCGAACTAGAACAGCGTATCCGGCCGATCCTCGAACCGCCGCACAGCGCTCAATTGCCGCGCCGTTGCTCCCATTGCCGCCGCAATGGGGCCGTGATGATGTAATTGCGCGGCCCGCTGGCCGGCGCTGCAATGCGCTTTGTCTACGGATGTGCGAACAAAGATCATGGTTCTGTGGATCATTTTTGCAGTCATGACGTCGGCGGCGATTTTCGCCGTGTACTGGCCGCTGGTCCGCGGATCGCGAAATCGTGCCGGCGGCAGCGATCTCCTCCTGTACAAGGATCAATTGCGCGAGATCGACCGCGATCGTGCCAGCGGCCTGATCGGCGAGAGCGAAGCCGAAGCTGTTCGACTTGAGGTGTCTCGCCGGCTTCTCGCTGCCGCGAGTACATCAACGGCAATTGCTTCACCCGAGGATGGTTTGCAAATTGTAAAGCGGCGTCGCAGTGCGATAATACTCGCCGCGATCATTTTGTCGCTCGTTGCACCCGGACTTTATGTCGCACTCGGTTCGCCGAATATTCCGGGAGAGCCCGCCGTCGCGCGGGTACAAAACTCGGAGGGTCAACTGTCCATCGCCGGCCTTGTCAGCCGAGTCGAAGCGCGTTTAGCACACAATCCCAACGATGGTATGGGGTGGGAAGTGATCGCACCAGTTTACATGCGGCTAGGCCGCTTTGACGACGCGGTGCACGCGCGCAAAAAGTCTCTGCTGCTTAACGGCGAAAACGCGACGCGCCAAGCTGATCTCGGCGAGGCGGAAGCTGCGGCAGCCGACGGCATCGTAACCGCAGACGCCCGCGCGGCATTCGAACGTGCGACGGCGCTTGATGCGCATGAACCTAAGGCGCGCTACTTTCTCGGCGTTGCCGCCGAGCAGGACGGCAGGCTTGAAGATGCGGCTTCGATTTGGCGAGCGCTGCTGGCGGATGCCCCATCCGGCGCTCCTTGGACGAGCTTTGTGCGCGGCGCGCTGGCGCGCGTGACCGGCGCTCCTTCAGGTGAGGCGGGGCCAACCGCAAGCGACGTTGCCGCCGCCGCCAACATGAGTGGCCCGGCACGTCGCGAAATGATCAGCGGCATGGTTGGCCGCTTGGCTGATCGGTTGCGCGACAACGGCGCCGATGTCGACGGCTGGCTCCGCCTTGTGCGCGCTTACGCGGTTCTGGGCGATCGCGACAAAGCCAAAAGCGCCGCCGCTGATGCAAAGCGCGCGCTCGCCGATCATCCCGAGGACGTCAGACGCATCGAAGAGCTGGTAAAGGGGCTGGGCCTTGACGGTTAAAGGGCCAAACATGCTCGGACAGCGACGGCGACCATGACACGCAAGCAGCGACGCCTTGTTTTGATCGGCACCGGTCTCGGCGTCCTCGCGATTGCGATTGCGCTGATGCTCAATGCTTTTAGAGATTCGATTGTCTTCTTCAATTCGCCAAGCGACATCGGGGCAAAGCGCATCGCGGCCGGTACGCGCATCCGGCTCGGTGGATTGGTCAAAGCTGGAAGTGTGTTTCACGGGAATAATCTTAAGGTCCGCTTCACCGTCACTGACGGGAACAGTGATATTCCCGTCGTCTATCAGGGCGTGCTGCCGGATCTATTCCGCGAGGGGCAGGGTGTGGTGGCCGAGGGCGCGCTCGACGGTGCAGGCTTGTTCAATGCCGACACAATCCTCGCCAAGCATGACGAGACGTACATGCCGAAGGAAGTCGCCGACGCCTTAAAAAGGTCGGGACATTGGAAAGACGATTACGCGCAACGTCAGCCTTCCGAGGGACGAGGCAAATGACGCCGAGGCGTTTTTTGTCCTTTCCCGCGCGTTGCTCGCCCGCTCCGGCAAAGCTGGCCGGCAGAACTGGGGCGGAGGGCGGAAAGGAGCACCGGCCATGATCGCCGAACTCGGGCATTATGCGCTGATGCTGGCCCTCGGCTTGGCTCTGGTTCAGGGCTCAATGCCGATTATCGGCACCCGCACCAACGACACGGCGCTGATGACAATGGCGACTGCGACGGCGCTCGCCCAATTCGTTTTCGTGTCCGCCGCATTCGCGGCGCTCGCCGCCTGCTACGTCGCCTCGGACTTCTCGGTACTCAACGTATACGAGAACTCAAATTCGGCGATGCCATTGCTTTACCGACTCACCAGCATCTGGGGGAACCACGAAGGATCCATGATGCTGTGGATACTGATCCTCGCGCTTTTCGGCGCACTGGTCGCGGCGTTCGGCAACAATTTGCCGCTCAAACTCAAGGCCAATGCGTTGGCTGTGCAAGCGTGGATCGCTGCGACCTTTCAGCTGTTCATTCTGCTTACCTCAAATCCTTTTCTGCGAATTGCCGACGCTCCGTTCGAGGGTCGCGACCTCAATCCGATTCTGCAGGATCCGGGATTGGCTTTTCATCCGCCGTTCCTCTACCTCGGCTATGTCGGTTTCTCGATCGCATTTTCCTTCGCTATTGCAGCCCTGCTGGAGGGTCGCATCGACGCGGCGTGGGCGCGTTGGGTGCGGCCATGGGTTCTTGGCGCCTGGATGTGCTTGACGCTGGGAATAGCCGGCGGCTCTTTCTGGGCATATTACGAACTCGGCTGGGGCGGTTTTTGGTTTTGGGATCCGGTCGAAAATGCCTCTTTGATGCCTTGGCTCGCCGGCACGGCCTTGCTGCATTCCGCCGTTGTTATGGAAAAGCGCGGCGCGCTCAAGGTCTGGACCATTCTTCTCGCCATCGTCGCTTTCTCGCTTTCCTTGATCGGGACGTTTTTGGTGCGGTCGGGCGTGCTCACCTCTGTTCACACATTTGCGACCGATCCCCGGCGCGGCATTTTCATTTTGGTGATCCTTATCGTCTTTATCGGCGGCGCTTTGGCGCTCTACGCATGGCGGGCTCCGCTCCTAAAACAAGGCGGGCTTTTCGCGCCGATTTCGCGAGAAGGTGCTCTCGTCCTCAACAATTTGTTCCTTACCTCGGCATGCGCGACGGTGTTCGTCGGCACGCTTTATCCGTTGGCGCTTGAGGCGCTCACTGGAGAAAAGATTTCCGTGGGCCCGCCGTTCTTCAATGCAACATTTGGTCCGCTATTTATCCCACTGCTCGCGGCTATGCCGTTCGGTCCGCTGCTCGGATGGAAACGCGGCGATCTGCTTGGTGCGGCGCAACGTTTGGTCGTCGCCGCGATTCTTGCCGCAATAGCGGTGGCGGCAACGCTGGCGCTGCAGCGCGGCGGGCCGGTGTTGGCGCCGTTCGGCGTGGGCGTCGCGATCTTCGTGATGGCCGGCGCGCTGATCGATATTGCCGAGCGTACTTTGGTGCTGCGTATCCCGCTCGGCGCCGCACTACATCGCGCAGCGGGATTACCCCGCTCCGCGTGGGGGGCTGCGTTTGCCCATTTCGGAATGGGCGTGACGCTCTTCGGCATCGTTGCCGTGACCGCATGGGGAAGTGAACGCATCGCGGCGCTTAAGCCCGGCGATACGCTCGAATTAGCGCATTATCGGCTCACTTTCGACGGCTTGTTCAAGCGCGCAGGCGCCAATTATCAGGACTCCGTCGGACATTTCAGTGTCCGTCGAACGAGCGGCGACTTAATTGGAGCACTCGAGCCCAGCCGGCGTATGTTTCCCAGCCGCGGTATGGCGACCACCGAAGCGGCGCTGATGACGCGCGGTATGAGCCAGCTTTACCTGTCGATCGGCGACGCCACGCCGCAAGGCACGGTGCCCGTCCGCTTTTACTTCAAACCTCAAGTGCTGATGATTTGGCTTGGCGCTTTAATCATGTTCGCCGGCGGAGCGCTGTCTCTTTCCGATCGGCGCCTGCGAATCGGGGCGCCGAGATCGGCAAAAGCGGGTGCGATTCTCCAGGCGGCGAAGTGAGCTGTCATGAAGCGGATTATCGATGCGTCACAATCAAAGCCGGTCGTTGCCGGACTGTTATTGACGCTCGCCTTTTGGCTCTTCGCTGCGTTTCCGCTTCGGGCAGTCGAATCGAGCGAGATGCTGACCGATCCCGCGTTGGAAGCGCGGGCGCGCACCTTATCCAAGGAATTACGCTGTCTCGTTTGTCAAAATCAATCCATCGACGATTCCGAGGCGCCACTCGCTCATGACTTACGCGTCATCGTGCGCGAGCATCTGAAGGCTGGCGATACCGATGCGCAGGTGATGGATTTTCTCGTTGCCCGGTATGGCGAATTCGTCCTGCTCAAGCCGCGTCTTTCGTGGCATACGCTGGCTTTATGGGGGGCGCCGCCCGCAACCGTGCTGCTCGGGATCGCCATGCTGGTCATTATTGGTCGCCGTCGGCAAAACGCGTCGGCGCAGGATGCCGCGAATCTGACATCCGCGGAAGAAACCCGGCTGGCCGAGCTCTTGCGCGATCAGACTTAAAGCTACCCAAGCTGCGCGGCGTGGAGTTCCTCGCTCGCTTGTCCGACTTGTGGCGCAAGCGCGCTACATAAGCGCAGCCGGTGCCGAGTTCCTCCCCGCAACATTAACAACTTTTAATATGCGCGACAGCGCGCGGTAAGGCGTCGGCCTCCATATGTCAGGGCAATCATGGCTTCTAAACGGGGCAGAGTTCCGTTGGCGAAACGGACGGAGTTCAATTTGGAGACGGTAATGAACGGCAACGAACGACATTCGCGCCTCGTATTGTCTGCGCGCCGTATCGGATTATTGGCGACGACGATCGCGGGCCTTGGTGCAGCGGTGCTGTTCCTCACGCCGCAAACGACGCCAGGAGCTGCCTGGTTTGCGAATCCAGCGCACGCGCAAAACCTGTCACAGCAGGCGCAGCAATTGCCGCAACATCCTGTCGGGTTCGCCGACATCGTCGCCAAGGTGAAACCGGCGGTGATCTCGGTTCGGGTCAAGATGGAGCGAACGGTGACGCCGGGATCGAACGAGGACGAGCTTCCGTTCCCGCCTGGATCGCCGTTCGACCGCTTCTTCCGCCGTTTCGGCACGCCCGAGAACGGGGAGGGTCGTCACCAATTGATAACCGGTCAGGGTTCGGGCTTTTTCATCAGTGCCGACGGTTATGCCGTGACCAATAACCATGTGGTCCAGAATGCAGATAAAGTTCAGGTCACAGCCGACGACGGCAAGACGTACACCGCCAAGGTGATCGGCACCGACGCGCGCACGGACCTGGCTCTCATAAAAGTCGATGGCAGCGACTTTCCCTACGTAAAGCTCGGGGAACACGCTCCCAGGGTCGGCGACTGGGTGCTCGCTGTCGGTAATCCTTTTGGGCTAGGCGGCACCGTAACCGCCGGCATAGTTTCGGCCCGCGGCCGCGACATCGGCGCCGGACCGTACGACGACTTCATCCAGATCGACGCTCCGGTGAACAAGGGTAACTCCGGCGGTCCGGCATTCGACGTCGATGGCGATGTGATCGGAGTTAATACCGCGATCTTTTCGCCGTCGGGCGGCTCGGTCGGCATCGCCTTCGCCATCCCGGCCGATACGGTCAAGAGCGTCATCGCGCAGCTGCGCGAAAAGGGCAACGTGACCCGCGGTTGGATCGGAGTGCAAATTCAGCCGGTGACGCCGGAATTGGCGGAAAGCCTCGGTTTGAAGAAGGCAAGCGGCGCGCTCGTCTCCGAGCCGCAACCCAACAGCCCGGCCGCTAAAGCGGGTATCGCCAGTGGTGACGTCATCACCTCAGTCGACGGCAATCCCGTTGCCGACGCTCGCGAACTCGCGCGCAAAATCGGCACCATGGCTCCCGGCACCACAGTTAAGCTGGGCCTGATCCATCGGGGCGAGGACAGGACGGTGACTCTCACACTCGGCACCCTGCCGAATGAGCACCAGGCCGCCAATCAGCAGAACGAGCGCCCCACCGCCGACAGCGAGATCCCGAAACTCGGCTTGACGCTTGCGGCGGGAAATCAATCCGGCGAGCAAGGCAACGGCGTGGTCGTCACCGGCGTCGATCCGAACGGTGTTGCCGCCGATCACGGCTTCCAAGTAGGCGACGTCATCCTTGACGTCGGCGGTAAGGCTGTTTCCAAGCCGGCCGACGTGACCACACAACTGGCTGAAGCGCGAAAGGAGGGCAAGCACGCTCTGCTTTTTCGCGTGAAATCAGGCGAGGGCACACGTTTTGTCGCATTGCCTCTTGGCAGTGCCTAGCTGCCGCGGGCCCCTTCGGGTGGATCCGCGCATTAGGAATGAGAGCCTGGTTCGAATGATTTGTCGAAAGCAGGCTCCGGAGTAATGGGGCGATCCGCCGGCATCCGTCGCCCCCGCTGGCGGGCGTACCCTGGGGACGGGCCTCACGGCCCGTCCCCGCTGAACACCAACTCTGCCCCAGGCATCCCGTCGCCCCCGCTGGGACCAGGGTTGGCCGGGGGGATGGCGGCCTCGGTGGCCGCTATCCCCCCGCTTCCTTTGCTGTGTTTATATTATTAGCGGCTCAATCGTGCCACACGTTATGTTAACTGACGCCGCCGCTGCTCCGGCCCAAATTGAATTGCCAATTCGCCGAAATCCGATCATGCGCCTGCTCATTATCGAAGATGACCGCGATGCGGCCGATTATCTCGTCAAGGCCTTCCGCGAAGTCGGCCATATCGCTGACCAGGCAGCGGACGGCGAGGAGGGTTTGGCGCTTGCGCTCGATGGCCAATACGACGTCTTAATCGTCGATCGTATGCTGCCCAAGATTGACGGCTTGTCGATAATTGCGACCTTGCGCAGCAAATCAATAGAGACGCCCGTGCTTATTCTTTCCGCGCTCGCTCAGGTCGACGATCGGGTGAAGGGGTTGCGCAGCGGCGGTGACGATTATCTCGCCAAGCCCTACGCATTCGCGGAACTATTGGCGCGCATCGAAGCGCTGATGCGCCGACGCGGCGCGCGTGGCGAGGAAACTGTCTATCGCGTCGCCGACCTGGAACTCAATCGGCTTTCGCATGAAGTCAGCCGTGGTGGGCAGCAGCTGCAGCTGCAGCCGCGCGAGTTTCGCCTGCTCGAATATCTGATGCGGCATGCTGGTCAGGTCGTTACCCGCACCATGTTGTTGGAGAACGTGTGGGACTACCACTTTGATCCGCAGACCAACGTCATCGACGTCCATATTTCGCGTCTGCGTGCCAAGATCGATAAAGGCTTCGGGCAGGCTTTGCTGCACACCGTGCGTGGCGCCGGCTATATGATTCGCGAAGAGAAATAGCGCGCGCCTGCGCAGGAGCTACGGCGTTCGGATTTTTCCCAGAATCCCGCTTGCGCATAGCGTCTGAATTCTTTCCTGAGCGATACCCCAAGATTCAAGAACGGCGGGCGCGTCGGCGCCGATATCTTGCGGCGGCGTGGGGCGGGCAGCGGGGGTCCGCGAGAAGCGCGGCGCCGGTGCCGGCTGCACCACTCCGCCGACCTCGACAAACGAATCCCTTGCGACATTGTGCGGATGACGCGGCGCCTCCTCCATGGTCAGAACCGGCGCGAAGCAAGCATCAGTTCCTTCAAGCAATGTGCACCATTCATCGCGCGTTCGCGTCTTGAAAAGCTTTTCAAGCGTCTGGCGAAGCTCCCGCCCGTCCTCGGCGTAGGCCAAGCTGAGACGCTCGAACAGAATCTTGCGGAATTTCAGTTCCAGAGCCGCGATTGCGACAAACTGACCGTCGCTGCATTCATAGGTCTCGTAAATGGCGGATCCGCTATCCAGCAAATTGGCGCCTCGCTGCAGAGTGTGCAGCCCGGCCGCATGTAAACCGTAGAACAGAGTCATCAGCGACGCGGCGCCTTCAGTCATCGCCGCATCCACGATTTGTCCCTTGCCGGAATGCTGCGCTTCAAGCATCGCGCATGCCATGCCAAACGCGAGATAGAGCGCGCCGCCGCCGAAATCGGCGACCAAGTTGAGAGGTGGGGTTGGCTTTGATCCCAAACGCCCGATTGCGTGCAGCGCTCCTGCCAGGGCGAGATAGTTAAGGTCGTGACCCGCGGCTTGCGCCAGCGGCCCGGACTGTCCCCATCCGGTCATTCTGCCGTAAACGAGGCGCGGGTTGCGTGTAAGCATGGCGTCGGGGCCAAGGCCAAGCCGTTCCATGGTGCCCGGCCGGAAACCTTCGATCAGTGCGTCGGCTTTTTCGATAAGATCAATCGCAAGCGCAATTCCCTCGGGGCGCTTGAGATCGACCGCTATCGACGGGCGCGAGCGGTGCAGCAATTCAAATTTTGTCGGCATGTCGATGCCGAGGTCGCTCGACGAAATCCGATCGATGCGGATGACCTCGGCACCAAGGTCGGCGAACAACATAGCCGCCATCGGCCCGGGACCGATGCCGGCGAATTCAACGATACGAACGCCCGCGAGAGGGCCCATCCTGCTTCCGCCTTTTGTCGCTTCAAACAGCAAAACACGTTACACTAATGAGCATGGCCGAACTGACACGCTTTCGTTATCACACTGAATTTGCTTCGGCGCTGGGAAAACTTCTGCGCGCCACGGCGTTTCGGCTGACGCTCGTTTATCTGTTGGTCTTTATCATATTTGCGGTTTCGCTGCTCGGCTACTTCGCCTTGAACACACGGCGACTGATCACTGACCAAATCACCAACCGCGTCAACATAGAAGTCAGTGCGTTGCGCGAGCAATATGAGACTGGCGGAATCCGGCGTTTGGTGACTATTCTTGATTTGCGGGCCCGACGTCCAGGTTCAAATCTTTACCTCTTGACCACGCCGAACGGTGAGGGTCTCGCCGGCAATGTCAGTTCTTTGGAGCCGGGCGTCCTCGATCATCCGGGATGGTTTGAATCGAGCTATCGCCGAATCGAGACGTCGGAGGAAACTGAACACCGGGCGCTGGTGCGGGTCGTGGAATTGCCCGGCGGATTTCGTCTTCTGGTGGGGCGCGATCTCGAGGAGCGCGAACGCATTTACGGTATTATCGCCACCGCCGGGCGGTGGTCTTTTGCCCTGGTGGTAGTGCTTGGTCTCGGCGGCGGTTTCTTCGTCAGCCGCCGCGTGCTCAAGCGGATCGATGCGATGACCGAGACAGCGCAAACAATCATGGCCGGCGATCTCGCGGGTCGGCTGCCGGTTGCCGGGACCGGCGACGAGCTCGACCGTCTCGCCGACAACCTCAACGCCATGCTCGAGCGCATCGAAGGCCTTATGCGTGGTTTGAAGGAAGTCTCCGACAACATCGCCCATGACCTAAAAACGCCGCTGACCCGGTTGCGCAACCGCTGTGAGCAGGCTTTGCGCCGCCCACGCGGCGAGGCTGAGTATCGCGCCGTATTGGAATCCACAATCGCCGAATCGGATGAGCTAATTCGTACCTTCGACGCGTTGTTGATGATCGCCCGCGCGGAGTCGGGCCAGGCGCGCGACAACATGGTCGAGTTCGATGCCGCCGCGATCGCCCGCGACGTCAGCGAATTATACGAGCCGCTGGCGGACGAGAAAGGACTGGCGCTGAAGGTCGAGGCGTCGGCAAACGCGCCGGTGCGCGGCAATCGCGAATTGGTCAGCCAAGCACTCGCCAATCTCATCGACAACGCGATCAAATATGCCACGCCGGAATCGATCGAGGTCAATGGCGTGCCCGCGGAGATCCTTGTAAAGGCCGGGGTCGACGCTGACCGCATTACTCTCACGGTTGCCGATCATGGACCGGGAATTGCCGTTGCCGATCGTGGCCGTGTGGTCGAGCGGTTCGTGCGGCTGGAGCAGAGCCGGTCGCAGCCGGGCTCGGGCTTGGGCTTGAGCCTTGCTTCAGCGGTTGCGCGGCTTCATGGCGGTGAACTTAAGCTCGAAGACAATGAACCAGGCTTGAGAAGCATCATTGCTTTACCGCGGGCGGGTCCCGCGGGTGCCTGATGCGGGGACGTAAATCCGGGAAGTACCCGATCAGAAAAGGTGAAGATAGGGCACTGGTTCGGCGGATCGCTGGAACGTTGCCGCGTGCCTCGGCCCAAGGCCGCAACCGCACCGCCGAGTGGGTATCGGGGATAGCGGGAAGCGCGGCCGGCAAATCACTGAAGTCATTGATCTCAGCGCACCCGCGGCTTGCCACTTTGCTCACCGGAATTGCCGGTACGGCGCCATACCTTTGGGATCTCATCTGCGCCGATCCGGCCCGGCTGCTGCGTCTGCTCACAAATAATCCAGAGGAAGAACTGGCCGCACTGCTGCAGGCAGCCCATCGGTCGGGCGCAGCGGCACGGGGAACGGCCGGTCTCATGCGGGTTCTGCGCCGCATGAAAGCGGAGGCCGCGCTGTTGATTGCGCTTGCCGACATTGGAGGAATTTGGCCGCTCGCTCGCGTCACGGCATCGCTGACCGAGGTCGCCGACACCTCGCTTCGCGTCAGTGTTCGTCATTTGCTCGCGCAGGCCGCCAAAAATGGGAAGCTTTGCTTGACCGACCCGCAAAATCCCGAAATCGGCGCCGGCTACATAGTGTTGGCCATGGGCAAGATGGGCGCCGACGAGCTGAACTATTCCAGCGATATCGATCTCATGGTGTTTTTTGATTCAAGCCTGCCGGCGTTGGCAAGCGGCGTAGAGCCGACGCCGTTCTTCACCCGTCTAACGCGCGAATTGGTCAAGCTGCTGCAGGAGCGAACCACCGACGGTTATGTCTTTCGTGTGGATTTGCGTCTGCGGCCCGACCCGTCTTCGACCCAGATTGCGATTTCGACGGAGGCGGCGCTCGACTATTACGAAAGCAGAGGCCAGACCTGGGAGCGCGCAGCGCTGATCAAAGCGCGCGCTTGCGCGGGCGATCTTGCCGCGAGCACCAAATTCATCAGTGAACTTTCGCACTTCATCTGGCGCAAATATCTCGATTACACCGCGGTCGCTGACGTGCATGCGATGAAGCAGCAGATTCACGTCTACCGCGGCCACGGCGAAATCGCGGTCGAAGGGCATAACGTCAAACTCGGCCGCGGCGGTATCCGCGAGATCGAGTTTTTCGTGCAGACGCAACAACTGATCGCCGGCGGCCGCCACAACGTGCTGCGCGACCGCGGGACGGTGGCCACGCTTGCAGCGCTGGCAGCCGGCGGCTGGATAGATAAAGTTGCCCGCGACGAGCTTGCGGCGGCTTACGATTTCCTGCGACTGGTCGAGCACCGCTTGCAAATGCGCGCGGATGAGCAAACACATTCCTTGCCATCCGACCCCGTGGAGCTTGAGGACTTTGCGCGTTTTCTCGGCTTCGCGGACCGCGCCGCTTTCTCAATCGTATTGCTTGGGCACTTGCGAACGGTCGAAAAGCATTACATCCGGCTATTCGAAACTACACCGGCAGTTGGCGATTCTTCGCTAAATTTTTCGTTTACTGGTCAGATCGGGAGCAGCAGCGCGACGCTCGATCGCCTGGCCGAATTAGGTTTTCGTCAGCCGCGCGAAGTGGATACTGCCGTGCGCCGTTGGCATAGCGCGGCGTATCGCGCCTTGCGCGGCGAACAGGCGCGGAAGAATCTCGACGAGCTAGTACCAATCATTATACATCAGCTTGCCGGTACCGAGAATCCGGATGCGGCCTTCGTCGCGTTCGATCAGTTTCTCGCTGGATTGCGCGCCGGTGGACGCTTTCTGTCATTGTTGCGCCAGAAACCGGAACTCGTCGGTTTCATAGCGCTCATCCTCGGCACCGCGCCGCGGCTCGCCGACATTCTGGCGCGGCATCCACACGTCATCGACCCGCTGATCGACCCCACTTCATTTGCCGCACTCCCCGGCGCCAAAGAGCTCGAGGAAGGGCTTGCGCGCGTGGTGGATGAGTCACGGGGATACGAAGAAGTGCTCGACGCGATCCGTTTGTTCGGTCAGGAACACATGTTTCTGATCGGCGCGCGCATTCTTTCCGGCTCGCTTTCCGCCGATCGCGCGGGCGACGTGTTCGCCGAGCTTGCCGACGTACTGATCCGGGCGCTCAAAGATCGCGTCGAGCAGGATTTCATCGCCAATCATGGGCGAATCCGTGGCCAGGAAATCGCGATTCTTGCGCTCGGTCGGCTCGGTGCGCGCGAGATGACCGCGACGTCCGACCTCGATCTCATCGTCGTCTATGACTTTGACGACAAGCATCCCGAGTCCGACGGTAGGCGACCACTTTATGGCGCGCAATATTTTGCCCGCTTCACGCAACGTTTAATCAGCGCGCTCACGGTGCAGACCAATTATGGTGTTTTGTATCAGGTCGATATGCGATTGCGGCCGTCCGGGCGCTCCGGCCCGCTGGCAACTCACATTGACGGCTTTATCAGCTATCAGGAGCGCGAAGCTTGGACGTGGGAGCACATGGCGTTGACGCGCGCCCGTGTCGTTGCTGCCTCGCCGGATTTTGCCGCTCGCGTGGAGGCTGCAATTCGCAACGTGCTCCGCCGTCACCGCGATTCTGTTACGGTTGCCGCCGACGTGGTGGAAATGCGCGCGGCGATCGCGAAAGAAAAGGGCGATACCGATGCGTGGGACCTTAAATATGTCGCCGGCGGGTTGATCGACATCGAATTTCTCGCTCAGTATTTGCAATTGGTGCATGCCGCGGGGGCGCCGGAAATCCTCGATGTCTCGACGGCTCGCGTGCTCGACAAGGCAGCGCGCGCCAAAATTCTAAAGCCGGAGGATGCCGAGGTGCTGCGGCCGGCAGTGCGGGCCTACCACGATCTGACCCAGATCTTGCGGCTTTGCCTGCCTGGTGCCTTCGAGCCGAAAACGGCTAGTGCCGGAGTCCTCGGGCTGCTCACGCGCGCCGCCGACCTGCCCGATTTCCCGGCGCTGCAAGCCCACCTTGCCGAAATGGAGCGCCAGGTGCGGGAATGTTTTGTGCGCATTCTGGGAGCAAGCGCTTAGCTCGCTTTCGCTTCTAGGTGCGACACTTGCCGTGTTGCAAGCGGCAGCCGCACCACCACGGTCGTACCGACGCCGACCACTGAGCGAATGCGCATTCTCCCGCCGTGCAACTCGGCCAGTGATTTCGCGATCGCCAGTCCGAGCCCCGATCCTTGGTACCGTTTGGTCAATTGGCTTTCGACTTGCTCGAATGGGCGGCCCAGCCTGCGCAGTGCGTCTTTGGAAATGCCGATGCCGTTGTCGGCGATTGCGACGGTAACGAAGCTGCCGCGCAGTCTGCCGTGGACCGTAACCGCGCCGCCGTCGGGCGTGAATTTCACGGCGTTCGACAAAAGGTTGAGCGCGATCTGTTTGAGTGCGCGGCGATCGGCTGTGAGCGTCAGAGCGGGAGCCACGCGTGAACCGAGCATCAATCTCTTTTCATTCGCTCGACCGAAGACGACGCGCGTGCAATCGGCGAGGATTTCGTCGAGCTCAACGATTTCGGGATGAAGGTGGATGCCGCCGGCCTCGATCTTCGACATGTCGAGGATGTCGTTGATGACGTCGAGCAAATATTGACCGCTCTCACGGATGTCGCGCGAATACTCGCCGTATTTGTCCGCGCCAAGCGGACCGAACATTCCCGATTCCATGATTTCTGAAAAGCCGATGATGGCGTTGAGTGGCGTACGCAGCTCGTGGCTCATATTGGCTAAAAACTTCGATTTAGCCTGGTTTGCCTCCTCGGCGCGGGTCTTTTCCTCGGCATATTTCAGCGCCAGATCGGCAAGCTCGCCGGTCTGCCGCTCCAACGTTTGCTGCGATTTGCGCAAATCGGCGATGGTGGCGACGCGCCGTTTCTCTCCCTCGATCAGCTTTTGTTCATGCTGCTTGAGCTTGGTAATGTCGGTGCCGACGGACACATAGCCGCCGTCCTTGGTCCGCCGTTCGCTGATATGCATCCAGCGTCCGTCGTTGAGCTGCGCTTCGAACGTGCGCGCACCTTGCGGCTGGCCTTCTTCGTTGGCAATGGTCGTGCGAATAATTGCCTTTTTCCCCGCGGCTACGACGGTTGAGTAAGGGGTGCCGGACAAAACTGCGCTGTCGGGGAGGCGGTGCAGTTCCTGAAAATTGGAGTTGCACAGGACCAGGCGGTCGTCGGCGTCCCACAATACAAAGGCTTCCGGAATTGTCTCGATGGCGTCACGCAGCCGCAGATCAGCGGCGGTCGTTCTCTCTACAAGATGCTTCTGCTCGGAAATATCGACTGCGATGCCGATGAGATGCAGTCCAGGCTCGTCTTCCTGGCGCGCCAATTCGCATCGTACACGCAACCACAACCAGCGGCCGTCGGCATGGCGCATGCGGAAGGCGTGATCGATCGACTGCGCCTTGGCTTCAGCGAGCCTTATGGCCAATCCATACAGGTCGATATCGTCCGGATGCACCAGCGCCTTGAGCTCCCCGAAAGTGAGCAGATCGTCCTTCGCCGGCAGCCCAAGCATGTCGAACATCGAATGCGACCAAAAGATACGTCCGCGCGCCAAATCCCAATCCCACAGGCCGCAGCGGCCGCGATTGAGCGCAGTGTCAATGCGGCCGCGAACCGTATCGTGGATCAGGTCAGCCTCTCTGGCGCGCGTCGCCTGCCAATGAAACGCGAAACCGAGAATAAGAACGACGAAGCTGGTTGAAGCCGAGAGCGTAACCGTCAATGCCGTGGTCGAACGCCACGTTGTCAGCGCTCTGCCTGTGGTTTCGACGACGGCAAGCAGCCCCAGTGGATTGCGCAGCGGCCGCACCGCGGCGAAGGCGGCTGTGCCGTTGGCCATGTTGACCTCCAGCGTGCCGGCGTCACCGAGAGCGGTCAAAGGCTGGGCGACGCCGAGCACGTCAAGTATCGGACGGCCGAGCTTCTGCGGATCGGCTGGCACGCTGCCGATAATTGTCCCTTCGGAATCGGCGACCAGGATCGATAGTCCGGTCTCCGCCCACGCGGGTAGCGCACGCGCCAGCGCTGCCGATGTTCGGTTGGAGTTTGCTCTTAAGTCTCTTCCCGAATGGTCGAGCTGGACGGCGGTTACATCCGCGAGCGCCTCGATCGCCTGCCGCGCTTGGACAAAAAGCTGTCGGCGCTGTTCAAGAACCTGAACCACCGCTCCGACGCAAATCGTGATCAGAAACGCGACGATCAGGGCTGGAACGGCGCGGCGGAGAAGCGGCTCGGCGTTTAGGAGGCGCCGATAGGCGGGTTTGGCGATGGACTTCGCCAGCCCCTGAATGGGATCAGACCGTAGAGACGCACTCGCCGTTTCGGCGCGCGCCATCGCTTGCCTCCGTTCGGACGGTCCCCTGCACCTGCGCTCGGAAGGATGTGCCGCATCTCCTCCGAATCAGTGCATAAGAATCGATGAGCGCTGATTTGTCGAGAGTCCGGAGTCAATATTTTCAGCAGATATCCGCTTTTTGCTGCCCGCGCCGCTCCGCTAACCCAAAGCTCTCCGCTTAGCCTGAATGTCCTGGGCACTTCACATCAGTGCAGCGTTTGATAGCCGGCAATGACCAGCTCGACCGCGATCAAGACTACGATGATAATTTCCAATCGCAGCGATCTCTTGGTATCGATGATGTCGGTCAAGACCTCGGCGGTGTCGGCGATGACCTTAAGTTTGAGCGCCAACGCTTCTGCGCGTTCCTTCAGCTCGTACTCGTCTTCCAGCCGCGAGTAGAGACGGTCCAAATCCGGACGGTCCCAAACCACATCCGGTTTTTCCGCAACTGCGACGCGGCCGGAAACGCGGTGTTGTACCAGCAACGCGTTGCCAATGTGCTTGAGGATGGTGCGGCGGCCGGCGACGGCGCGGCCTTGTTCGGCCAACTGGCGGGTAAAAGGCTCTACGGTTTCGAATACGGCCGCCACTTCGCGTTCGTCGCGCGCCAGCACCACGCTCTTGGACAGGGCGTCGGCGATCACGATCAGATGATCGGGCGTCACCATCTTCAGCATGACCGGCCCTCCGGGTAGAATTTGATCTTCCTTGTCGGGTGTAAGCTCGATGAGCACGGTTTCTTCTTCGGAAGGCTTGACCGGGCGGATCAGACGCTTTTGCAGGCCACGCAAAACTTCGTTTTCTTCCGGTCCGGTTAGTCCCATGAGCACCGCGACGCCATAACGGAACAGGGTCACGTAACCGTCTTTGCCGAACTTGTAGGTCAGCGGCGTTGTCGACACGACGTGATCGTGCTCGAGGTTCGAGGTGTCGATGCGATCGCTCAATAGGAGCGCTCTTATTCGCTTACGGCTTTTGGGAGGTGGACTGTCGTTCATGGTCGATCGTCCGACGCCGATGGCTGCCCGATCGGAGCTTTAATCACCTGCCAGCGTGCGGGCGACAATATCACCGACGTCGGGCGACAAACTCGGTGCAGCGGCGACACGGCGCAGCGTATGCTCGGCGCGCTCGCGACGCCGCGGTTCGAGCGCCCGCCAAGAACGAAAGGCGCCCATCAAGCGAGCCGCAACTTGCGGATTTTTCGCATCGAGCGCGAGCACGATACCTGCCACAAACTCATAGCCCTCGCCGTCGACCCGGTTGAATTGGGTGTGGTTGGCCTGAGCGAAAGAGCCGATCAGCGCGCGCACCCGATTGGGATTGGTCATGGAGAACGCCGGATGCGAGGTCAGGTCTCGGACCCGTTTCAGCGTTGCCGGCTCCGGGATCGCCGCCTGCAGCGCGAGCCATTTGTCGATAATGAGCGGATCGTCGGCATAGCGGGCGTAGAAATCATCGAGCGCCTGCGCGCGCTCGGCCCGGTCGTGCTGGGTGAGCGTCTCCAGTGCGGCCATACGATCCGTCATGTTGTCGGCGCTTTGATATTGTGAGAGCGCAAGCGCGATGGCCGGCCCTTCACCCGTCGCCGCCAAGAGGTCGAGGCAGAGGTTTTTCAGTGCACGGCGGCCAGCGCTCGCCGCGTCTGGCCGGTATGGACCGGGCGTCGACAAGCGGTGGTAGGCGTCCCTTAGCGCCGGTCGCAGCCACGCGCCAATCGCCGCACGCAAGGCCCGCCGCGCCTGGTAAATCGCGTCCGGATCGACGTCCCTTCCGATTTCACGGGCGATGTCGGCCTCGCTTGGCGGCGTGAGCGTAAGCGCGATAAAAGCGGGCTCGAGGCTTGCGTCGGCGAGGATGCCGCCCAACGCGGCGACCAGGCCGTCGTCGCGGCGCGCGGCGGTGCCATTGCGCGATGCTGCGACGTTGTCGGTAAGGAGCGACATCGCCAGCGTTTGCACGGCCTGCCACCGGTTGAACGGGTCGGCATCATTGGCCGCGAGAAAACGCAAGTCGCGCGGCTCGAGTGGCAAATTGAGCTTGATCGGCGCGGAAAAGTTGCGATTGACGGAAGGAATGGGCCGCTCGGCGACGTCGGTGAAAACGAAATTCTGGCGTGGCTCGCTTATCTCGATCATTCCGCTCGCGAGCGGGCGGCCGTCGAGCATGAGCGGCAAATCGCGGCCGTCTTTGTCCACGAGGCCGAGCGCGAGCGGCATAATCATTGGCTCTTTATGCGGCTGACCCGGCGTAGGCGGAACCTTTTGCGTAACCTCGATGCGATATGTTTTCGCCCGGGCATCGTAATGTGTGGCTGCAGCCACTTCCGGCGTGCCGGCCTGGGTGTACCATCTCATGAATTGCGTGAAATCGCGGCCGCTCACGTCGGCAAAGCATTGCACGAACTGCTCGACAGTCGCCGCTTCGCCGTCGTGACGCGCGAAATAAAGGTCCATGCCTTGGCGGAAGAGCCGTGGCCCGAGCAGAACCTTGATCATGCGCACGACTTCGCTGCCTTTGTCATAAACGGTCGTCGTGTAAAAGTTGTTGATCTCGTGATAAACCTCGGGCCGCACCGCGTGCGCGAGCGGGCCGGCATCCTCGACGAACTGGTGCGCGCGTAGCGCGCGCACGCTGCTGATCCGTTCCACCGCTCGCGAACGCTGATCGCCGGAAAATTCCTCGTCGCGGAAAACGGTGAGTCCTTCTTTGAGGCAGAGCTGAAACCAATCGCGGCAGGTAATGCGATCTCCAGTCCAGTTGTGGAAATATTCATGCGCGATGACCGCCTCGATGTGGGCGTAATCGGTGTCGGTTGCGGTGGCCGGTGAAGCCAACACGAATTTGTCGTTGAAAATGTTGAGGCCCTTGTTCTCCATCGCCCCCATATTGAAGGCGGATACGGCAACGATCATGAAAATATCGAGATCGTATTCGCGGCCGAATGCTTCCTCATCCCAGCGCATGGCGCGCTTGAGACTATCCATGGCGTAGAGCGCGCGCTCCTCCTTGCCCGGCTCGACATAAATATGAAGCGCGACCTCGCGGCCCGACATGGTGGTGAAACTATCGGTGACGCGCGCAAGCCTGCCGCCGACGAGCGCAAACAGATAACAGGGCTTTTTGAATGGATCATGCCAAACGGCAAAGTGCCGGTTGGTGCCGGGCACGGCACCTTGGGCCACGAGATTACCGTTGGCGAGGAGGACCGGAGCCTCGTCTTTGTCGGCTTCGATGCGTGTTGTGTAGACCGCCATCACGTCCGGACGGTCGAGGAAATAGGTGATCCGACGGAAGCCCTCCGCCTCGCACTGCGTGCAATAGGTGGAGCCGGCGCGATAGAGGCCCATGAGGCGCGTGTTGGCCGCCGGGTCGATGACGGTCTCGATCTCGAGGTCGAACGCCCGGTTTGGCGGTTGCGCAATGGTCAGCTCTTGCGGCGTGGCGACATAGCTCTCTGGCGGCAGCTCGTTGCCATCGAGCACTAGCGAGCGGAGAACAACATCCTCGCCGTCAAGAACCAGCGGTGCCGGGGCGCCGGCGCTATTCGGCTTCAATCGCAGCTTGGCGCGTACGCGCGTTGCTGAGGCATCGAGCGATATGTCAAGTTCAACCGTCTCGATGAGCCAGTCCGGGGGACGATAATCTTGCAGACGGATGGGGCGTGCTTCTTCGGTGCGCATCACGTCTGATGTAGAAGTTTTGCGGGCTGATGGAAAGTCGGAAGGGCCGATTGGAGTATCGCCGCTAACGGCGCCTTCGGCAGGCTCGAATGCGAGCTCACCCGACCTAGATAATGCTCGATCCTGGCCGGAGGTTTGTTTTGGGACAGATGCGCGCAATGGTGCTCGATCGGCCCGGGACGGCGCTGCGTCAACGAGAAAGCCATGTTCCCGTGCCGAAGCGCGGTGAGCTTCTTATTGCGGTCGAATGCTGCGGCGTTTGCCGCACCGATCTGCACGTGGTCGACGGCGAATTACAGCGGCCCAAGCTTCCGATTGTGCCAGGACATGAAATCGTCGGCCGTGTGGCGCACCTGGGTCCAGGGGTGAGCGGATTTGCTTCCGGCCAGCGGGTTGGCGTGCCATGGCTCGGTAGCACCTGCGGCGTATGTCCCTATTGCCGATCGGGCCGCGAGAATTTGTGCGATGCTCCGCAATTTACCGGGTACACCCGAGACGGCGGCTATGCCACGCATGTCTTGGCTGATGCGCGCTTTTGCTTTCACTTGCCGGAAACGTCCGATGCTGCGGAATTAGCGCCGCTTCTGTGCGCCGGATTGATCGGTTGGCGATCTTACCGAATGGCGGGCGAGGGCAGTGCACTCGGCATTTATGGTTTCGGCGCCGCCGCTCATATCCTGGCGCAGGTCGCTACCTCGCAAGGGCGCCGTGTATATGCCTTTACTCGTACGGGCGATACGACCTCACAAAACTTCGCACGTTCGCTAGGCGCGACCTGGGCGGGGGGCTCGGAGGAAAAGCCGCCGGAGCCGCTCGATACCGCCATCATTTTCGCGCCGGTTGGCGCGCTAGTGCCCGCGGCGCTCGCCACCGTCAAGAAAGGCGGTCGCGTCGTCTGCGGCGGCATTCATATGTCGGACATTCCGACATTTCCTTATCGGCTGCTATGGGAGGAACGCCAAATCCTCTCGGTCGCCAATCTCACGCGTCAAGATGCTCACGACTTTCTCGCAATCGCGCCGTACGCCAACATCAAAATGCACGTGACGCGCTATCCGTTGGCGGAGGCCAACGCGGCTCTCGACGATCTGCGGCATGGCCGTTTCGAGGGTGCGGCGGTGGTTATTCCGTGAAGCGCGCCTGATTGACTTGCGGTTTCACGCGATATGAAATGTTCGAGGGGCCTTTTTTCAATGGATGGGAGGGGAAAATGATTACATTTGTAAGAACGGCAATTGCGGCGCCTGGCAAGCTCGGTGAAGCCCTCGTGTGGGGCAAGGAAATCGCGGGAATAGTCAAACGTGCAACCGGCAACGACATGGCTGTTGCCAACCCATTCGGCGGTGCTGTCACCGAAGTGGCGTGGATCGCGCAATGGGAGTCCGTCGCCAAAGCCGACGAAGCTCTCTCGAAGCTTATGGCTGATCGGGAATACGTGACAGCTCTCACGAAGGCAGCAAATCTGCTGGTTGCCGGCAGTGCGCGCGATCACATTTGGAAACACGTTTAGAGCTAGCGGCGCGGCTCGGCATGGCCGAT
>Ga0187784_10000160_pt1 | contig 43701 bp, 44 predicted proteins | sample 1015_SJ02_MP15_2_FD_132964 | JGI IMG/M metagenome (GOLD analysis project Ga0187784, IMG submission 132964) | Tropical peat soil microbial communities from peatlands in Department of Meta, Colombia - 1015_SJ02_MP15_20_MG | ecosystem: Environmental > Terrestrial > Soil > Wetlands > Peat | place... | reverse complement strand
GTCGACGGTGGCGCGGGTGATCGTCGGCCTGCACGCGCCGACGCGCGGCCGCGTCCTCTTCGCCGGCACCGATCTCGCGCGTCCGGCGCCGAGCGCGGAGCGGCGGCGGCTGCGCCGGCGGCTCCAGATGATCTTCCAGGATCCCTATGCCAGCCTCAACCCGCGCTGGCGCGTGCGCGACATCGTCGCCGAGCCCTTGCGCACGCATGGGCTCTGCGACGGCGAGGGGGCGGTGCGCGCCCGCGTCGATGAGCTTTTGGGCGAGGTGCGTCTTGCCGCCGCCGATGGCGACAAATACCCGCACGAGTTCTCCGGCGGGCAGCGCCAGCGCATCTCGATCGCCCGCGCCTTGGCGGCGACGCCCGATTTTCTCGTCTGCGACGAGCCGACCTCGGCGCTCGACGTCTCGGTGCAGGCGCAGATCCTCAACCTGATGAAGGATCTCCAGCGCGAGCTCGGCCTCACCTATCTCTTCATCTCGCACAACCTCGCCGTCGTCTATCACGTCTCGACCATGGTCGGCGTCATGTATCTGGGCCGCCTCGTCGAGCTGGCGGCGACGGCGGATCTGTTCGCGGCGCCGCGCCATCCCTATACCCGCCTGCTGCTGGCAACCGTCCCCGACCTCGCGCTCTCCGGCCGCGCCCGCGCGCCGCTGGCGGGCGAGGTGCCGAGCCCGATCGATCCGCCCGCCGGCTGCGCCTTTCATCCCCGCTGCGCCTATGCCAACGAGCGCTGCCGCCGCGAGCGGCCGGAGCTGCGGCAAGCGGGCCGCTCGCGCGTCGCCTGCCACGCGGTCGAGGAAGGCCGGCTGCCGGCGGAGGGATAGCCCTTCACATTCTGGTGAGGTCGCTCGGATCTATGCTTCAATCGCCTATGCTTCCTGCTCTCCCTGTGGAGTTGAAAATTTCCAGCAGGTTCTAATATTCTTGGCTCAGGAGGAGCCCCCAATGCCGATCGTCAACCGCATCGCCGATTTCCACCAGGAGCTGGCCGCCTGGCGGCACGAGATCCATGCCCATCCCGAGACCGCTTTCGAGGAGCGGGGCACGGCCGAGTTCGTCGCCCGGCGGCTGCAGGAATTCGGGATCACGGTGCATCGGGGGCTCGCCGGCACCGGCGTCGTCGGCACGCTCGCCGGCGCCGAGCCCGGCAGCCGCGCCATCGCGCTGCGCGCCGACATGGACGCGCTCCATATTCACGAGCGCAACGGCTTCGACTACGCCTCTCAGAACCCGGGCAAGATGCATGCCTGCGGCCATGACGGGCACACCACCATGCTGCTGGGCGCGGCGCGCTATCTCGCCGAGACGCGCAACTTCGCCGGCACCGTCCATTTCATCTTCCAGCCCGCCGAGGAGAACGAGGGCGGCGGCCGCGTCATGGTGCAGGAGGGGCTGTTCGACAAATTCCCGGTCGAGGCGGTCTTCGGCATGCACAACTGGCCGGGCATACCGGCCGGCACTTTCGCGATGCGCGCCGGGCCGATGATGGCCCTCTACGACGCCTTCGAATTGACGGTGAAGGGCAAGGGCTCGCATGGGGCGCTGCCGCATCTCGGCATCGATCCCATCGTCACCGCCGCCCAGATCGCCATGGGCTTGCAGACCATCACCAGCCGCAACGCCAATCCGCTCGACAGCGCCGTGGTGAGCGTGACCCAGATCCACGGCGGCGACACCTGGAACGTCATCCCCGAGGAGGTGGTGCTGCGCGGCACCACGCGCGCCTTCAAGCCGGAGGTGCAGGACGCGATCGAGGCCGGCATCGGCCGCATCGCCCGGGGCGTGGCGGCGGCGATGGGCGCCGGCGTCACCCTGCTCTACGAGCGGCGCTATCCCGCCACCGTCAACAGCGCCGCCGAGACCGACATCGCCGCGGCGACCGCGTCGGAGGTGGTGGGCGCGGCCAATGTCGACCGCGACGTGCCGCCGACCATGGGCGCGGAGGATTTCGCCTTCATGCTGCAGGCGAAGCCCGGCGCCTATGTCTTCATCGGCAACGGCCCCAGCAACGGCGCCGGCCTGCACAACGCGCATTACGATTTCAACGACGAGATCCTGCCGATCGGCGCCTCCTATTGGGCGCGGTTGGTGGAGCGCGTGCTGGCGAAGGCGGCGTAGGCGCCGGAAGCGAACGGCGACCGTCCGGGAGCGGGGCGCGCAACGACCGGGTTGCAGCCCGGGGTGGCGTGCGGGCGAAGTCGCAGGCGCGTCGGATGCCGCGCCGATTCCTGCATCGTCGTTCCCCCCTTTCGCAGCGGCGGCGAGGCAAGGCCGTTCCGGCTAATCGGCACGCGCTCCAAGCAGGACGCCGGCGCTCTCGCCGTCGCCGTTCAAGGGATTGCCCTTCACTTGCAGCCTCTTGAGCGTAGGACAATCCTGAAGCGAGCGGGGGATGCGCCGAAGCTGGTTGCGGCTCACATCGACAATCTCGAGCGGCTGATTTTGCCCAAGGCGTTCCGGCAACGCGCGGAGCGAATTATAGCTGAGATCAAGCTCCTTCAGGGACGGCATCTCGCAGATCTCCTCCGGAAGATGCCTCAGCCCGTTGGCGACGGCCGACAAGTTCCGCAGATTGCGCAGCCGGGCAATCGATGGAGGCAGAACGGATATGCGATTGAAACGCTGCTTGTATAGCATTGCTTGAAGCTCGAAAGGGAACCTCGGCTTCTGCTCGCCGAAGGTATAGTCTCTCAGCGGTTCCACGTCATAGACGTCGGGATCCGCCAGCGTCTGCACCTTCTTCGACCCGAGATTCAAGTGGCGCAGCGACGTGAGGCCGCCGACGCTTTCGGGCAATTCCTTGAGACCGTTGTGATCGAGATCGAGCGCCTCGAGCGAGTGCAAGGCGCCGAGGGTCTCGGGCAGCTCCGCAACATGGTTGTGCGCGAGAAACAGGGCCTTCAGCGTGGCGGCGGAAGCGCTCAAATCGGGAAAGGAGTGCAGCCGATTTCGCTCGACGCTGACCGTCGCCAGCTTTCCAAGCGCGCTCAAGCAAGGCGGAAACGACGACAATCCATTTCGACGCAGGTTTATGCTTTCCAACGCGCGGAGGCTGCCGACATCGGCCGGCAGGCTCTCGACGTTGCAGCCGAACAGCGACAGGGCGACAACGTGCCCCCCTACCGCCACATACCCCACGGAATCCCAGGCGACGGCCGCGAGCCGCGCAAGCGGCGCCCCAATGACCTCTTCGATGGCCTCGAGGGCGCGCCTTTCATCGCCGCGGAGGTCGCTTCTGGTCTCTTTTTCCCGTCCATGCTCGATCATGTTGCCGGCCTCCCTGTCGGGGTTGGACTCGATCCGCAATCTTCGCCGTGAAGCCTCATAGGCTGCGCTGCATTTCCGGCCGCCATGCTTCGCCGTCATTTTCGAGCCGCGCGCTCGCCAACGATTTCAGCAGTTCCTCCTTGTCGTCGGGCAAGGTCCCGGCCAGGAGCGCCACATAATTCGATGGGTGATTGGTTCTCAGGACGCATTTGCGGCTGCGGACGTCGATGCCCCGGACCATCAGATGGAGCTCATCGAGCAGCCCGCCGGTGCTCAGCACGGAGAGTTCCCCATCCCTCACGCTGCGTCCCATCCCGGTTTCCGGGTAGACCATCAGCGTCACGATGCCGAGATAGTTCGGTTCGATCGCCGAAATGGCGGCGGCGGTGGCGGTTGCATGGTCCCGGCTCAGCTCCCGCCCTCCCAAGCCGAGGATGACCGTCACCGAAAGCTCGAACCCGCCGGCAATGGCTTTCCGACATCCTTCGACGGTCCCGGCGGCGTCGTTTTGCTTTCTGATCGCCTTGAGCACCTGATCGCATCCGGAGTCGACGCCGACATAGAGCCGCGACAATCCCGCTTCCCTGATCGAGCGGAGGTCCTCCGGGGTTTTTCTCGCAATGTCCTTGGCCGTGGCGTAGGCGGAAATCCGCCTGAGCCGGGGAAATCGCGTATATGCGTGGCGCGAGATTTCACAAAGCTCGCGCGCTCTCATGACGAACGCGTCCGCGGCCAGCAGGAAAATCGTCTCGACGTTCTCCGCCATCATCGATGCGGCTTCATCCATATCCGCCATGACTTCCGCGGGTTTTCTGATCTGGAAATACTTCGATGTCGAGCAGGGACAGAACGTGCAGGTGGGTTGCGAGCAGCCGACGGTCGCCTGAATCAACAGGCTTTGTGCCTCGCTCAACGGCCTGAAGATCGGCTGCGCATAAAACATTCCGGAGCTCCTGCAAGCTGTTGCGAAGGCCGGGGGAGCGTTAGGAAACCACGCGGCGGAAAGACTCCTCCAATCGATCATCGACATCGTTGACGACGAGAGCCGTCAGAACCGGCCGCGGCCAAACAGGCGCCGCACAGAGGACCACGCCCTGCGATGCTCCCGAGCGAAACTCCATCTTGCGCAGCGCGGCGACGATCTTGCCCAGGGAGCGTTTCGGCCGCGGTGCGACGAGATATTTGACGCCGCCTACATCCGCGCCCCGGGCGGCGGTCAGGCGAAGCATGGGCACATAGGCGCACCATCTTGGGTTCGTGTCGACGACGAGAGAACTCCGACCCTTCAGATCTTGCCCGATGACCAGCGGCAGTTTCGTGCGCTTTCGAACATACTCGAATATTTTTTGCGCGGCCTCGTTCGCGGCCGGCGCCGAATTTCGCGACCATATATTGCGATAGAACGGCGGCTTCCGATTGTCGGACGTTCCGTGAAGCAGGAGCTTCGGTCCCTCCGCCGCGGGGTCGATGAGATAGAAGGCGAAATTTTCGTCTCCTTCTATGAAACGCTGGCCGACAACCTGCTTCCAGGAGGACTTCGCTCTGCGCCAGCCTTGTTTGGCGTCGTCCGGCTCGTGATGCCGGGTGAGAAACCGGCCGCCCGCGCCGACGGCGGCCTTCAGCACCCATGGGGGGCCCTGGCCGGCGGTGAAGGCGCGCAATTCCGCCGCGCTCGAAAGCGTCCGAACGGACGGGTCGCCGACGATCGTTGCGACCTCGCTCTTGTTCATGAGGAGCCTTACCACGTCCCGCAAGGCGGCGGCGTCCGCGCCGAAGACCCGAAGCAGCGGTGTCGAGAAAATGGGCGAGCAGAGGAAATGGTCCCGAGCCCATCTTCGCGCATCGGCTTCGACATTGTCGGAAAAAACCATATGGCCGACATCGATGCCGCATCTGTTCCAGTGCAGCGACAGCGCGTCGGCATCGTCGAAAAGTTGCTTGCGCCTTGCCGGGGTCGGCGGCGTTCCCACGAGGACGACATCTTTCGATCGGGACATGAAGAGCAGATTTGCCCCATCCCCGGGTCCGGATAATCCCTTCGCCACTTGCTTCTGGGCCGATCCGGCGCAGCCGGCGAGGTCGTCGTCAAAATACTGTGCGGACCGTCCTGAGACGTAACAAGCGGGCGCCTGCAACGCGGTGGCATCGTGGCCATAGGCCGGTAACGACGTCTGCTCGAGCCTGCCCAGCATGACACCCCCCGGTTGAAGATGCTATCACGTGCCTTCGCCGCGTTAAAGTCCTCCTCCCCGCGCCTCCGAAGCTTTCATCGCGCGTGAAGCCGCCGGCCTCGAGGCGAAGGCGGAGAATTGCCGGCGGCGCCCGTCGATGGTCCCGGCGGACGACCGGTTGCCGCTCACCGCCGCCGCGCGCGGGGATCGAGCGCGTCTTGCAGCCCGTCGCCGAGGAAGTTGCAGGCGATGACGGTGAGGAAGATCAAGAGGCCGGGATAAAGCGCGAGCTGCGGCGCCAGCCCGATGGTCTCCTGCGCGCCGGTGAGCATGTTGCCCCAGCTCGGCAGCGGCGGCTCGATGCCGAGGCCGAGATAGCTCAGCACGGACTCCAGCAGGATGACGTGGCCCACCGACAGCGTGGTGGCGACGATGATCGGCGAGGCGAGGTTGGGCAGGATGTGGACGAGCATGACGCGCGCGGGGCTTGCGCCGAGCGCCACCGCGGCGCGCACGAAATCCTGCGCGCGCAGCGACAAGGTGGCGCCGCGCACGAGGCGCGCCACCGTCGTCCAGCCGACCAGCGCCACCAGCACGATGATGCGATAGAGGCTCGCGGCCTCGGACTGCACCGCCCATTCCGGCAGGCCGAGCTTTTTGAGATCGATGGCGGCGAGCACGACGAGCAGCGGCAGCAGCGGCAGCGCGATGATGCCGTCGGTCAAGCGCATCAGCGCCGCGTCGAGCCGGCCGCCGCGATAGCCCGCGCCGAGGCCGATCGCGGTGCCGATGCCGGCGGCGGCGAGCGCCGCGGCGATGCCGACGGCGAGCGACACGCGCCCGCCGTCGAGGAGCCGCAGCAGCAGGTCGCGGCCCAGCTCGTCGGTGCCGAGCGGATGGGCGAGCGAGGGCGCCGCCAGCCGCTGGTAGAGATCGACCCGGTCGGCGTCGGCGCCGATCAGCGCCGCCACGCCCGGCGCCGCCGCCGCGGCGAGCGCCAGCAGCAGCAGCACCGCGCCGCTCCAGGCGACGCGGCCGTGGCGGAGCGCGCGGCGGACGAGCCTCATCGGTAGGTGATGCGCGGATCGGCCGCGGCATAGGCGATGTCGGCGGCGAGGTTGGAGAGCAGAACCAGCAGCGTGGCGAAGAGCAGCCCCGCCAGCGCCAGGTTGAAGTCGTTGCCGAGGATGGCGTCGTAGATCAGCTTGCCCATGCCGGGATAGGCGAACATGGTTTCGGTGATGAGCGCGCCGGAGAACAGCGAGCCGAAGGAGAGCGCCACCACGGTGATGACCGGCACCAGCGCGTTGCGCAGCGCATGGCCCCAGAGCACGCGCGCCCAGCCTGCGCCCTTGGCGCGGGCGGTGCGGATATAGTCCTGGCGCAGCGCCTCGATCATGCCGGCGCGCATGTAGCGCAGGATGCCGCCGAGGCTCGCGAGCGTCAGCACGCTCACCGGCAGCACGAGATGGCGCGCGCGGTCGGCGAGCCCGCCCTCGCCGATGGTGGCGATGCCGCCCGCCGGCAGCCAGCCCAGCGTCACCGCGAAGACCAGGATCAGCATGAGCGCGAGCCAGAAGGGCGGCACGGAGATGCCGGCGAAGCTCAGGAGATTGGCGGCGGCGTCGAGCGCCGCGCCCGGCCGGCGCGCCGCCAGCGCGCCCAGCGGCAAGGCGATGGCGAGCGAGAAGACGAAGCTCACCCCCATCAGCAGCGCGGTGTTGGCAAGCCGCGGCAGAAGCGCCGCGACCGCCGTCGTCGCGTAGAGCCGCGAATAGCCGAAATTGCCGGCAAGCGCCGCCTCGCCCCAGGCGAGGTAGCGTTTGACGAGCGGCTGGTCGAGGCCTTGCAGCGCCTTGAGCCGCGCCACGTCGGCGGCGGTGAGATGCGGGTCGGAGGCCAGCATGAGGTTGATGGGATCGCCCGGCATCAGCCCGATGAGCGCGTAGATGACGAACGACATGACGGCGAGCACCGCCAGGACTTGCGCCAACCGAAAGAGGATGAAGCGGGTCATCGGCGGCACTTCCCCCCACCCCAACCCTCCCCCTCAAGGGGGGAGGGGGAAATGGAGCTGCAAGCTCGCTGCGACCCCCTCCCCCCTTGAGGGGGAGGGCCGGGGCGGGGGGTGAGCCGCGCCGCCTCCGTCACCGCGCCGCCACGTCCTTCGCCACGTGCCACTCCTCGATCCACAGCGTCGTCGGATATTGGTGGCCGGTGGGCACCACGCCCTTGAGCCAGCGCGGCAGCACGTAAGGATCGGCGCGGAAGAACAGCGGCAGCGCCGGCAGCTCCTCGGCGTAAAGCGCCTCGAGCCGGTGCCACAGCGCCGCGCGCCGGCCGCGGTCAAGCTCGACTTCCATGGCGTCGATGAGGCGATCGGCCTCGGCGCTACGGAAGCCGGGGAAGTTCTCGCCGGCAAGCCCGTTGGCCGGCGACGGGATCTCGTCCGAGCGCAGCATCGCCCGCGGCACGTTCTCCGGCGCGCTCACCCAGGCGAAGAGCGCCATGGTGAAATTGCGCTTCACCAGATTGTCGCCGAACAGCACGCGCGGCGGCAGGTTCCTGAGATGGACCTCGATGCCGATCGCGCGCCATTGGCTTTGCAGCACCTGCTCCACCAGCTCGCGAATCCGATTCCCGGCGGTGGTGGCAAGCTCGAGGCTCAGCCTCTCGCCCGCGGCGTTGCGGCGGATGCCGTCCCCTCGCCAGCCCGCTTCCTCGAGCAGCGCCCGGGCGCGCGCGGGGTCATAGGGATAATGCGGCACCGCGTCGGTGAACACCCGGTCGAGCGGCGAGACGAGGCTCTCGGCCACCGGCTGGCGGCCGGCGAAGAGCTGCCGGCTGATCGCCTCGCGGTCGATGCCGAAGAGCAGCGCCTGGCGCAGGCGGCGGTCGGCGAGGATGGGGTTGTCGAGGTTGAGGTCGACATGCTCATAGCCGAGGCTCGGCTTGAAGAGCACGGTGAAGCGGTCGCCGTGGCGCTTGGCGAAGGCGAGCCCCTGGTCGAGCGAGAAGCCCAGCTCGCCCGCCACCATGTCGAGCCCGCCGGCGAGCAGGTTGGCTTCGAGCGCCGCCGTGTTCTCCACCGTCCAGACGACGATGCGTTGGAATTCCGGCGGCTTCCCCCACCAGGCGGGATTGCGCTCGAGCACCACATGCGAGCCCGGCGCCACCGCGCTGACGCGATAGGGGCCGAAATAAAGGCCGGGATTGGCCGGGTCGGTGTCGTAGAGGGTATGCAGGCGGTACTGCGCCGGGTCGGCGAAGGCGGCGCGCTCCAGATGCGCCGGCAGCAGCTCGAAATCGTTGACCGCGGCATAGTCGAAATTGAGCTTGCTCATGACGAAGGTGAAGGTCTTGTCGTCCTTCGCCTCGATGGCGGCGATGCGGCGGTAAAGCTCGGCATTGGCGAGCCCGCTTTGCTTCTGGCGGCCGACTTCCCAGGTGAAGCGCACGTCCTCGGTGGTGACCGGCACGCCGTCGCCCCAGCGCGCTTCCGGCTGGAGCGTATAGGTGACGCGGATGCCGCGCCCGCCGTCCGGCAGCGTCACCGGCACCGCAAGCCCGTTCTCGATCGTCGGCAGCTCCGTGCACAGCATGCAGACGAGACGCCATTGGGCATCGAAGGTGGTGAGTGGCCGGCGCGCCATCGCCAGGATGTAGCTTTTGGCCGTCATGGCATCGATGCTGGGATGGAGCGTCGAGGGGAACTGGGTGATGCCGATGGCGAGCGTGTCGGCCGCTCGCGCCGCCGCCGCGGCGCTCAAGGATGCACAGGCGGCGAGGCCCGCCAGCGCGGCTCTGAGGATCCGTCCCATCCTGGCGGCCGAGCATAGCTCTGCTCTTGCGGCCGGTCGACGGGACCGGCCATGCTTCGGCAAAAGCCGGGAGGAAAGCATGGGCGGATTGTGCGCGGGACGGGTGGCGGTGGTGACCGGGGCGGGGCGGGGCATCGGCCGCGAGCATGCGCTGCTGCTCGCCGCCGAAGGCGCCAAGGTGGTGGTGAACGATCTCGGCGCCGCCGCCGACGGTTCCGGCCGCGATGCTTCGCCGGCCGAAGAGGTGGTGGCGGCGATCCGCGCGGCGGGCGGCGAGGCCATTGTCAATAGCGACGACGTCTCCGATTGGAGTGGCGCCAAGCGCCTCATCGACCAGGCGGTCGGGCAGTTCGGCCGGCTCGACGTGCTGATCAACAATGCCGGCATCCTGCGCGACCGCATGCTGGTCACTATGAGCGAGGCGGAATGGGACGCGGTGATCAGGGTGCATCTGAAAGGCACCTTCGCGCCGGCCCATCACGCCGCCGCCCATTGGCGCGACCAAAGCAAGGCGCTGGGCGGCCCGGTCGATGCCCGCCTCATCAACACCTCTTCGAGTTCGGGGCTGTTCGGCAATATCGGCCAGGCCAATTACGGCGCCGCCAAGGCTGGCATCGCCGCCTTCACCGTCATCGCTGCGCGCGAGCTGCGCCGCTACGGCGTCACCGTCAACGCCATCATGCCGCATGCCTTGACGCGCATGACCGAAGGGCTACGCAGCCTCAGCGAGGAGCAGCGCGCCCGCCGCGATCCGCGCTGGGTGGCGCCGATCGCCGTCTGGCTTGCCAGCACCCAGTCGCGCGAGGTCACGGGCCGCGTCTTCGAGGCGGGCGGCGGCATTCTCGCGGTCATGGAGGGCTGGCATCGCGGGCCCAGCGTCGATCAGATCGCCGATCCCGCGAGCCTCGGCCCCATCGTCCTCGACCTCGTCGCCCGCGCCCGGCGCAACGCCGGCATGGACGGCAAGGACGCGGATTGAGCGGCGGGCGCGCATGACGGTCTTCACCATCGGCCATTCGACGCGGCCGATCGAAGACTTCATCGTGCTTCTGACCGATGCCGGGGTCGATTGCATTGCCGATGTCCGCCGCTTCCCGGGCTCGCGCCGCCACCCGCAGTTCAATGCCGAGGCGCTTGCCCGCGCGCTGGAGGCTGCCGGCATCGCCTATCGGCATTTCCCGGCGCTGGGGGGCCGGCGCGGCGCCGGCAGCGGCCCATCGCCGCACACGCTCTGGCGCGAGGCGGCGTTCCGCAACTACGCCGATTATGCCGGGACGCCGGAGTTCCGCGCCGCCTTCGCCGCGCTGCTCCGCCTTTCCGGGGAGCGCGTGGTAGCGGCCATGTGCGCCGAGGCGGTGTGGTGGCGCTGTCATCGCCGCATCATCGCCGATTATCTCATCGCCGCCGGGGAAGAGGTCCGGCATATCCTCGACGGCAAGATCGAGCCGGCCCGGCTCACCCCGGACGCGACGCTGACGCCTGAAGGCGGCGTGCTCTACCGTGCGCCAAGCCTGCTGTAGCGCGTTTTCGGCGGCTGGAATTACAGTTGAGTTCGCCTGCCCACTCAGTCTTTTTTCTAGCTCCCTCCCCCCTTGAGGGGGAGGGTTGGGGTGGGGGGAAGTCGCACACTCCGCTGCGTGCCAGGATCGCGCCATGCCAAAGCCGCTCGCGCGTCGATTGCGACCGATGTGGAGATCCGCCTATGGTCTTGCCTGCGCCACATGCAGCTTGAGAGATCGCGCCTCCGGCTGAACGCTTTGTGGTTGGTAGGACGCGCAGTGCTTCCATGGTGCGCCACCCTTCCAGCGCACATGCGGCCACCCCCCACCCCAACCGTCCCCCTCAAGGGGGGAGGGGGTTAGAGCGGAAAGGGATTTCGGCGTTTGTAGGCCGGTTCAGGCGGAGGGGGCGGCGGCGCGGCGGCGGGCGAGCTTTTCGCTCTCGTTCAAGGTGTCGCGCAGCGCCTGGTCGGCCTGGCAGGTCATCTTGACGAAGGCGCGCAGGAAGCTGTCGCTGCGCGGGAGCTGGAACAGCGTCTCCTCCTCGCCGTCCTCGCCGGTGCGGCCGGAGATGACGACCACCGAATCATGCGGCGTCAGGATCACTTCGCTGAGCACGGTGCCGGGGCCGGTGACGTATTCGACGACGCGCTGGCGCTCGCTCTCGCCGGCCTCGCGCAGGATGGTCATGCGATAGGGGTGCCGGCTCGCCGCCGATTCGATGAGCGCGCGGGTGAAGGGGCGCAGGAAGGTCTCGTCGAAGCCCAACAGCGCCGTCGGCTGCTCGTTGGTGGCGCCCGAGCGGATCTCGAGCGTCGCCCAGAGCGAGGCGCGGCCGCTGAAGTAATCGACCGAAGCGAGATCGAGATTGAGCGAATCGATCGGCTGCGGCGCCGTCGCCGAGCGGCTGGAGAGGAAGGCGAAGCAGGCGGGCTCGCGCTTCAGCGACAGGGTGGTGTTGGCTTCGAGGTTGCGGTCCGAAAGCGCGTTTTGGGGATCCATCATCGCCGACCCTGTACTGATGCTCGTGAGCTTGGCCTATGCCGCAACCTAGTCTCCCTCTTCCTGGTTAATGTTTGGATAACACGGGATCGATGGAGTTGCACGGGTTTTGCGAAAATTTTCGGCAAATTTTGCGCATTCACAATAATCGCGCAGGTTTCATTGCCGTTGCCAAGTTGTACTCGGCGGCAAATCAGTAATTTCAGAGAAACCGCAACCGAATCTTAAGATTCGCGAGCCACGATCATTTGGCCTTGGGGAGGCCGGTGACGGACATGAGCTCCTTGATCGAGACCATCAACAGCGCGCTCGCGGCGGTGGGGCCGGCGACGGAGGGCCGCCTGCGCGATCTCTTGGCGGAATTCGGCGAGCTCAATCTCGGCGACGAGGACCGGCTGGCGGCGCTGGCGACCGTGATCGCCGCCGCCGCCGCCACCCATCACTGCCGCCACAAGGCGATCTATCTCGAGGCGGTCCGGACCTGGGCGCTGGAGATCGCCGAAGCGCTCCAGCCGGCGCCGTTGCGCCTCTCCGGCCCCGGCCTCGGCGGCCCGATCGAGGAGGGAGCGGAGCTGCTCATCACCGGCCTTGGCGCGCTGATCGACGCCATGACCGAGGACGGCGTGCGCGTGCAGGACCGGCTGGTCACCGAGCTTGCCGTGGTGGCGCGCCTTCTGGGCCAGCACGACGCCAACACCATTCACGTAACGCTGATGGCCGTCAGCGACAACCTCGCCGACCCCGGCTACCGGCCGGGCGAGGTCATCCTGGTGCCGCTGCGCGAGACGGCGCAGCCGCTGACCCGCGACTCGCGTCTGGAGGCGCTGACCCCGCGCGGCGTCGCCTGAGAGTTCTGCCTTCGAGGAGCGACGGGGAGGGCCGGCGGCGACGCCGGCCCTTCTCCTTTGTGCCGGCGCGCTTTCCCTTCGATGGCCTGGCTTTGGTCCAGGGCCGTTTGGAGAAATAGTTTATTTTCAATAGGTTCTAGCGGAATTGTCATGTCGTATATCAATCGGCTGCAGCCACCGGAAACTCGACCAGGGCCTCGCCGCTGGCGACGGTCTCGTCGCGCTGGTTGCGGATCTCGACGTCGATCGTGACCCAGCGCGATTTCGCCGTCGCCTGCTTCGCCGTCACGCGGCCCATCGGCCGGATCCGGTCGCCGGGCCGCACCGGCGCGCGCCAGCGCGTCTCCAGCCGGCGATGCACCGCCCCGGCGGCATAGGCCCAGTCCGTCAGCATGCGCGAGAGCAGGCCGAAATTGGTCATGCCGTGCATGATGACGCCGCCGAACCGGGTCTTGCCGAAGCTGCCCTGCATGTAGTCGTCGTCGAGATGCAGCGGGTTGTAGTCGAGCGAGGCGTCGCAGAAGGCGCGGATGCTCTCGCGCGACACCGCGAATTCCGCGCCGCTTATCGGGTCGCCGGGCGCCAGCCGGTCGAACGGATCGGTCATGTCTCCCCTGTCACGCCGGGCGGATCGTCCAGCCGCGGCCGGCGCAGAGAACCTCGCCGCGCTGATTGAAGAAGACGTTGTCGTGGATGACGAAGAGCCGCCCTTTCTTGATGAATTTGTCGAGCGCGCGCGCCTGGAGCGTCACGGTGTCGCCGGGACGCGCCGGCGCGTTGTAGCTCCAGGACTGGCCGGCATTGATCGTGCCGGGGCTGCGCATCCAGTCGTCGGCGGGCGTGCAGGCGAACATCAAAAGGATGTGGATCGAGGGCGGCGCGATCAGCCCGCCATAGCGGCTGCGGCGCGCGTAGTCCTCGTCGAAATAGAGCGGATGCAGGTCGCCGACCGCGCGGCAATAGCGGTGGATGGCGTCGAGCGTGAGCGTATAGGGCAGCGTCCGGCGCGGCGCGCCCGGGACGATGTCGTCCCAGATCTTGCGCGTCTCGGCGTCTTTCCAGAAATCCGTCTCGAACCCCGTCTCCAACGTCCTGCTCTCCGACGCGAAGGGCCATTGGCGTAGCATGGCCCTTTCGATCCCGGCCGGCAATGCGCTTGCCGCGGTTTGTTTGACACCCGCGCGGGGTGCCGCTTGACTGACGCAAACGGGAAGGGAGGACAGGGTGGCATCGCGTCGCAAATCCTATGACGAGCTGCGCAGCGCGCGCTGGTACGGCGCCGGCGGCATGCGCGCCTTCGGCCACCGCTCGCGCACCAAGCAGATGGGCTTTTCGGCCGAGGACTACGCCGGCAAGCCGGTCATCGCCATCCTCAACACCTGGAGCGACATCAACCCCTGCCACCAGCATTTCCGCGAGCGCGCCCAGGCGGTGAAGCGCGGCGTGCTCCAGGCGGGCGGCTTCCCGCTGGAGATGCCGGCCATGGCGCTGGGCGAGGTCTTCATGAAGCCCTCGACCATGATGTACCGCAACCTGCTGGCGATGGAGAGCGAGGAGCTGCTGCGCGCCAACCCGATCGACGGCGTGGTGCTGATGGGCGGCTGCGACAAGACGGTGCCGGCCCTCGTCATGGGCGCCCTCAGCATGAACCTGCCGGCGATCTTCCTGCCGGCGGGGCCGATGCTGCGCGGCCATTGGCAGGGAAAGCAGCTTGGCTCCGGCAGCGACGTCTGGAAATACTGGGCGGAGCTGCGCGCCGGCACCATCGACGAGCAGGATTGGCAGGGCATCGAGGACGGCATCGCGCGGTCCGCCGGCACCTGCATGACCATGGGCACCGCCTCCACCATGGCGGCGCTCACCGAGACGCTGGGCCTGAGCCTGCCCGGCGCCTCCTCCATCCCCGCCGTCGACAGCGCGCATGAGCGCATGGCGGCGGCGAGCGGCCGGCGCATCGTCGAGCTGGTGTGGGAGGATCTGCGGCCGCGCGACATCCTGACGCCGACGAGCTTCGACAACGCGATCACCGCGCTCATGGCGCTCGGCGGCTCGACCAACGCCGTCATCCATCTCATCGCCATGGCCGGCCGCGCCGGCATCGGCCTGAAGCTCGAGCAGTTCGACGCGATCTCGCGCCGCACGCCCGTGCTCGCCAACATCCGCCCTTCGGGCCAGTATCTCATGGAGGATTTCTTCTATGCCGGCGCGCTGCCGGCGCTGCTGCGCCAACTCGGCCCGCTGCTCGAGCCCGGCGCGATGACGGTCACCGGCAAGACGCTGGGCGAGAACATCGCGCGCGGGGAGGTCTGGAACGACGACGTCATCCGTTCGCCCAACCGCGCGCTCCAGCCCGAAGGCGGGCTCGCCGTGCTTAGGGGCAACCTCGCCCCCAACGGCGCCGTGATCAAGCCCTCGGCGATGGATCAGCGCCTGCTGCGCCATCGCGGGCCCGCGGTGGTGTTCGCCGACTACAACGACCTTTCCCGCCGGATCGACGATCCCGCGCTCGAGGTCACGGCCGAGTCGGTGCTGGTGCTGCAGAACGGCGGGCCGCAAGGCGGGCCGGGCATGCCGGAATGGGGCCAGCTCCCGATCCCGAAGAAGCTGCTGCAGCAGGGCGTGCGCGACATGGTGCGCATCTCCGACGCGCGCATGAGCGGCACCAGCTACGGCGCCTGCGTGCTGCACGTCTCGCCGGAATCCTATATCGGCGGCCCCTTGGCGCTGGCGCAGAGCGGCGACGTGATCGAGCTTGACGTGCCGGGCCGGAGGCTCAGCCTGGCGGTCGGCGCGGAGGAGCTTGCCCGCCGCCGCGCCCAGTGGGTTGCGCCCGAGCCGCGCTTTGCGCGCAGCTACGGCAAGCTCTACGACCGCCATATCGGCCAGGCCGAGACCGGCTGCGACTTCGATTTCCTCGCCGGCGACGCCGCCGTGCCCGAGCCCGAGATCCACTGATGCGCCAGGACATGCCGCAGAACCGCTTCAAGCGGGCGCTCGCCGAGCGCAAGCCGCAGATCGGCCTCTGGCTCAGCCTCGCGAGCCCGGCCGCGACCGAGGTGGCGGCGGGCGCCGGCTTCGACTGGCTGCTGCTCGACATGGAGCATGCGCCCAACGAGCTGCCGGACATCGCGCATCATTTGCGCGCCGCCGAGGGCGGCAGCGCCGAGCCGGTGGTGCGCGTGCCGTGGAACGACGCGGTGATGGTGAAGCGGCTCCTCGACATCGGCGCGCGCAGCCTGCTTTTCCCCTTCGTCCAGTCGCCCGAGGAGGCGCGCCGCGCCGTGGCCGCGACGCGCTATCCGCCCCACGGCATCCGCGGCTTCGCCGGCACCACGCGCGCCAACCGCTACGGCCGCGTCCCCGATTATGCCAAGCGCGCCGCCGAGGAGATCTGCGTCCTCGTGCAATGCGAGACGCGGAAGGCGGTGGCGGAGATTCCCGCGATCGCCGCGCTCGACGGCGTCGACGGCATCTTCATCGGCCCCGCCGACCTCGCCGCCGATATGGGCCATCTCGCCGACACGCAGCATCCCGAGGTGCAGGCGGCGATCCTGGCCGCGGGCAAGGCGGTCGCCGATGCCGGCAAGGCGCCGGGCTTCTTGAGCCTGCGCGAGGATGAAACGCGCCGCGTGCTCGCCGGCGGCTTTCTTTTCGTCGCCGTTCACACCGACGTGGCGCTGCTGGCGCGCCAGACCGAGGAGCTGGTCAAGCGGTTCAAGCCCGCATGAGAATTGGCGCGCTCGTTGCGCTGCTGCTCTCCGCCGCGGCGCCGGCCGGAGCGGCCGAGCTCGTCGTCACCGTCGAGAACATCCGCAGCGCCCGCGGCGACGTGAGGCTCTCGGTCTATGCCTCGGCCGCGGAATGGCCGGACCGGTCGGCGCGCGACCACGACCAGTCGCAGCCGGCGAGGGAGGGCAGCGTCGTCTTCCGCTTCGAGCTGCCGCCGGGAACCTACGCCGCGAACGGCTTTCACGACGAGAACGGCAACGGCAAGTTCGACACCAACTTCCTCGGCGTCCCCCAGGAAGGCTACGCCTTTTCCAACAATGTGCGCCCGTTCCTGTCGGCGCCGAGCTTCGAGGCCGCGAGCTTCACGCTGCCGCCCGAAGGTGCGGCAATCGCCATGCGGATGATGTATTAGCCGTGCGAGCCGGTGCGGTCGGGGATGCGGCGCGGCTCCTCGGCACGGCGGAGCGGCGGGTGGCGCAGCCGGCCGGCGACGCTCACCGGCAGCAGCCGGCGGCGGCCGATCGCCTCCAGCAACTCTGGCCGGTCGGGGAAGCGGTCGATCAATGCATGGAGGCTCTGTTCGCTGAGGATCGCGCCGTCATTGGCGAGGAGGCGCAGGATCACCGCGCGCTCGTCGTGGCGGCAGAGCGCGGCGGCGAGGCGCGCGGAGATCGACCGCCGTCCGGCGATGGCGAAGCGATGCGCCGGCGAATGGCGCAGCGCGATCGGCAGCAGATCGTCCTCGCCGAGCAGGTGCTGGTGCTCGAGAACGGGCGTCGCCACCGTCGCCGTGTCGCGCGCCAGCGCCAGCAGGATGTCGCGCGGCAGGTCGGGCGCGACTTTCACCGTCTCGGCCAGCACGAGCCGCACCAGCGGCTCGGCGTCATAGAGCGCGATGCGGAAGGCGTCGACCGCGGCGCGCCATTCGCTCTCCGCGAGGCCGCCCGCGGCAAAGCGCGCGGCGATGCGCTCGAGCGATTTCGCGCGCTCCGTCCAGGACGCCTCCTCGAGCAGTTGAGCGATCATCTCGCGCGTCAGCGTCACCATGACTCGAAACCCGAAGGCTGCACCGGCGCGCCCGGCGCGCGCCGTCGCTCCAAACTGCGCGACGGCGGTTAAGTGATGCTTAAACGGCGGCGATTGTCCCGTGGAAAAATTGAGGCAAGTCGCGCGCCGCGCGGTTTCTAGCGCCGCGCCGCGATCCCGTGGCGAGTTTGTGGCAAAAAACGAGCTATTCCGGCACGCGCCGTCGCGCCGCTTCAGCTCTCGCCGCGCTCGACGGCTTCGGCGGCGGCGAGCCAGGCGGCCTCTGCCTCGGCGAGCGATTGCGCCGCTTCCGCTTGCGTGCGCAAAAGATCCGCCAGCCTCGCGCCGCCCGCGGCGTAGGTCGCGGGATCGGCGAGCTGCCGGTCGAGCGCCGCCTTGCGCGCGGTGATCGCGGCGAGATGCTCTTCCGCCGCGCGCAGCGCGCGCTTGAGCGGCGCCAGCGCCTGGCGCCGCTCGGCGGCGGCGCGCCGCGCGTCGCGTCTGATTTCGCCCGGCGCGCGCGCATCCGCCGCCGCGGGCTCTTCCTCGCGCCGCTCCAGGAGATAGCGGCGGTAATCCTCGAGATCGCCCTCCCAGGGCTTGGCGGTGCCGTCGGCGACCAGCCAGAGCCGGTCGGCGATGAGCGACAGCAGGTGCCAGTCATGACTGATGATCACCACCGCGCCGGGGAAATCGCCGAGCGCCGTCACCAGCGCCTCGCGCGCCTCGATGTCGAGGTGGTTGGTGGGCTCGTCGAGGATGAGCAGCGGCGGCGCCTCGGAGCTGATCAGCGCGAAGTTGAGCCGCGCCTTCTCGCCGCCGGACAGCTCGCGCGCGCGCACGAAGACGGGATCCTCGCCGAAGCCGAAGCGCGCCAGCCGGCTGCGCAGGTGCTGCGGCGTGGCTTTGGGCAGCCGCCGCGCGAGATGATCGAAGGCGCTGGCCTCGGGATCGAGCTCCTCGATCTGATGCTGCGCGAAATAGCCGCAGGCAAGGCGCGGCGCGCGGCGCAGCTCGCCCGCCATCGGCTGGAGCCTTCCGGCGATCAGCCGCGCCAGCGTCGACTTGCCGTTGCCGTTGGCGCCGAGCAGCGCGATGCGGTCGTCGGGATCGAGCCGGAGGTCGAGGCGGCGCAGCACCGGCTTTCCCGGCGCATAGCCGACCGCGACGCCGTCGAGGGTGATGAGCGGCGGCGCCAGCGCGCCGGGCTCGGGAAATTCGAAGCGCGCCGGCGGCTCGGCCTCGGCGAGCGTCACCGGCTCGAGCCGCGCCAGCATCTTGACGCGGCTCTGCGCCTGGCGCGCCTTGCTCGCCTTGGCGCGGAAGCGGTCGACGAAGGCCTGAAGGTGCTTGCGCTCCGCCTCCTGGCGCTGCGCCAGCGCCTGCTGGCGCGCCAGGCTCTCGCGGCGCGTGCGCAGAAAAATCTCGTAGCCGCCGCTGTAGAGCGTGAGCCGCCGCTCGGCGAGATGCAGCACGTGGTCGGCGATGTCGTCGATGAACTGCCGGTCGTGGCTCACCACGATCAGCGTGCGGCGGTAGCGCCGGAGGAACTCGCCGAGCCAGAGCGCAGCCTCGAGATCGAGATGATTGGTCGGCTCGTCCAGCAGCAGCAGGTCGGGCTCGGCGAACAGCGTTGCCGCCAGCGCCGCGCGCATGCGCCAGCCGCCGGAGAAGGAGGAGAGGGGGCGCTGCTGCTCGTCATGGCTGAAGCCGAGCCCGGCGAGGATGGCGGCGGCCCGCGCCGGCGCCGCATGCGCCTCGATGGCCAGCAGCCGCTCGTGAATCTCGGCGGCTTGCGCGCCGTGCTCGCCGGTCTCGGCCGCGGCGATGAGGTGCGCGCGCTCCTCATCGGCGGCGAGCACCGCCTCCAGCGGCGTCATCGCGCCGCCCGGCGCCTCCTGCGCGAGGAAGCCGATGCGCACGCCTTTCTGGAGCTGGATCTCGCCGCCATCGGGATGCAGCTCGCCGCGGATGAGATCGAGCAGGGTCGATTTCCCGGCGCCGTTGCGGCCGATGAGCGCGACCTTCCAGCCGGCATTGACCTGCGCCGACGCGCCCTCGAGCAGCGCCCGTCCGCCGACGCGATAGGTGAGGTCGGAAAAGGTGAGCATCGGGGCGGGTCATAGCACAAGGCGGGGGAAGAGGCAGGAGGGCGGAGAGGGACTTGCGCGCCCGCCCGCAGGCGGTGCCTGCGATCTGGACGGAGCGTCGCGGCTGGAATAGCCTCGCCTCGATACTTGCGAAGGACCAGCCATGTCATCCTCTATCGGGCGCCGACGCGAAGCCAAGGCCGCGCGGCGGAAGAAACTGCTCGCCGAGCGGCGCGCACAGGCCCAGTCCCAGTCCGGAGCGTCCCTGTCGAGTCGCGTCGGGCGGCTTACGCTTGCTCCCATCTATCGCTGCCTCGTGCAAGAGGGCCTCTTCGAGTCCGGCATGGGGACGGTAGTCCTGGTCCGCGGGACGCCGTCGGCCGGGCTGACCATGGCAAGCTTTCTCCTCGATCCTTTCTGTCTCGGCGTGACGGATGTCGTCTTCCGCCAGATTGAAGCGTCGGAGCTCGAGGAGTTCATCGCGATGGTGGAGGCCGAGGCGGCGCCTTTCGCGGCCGTGGAGCCCGCCTATGCGCGAAAGCTGCTGCGCGATGCCGTCGCCTATGGGCGATCGATCGGTTTCGAGCCGCCACCCGACTACAAAACGGCGGAGCTGCTGTTCGGCGAGGTTTCGGCCGATGCCTGCGACAGCCGCTTCGAATTCGGCCGGGACGGCAGGCCGTTCTACGTCCCGGGGCCGAGCGAGACACCGGCGCGGGTGAGACGGCGGCTCGAGCAGTTGCGCCGCTCGCTGGGCGAGGATGGGTTCGATTTCTCAGAGAGCGGCGAGCTGGAGGGCGACGACGAGGCGGACCTGGCGCTCGACGAGGAGGAGGGCCTGTTCGAAGGCTATGATCCTGCCACAGCGCCCGAGCCGAGCGAATGGCTTGAGCTGGACGAGCAGGAGCGCATGCTCCGGGTCGAATACCATCACCGGCGCGCGGGCATTCGCACGGGGCAGGACAGGCTGCACGCCGCGCTGCACACCGTCGTCGAGAATCAGATCGCGCTGGATGATCCGCCGGCGGTGCGACGTGCCATGGAGCGCTTGATGGCGGCGGGCCTCGACCGCCACGAAGCCCTCCATGCGGTGGGCTCGGTGCTCGCCGGAGGCGTCTTTGACCTGGTGAAGGGAGAGGCTCCCATCCCGTTTTCGAATGACGACTATTCCGCCGCCGTCGAGCGCCTTACCGCCGAGAGCTGGCGTCGCACGTTGGAAGCGGCCGAGAGCGGCGAGGAGCCGTAGGCCGGCGCATCCCTGCAGAGGCGGATCGATTTCCCTCTCCGCGCTTGCGCAGAGGGCGAGGGGATTCGTCGCTGCCACCGCTCAGCCCGCCGGCAGGGAGCGGGTCAGGTGAATTGGCGCTGTTGCGGCCGGTAAAGCAGGACACGGGCGGCGGGCTTGAACCGCAAGAGAAGGTCGATGTCCCCTATGTTGCCGCTGACGAGCACGGCATTCGATTCAACGGCGCTCAGAAAGATCAGCGCATCGTTGAGCAGCTTTCGCCGTTTGCCTTCCTGGCAACACCTCTGATCCGCGCCGAGCTCTGTCCGACTCCTGTTGAGATGCTGGGTGCGTGCGACGATTCCGGCAATCATGCCGCCTTCGCACCAGGCGGCGGCGCTGGGAGCGACGGTCTCTGCGCGATCGATTGCCGCAAGCAGCTTCATGATGGGATCGCCGTATGCGGGCGTGGTCGGATCCTCCGGCGTCAGGATGCCGATGCTGATGGCCAATTCGCTGCACGCCACGCCGCTGTGCAGGATTTGTCTGCTCTCGACGAAATCCAGGATCTGCGCGGTCAGTTTTCCCTTGAGGCGGTCGATATAGAAGCCCGTGTCGAGCATTACCGGGAGGCCGGCCGGTAGGACTGCCGGGTCGAAGGGAAGCTCGGAATCGGGGCGGCGCGCGATGGAACGGGTGTAGGCGGCCGGGTCTTGTCGCGCGACGATCGATGCGACGCTTTCGTCAGACCGCGAGCTCGAAGTCATCCGGGAGGGTGTCCGTCGTCTCGCGCAGCCATATCTTGAACCTGTCCGGAGCGGCCGCCAGGGCCAGCGACGCGTTCACCACGTCGGAAGGATTGGTGAGGCCGAGCTGCTTTGCGGCGGCATTCATGACGCCGGGATCGATGCGAACGCTCAGCTTGCGGGAACTCACGCCCGTGGCCGCGCCGGATTCCAGGAGCTTCCGGAGAGCGAAGATCAACCGCCGCAATTGCGGTCCTTCCGCCGCAGAATGCTTGAGGAATTTCGCGATATCGGAGCCCTTGCGGGCGCGCCGCCCGGCCTCCGCTTTGCGTGACAACGCTTTCCGGCCCCGTGGCTTCGGAGCGGGTGCCATGATCTCCTCCCTATATGTAGGACATATATAGAGAAAATGTCGCACACTTTCAAGCGCCGATCGAGGGGCGCGGCGGCGAAACTCCGCCGCCCCCTCACCCCGCCGGCAGCGTCACCTCGGCGAAGCGGTCGAGGTGGTGGTCGGTGTCGCCGAAGCTCTGCTCGATCATGGTGAGCCGCTTGAAGTAATGGCCGGCGAGATATTCCTCGGTCATGCCGATCCCGCCATGGAGCTGGATCGACTGCTGGCCGACGAAGCGGCCGGACTTGCCGATCTGCACCTTGGCGGCCGAGATCACGCGGCGCCGCTCCGCCGCATCGGCAAGATCGGCGGAGAGCGCCGCCAGCATCGCCATCGACTTCGACTGCTCGTGCTCCACCACCATGTCCGCCATGCGGTGCTGCAGCGCCTGGAAGGTGCCGATCGGCACGCCGAACTGCTTGCGCGTCTTGAGGTAGTCGAGCGTGGTCGCGTTGAGCGTCTCCATGATGCCGACCGCCTCGGCGCAGAGCGCGGCGAGCGCGCGGTCGACGACATGCTCGATGACGGGATAGGCGCCGTCCGGCGCGCCGAGCACGGCGTCGCCGCCGACCTGCACGTTCTCGAGCGTCACCTCCGCCGCGCGCAGCCCGTCGACGGTGGGATATCCCCGGAGGCCGACGCCCTTCGCCTTGGCGTGGACCAGAAACAGCGTGATGCCCTGGCGCTCGCGGCTCGCCCCGGCGCTGCGCGCGGATAGGATCAGCGTGTCGGCGCTGTCGCCGTTGAGCACCACGCCCTTCTGGCCGTTGAGCACCCAGCCGCCGCCCGCGCGCTTGGCGGTGGTCTCGACATCGGCGAGCGCATAGCGCGACTGGCGCTCGCCATGGGCGAAGGCAAGCAGCTTCTTGCCCAAGGCGACTTGCGGCAGGATCGCCTGCTTCTGCGCGGCGCTGCCGGCGAGCGCGACGAGGCCGCCGCCGAGCACGATCGAGGCGAGATAGGGCTCGACGACGAGGCCGCGGCCGAAGCTTTCCATGACGATCATGGTCTCCACCGCCGAGCCGCCGAAGCCGCCCTCGCTCTCGGCAAAGGGCAGGCCCAGGAGTCCAAGCTCGGCATAGCGCGCCCAGAGCGCGCGGCTGAAGCCTTCGGGCGCCGCGATGTAGCTCTTGCGCTTGGTGATGTCGTAGGCGTCCTTGACCAGCCGCCGCACCGTCTCGTCGAGCAGCCGCTGCTCCTCGCTGAAGTCAAAGTCCATGATCAATCCTCCCCCGGGCGCCCGTTCGCCGAAGCTCTATCCGCCCTCGCAACCGAGTGTCGCTTTGTCGCGCTCCTAGAGTCCGAGCATCATCTTGGAGATGACGTTGCGCTGGATCTCGTTCGAGCCGCCATAGATCGATATCTTGCGGTTGTTGAAATAATGCGGCGCGGCGAAGGCGGCGTAGTCGGGGCCGATCGGCTCCTCGTTCCAGCCGGCCTCCATCGCCTCGCGCTGGAACGGCATGGCGTAGGGGCCGAGCGCCTCCATGGCAAGCTCGGCGAGGCGCTGCTGGATCTCCGAGCCCTTGAGCTTCAGGATCGAGCTTTCGGGGCCGGGCCCCTTGCCGCCGCGCATGGCGGCGATCATGCGCAGGTTGGTGATCTCGAGCGCCATCAGCTCGACCTCGAGCGCGGCGATCTTGTCGCGGAAGCGCGGGCTCGCCGCCAGCGGCCGGCCGCCTTCCCGCTCGCTCGACGCGATCTCTTTCAGCTTCTTCAGCTCGCGCTTGGAGGCGCCGACGCGCGCGATGCCGGTGCGCTCGTTGCCGAGCAGGAACTTGGCATAGGTCCAGCCCTTGTTCTCCTCGCCGATGAGGTTCTTGGCCGGCACCTTGACGTTGTCGAAGAACACCTCGTTGATCTCGGCGCTGCCGTCCATGGTGACGATCGGCCGCACGGTGATGCCCGGGGTCTTCATGTCGACGAGCAGGAAGGAGATGCCTTCCTGCTTCTTGGCGGCGGGATCGGTGCGCACCAGGTTGAAGATCCAGTCTGCGAAATGCGCCGAGGTCGTCCAGGTCTTCTGGCCGTCGACGACGTAATGGTCGCCGTCCCGCGTCGCCTTGGTCCTGAGCGCGGCGAGATCGGAGCCGGCGCCGGGCTCGGAGAAGCCCTGGCACCAGACGTGCTCGCCCGACAGGATCCGCGGCAGGAAGTATTGCTTCTGCCAGTCATTGCCGAAGCGGATGATCACCGGCCCGCACATGGTCGCGCCGAAAGGGATGATCGGCGGCGCGCCGGCCTCGGCGCATTCGTCCTCGAAGATGTGGCGCTGCACCGGCGTCCAGCCGGTGCCGCCGTGGTCCGCCGGCCAGCTCGGCGCGACCCAGCCCTGCTTGTGCAGCAGCCGGTGCCAGCGCAGATAATCCTCGCGCCCCATCTTCTTGCCGTTCAGCACCTTGTCCTGGATGTCGGCCGGCAGGTTGTCGCGGATGAAGCTCCTGACCTCCTCGCGGAAGGCTTGTTCTTCGGGCGTATAGGCGAGTTCCATGGGGTGTCTCCTGCGTGCGATAGCTATCCTCTGCCGACCATAGCCCTCTCCGCCCGCTTGCGGGGGGAGAGGGCGCGAGCGCAGCGAGCGGGTGAGGTGGGTCTCGATGGCGGAAACATCGTGCGGCGGAGAAACACCTCACCCTCCCCGTCGCTCAAGTGAGCGACGGGTCCCCTCCCTCTCCCCGCTGCGCGCGGAGAGGGAAGTCAACTCGTTGGTGATTCCTTCTGAGCGAGACATGCGCTAACTTCTGCGCGGCGCGAGATCGGAAAAACGCCCGCCCTCGCGCGCGAGCTTTTCCAGGAGCGGCGCCGGCCGCCAGAAATAGCCCTGCGCCGCGTGGAAGCGCGCCACGTCGGCATGGACCTTGTCGAGGCCGACCGTGTCGGCATAGAACATCGGCCCGCCGCGCCAGGCGGGAAAGCCGTAGCCCGTGAGATAGATCACGTCGATGTCGGAAGCGCGCAGCGCGATGCCTTCCTCGAGGATCTTGGCGCCTTCGTTCACCAGCGCATAGATCGTGCGCTTGACGATCTCGTCATCGGCGATCGGCCGGCGCTCGATGCCGAGCCGCTTCGATTCCGCGGTGATCAGCGCCTCGATCTCGGCATCGGGCAGCGGCGCGCGGCTGCCCTTCTCATAGCGATACCAGCCGGCATTCGTCTTCTGGCCGAAACGGCCTTGCTCGCAGATCTGGTCGGCGAGATGCGAATAGCGCCGGTCGTTGGGGCGGCTCGCCGCCTGCTGCTTGCGGATGCGCCAGCCGACGTCGTTGCCCGCCAGGTCGCCCATGGCGAAGGGGCCCATGGCGAGGCCCCACTCCTGCAACGCCCTGTCGACCTGCCAGGGCAGCGCGCCTTCCTCGAGCAGGAACTCGGCCTCGCGGATGTATTGGAAGATCATGCGGTTGCCGACGAAGCCGTTGCACACGCCGACCAGCACCGGCACCTTGGCCAGCGTCCTGGCGAGCTTCATCGTCGTGGCGATGACGTCCTTGCCGGTCTTGGCGCCGCGGACGATCTCGACGAGCCGCATGACGTTGGCCGGGCTGAAGAAATGCGTGCCGATCACGTCCTGCGGCCGCGAGGTCTGCGCGGCGATGGCGTTGATGTCGAGGCTCGAGGTGTTGGTCGCGAGCACGGCGCCGGGCTTGGCGAGCGTGTCGAGCCTGGCGAACAGCTCTTTCTTGATCGCCATCTCCTCGAACACCGCCTCGACGATGACATCGGCGCCCTTCACCTCGGCAAGGTCGAGCGTGCCCTTGATGAGGCCCATGCGCTTGTCCATCGCGGCCTGGTCGAGCCGGCCCTTGGCGACCGTGGCGGCGTAATTGCCGCGGACGATGCCGAGGCCGTGCTCCAGCGCCTCTTGCGACGTCTCCACCACCGTGACCGGGATGCCGGCATTGGCGAAGTTCATGGCGATGCCGCCGCCCATGGTGCCGGCGCCGATCACCGCCGCGGTCTTGATGGCCCGCGTCGGCGTGTCCGGCGGCATGTCGGGAATGGCCATCGCCTCGCGCTCGGCGAAGAAGGCGTGGATCAGCGCCCGCGACTGGGTCGAGCTCACCAGCTCCTCGAAGATCGCGCGCTCGCGCTTCAGCCCTTCGGCGAAAGGCAGATTGGCCGCGGCCTCGACCGCGTCGACCGAGCGCAGCGGCGCCAACTGGCCGCGGGCGCGCTTCTTGACGGTGCCGCGATAGTCCTCGAAGAGCGCGGCATTGCCGCGCGCCTCGGCGATCTTGTCCTCGCGCTCGCGGATGCGGCGGCCGGCGGTGCCGTGTCCCGCCGCGCCTTCGGCAAAGCGCAGCGCGCCCTCCAGCAGATCGCCCTCGACGATCGCGTCGAGGATGCCGAGCTCGCTCGCCTTGCCGGCGCGGACGAAATCGCCGGTGGTGATGATGTCGAGCGCGGGCTTGACGCCGATGAGCCGCGGCAGGCGCTGCGTGCCGCCGGCGCCCGGCAGGAGGCCGAGCTTCACTTCGGGCAATCCGACCTGCGCGGCGGGGACCGCGACGCGGTAATGGCAGGCGAGCGCCACTTCGAGACCGCCACCCAGCGCCGTGCCGTGGATCGCGGCGATGACCGGCTTGCTCGCGGTCTCGATCCCGGCGATGACGAAATTGAGGTCGGGCGGCTCCAGCGGCTTGCCGAATTCCTTGATGTCGGCGCCGGCGATGAAGGTACGGCCGGCGCCGATGACGACGAGCGTCTTGGCCGCCTCGTCGCCGAGCCCCTGCATCAGGCAATCCACCAGGCCCTGGCGGACCGCCTTGCTCAGCGCGTTGACCGGCGGATTGTCGACGGTGATGACGCCGGTACTGCCGCGCCGCTCGTAGCGGACCTGTTGCGCCATCGCTCCTCCCGTTGCGCCTCATCGCCGGCGCGCCCTCCACCGACAATAGCCGAAGGCGGCGGCGAGGCAAGGGTGGTCCCCCTAATCGGCGCTTTTGCCGCCGGCGATAGGCGGCTTGCTTTGCCTGCGCTACCATCGTTGGAGAGATCGGCCGCGAGCGCGCCGATGCGGCGGGCAATCCGGGAGGAGAATCATGAGCAGCGCAGACAAGGCCGCCGTCGTCACCGGCGCCGGCAGCGGGATCGGCCGGGCGGTGGCGCTGGCATTGATGCAGGCGGGCTATGCCGTGGCGCTCGCCGGGCGGCGCAAGGAGGCGCTGGAGAAGACCGCGGAGCAGGGCAAGGGGGAGGGCCGGCGCAGCATCGTCGTGCCCACCGATGTCGGTGACCCCGCCCAGGTGAAGGCGCTTTTTGCCGCCACGAAGGAAGCCTTCGGGCGGCTCGACCTGCTCTTCAACAACGCCGGCAGCGGCGCGCCGGCGGTGCCGCTCGAGGATCTGCCTTTCGAGCAATGGAAGAAGGTGGTCGACGCCAATCTCACCGGCTCCTTCCTCTGCGCCCAGGAGGCGATCAAGATCATGAAGGCGCAGACGCCGCGCGGCGGGCGCATCATCAACAACGGCTCGATCTCGGCCCATGCGCCGCGGCCGATGTCGGTCGCCTACACCGCGACCAAGCACGCCGTCACCGGCCTCACCAAGACGATCTCGCTCGATTGCCGCAAATACGACATCGCCTGCGGCCAGATCGACATCGGCAACGCCGCAACCGAGCTCACCGACCGCATGGCCAAAGGCATTCTCCAGGCCAATGGCGAGATGGCGGTCGAACCGCGCATGGATGTGGAGCACGTCGCCAGCGCGGTGGTCTACATGGCCGGCCTGCCGCTTGACGCCAACGTGCAGTTCATGACCATCATGGCGACCAAGATGCCGTTCGTCGGGCGCGGCTGACGCGAGGCGGGAGGAGGCGATCATGATCGAGATCAACGGCATGGCGCATGTCATGCTGACCGTGAGCGCGTGGGAGAAGTGCCGCCCGCTCTATGAGGCGCTGCTGCCCTTTCTCGGGCTGAAGCAGGTCTTCGGCACCGAGGATTTCATCTACTACGTCGGCGGACGGACGGCCTTGGGCCTGCGCCGGTGCGAGGAGCGGCTTGCCGGCCGCCGCTTCGTTCAAGGAGAGCTCGGCCTCCATCACCTCTGCTTCCGCTGCCGCAGCCGGGAGGATGTCGACAGCGTCTACGAATTCCTGAAGCAGCAGGAGGTCACCATCGTCCGGCCGCCGGAGGACGGTCCCTGGGCGCCGGGCTATTATTCCTTCCTGGTCGAGGATCCCTCCGGCATTCGCATCGAATTCAACTTCGTGCCCGGCAAGGGCATGATCGAGGAAGGCGCCAAGTTCACGCCCACGGGACTCTAGCGGGAAGCCGCGGCCGTCTTCCGGCCGCGCGCGAATCATGCTAAGCCCGGGGACCATGGCGATGCCCGGTGCGGAGAACCTTGCACGCGCGATGCCCCAGGGCGTGGGCGACCCGGCGCTCGACGTCCTGCGCTCGGTCTTCGGCTACGGCGACTTCCGCGGGCTGCAACGGCCGATCATCGAGCATGTGATCGCCGGCGGCGACGCGCTGGTGCTGATGCCGACCGGCGGCGGCAAGTCGCTCTGCTATCAGATCCCGGCGCTGGTCCGGCCCGGCCTCGCCGTCGTCGTCTCGCCGCTCATCGCCTTGATGAAGGATCAGGTGGACGCGCTGCGCCAGGCCGGCGTGCGCGCCGCCTATCTTAATTCGACGCTCAGCGCCGCCGAGGCGATGGAGGTGGAGCAGGCGATGCGCCAGGGCGCGCTCGACCTCGTCTATGTCGCGCCCGAGCGGCTGGTGACGCAGCGCTGCCTCGAGCTGCTGGCGCGCTGCCGGCTCGCGCTCTTCGCCATCGACGAGGCGCATTGCGTCTCGCAATGGGGCCATGATTTCCGTCCGGAATATCTCCAGCTCTCCGTCCTGCACGAGCGCTTTCCCGGCATTCCGCGCCTGGCGCTCACCGCCACCGCCGACGGGCCGACGCGCAGCGACATTCTGGCGCGGCTCAAGCTGGAGGCGGCGCGGGTCTTCGCCTCGGGATTCGACCGGCCCAACATCCGCTACCGCATCGTCGCCAAGGCCGACGCCAAGGCGCAATTGCTGCGGTTTCTCGCCGCCGAGCATGCGGGCGATGCCGGCATCGTCTATTGCCTGTCGCGCCGGCGCGTCGAGGAGGTGGCGGCCTGGCTCTGCGAGCGCGGCCGCGTGGCGCTGCCCTATCATGCCGGCCTCGACCCCCAGACGCGCGAGCGCAACCAGGAGCGCTTCCTGCGCGACGAAGGCGTCATCATCGTCGCCACCGTCGCCTTCGGCATGGGCATCGACAAGCCCAATGTGCGCTTCGTCGCCCATCTCGACGCGCCCAAGAGCCTCGAGGCCTATTACCAGGAGACCGGCCGCGCCGGGCGCGACGGGCTCCCAGCCGATGCCTGGATGACCTACGGCATGGCGGATGTGACGGCGCTCTTGGCGCTGCTCGAGGCCGGCGCGCTCGACGAGCGCCAGCGCCGCATCGAGCGCCACAAGCTCAACGCGCTGCTGGGATTCTGCGAGACCGCGTCCTGCCGGCGCCAGGTGCTGCTGGGATATTTCGGCGAGCGCGACCATCCGCCCTGCGGCAATTGCGACAACTGCCTGAAGCCGGCGCGCGTCTGGGACGGGCTGGTGGCGGCGCAGAAGGCGCTTTCCGCCGTCTTCCGCACCGGCCAGCGCTTCGGCGTCGCCCATCTCGTCGACGTGCTTCGCGGCCAGCTCACCGAGCGCGTGCGGCGCTTCGGCCACGACAAGCTTAGGACCTTCGGCGTCGGCGCCGATCTCGACAAGGACGAATGGCAGTCGGTGTTCCGCCAGCTCGTGGCGCAAGGCCATCTCGAGGTCGATGTCGAGGGCCATGGCGGGTTGCATCTTTCCGAGAGCGCTCCGGCCGTGCTGCGCGGCGAGGTGAAGGTTGCGTTTCGCGGCGAGCCGGCCGAGGCGAAGCCCGAGCGCCGCCGCTCGGGGCGGGGCGGCGAGCGGTGGGGCGGGCTTGCCGCGCTCGACGCCGCCGCGGCGCCCGGCGACGAGGCGCTGTGGGAGGCGCTCCGGGCGCGCCGGCTGGAGCTGGCGCGCGAGCAGGGCGTGCCGCCTTACGTCATCTTCCATGACGCGACCCTGCTGGAGATGCTGCGCCGCCGGCCGCGCGATCTCGGCGCGATGAGCGTCATTCCCGGCGTCGGCCGCAGCAAGCTCGACCGCTACGGCGAGACCTTCCTTGCCGTGATCGCCGCTGCTGCTGACCGATAGCGGCGGCAACCATCGCTTCTCCCGGCGCTTGCGGCGGGCGCCGCCGGCGCCTATCTCCTCTTGAGCAGGAGGCGTGAGGACATGCGGAAACGGTCGATCTTCTTGGCCCTGGCGGCGGCGCTGCTCGCGCTTGGCGGCTGCACTCCGACGCACGGGCCGCTTTGGACGCCGGACTCGCCGCGCAACGGCGCGCAGCAGCCGGTCGACCCGGTCTACGGCACGCCGATCCCCGGCTACCCCGACGTCAATGGCGGCCGCGGCTGATCGCCGCGGACCCTTAGAAATTACGCACGAAGAAGCCGAGCTCGAATTCGACCGGCAGGTCGATGGTGGCGGACGCGGCGCGATAGCTCGGCGGCAGCGGCGGCACCGGCGAGGCGTCGCGCAGCATCCCCAGCGCCGCGTCGTCGAGCAGCGGAAAGCCGGAGCTGCGCTCGATGCGCGGATTGGTCACGGTGCCGTCGCGCAGGATGGTGAAGCTGACGATGAGCTGGCCTTGCTGCTTGTCCTTCTTCGCCTGGTCGGGATAGCGCTTGTATTTGTTGAGCCAGCGCCGCAGCCGCTCGAGATAGTCGTCGCCCGGCCCTTCGATCGGGCCGTTGCCGATCGCGCCGTGGCCGGCGCCTTCGGCGCCGGTGCCGAGGCCCGCCGCCCCGCCGGGACCCTCGCCTGAGCCGGGAGCGCCCGGCGCCAGCGGCGCGGCGGCGGCAAGCTCCTCCGGCGCGGATGTCGGCGGCGATGCGGTCTCGGCCGGAGCCGGTTGCGGCCGCGCCGGCTTGCGCCGGGGCGGCGTCGGCAAAGGCGCGGCCGGCGGCTCGGGCGTCGCCGCTTGCGGCACCGGTGCCGCCGAAGGCTCCAGCGCTGCGGCTGGCGCCTCCGCCAGTTCCTCCGGCGTCTCGGCGCCGGGCGCCGCGCTCGCCGGGGCCTCCGCCGTTTCGCTGCTCGCGGCGGCCGGCGGCGCGCCGCTCGCTTCCGCCGCCCCGCCGCCGCCGTCATTGCCGCCTAAAGCGCCGGCCGCTCCCGGACCCTCGGTCGCCAGCATCACCCGGACCGGCGGCGCTTCGGGCGGCTTCGTCACGCCCGAGAGCGCGATCAGCACCAGCGCCAGCAGCACGCCCGCATGGAGGCCCAGCGAGGCGGCGAGCGCGCCCTTGCGCGGCGCCCGCGCCTCGGGCCGGCCGGCGGTCGGCGGCGCTAGGGCTTTTTTGTCTTTGTCGTTGTGCGACACGGCATCGGAACCCTGGCAGAGAGCGGCAGCGCCGGCTTCCTCCCGAGCGGCATCCTCCGCTTGTTTCCGCCGTCGATCGACGAAAGACTAGCGGTCCCGGTCCCGGCAGGTCCAGCCATAGGGAAGCAGCATTCTTAAAGGAGCATTATAATGAAAGTGGTCATCACCGGCGGCACCGGCTTTATCGGGCGCCGTTTGGCGCAGCATCTGTTGCAGCGCGGCACCCTCGCCGGCCCTGACGGGCGCCAGACGGCCATCGACGAGGTAGTGCTGTTCGATTTGGCCGCGCCGCAACTGCCGATGGCGCCCGACAAGCGCCTGAAGATCGTCGCCGGCGACGTCGCCGACCCCGCCGTCCTGCGCGGGGTCATCGGGCGGACCACCGGCAGCGTCTTCCATCTCGCCGCGGTGGTCAGCGGCCACGCCGAGGCCGACACCGATACCGGCTACCGCGTCAATCTCGACGGCACCCGCGCCGTGCTCGAGGCCTGCCGCGCGCTCGGCACGAGGCCGCATGTGGTCTTTGCCAGCTCGGTCGCGGTCTATGGCGGCGACATCCCGCCAACCGTCAGCGACGACACGCCGCTGACGCCGCAGACCTCCTATGGGGCGCAAAAGGCGATCGGCGAGTTTCTGGTCAACGACTACAGCCGGAAGGGCTATGTCGACGGCCGCGCGCTGCGCTTTCCGACCATCGTGGTGCGGCCGGGCCGCCCCAACCGCGCCACCTCGAGTTGGGTCTCCGCCCTGTTCCGCGAGCCGCTGAGCGGCGTCGAGATGGTCTGTCCGGTCTCGCGCGAGGCGTTCATGGCCATCCTGTCGCCGCGTCGCCTGGTGGAGGCGATCGTGCGCTTGCACGACCTGCCGGGCGAGCGCTTCGGCTTCAACCGCGCCTTGCTGTTGCCGAGCATCTCGGTGACGGTGGCGGACATGGTCGAGGCGCTGCGCCGCGCCGGCGGCGCCGCGGCGGTCGATCGCATCCGCTGGGAGCCCGATCCGTTCCTCCAGAAGATTGCCGATGGCTGGCCGCGCTTCCTCCTCGCCAAGCGCGCGGAAAGCTTCGGCGTCCACGCCGATGCCGGCATCGACGAGATCGTCCAGGCCTTCATCGAGGATGATCTCCCGGCGCAGAAGGCGCTGGTGGCCGCTGGCTAGAACCGCTTCAGGGGAGACGCTAGGTTGGGAAGCAGCGGCCGATCGAACGGCCCGTTTTCCGGGAGGGAGGCATGGCTGAACTGACGATGAACGCCGGCTCGAGCCGGCTTGCCCATTATGTGCCGCGTCTCGGGATTTTGCTGGCGCTGCTGGCGGCGGTGCTGCTGGCGCTGGCGCCGATCGGCTGGCGCCTGGGGCTGTGGCATTTCCGCACGTCCTTCCAGTACCTGATGCAGCCGGCCGTCTTCGTCGGCGCCGCGGGTTTCATCGTGTCGCTGATCGCGCTGGTGTGGTGGACCGGCATGACCGGCGCTGCGCGGGCCATGGCGCTCATCGGCCTCGTCGGCGGCGCCGTCCTCGCCTATTACCCTTTGCAGCTCTACGCCCGCGTCGCGCCGTTGCCGCTGCTGCACAACACGCCCTTGCCGCGCATCCATGACATCACCACCGATCCCGTGAGCCCTCCGGCCTTCGCCGCGACGCTGGCGGCGCGGGCGGCGGAGAACGGCGCCTCTCCCGTCTATGCCGGGCCCGACCTCGCCAAGCAGCAACAGGCGGGCTATCCCGATCTCGCGCCGCTGAAGACGGCGCTGCCGCCGGCAGAAGCGTTCAAGCGCGCGCTGGCGACCGCCGAAGCCATGTCGGGCTGGACTATCGTCAAGAGCGACCCCGCCGCAGGGACGATCGAGGGCAGCCAGCGCAGCGTCTTCATGGGCTTCACCGATGATTTCGTCGTCCGCGTCAGCGCCGACGGCGCCGGCAGCCGCATCGACATGCGCTCGGAAAGCCGGCAGGGGAACAGCGATTTCGGCGTCAATGCCGCGCGCATTCGCGCCTATCTGGCGGCGCTGAAGCCGGATCTGGGATAGCGCCGCCGTGCTTGCCGAGGTCAGCGCGCATCTGGCCGCGGCGCTCATCCTCCTGACCGCGGCGCTGATGCTGGCGGCGCCGCTGGGCTATCGGCTCCGTCTTTGGTCGGCGCTCACCGCGCTCACCCGGGTGGTGGCGCTGGGCCTCATCGCCGGCGCGCTGGCGGCGCTGCTGGCGCTGGTCTCGCTGGGCGCGGGCGGCTGGCGCACGGGGCCGGGCACCGCGATTATGCTGCTTGCCATCCTCTTCATCGGCGCCGCCGCCGTTGCGCTGCCGCTGCGCGTAAGAAAGCTTGCGGAAAAAATGCCGTTCAACGACGTCAGCACCGACACCGCCGACGCGCCGTCTTTCGAGGCGCTGCTGGCCTTGCGCCGGACCGAGCTGCCCGGCGCCACCGGCGCCTATGACCGTGCGCGGCTGGCGGCGCTGCAGCAGCGCGCCTATCCCGACCTCGCGCCGCTCCGCCTCGACGCGGCGCCGGCCGATGCCTTCGTCCGCGCGCGCGACGCCGCCGAGGCGATGGGCTGGACGGTCGTGGCCGAGGATGCGGCGCTGGGGCGCATCGAGGCTTATGACAGGACGAGTTGGTTCGGTTTTGTCGACGACATCGTCATCCGTCTGAGCGCGGACGGCGCCGGCACGCGCGTCGATCTGCGCTCGGCGAGCCGCGTCGGCATCTCCGATCTCGGCGTCAATGCCAAGCGCGTCCGCGCCTATCTGGCGGCGCTTGCCGGCCGCGCCCGCTGATCCGCGGCGTCTTGTCCGGCGGTCGGGGGGCGCACCGCCGATCCGCTCGGCGGCGGCGGTGCCGGCGATGCCCTTGCGGCGTTTGCGCCGAGCTTGCCCGCGCGATTGGTTAAGGGCGTTTAAGCACGATGCCGCCTGCCGATTTGCAGCCGGCCTTCCGGCATGGCAATTTGCCTTCGGCAAGGAGGAGGGAGGACGCAATGGCCGAGCGGCTCGAGGGCAAGACCGCGCTGGTCACGGCCGCGGCGCAGGGCATCGGCCGCGCTTCGGCGCTGGCCTTCGCCGCCGAGGGCGCGCGCGTCATCGCCACCGATATCGATGTCGGCAAGCTCGAGACGCTGAAGCGCGAGGCGCGGGGCGCGCTCGACCTCCGCCGCCTCGACGTCACCGACGCCGGCGCGATAGCGGCGCTGGCGGGCGAGCTCGGTGCGGTCGACGTGCTGTTCAACTGCGCCGGCTTCGTCCATCACGGCACGGTGCTCGACTGCACGGAGAAGGATTGGGATTTCACCCTCACCCTCAATCTGCGCGGCATGTATCTGATGATCCGCGCCTTCCTGCCGGCGATGCTGAAGCGCGGCATGGGCGCCTCGATCATCAACATGTCCTCGAGCGTTTCCTCGGTCAAAGGCGCGCCCAACCGTTTCGTCTACGGCACCAGCAAGGCGGCGGTGATCGGGCTCACCAAGTCGGTCGCCATCGACTTCGTCAAGCAGGGCATCCGCTGCAACGCCATCTGCCCCGGCACCATCGCCACGCCCTCGCTCGAGGACCGCATCGCCGCCCAAGGCGGGACGCCCGCGGTGCGCGAGGCTTTCATCGCGCGCCAGCCGCTGGGCCGGCTCGGCACCGCCGAGGAGATCGCCGCGCTCGCCGTCTATCTCGCCGGCGACGAATCGCGTTTCACCACCGGTGCCATCCACGTCATCGATGGCGGCTGGACGCTCTGAACCTGTTTTAGGGAAGGGGAAGAACCATGAAGCTGCTTCGTTATGGCCCGCGCGGCCAGGAGAAACCCGGGATGCTCGATCGCGCCGGCCGGCTGCGCGACCTCTCCGGCGTGATCAGGGATCTGACCCCCGACATCCTGTCGCCGGCCTCGCTCGACCGGCTGCGCAAGCTCGATCCGAACGGCCTTCCCGCCGTCTCCGGCGCGCCGCGCCTGGGTCCTTGCGTCGCCCAGGTGCCGAAGGTGGTCTGCGTCGGGCTCAATTATTTCGAGCACGCGAGAGAAGGCGGCATGGACATCCCGAAGGAGCCGGTGCTGTTCATGAAGGCGGTCACCGCGATCTCCGGCCCCAATGACGACGTGGTCCTGCCCAAGGGCGCGCAGAAGGGCGATTGGGAGGTCGAGCTCGGCATCGTCATCGGCACCACCGCGCGCTATGTCGGCGAGGCCGAGGCGCTGAAGCATGTCGCGGGCTATTGCATCGCCAACGACGTCTCCGAGCGCAGCTTTCAGTTCGAGCGCGGCGGCAATTGGATGAAGGGCAAGAGCGCCGACACTTTCTGTCCGCTGGGCCCCTGGCTGGTGACCACCGACGAGATACCCGACCCGCAGGCGCTCGACCTCTTCTGCGAGGTGAACGGCCGGCCGGTGCAGCAAAGCTCGACCCGCGACATGATCTTCGCCTGCGCCAAGATCGTCAGCTACATCAGCGAGTTCATGACCTTGATGCCGGGCGACGTCATTCCCACCGGCACGCCGGCCGGCGTCGGCCTCGGGATGAAGCCGCCGCAGTTCCTCAAGCCCGGCGACGTCATGCATCTGGGGATCAGCGGCCTGGGCGAGCAGCGCCAGAAAGTGGTCGCCTGGGGCTGAACCGGCGCCGCGGCGGCGTGACGCGGTCCGGCTCCCGGCGGCCGCGCGGGGCTTGGCAAGCCGCTCCTCCTGCGGCTACGCTCCGATTACGGGAACGGGGCCGATGCTGGGATCGGCCGAGGCTTGAAACGGCGCCCCGAAGAGGGCAAAGGGCCGGGCTGTGGGGGTAGCATGGATCTCGAGGACACGCTGAGGACGTATCGGCTGTTTTCCGGGTCTTACGACCTGGTCTTCGGCCCGGTGTTTCATCCCGGCCGCAAGGACGCGGTGCGCATCGCCAACGACCGGCCGGGCCAGCGCATCCTCGAGGTCGGCGTCGGCACGGGCCTGTCGCTGCCCTATTTCCGCCGCGACGCCCGCGTCACCGGCATCGACGTCTCGGCCGAGATGCTGGCGAAGGCGCGCCGGCGCGTCGCGCGCAGGAAGCTCAAGCAGGTCGAGGCGCTGCAAGTCATGGACGCCGAGCGCATGAGCTTCGCGGACGACGCCTTCGACGCCGTGCTGGCGCTTTACGTCGCCTCGGTGGTGCCCGACCCGGCGCGCCTTGCCGCGGAGATGCGCCGCGTCTGCAAGCCCGGCGGCACGATCGTGATCGTCAATCATTTCACCAGCGAGAATCGGGTCATGCGCTTCATCGAGAAGCGTCTGGCGCCGCTCGCCCACAAGATCGGCTTCCACGCCGACTTCCCGCTCGACCGCTTCCTCGCCGTGAGCGGCCTCGTCGTGCGCGAGACGCGGCCGAGCAATCTTTTCGGCTATTGGAAGCTGCTGCGCTGCGTCAACGCGAAGCCGCGCTAGCTCCGGGGATCGGAAAGACGGGCGAGCGCAAGCGAGATCGCTCAAGCCGCCACCTCGCCGATCCTCAAATCCTATGCGACGCGGAGGCGGTCATGAACCGAGCAAGGATCGATTTCGACGACGATCCTCTTGACGGTAACGCTCGGCGCCTTTCGGCGGCGGCCGGCTGGTTTCATCCTGATGAAGCCGGCCGCTTCCATCTTCGCCAGCGTGCGCGTGAGGTTGGGCTGCGCCCGTCCGCTCATCCGCGCGAGTTCCGCGACCGACCGGGGTTTGCGGTCCCGGATGATGGCGAGAAGCGCGCGGTTTTCCGGCGTCAACAACCGCACCACGGCATCGACGGAATTGAAGCTCGGCTTGGCCGCGTCGGCCGGCGCCGGCCGCTCGCCGCGCGCCACGGCCCGCATCTCTCGCTCAAGCGAGCCGAGGTCCTGAATCTTATGTCTCTTCATACCCTCGCTTCCTTTCGTCCTCGACCTTGACAACCGTTTCGGGGACACCGCGGTCGGCGAGAATCCTGCGGACCTCCCGAAAGAAGTCCTGGAGCAAGGTGTCGGCATCCTTGAAGGCATAGGGCCTGCCGGCATCGGTCTCCGTCCGGTGCCAGTGATCGCTCGCTCCCGCTCGCCGCTTGAAGCGGGAACCTCTGGCCGGAACGCCATGCGCGTTGTCGAAGCCCACCAGTCGCGTGCCGTCCGGCGCATGCAGCGTGAACGAATAGGACAGCCCATGCGGCCGCTCCGTGGTCGCTTCGACGAGTTTGATCTCAAACTTGATCCAATGGCCCTCTTCGAGGTAATGGGTGCGCCCGTCGAAGGCCAGCAAGAACTCAAGCCCGTATTCGGCAGGTTCATCTTCCATATCATATCCGGCGCTGATATTAAGCGATCGTGCGGTTTCCGGTCAAGGAACGGCGGCTCTCCATTTCGTGCCGTCGGGCCGGGCAAAACCGCTTGAACCTTTCCATGGGTGCCGGCCGGGCCTTGGCCGGGCCGCAGGAGGCGGGCTGTCGGGGCCGCAAGCCGCGCGCAGCGCGCGGCTAGCCCCGCAACTGGACGCTCTGCAGGCGGTCGAGGTGCCAGCCCTGGAAGAGCTGCACGCCGAGCGCCCGGCCGAACGTCACCGCCTCCGGGCGGCCGCAGCGCGCCAGCACGATGCGCTCGGCGCCGCACTCGCGGATCGCCTGATAGAGCGCGCGGGTCTGGGTCTCGTCGAGCCGCAGCATCGCGTCGTCCCAGATCAGCTTCACCAGGTCGACTTTCAGCGGCGGGAAGTTGAGGCAGGGAAAGGCCTGGAAGCTGACGCCGTCGAGGCAGCGCAGATAGCCGCGCTGCTGCACCAGGTCGGCGATGGCGAGCCAGGCGGGAAGGTCCGCCAGGAGATCGCCGGGCTGGATCTCGAGGATGGTCCGGCCGCGCCATCCGCTGGCCCGCTCGTTGTCGAATTTGAGGAATTCCGGCGATTGCAGCGTCGACAGGTTGATGTTGAGGCTCACGGGCCGCGTATTGCCGAATTGCTCCCAGGCGAGCCGCGTCAGCATGTGCTTGTCGAGCTGGCGGGTGAGGTACTGGAAGAGCTGCCGGTCCTTGGCGAGGTTGAGGTCCGGCGAGAACGCCGCGTTCAGCCGGTCGATCGAGATGAAAAGCTCGTCGAATTTCGCCGTCGGCTTGCGGTGCGGCTGCAGCGCCCACACCGTCTGGCGGCGCACCATGTGCGAGAGGTCGGTCGCCGAGAGCGCCTCGAGCAGCGCGGAAAGGCGCTGCTCGATCGGCTTGGCCGGCGGACGCTGCGCCGCCTTGACGAGCTGCTTCGCCTCCCGGTCGCGGATCCCCCGGACCAGCGACAGGAACTGCGCATAGCCGATATCGAGATCGAACGCCGAATAGAACCGCGCCTCCGCGTTCTCGCGCGCCAGCTTGTCGTCGTTGAAGAGATAGCGCAGCGCCTCGATGGCGCGGTCGATGGCGCGCGCGGTGATGCCCTTGCAGACGACGACGATGTCGCCGCTGCGCAGCATGAAGAGGCGGCCGGAGAACTGGTCGACCGTCTCCCTCAGCATGTTGGTGGCGATCTTGAGGTGCTTGTCGCGGCGATGGGTGCGATCGAGGCGGGAGAGGTGGAAGCACAGCGCGCGATGGCCGGCGCGCTCGTCGGCGAGCTGCTCGACATAGGCGAGCAGCATGTCCTCGGTCGGCATGGTCGGCGCGATCGGACGCGGCGGCGGCGCTTGCGCCGCGGCGTCCGCCGCCGCCGGCATGGCCTCCCGGTCACCCCCCATGCGCGGCGGCGTTGCCGAGCAGGAAGGTGATCTTGGTCTTCAGCTCCAGCGGCGAGATCGGCTTGACGATGTAGCCGTGCACGCCGGCCTTCTTGGCGGCGACCACCGATTCGAGATCCGCCCTGCCGGTGAGCATCAGGAAGGGCAGCTTCGGCTGATTGGCGTGAACCTGCTTGAACAGGTCCATGCCGGACATGCCGGGCATGTTCCAGTCGCAGATCACGATGTCGACCCCCTCGGGGCCGGCCGCGAGTTGCTCGAGCGCCTGCTCGCCGCCTCCCGCCTCGAGGATGCGGTCGATCTTCATGCGCTTGAGCATCCGGCACACCAGCATGCGCATCGCCTCGTCGTCGTCGACGACCAAGACGTTGAGACCATCGAGACTCGTGGCGCCTTCCATGGATCCGTCTCCGGCTGAAGCGAAATTCCGCGCGGTATTAGATCGAGGCAGCGGTTAACTTTCCGCAAAGAAACCGGCGGACTCTATCGCGCGGCGGCTTTCTTGGCGCCTTTGCGCCCGCCCACCAGCACTTCGCAACTGGTGGTGCCGACGTTGCGGAAGAAATAGTCTTCCGTGGGTTTCGCCAAATGCCGGGGATCGCGCAGGTTGACGCCGGTCCCCTTGGCCACGTCGAGCAGCGCGCTGCCGTCCTTGCCGGTGAAGCGGGCGATGAGGTCGCCGGGATGCTGCGGCCCGAACTGGTTGAGCGAGCAGGCGCGGCTCAAGCCGTCGTCGCGCACGCCCACCTGCCAATAGGGCGCCTGCGAGGTCAACACCACCTCGCCGGCATGGGCCGGCGCCGCGGCGGCCAGCGCCGCGGCCAGGAGCAGGAGACGCAGTCTCGCCATCGCCCCCGAGCCTAGGGGGCCGTGGTAAAGGAAAGGTTAGAACCGCTCGAGGTCGAAGCTCATCACCGTGCCGCCGCCCATCACCGCCGGCAGCAGCCCCGGCGCCGCCGGCAGCACCTGCTCGGCATAGCAGCGCGCGGTGACGAGCTTCGCCTCGTTGAACCCGGCGTCGCCTTCGCCCGCGGCCAGGTGCCCGTCCGCCGCCAGCGCGCTTTTCGCCATCAGCCAGCCGCCGGTCACGGTGCCCATCAGCTTGAGATAGGGCGCGGCGCCCGCCAGGCCCTCCGAGCCGTCGCCGTCGGCATGCTCGACCATCCAGCCCGTGGCGCGTTCGAGCGTAGCGACGCCGGCGGCGAGCGGCGCGCGCAGCGCGGCGATGTCGCCGCCCGGCCGGGCGGCGAGCGCGGCGTCGAGGCTGCGCATCTCGGCGACGAGCGCGCGCGCCGCCTCGCCGCGGTCGCGCCGCAGCTTGCGGCCGACGAGGTCGTTGGCCTGGATGCCGTTGGTGCCTTCATAGATCGGCGTGATGCGGCCATCGCGATAATGCTGGGCGGCGCCGGTCTCTTCGATGAAGCCCATGCCGCCATGGACCTGCACGCCGACGGAGGTGATGTTGACGCCGAGATCGCTGCACCAGGCCTTGACCACCGGAACCAGCAGGTCGGCGCGATGCTGCTGGAAGGCGCGGATCTCGCCGTCGGGATGGTGCCGGGCGCGATCGATGGCGCCCGCCGTGTAATAGGCGATCGAGCGCATCGCCTCGATCTCCGCCCGCATCACCAGCAGCATGCGGCGGACGTCGGGGTGGTGGACGATGGGATAGGTGCCGGCGGTCTTGGCGGTCACCGGCCGGCCCTGCACGCGCTGGCGGGCGAAGTCGCGCGCCTGCTGATAGGCGCGCTCGGCGATGGCGACGCCCTGGAGGCCGACGTTGAGCCTCGCGTTGTTCATCATCGTGAACATGCACTCCATGCCGCGATTTTCCTCGCCGATGAGCGTGCCGATGGCGCCGCCGTCGTCGCCGAAGGCGAGCACGCAGGTCGGGCAGCCGTGGATGCCGAGCTTGTGCTCGAGGCTGACGCAGCGGACGTCGTTGCGCCGGCCGAGGCTGCCGTCGGCGTTGACCAGGACTTTCGGCACCAGGAAAAGCGAGAGGCCCCTGGTGCCCGGCGGCGCGTCGGGCAGGCGCGCCAGCACGAGGTGGCAGATGTTCTCCGCCATGTCGTGCTCGCCATAGGTGATGAAGATCTTCTGGCCGGTGATGCGATAGCGGTCGCCCTCGCGCACCGCGCGCGTGCGCAGCGCGCCGACGTCCGAGCCCGCCTGCGGCTCCGTCAGGTTCATCGTGCCGGTCCATTCGCCGGAGACCATCTTCGGGAGATAGAGGCGCTGCTGCTCGGGCGTGCCGTGCGCCGAGAGCGCCTCGACCGCGCCGACGTTGAGCAGCGGGCAGAGCCCGAAGCCCAGATTGGCCGAATTCCACATTTCCTGCACCGCCGTCGCCAGCGCGAGCGGCAGGCCCTGCCCGCCGTGCTCGGGCGCGAAGGCCAGCGCGTTCCAGCCGCCGGCGACGTAATGCGCATAGGCTTCCTTGAAGCCGTCCGGGGTGCGCACGATGCCGTTCTCGAGCTTGCTGCCTTGCAGGTTGCCGCTGTAGTTGATCGGCGCCAGCACGTCGCCCGCAAGCTTTCCCGCCTCCTCGAGCACGGCGTCGACGAGGTCAGGCGTCGCCTGCTCGCAGCCCGGCAGCGTCGCGATCTCGCCGAGTCCGGCGATCTCGGTCAGTTGGAATCGCATATCGGCGATGGGCGCGGCGTAGTCGGTCACGGCGGCGATCTCCTGCATGTCGGGGACGGCTCGAAACCAGATTATACTAATAGGTGCCTCGCGCTCCAGAGCGCATTTGCGCGCGCCCGGCGGCGCGGGTCGCGGGTCCTCGAGGGCAATCGCATAGGAGAGTCACCGCGGAGGTTGATCCGCTTCGCGGCTCGACCTCTGTGAGGACTTCCAAATGCGATCCCGATTGCCGTCGAGTTTCATCTGCTCCGACAGGAAGCCGGACCGCGGCGCGGCGCCGTCGGAATCCCGAATAAGCAACCGCGATTTCCGCCTGGTGCACGGGACCGGCGATGCGCGCGAGCAGCCGGTTCCCGCATTTGCGATAACAGCCTTTCCCGCGATCCGGCCGAGGCAACCGCCGGGATTTCCGACGAGGTCGAACCGTCCGAGCAGCCGCCAGAAAGTGCTCCGGCTTGCGCTCGAAGATTGCCGTTGGGCCGGCGGTACGGGTTCGATCATCGTCGGCGGCTGGCCGGGCTTGACCCTCGCTTCTGCGGGCGGATTGGGTTGACATGGTAATAAAAGTGATCATATATCTACTATGACAACCAATGGACGGTGCCATGGCCGGTCGCCCGCGACAGGAGACTCCCTTCGTTCTCACCTTCTCCGCCCGGCCGGGGTCTCTTCAGGACTTGTTTCTCCGCCGCTCCGAGCACGTGCTGAAGCGGATTGTCGAAACGGCGGACGAGGCCGTGCTGGCCAAAGCGCTGACGGCGCCGACGGACGTCGGCGCGCTGTCGCAGGTTCTGGGAGATTTCGGGGTCGTCGGAGCCGCGGCCGAGATAGAGCCGCTGGCTCCCCTGATTGCGCTCAATGCGCGGCATCGTGAAGACCTGCTGAAACGAGCGGGCGGCGTTCTCTCGGCTGCGGAGGTCGCCCGGCTTTTAGGCATCACCAGGCAGGCGGTGGACAAGCGCCGGGCCAAGGGTTCTCTCCTCGCGCTCAAGAAAGGCGGCGACTGGCGATATCCGCGATGCCAATTCGTCGACCCCGAGACGGCTCCGGGCTTCGCGAAGGTGGTTCAAGGCATGGCTTCATCCGGTCCTTGGGTCACCCTCGACTTCCTCCTTGCGCCGGACACGGTCCTGGGAGGTCTGAGTCCGCTGCAAGCGCTGGCGAAACGCCGCACTGCGGACGTCCTGAGGCTCGTGCGGGCCGAAGCGGATGGCAGCGGCTTTTCATGAGTCGCGGCGGTCCGCGCCGCGGACCCGGCGGAGCCGCGCCGTTGCCGCCAGCCTGGCGGTCGAAGGCGAACCTCCCGATTTCGACGGTGCCTGCGGGGACGACGCTTCACCGGGTCCATCTCAAAATCCACGATGCCGTCTTCTTCGCTCCTGGACGGAACGCGGCTGGGAGTCGAGAGCCTCCGCTCTATCGCTTCGACAGCGCAAGCGGGAGGTTCGGCGTTCTCTATGCCGCCAAGGACCTCGCGGGAGCCCTGGTCGAAACGCTGTTGCGGAATCCGCAGCGCCACTCCGTCCCTTTGACAAAGATGGTCGAGCGGTCCGCCACGGAGCTGGAATGCACGCGGAATCTGCGCTTCGTCCAACTCCACGGCGCGGGCCTTCAGCAGGTGGGCGCCGACAATTCGATTTCCACGGGTCCATACGACCCGTGCGGTCATTGGGCGGATGCGCTGTGGGATCATCAGGATTGTCCTGACGGGGTCGAGTATCTCTCGCGCCATGATCCCGGTCAGGTCTGCTGGGCGGTCTTTGAACGGCCGGCCCTGACGTTCGGAAAGCGCGCCACGACCGAGCTCCAATCCCGGCTCAGCGAAGTCGCCGCGGTCTTGCAGAAGTACGGGAAATCCGTGTCGCCGGATTGATCTCTCGGGCGTCGGGCGGCTTTGCCGTCGATGTCTTCGGACCGGGCCGTCCTCTCGGGAATCATGGCGGCGCGGTGGCGTGCCCCGGAGTCCACTCTGAAACCCGATGGTAATCGGCAATGCGATTGTTCTAGCCTGGATTTCCACGGAAAGGAATTTAGCTAACGGCGGCAAGGGCTAAGCGACTCTTCCGACTCAATTTTTTACGCGAAACTGTTACCCTATATGGTGCACTTATGAGACGGTGTTGAC